>NHCFR01400__coassemble_436_pt1 | contig 63054 bp, 56 predicted proteins | sample NHCFR01400__metabat2_high_PE_048 | metagenome-assembled genome bin NHCFR01400
AGATTAGTACGATAAGATACCCGGGAAGAAGAGCAGCTTCTCTCTTCCAATTTATTTTTTCTTTATATACTACTTTCTCTTTCTTACTCATTTTTTCACTCCATTCTGCAGGTTAATGTACTGTTCAGCACCTTAAAATTCCAAATCATCATCTTTGAGCAGTTTATTCATGATAAAGTATACAATTGCTACAAAGATAGCCAGTACAACACCAATGGCAGCACCTGCACCTGCATCTCTCTGGACGTTTCCTGTGGTACCAAACACAGTATCATACAGATATACTACGGGAACAATAGTTGCAGCCTCCGTACTTACAGGAGCAAACATCTTAGACCAAAGGAAGAAAGTAATACAGTTAACGCTCCAGAAAGTGATGTTTGTCTTAAAGATACTTCTCAGCAGAGGAAGTGTCATATGTACAAACTGCTGTATTTTGTTAGCTCCGTCGATGGTGGCAGCTTCATATAAGTCTGCCGGAATACGCTCAATACCGCTGATAAAAATCAACATGTAATAACCCACAGCACCGAAAGTAAAGGCAATAAGCATAGCCCAAAATTTTGTGTCTGTTCCCAGCCAGTTCTTTCCTTCCAGCCCCAGCGCTTCAAGGAGCTGATTCAAAAGACCGTAATCCTGGTTATAGATATATTGAATCCACATGGTGGCCAGGGCTACGGCACTGATAATATTTGGCAGATAAATTGCCGCCCGGAAAAATTTCTTGAAACGGATACCGCTGGTAAGTATAACTGCAAACAATAAAGCAAATGCCAAAACAATGATACCGCCCACAAGCCAAATCAGGAGCATATTGGTCATAGCTCTCTGGAATGTGGGGCTCTGGAAAATCTTAACATAGTTGTCTACACCATTGAAGGACCATTCGGACATACTTGCCGTTACACTCTCAATCCCAAAGAAGCTCATCAGGACTGTACGCAGTACAGGGTACAAATACATGATAATAAGGCTGAGAGCACAGGGGGCTATAAAACCAATAATAAATCCTTTATTCTTTTTCATTTTCTAAGTCACCTCATCGAAAAAATGAGGTGGCGCCAGACAGCGCCACCTCCGGGTAAAGTTAAATCTTAATATAATGCATCCAGAGCTGCTGCGAAATCTGCACCTGTAGCAAATCCGCCCTCATAAAGTTTCACTACGTTCTCCTGAATCTGGGACATTAAATCACCATTTTCATTCAGACCCATGTTCCATGTCAGAGGAGCTGTGGTATTCTGAAGAACTTCTACTGTACCATTCTGAGAAGCAGGTGCTGTATTGGATGGGTCAGCCGGAATCTGTCCTGCTGAATCAGCCATTTTCTGGTCATACTCACCGGATGTGATGTATATAGCTAAATCAAAGGCTGCCTGCTGGTTTTCGCTGTACTTTGTAATTGCAATAGAGTTAGCTCCTGCATATGCGCTTGTTGCGTCTACGCCGCCCTCAACAGAAGGATAATTGAACAATCCCCAATTGAGTTCTTCACCTGCAGTTTTATTCACTTCAGATGTTACATAGTTTGCACAAACAACCATAGCTGCCTGTGGGTCTCCAAGAGCCATTTTATTCTGGCTTGCAGGATATTCGTCAGGTGCTCCGTCTACCAGATAACCGGCCTTTACAAAGCTGATAATATCCTCTGCTGCCTTAGCAACATTTGCATTTTCGCTCCATCCGCCTTCTACTGCCATTCTGGATGTTTCATCCTGTCCGATGTATCTGGCCAGATGATAGCCGAACCAGAACGGTGCATATGTACTATCCAGAGCCATTGGAGCATAACCGGCAGATTTCAGTGTTTCACATACTTCTGTGAACTCTGCCCATGTAGTAGGCACTTCAACTCCTGCATCTTCAAAAATATCCTGATTATAGAAGATACCGCCTACCTGAGGCTGCTCTGTAACACAGGGAAGGAAGCCTGCCCACTCTTTTGCCTTGTCATTAAATACTGCGAAGCTCTTGTCTGCATATCCTGCTGCTTCTGCCATCTCTGTAAGGTCTGCAACATAGTCCACATAGTTATGTCCGATTCTGTTATAGTCATCCTCAAACAGGTCGATTTTTTCTTCAGCTTCCAGTGCGGAAGAAACGATGTTCTTGATGTCACGGCCTTTCCACTCAATGGTAACCTCTGCACCTGTTTCATCAGAGAAAGCGTCTACTGCTTCCTGGAGAACCTTGCCCTGAGGCTCTGTATTTGTCCACATAGACCAGAAAGTCAGCTCAACACCGTCATATTTCTTGTCAGAGCTTCCGGAATCAGAACTGGTCTCGCTGCCGGAATCTTTAGAGCTGTCGGAACCGCCTTCGTCACTGGAACCGCCGCAGCCTGTCAGCATCGTTGCTCCTACCATAGCTGCACACATCAGCATTGCAACAAGTTTCTTTTTCATAGAAATTACCTCCTTATGTCGGAACATTTAAGATGTTCTGCTCTTGATTCTGGGGAAAAACTCCCCAACACATGTAGGTTTATTATATCATCTTTTACTGGTTTGTATTTGCACTATTTGCTCCTAGTTTTGTACAAACGTCCGTTTTTTAGTTATTTCGACTAATTATTTGCCTATGTAGTCTAATTTTTACACATTTTAGTCAAATTATAATTTTTTCTCTTTTTTCTTCATGGTAATTTTGCACACACCATCTTTTTTCCCAAATTTTCCCCTATTTCTGCCCAAAACCCGGCTTATCTCCCTTTTCCGGTATCCTATCAGACCCAAATTTTGCATTTCTGCATCCTTCCCTTGTCTTTTTCCCAAAAAATGATTATATTACTATATAAGTCCAGTCTCAAAAGCAGAGACTTAATGGGCTGCTTGCAGACCAATAAGGCGCTGCTCTTGAGACGACAACAGGTATGAGGAAGTAAGGCCCTGCCTGGATTCCGAATTCCTGTTAGGATTCCGGGAGGGCGCAGCACGGAGGAATCCGTGGACTTATATCACTCACCAAGTCCAGTCTCAAAAGCAGAAACTTAATGGGCTGCTTGCAGGCCAATAAGGCGCTGCTCTTGGAACGACAACAGGTATGAGGAAGTAAGGCCCTGCCTGGATTCCGAATTCCTGTTAGGATTCCGGGAGGGCGCAGCACTTTCACAATAGATTCTAAGGAGGTATGTACCAATCATGAAACAGCCCAATATCCTATTTATTATGACAGACCAAATGCGTGGTGACTGCATGGGCTTTGCAGGACATCCGGATGTAAAAACACCATATCTGGATACGCTGGCCAGCAGAGGAGTTTCTTTCGAAAACGCCTACAGTGCCTGCCCCAGCTGTATTGCCGCCAGAGCGGCACTGCACACAGGCATGGCTCAGGAGCATCACCGCAGAACCGGATATGAAGATGGAATCCCCTGGGATTATCCTCACACCATGGCCGGAGAGCTGTCTAAGGCCGGCTATTATACCCAGTGTGTGGGAAAAATGCATGTACATCCCCTGCGGAATTACCTGGGCTTCCACAATGTGGAGCTGCACGACGGCTACCTGCACTGTGCCCGGTACGGACGTGTACCCTGGCAGGAGTCTCAGCGAAATGCAGATGATTATTTCCACTGGCTGAAGCAGGAAAAAGGCATAGACGCCGATGTAACAGATACGGGACTGGAGTGCAACAGCTGGGTGGCCCGTCCCTGGATTTACGAAGAAAAGTACCATCCCACTAACTGGGTCACAGACCGCTCCATTGATTTTCTGAGAAGAAAAGACCCGGGAAAGCCATTTTTCCTCATGGCATCCTATCTGCGTCCTCATCCTCCTTTCGATGCACCCCAATATTATTTTGATTTATATAAGGATAAAAAACTGGCGCCTCCGGCTGTGGGGACTTGGGAAACTCAGGAGCTGCTGAAAAGTCAGGGCAGGGTTTTTGATTCCAAATGCGGACCCATAGATGAGGAGCTTATCCGCCAGGCCCAGATAGGCTATTACGCCTGCATTACCCATTTAGACCACCAGATTGGCAGGCTGATACAGGCTTTGGTAGAATATGAAGAGTATGACAACACCTTGATTGTCTTTACCTCAGACCACGGAGAAGAGCTGTGCGACCATCATATGTTCAGAAAGTCCCGGCCTTATGAAGGCAGCGCCCGAATTCCCATGATTATTTCCGGCAATGAAAAACTGCTGCCCGGCATTACCCAGGGAACGGTTTGCTCAAGTATTGTAGAGCTGCGTGACATTATGCCTACTTTCCTGGATTTTGTGAAGGCGCCTATACCCGGAAGTGTGGACGGAAAAAGTATGCTTCCTCTGGTTTCCCATCCGGAAAAAGAAATACGGCCCTATCTTCACGGAGAACATTCCTATGGTCCCTATTCCAATCACTGGCTGGCCTCCCCGGAGGATAAATTTATCTGGTACAGTGAAACCGGCACAGAACAATATTTCCGCACAGAAGAAGACCCAAAAGAGCTAAAAGACGAAATAGGCAATCCCGCCTACGCCTCACGCATTTCCTATCTGCGCAGTGAGCTGGTAAACATGTTAAAGGACAGGCCGGAAGGCTTCTCCAACGGGAAAACACTGATTCCCGGACGCCCCTATCCACCCTATCTTCCCCAAGACGGACAGGATATGGAACGGTAAAATTTTACAAATAGAAAAAGGAGATTATATCCATGGAACTTTTATTTTTTGTCATCAGTTTTTCAGCATCTATTATCGGTGTTATCTGCGGAATCGGCGGGGGCGTTGTCATTAAGCCTGTGCTGGATGCATCCGGTGTTCTCAGCGTCAGCGCTATCAGCTTTCTGTCTGGCTGTACAGTTCTCTCCATGAGCTGCTACTCGGTGCTGAAATCAAAGCTGAATAAAGAATCTGTGATTGACATGAGCATCAGTACCTTTCTGGGAATCGGCGCCATTGTAGGCGGTATTGTAGGAAAACAGGCTTTCCAGGCAGTAAAGGCTATGTTTGAAAACGGAGACACAGTAGGCGCTGTACAGGCTATCGTTCTGGCGATTATCACTATAGGTACCCTGATTTATACCATTTTCAAAAAGAAAGTAAAAACACTGAAACTGACCAGCAAGGTAGTCTGCCTTCTGATAGGTCTTACCCTGGGCGTTATGTCCTCCTTTTTGGGAATCGGCGGAGGCCCTATTAACCTGGTGGTTTTGTATTACTTTTTCTCTATGGAAACAAAAGTGGCAGCCCAGAACTCTATCTACATTATCTGCCTGTCACAGATTTCCAGCCTTATCATCACCATTGTTACCGGCACTGTACCTTCCGTGTCACCGGTACTGCTTATCGGAATGATTCTCTGCGGTCTTCTGGGCAGTGCTGTAGGCCGTAAGATAAATGCAAAAATCAGCAGCGAGGTTGTAGACAAACTTTTTATGGGGCTGATGTGCGTGATTATCGGTATCTGTTTCTATAACATGTATCAGTTCATGTAAAGAAAAATCAACTTAAAGGCGATTATCTAGTGTACTGGCACGTTTACGTTTCACTGGCCTGCTTTTCCGATAGCACAGTTGTAAAAGACTCCCCCTGGGCAGTGAAGGTATTTCCTTTCACTACCCAGGGGGAGCCTTGCTAATATCCCTGTGTTTATAAACGTGCAGCCAGATATTCCATCCGCTCTATGGCATAAGGAAAGAACTCACGGTAAGCAGGACAGAAATAATTGGTTCCCTCTTCTGTATAATCCCGCCTGCATCCCCCTCTGCAGAGGGGATACCACCTACATTTTTTACACTCCGACCCTCTTTCCATGCCGGTCCGGAAAAACTGTTTTTCCGGAAGAATCCCCTGAAAAAACCGAAAATCCTCATCCAGCACATTGGCCACCCTGTGTTGGTCCAACACATAAAAATCACAAGGAAAAATATCCCCGTTTGCTTCAATAATATTTTGCATGGAACATCTTCCTGTCTGGGCACAGGCCTCTGGCGGAAAGCCTCTTAACATCCCCAGCCAGTTGTCAAATTCCCGGACAGATACCGGAGTTCCCTTTATCCTGTCCTCAAACCACAAATCAAACAACTCTTTTAAAGCCTCCCCATAAACTTCCGGAGTCAGGGACCAGGGCTGTCCTCCTCTTTCCTCACCCAGAGCATCCAAACAAGGTATGTACTGATGATAAAAGAAGCCTTGTTTCTTCAAAAACTGGTACACAGAGCGAATTTTCCTGGCGCTTTGTTTTGTCAGAACACAGAGAATATTTACCTCCACCTGGTTCTTCTGCAAGTTCCTGGCATTTTTCAATACCTTCTGAAAAGTAGGCTTTCCCCCTGCATCCACCCGGTTCCTGTCATGGATTTCTCCTGTGCCGTCCAGCGAAATACCCACCAGAAACTTATTGGTTTTTAAAAATTTTGTCCAGTCATCATCCAGAAGCGTACCGTTGGTCTGAATGGAAAAGCTGAGCTTAGTTTTTGGTTTCTTATACTTGTTAGTATATTCTATAAAGCTTTCAAAAAAGTCCAGTCCTGCCAGCAGGGGTTCTCCTCCCTGGAATCCAAAGGTACAGGACTCCTCTGCCTCCTCCAAAGCCTTTTTTACAACCTGCTCTAACACAGACTTTTTCATGATTCCATAGGAATGTGTTTGGCGGTTCTCACATTCGTCCTCATAAAAACAGTAAGAACATCTCAGATTGCAATTGGAGGAAGCCGGCTTCATCAAGAGCTGCATATGCCTCATTTGTTTCGCCTCCAATCTGTTTATTGCCACTATTTTATCGGTTTTGTCCACGGATTGCAACTGGCTTTTTCTGCCGGATTCCGCTATAATAAACTATGGGGTGCAGTTTTCCGAAACCAAGGACTTGCCCCCGTAAAACCGGAGGTAATCATGGCATTTAAAAGTCTGGAACTAAAAGAAGAAATACAAATCGATAAAATCGTTACCATACATTATTTTGAATATATGAGCGACTATAGTTTTCCCGGGGAGTCTCATGACTTCTGGGAATTTCTCTGTGTAGACAAGGGTGAGGTGGACATAGTGGCCGGCGACAAGCCTTACACCCTGCAGAAAGGAGAAATTATCTTCCATAAACCTAATGAATTCCACAGCGTTCAGGCCAACGGAACCATTGCCCCCAATCTGGTGGTTATTTCTTTTGAGTGTAATTCTCCCTGTATGAAATATTTTGAAAATCTGCGGACCAGTATAGGTGAACGGGAGCGAAACCTGATTGCCCAGATTATCTATGAGGCCAAACAGTGCATTGAAACGCCCCTGGACGACCCCTATACAACGGAAATGCTTCGCCGTCCCCGGGCCCCCTTTGGCTCAGAGCAGATGATAAAGCTGAACCTGGAGCTTCTGCTCCTGTCCATGATTCGGCAGCAGAAAATAGGACGGTACTCCTCTCCTGCCATTAAATCTATTAAACAGAAAAATGATTCTCTTATCTATTCCCGGATTACCACGTATCTGGAGGAGCATATAAGAGAGAGACTGAATATTGAAACTATCTGCCGGGACAACCTGGTGGGCCGTTCTCAGCTGCAGAAATTATTCCGGGACTATAACCAGTGCGGTGTTATTGATTATTTTTCCCGGCTGAAAATCGACCTGGCTAAACAGCTTATCCGGGAAAATCACCATAATTTTACCCAAATTTCCGATTTTCTGGGCTACACTTCCATCCACTATTTTTCCAGGCAGTTTAAGAAAATCACCGGCATGACTCCCTCGGAATACGCTTCCTCTATCAAAGCGATTTCCGACAGAACACAAGGGCCCGGATGATTGTACAAAAAATTTAGATTTTACTTTCCTCTTATATGGATTGTTTTCCCATGCCATTCATATTATAATAACCCTAAGTGAAAAAAGACGCACCTGCGTCTGTGAAAAGGAGAATGTGTGATGAAAGTTTACAAAACCAAGGACTATGAGCAAATGAGCAGAAAGGCAGCTTCTATCATTGCCTCTCAGGTTATCTTAGAGCCTGACTGTGTACTGGGTCTTGCTACCGGCTCTACTCCTGTTGGTACCTACAAAAACCTGGTAGAGTGGTATGAAAAAGGAGATTTGGATTTTTCCAAAGTAACTTCCTGCAACCTGGATGAATACAGAGGACTGAGCCCTGAAAATTCTCAGAGCTATCGTTATTTTATGAACCAGAATTTATTTGACCATATAAATATCTGTAAAGAAGCAACTCATGTTCCGGATGGTCTGGAAGCAGACAGCAGCAAGGCCTGCGAAGATTATGACAAAATCATTGCTGATTTAGGTGGTGTTGATTTACAGCTTCTCGGCCTGGGTCACAACGGACATATTGGCTTTAACGAGCCTGCTGAAGATTTTCCAAAGGGTACCCACTGCGTAGACCTTACAGAAAGCACCATTCAGGCTAACAAACGTTTCTTCGAAAAAGAAGAGGACGTTCCCCGTCAGGCCTACACCATGGGAATCGGCACTATCATGAGTGCAAAGAAAATCCTGGTGGTAGTCAGCGGAGAAGACAAGGCAGAAATTTTAAACCAGGTCATCAACGGACCAGTAACACCTAAGGTTCCTGCTTCTATCCTGCAGCTTCACCCGGATGTTACTATTGTAGCTGACGAAGCTGCTTTATCCAAAACAGAACTGTAAAATTTCATTCTGATACAGGTAATGAGCTGTAAAAGGGCTGTGGCATGAAACATAAATATCCTTGGACTTCGTTTCATGCCACAGCCCTTTCAGCTATCTTTTCCTATCTCTTCTGTTCTTTCTTTTACTGTCTCTATTTCCCTTCTGTCAGCCCCTTTAAACCGCTCTTTCCTTTCCCGTCTCTTTCTCTGTTTTTCTTCCAAAAAATCCCAGTCAAAGCCAGAAACACAAGGCTCAGCAGCAGAATTTCCCTGAGTCCCGGTTCTGCAAAACCCAGAGCCAGGCCTGAGGCGTTTACGGCCATATGGCAGATAACCGGCGCTGCCAATGTATTCTCCTTCTTTTTCAGAAGGCCAAAAATCAGGCCAGCCCCAAAAGCATATATTCCCTGGACCGGATTTCCGTGTATCAGGCCAAAGCAAGCCGCCTGCAGCAGGTTAGCCTGCCAAAAAGGAAAGGCCCTCTCCAAAATTCCCAGCGTAAGGCCTCTGAATATCAGTTCCTCTGTAGCTGGGGCCAAAAGCAAGGTGTACAGGGCGGACAAAATGGTAGGACTGTTCATCCCCAGATTTTCCATAACCTGACTGTAAGACTTCATCAGTTCCGGGAATCCCGCCGCTACTCCCGTGAGAATCAAATCCGTAAAAAACTGAAGAAATCCTCCTAATGCCAGGAGAAAAACCAGCCGTCCCGGATGCAGGACAGAGAGGATTTTCTTCCCGGAAAACCACCGGGAACCGCTGTCTCTGGGCGTCCACATAGAAAGCTGCCGAAACCAGAGAGAAGCCGGTATCAAGGTAATCATATTCATCAGCACATAAACCACATAGGTCTGATTTTCCTGAAGAAAAACCCAGGCCTCTTCCTCCTCCATGCCAAAAAGCCTCAGAGCTCCCAGCTCCCAGTCCAGAAGAGAAGGCTCTGAAACCAACACCATACTCTGGATAAAAATCCACAGGAATACCGGCAGAAGACTGGCCCCCAGGGTTTTCCACTTCTCTGTCATAAGTTGTCTGTCTCCAAATCTTTAAAATGGAAAGAGCTTCTGCCCTCCGCATAATCTCCCACTATCTGTCCGCTGCCTAACAGCTTATATTTGTAGGTAACCAGCCCTTCCAGACCTACCGGTCCTCTTGCATGAATCTTTCCGGTACTGATACCCACCTCAGCCCCAAAGCCGTAGCGGAATCCGTCGGCAAATCTGGTAGAGCAGTTCTGGTACACCCCTGCAGAATCCACCAGCTGCATAAACTTATCTGCACACTCCTGGTTTTCTGTAATAATGCAGTCTGTATGATGAGAGCCGTAATAGTTGATGTGGCGGATTGCTTCTTCCACATCTTTCACGATTTTCACAGACAGAATCAAATCCAGATATTCTTTATGAAACTCTTCTTCCTCCATCAGCTCACAGGGAATTATCTTCTGTACTTCTCTGGTTCCTCTCAGTTTAACTCCTGCTTCTTCCAGTGCCTTTGCAGCCTCTGGCAGGAATTCTCCTGCGATTTTCTCATGCACCAACAGAGTTTCCACTGCATTGCAGGCAGCAGTGTACTGGGTTTTGGCATCTACTACCACGGGAACAGCCTTGGCCTTGTCATAATCCGCATCCACATAAATGTGGCAGACCCCGTCCGCATGGCCCATAACCGGAATCTTGGTGTTATTCATGATATACTGTACAAACTGATTGGAGCCTCTGGGAATCAATAAATCCACACAGTCATGACAGGATAAAAGCTCGTCAATCTCATTATGCTGCTGGGCCTGAAGCATACAGCCCTTTGGAAGGCCGCAGGACAGGGCAGCCTCATAGATAAGGCGAAACAGCACCTTATTGGTTCTGGCTGTTTCTTTTCCTCCCTTCAGCACTGCGCAGTTTCCGCTTTTAATACAGAGAGAAGAAATCTGCACCAGGGCATCAGGGCGGGCCTCAAAAATAATGCCGATAACTCCAATAGGGCAGGTAACCCGATACAGGGTAAGTCCCTGGTCCAGTTCTCTGGCCAGCTGCACCTTTGACAGCGGGTCAGGAAGCTTTATCAAATCCCGGATTCCCGCCGTTACATCTGCCAGTTTATGGGCATCAAATTTCAGTCTTTTCAGCACAGAAGGAGAAACTCCTTCCTTTTGGGCTGCCTCCATATCCTCCCGGTTTGCCTCAAAAATTTCTTCCTGATGGTCCAGAAGAGCCTGGGCCGCCTGCTCCAGAGCCTGGTTTCTCTGCTCCAGACTTAAAGCCGCCATAACCGGACTGTCTTCCTTCATTTTTCTGACTTCGCTTCTCATATCCATGTGCCATACCGCCTTTCTTTCTCTATTCCTGTTTTCCTACCACTCAATCTGGGCAATGGGGGTTGGATTTGTATTTAAAGTTATATCCGTAACTTTTCCGCTTTTAAAGCGAATCACCCTGTCCGCCATAGGCGCCAGGGCCGAATTGTGGGTGATAATGATGACCGTCATATGCTCTCTCCTGCAAGTGTCCTGGAGAAGCTGGAGTATTTGCTTACCCGTGTTATAATCCAGGGCTCCTGTTGGTTCGTCACACAGCAGCAGCTTGGGATTTTTAGCAATTGCCCTTGCAATAGCCACCCTCTGCTGCTCCCCTCCGGAAAGCTGCGCCGGAAAATTTTTCATTCTCTCTTCCAGGCCCACCTTCCGCAGTACGTCTTCAGGATTCAGATAATCTTTACATATCTGCACTGCCAGCTCCACGTTTTCCAATGCCGTAAGATTGGGCACCAGGTTATAAAACTGAAAGACAAAACCCACATCGTTTCTTCTGTACTTTACCAGCTCTTTCTCCTTCAGCTTATTGATATGCTTGCCGGCCACCACCACGTCTCCTTCCGTAGCCTGGTCCATACCTCCCAGGATGTTAAGAGCTGTAGTCTTTCCTGCGCCGGAGGCTCCCAGGATAACCGCCAGTTCTCCTTCCTCCACAGAAAAGTCCGCATCATCCAGTGCCTTGATAACTGCCTCGTTTTTCTTACCATACACTTTTTTTACATGCCGAAATTCAATGTACGCCATATCCGCCTCCTACATCTGTTTTCTTACAATCCTGTACTCTCCGTTCATGACAAAATAAGGACAATCATAAAAAGTATCCGACAAAAACCTGCCCATTTCATCCTGGTCTAAATCCACGTCGCACACATAATATCCATAGTCCTCGTCATATATGTAATTGCTGCAGTATTCACAATTCCTGCGCTCTTTTCCTTTCATCCTCTTCCACCTCTGTTCTGTGAAATACAACCTCTATCTTTGTTCCCTGTCCCGGCTGGCTCTCCAGATAAATTTGGGCCTGATGCAGGGCCGCCCCATGCTTTACAATGGAAAGTCCCAGTCCTGTTCCTCCGGTCTGTCTGGAATGGCTTTTATCCACCCGGTAGAATCTTTCAAAAATACGCTCCTGCTCCTCTGCCGCAATACCAATCCCATTGTCTTCCACACAAAAGCAAGCCTTGTTTCCCTTGCTGCTCAGGGTAAGCTTTACCCAGCCTCCCTCTTTGTTGTATTTTACCGCATTATCCGCCAGATTGTAAAACATTTCGTAAAGCACATGACGGACCCCTGGAATCCTCAGGCTGCTTCCCTCACAGGTTATGGTGACTCCCCTCTTTTGTGCCGGCATATGCAAATTCCGGCACACATCCTGAAGAAGCTCATATAAATCCACTGGTTCCAAAGGCATTTCTCCGCTTTTTTCGTCCAGCTTGGACAGCTCGATAATATCCTGGACCAATGTAGTCAGGCGGCTGGCTTCATCATAAATCCGTCCGGCAAATTCCGGTACATCCCCCGGCTGCACCAAGCCGTTTTTCATGATTTCCGCATAACCGGAAATGGACATAAGAGGAGTTTTCAGTTCATGGGATACATTGGCGGAAAATTCCCGTCTCACACTCTCCGCCTGCTTCAGCTCCCGAACCTGGCTGGCTATCTGCCGGTTCTGCTGGTCCACCCGGTTCAACAGAGGACGAAGCTCTTCATATTCCACACGCTCCAGGGGCTTTTCCAAGTTCAGCCGGTTAATAGGCTCTATCAGCTTTTCCGTCTGCCGCTCTACCAGAAAAAATCCCAGGATTAAAATAGCGGCCAGGATAAGTCCCAAAAGGGTAAAGCTGGAAAACATGGTCTTAAACACGCTGTCCGTAGTTTTAGCCACTCTCAAAACCCTGCCATCCTCCAAACTAAGGGCATAATAAAAGGTCTGTTGGGAAAAGGTTTGGGAAAAGCGGACCCTCTCCCCCTTTCCCTCTTTAAGAGCCTGCTGAACCTCCGGCCTGTCTCCGTGATTTTCCATGTCTCCGGCCTCTGTCCGGGAATCAAAAACCACCTTGCCGTCCTCCTCAATAAGGGTAAGGCGGCTTGTTATCATATCCCCGATACCTCGGATAAAAACTTCGCCCTTTGTATTATCCAGAGCATGGGCCAGATACTCCGCCTCATTTTTCACATCCTGGCGCATATAGCTGCTGTATTTATCGTACATCACGAAGCTGGCCGCCAGAAAAGTAAGAAGCACGGACAGAGCCACCAGGGCACCTACGTTATTCATAATCCTTTGCTTCATTATTTGTCTCCTATGCGGTAACCCACGCCCCGTACCGTCTCAATCCATTTGCCGGAGTCCCCCAGCTTTTGCCGCAGGGTCCGGATATGCACATCTACAGTCCTGGTCTCTCCATAATATTCATAGCCCCAGATTTTTTCCAGTATCTGCTCCCTGGTGAGAACGATTCCCTGGTTTTTCATGAGATAGCGAAGCAGCTCAAACTCCTTTAACGTCAGCTCTACTCCTCTTTCACCATCCCATACCTGGCGCCTTTTTACATCCATTTTCAGCCCCTGGTACTGATACTGGTCCTCCTGCCTTTTCGTTCTTCTGAGAACTGCCTTCACCCGGGCCAGAAATTCCATCATACCGAAGGGTTTTGTAATATAGTCGTCTGCTCCTGCCTCCAGCCCCCGTACCTTGTCATATTCTGCTTCTTTAGCCGTGACCATAATCACGGGAATCTGGCTGGTATCCGGATTTCCTTTTAAAAACTCAAGAAGCTCATATCCATCCTGTCCCGGGAGCATGATGTCCAGGAGAATCAGTTCCGGCAGCTGCTCCTTCAGAGCCTGCTTTAATTCCTGTCCGTCCTCAAGGCCCTTTGCCTCAAATCCGCTGGTACCCAGGGTATAGACCAAAAGCTCCCGGATATTCCGTTCATCCTCCACACAATAAATCATTCCATCACCTCAGTCCTCAACAAGTTTTAAGGCAGCAGGTATTTCTGCCTCACAGCCTCGGTTTGTTCCAGGAACTCTCTGTTCTTTTCTTTCTTTACATAATTCAGATAGCCGTGAGTATCAAAGCTGTTTTCTCCAATCTGCAGGATACATACGGCAATATTGGAACAATGGTCTGCAATCCTCTCCAGACTGGTGGTAATGTCTGACAGGACAAAGCCCTGCTCAATAGTACATTTGCCCTGTCTCAGCCTGCGGATGTGTCTGTCTTTCAGCTCATGGTTCAGCTCGTCAATAACCTCCTCCAAAGGCTCCACAGCCTTAGCCTGCTCCTTATCTTCGTTTTTGAAAACATCGTAGGAAATATTTACAATATCCTCCACAGCCCTGGAGATTACCGCTAACTCCCTGGCCGCCTTATCGGAAAACTTCATTCCTTTTTCATACATCTCTCTGGCCGACTCCATGATATTCACTCCATGGTCCGAAATCCGTTCAAAGTCTCCAATACAGTGAAGAATCAGGGATAAGTCCCTGCTGTCCTTTTGATTTAAATCCTTTTCTCCAAGCTTAACCAGATAAGTGCCCAAAGCATCCTCACACTTATCTACACTGTCTTCAAATTGAAGAACCTGTTCCTCTTTTTCCTTATCGTAGGTCTGCAGCAGCGACATAGCTATAAGAAGAGTATTTCTGGATAAATCGGACATTTTCTTGGCTGCCTGGCGGCTCTGCTCCATAGCAATGGAAGGCTGTTCCAGAAAACGCACGTCTAAAAGCTCCATTCCTGTACGGGGAGCCTCTTCTGCCTCTTCCCGTATGGTCAGACAGGCCAGCTTTTCCAACAAACCGGAAAATGGCAGCAGCACCAAGGTAGCAAAAACATTAAATACACTATGCACTACCGCAATCCCTGCTGCATTGGCTGCCTGGTCCATAAACCCAAAGGTTACGAAAAGCTGAGCTCCGTAAAATACCACCAGGAAAACCGCTGTTCCGATTAAATTAAAGTACAAATGAACCATGGCCGCTCTTTTTGCATTTTTCTTGGCTCCAATAGCAGACAAAAGAGCGGTGACACAGGTTCCGATATTCTGTCCCAGGATAATAGGTACAGCCACTGCGTAGCTCACTGCTCCTGTCACACACAGGGCCTGCAGGATACCTACGGAAGCGGAGGAACTCTGGATGATAGCAGTCAGAAGGGCTCCCGCAACCATACCCAGCAAGGGATTCTCAAAAGTAGTCAAAATCCCTGTAAATTCCGGCACGTCAGCCAAAGGCTTAACAGCGGAACTCATAGATTCCATACCAAACATCAGTACCGCAAAACCAAGAAATATAGTTCCAATATCTTTTTTCCTGGGGCTCTTGGCAAACAGCAGGAAGGCAACTCCGATTATAGCCAAAACCGGGGAAAATGAGGTAGGCTTAAAAAGCTGAATAAAAAAACTATCGCTTTCAATACCGGAAAGGCTCAATATCCAGGAAGTAATTGTGGTTCCTATATTAGCCCCCATAATGATACCTACGGCCTGAGACAGCTTCATAATTCCTGAGTTTACAAATCCCACTACCATTACTGTAGTAGCAGAGGATGACTGGATAACCGCAGTCACCAGGGCTCCCAGGCCAACGGCTTTAAGGGGATTGGAGGTAAGAGTCTCTAAAATTTTTTCCATTTTCCCCCCGGAAAGTTTAGAAAGTCCGTCTCCCATAACATGCATTCCATACAGGAAAAGGGCAAGGCCTCCTATGAGGCTTAAAACACTGAAAATATCCATAATTTTCTCCTTTTGTATCTTTCTCTTCTATTAAAAGCTGCGGATAGCATCCTCCTGGTCGTCGGTATTTTTTACGATTTTCTTTATCTGAATGTAATAACCTCCGCCGTTGTCAAGTTCCACCCGCACCCTGTCTCCTTCTCTGCGGCCCCGTATGGCCTTGCCCAGAGGAGACTCTATGCTGATTTTATTATCCAGGGAATTTCCTCTGATAGAAGTCACCAGCTTGTAGGTTTCTGTCTCGTCGTCCTCCTCAAAATAAACCTCTATCAGGTTATTGAGGCCCGCCTCGTTTTCTCCTGAGCTGTCTGTTACAATGGTAGCTGTCTTTAACATTCTTTCCAGGTAGCGTATTCTGCTCTCATTTTTATTTTTATCTTTTTTGGCCGCATAATACTCAAAATTTTCGCTTAAATCTCCCTGGGCCCTGGCTTCCTTCACCGCCTCTATGGCTTCCTTCCGCACCACCAGCTTTCTGTATTCTATTTCTTCCTGAATCTTTTTTACGTCATTTTCTGTAAGCTGCTCACTCATGCTCTGCTTCCTTTCTATTCTCTAAGTACGCTTCTGTTCTTTCCTATGTTGATAAGGAATCCTGCTTGCAGGATTCTCCGCCTGGGTTGGGTCACTGCTTTTTTCTCTGCGCACTATCTACAGTATAATCCATAGAAACGCCATTTGTCTATGATGTTTCATGAAAATCAAAGGTATGGACAGGGAATTGTCTTTTTCTCTCCCCCATATTATAATCAAAAAAACATTATCCATATAAGTCCTCAGGCTTCCTCTGTACTTCTCACTTCCGGAAACCTGACAGGCCTCTGCTTTGACCATGGACTTATATGAAAAAGAATCCTGCTTTGCAGGATTCTCCGCCTGCGGCGGGTCGCTTTAGCGACATAACTCCTCTCCAACCCAGTGCGTTCCTGCCCGGAGGGCTTTTATGATATAGGAAAGTGAGAACTTTCCTATATCATAATAAAATCGTGACATACGTCACAGACAGACATTTTTTTATTTGTTATACTATAAAATAAGGATTTTTCCTTTTAGCCAGGAGGATATTATGGAACATTTTTCTGTCGGCCAGTTAAAGGCCATGCCTTTTTTTCACAACCTGTCTACGGAGCTAATCCAGCTTCTCCTAGAAAGAGGACGGCTTACAGCGGAGCCTAAAAAGAAACTGCTTTTTTCCCGCCAGGAACCGGCAGGAACGGTTTTACTGCTTCTCTCCGGTCAGGCAGCTGTCTACAACATTACCAAACACGGCAACAGGAAAATTCTTTTTTTCCTGGGAAAAGGCCATTTGCTGAACCATGATATTCAAAGCCAGCGGCCCGCTTCTATATACTGTGAAGCCATTACGGACATTCAGCTTCTGCAAATAGAAAAAGCAGAGTTTCTAAAGCTTATGAAAAAGCATTTTTCTCTCACTCAGGCGGTTCTATCGGAATATGAGTGTTATCTTTGGCGGTTGTCACATCAACTGAAAAACACCTCCGGCAGTATGCAGACTGAGCGAAAAATCGCTGCAAAACTTTGGAAGCTGGGACGGGATTTCGGTGAGAAACAGGAGGACGGCATACACATCAATCTTCCTTTCACCATGACTTTAATGGCTGATTTTGCAGGAATCCCCAGGGAAAACGTATCCCGGGCCTGCAAAAGCCTCTCCATGCGGGGGCTGCTGAAATATCAAAACCGGCGTTTTATCCTTCCAAATCCTCAGGGATTGGCTGAATTCTACAAAATGTAAAGGAGTATATTTATGGGAAATCTCTGGAACAAGGAAGCCCTTGAGAGGCTTCTTGAAAATCTCAGCAAGGACTATGACATCTTTGCGCCAAAGCTCTATCCCGGTACGGGCTGCAGTTCGGATACCGATGTTGTCCGTTATGGCGCTATTACATCCTTTGATGAAATCGTCTGGGAGCAGAAATCAGACTACAGTTTTAAGGAGGCTCTGCTTCCTGTGTCTGATACAGTTTTATATTTTACAGAAAGCACTGCAAAGCTTCCCGAAGCCCCGAAAAAGCGGCTTATTTTTCTCCGGGCCTGTGAGCTTAACGCTCTGAGGCGGCTGGACGAAATCTATCTGCACAACGGACCGGAAGACTATTACTATAAAAGGGTTCGGGAAGAGGCTAAATTTATCCTCATGGGCTGCAGTCATTCCTTTGAGTCTTGCTTCTGTGTAAGCATGGGAACCAACCAGGCCCAAGGCTATGACGGCTATGCTCACCTTTCCGCCCAGGGCTTATATCTGGACCTGACAGATGCCCAGCTGGCTTCCTATGCAGACAATATTTCGGTTCCCCAAGCTTCAGAGGAAATCCAGTATGTGACACAAAACGAAGAACAGGTACCTATTCCCCGGCAGCTTCCCCATGATATTGCTTCTCATCCTGTCTGGCAGGAGTATTCCGGGAGATGTATCGGCTGCGGACGCTGTAATTTCGTCTGTCCCACCTGCACTTGCTTCAGTATGCAGGATATTTTCTACAAAGACAATCCCCAGGCCGGAGAACGGAGAAGAGTCTGGGCTTCCTGCCAGGTGGACGGCTATTCAGACATTGCCGGAGGAATCAGTTTCCGCAAGGACCAGGGAGAACGTATGCGTTTCAAGGTTCTTCACAAGGTATACAATTATAAAAATCGCTTTGGATACCATATGTGCGTAGGCTGCGGCAGATGTGAAAATGTCTGTCCGGAGTATATCTCATACATAGAATGTCTGAACAAGCTTTCGGAGATAGGAGGGACTGAAAATGAATAACTGCTACCTGCCTTTTTTATCAAAGATTCTGAAGGTCATAAAACATACAGAGCTGGAATATACCTTCCGCATGGAATATCAGGGAGATGTGCTTCCCGGTCAGTTTTTCGAAGTATCGGTTCCCAAATACGGGGAGGCTCCCATATCTGTCAGCGGAATCGGTCAGGGCTATGTAGACTTAACCATCCGGAAAGTAGGAAAAGTAACCAATGAAATTTTTGAAAACCAGGCCGGCAAAAGCCTGTTTATGCGGGGTCCTTACGGAAATGGTTTTATTCCCCAAAACTATGAGGGAAAAGAGCTGGTAATCGTAGCAGGCGGCACCGGAGTTTCCCCGGTAAAAGGACTTATTGATTATTTTGGCAATCATCCGGAAAAGGTTGCTTCTCTTCGGGTCATTGCCGGATTTAAATCCCCCCGTGACGTGCTTTTTAAAGAAGATATAGAAAGATGGGAAAGTCAGATGGACCTTACCGTCACTGTTGACGCTGCCCAGGAACCGGGATGGAAGGTTGGACTTGTGACAAAATACATTCCCCAGCTGACCTTTCAGAATAAGGAAAACGCCGCAGTAATCGTAGTAGGCCCTCCGGTTATGATGAAATTCGCCGTAGCGGAATTCAAAAAACTGGAGATTGAGGACAGCCAAATCTGGATTTCCCAGGAACGGAAAATGTGCTGCGGTCTTGGGAAATGCGGCCACTGCCGTATGGGTGACGCCTATGTCTGTCTGGACGGTCCTGTGTTCCCCTATACGGAAGGAAAAAAATTATTGGATTAAGGAGGCTTCCTTTTATGCATATGGATATTCAAACAAAAAAGTTAAAGAAAAACGCATTCCGTGTCTCCAAGCACAGGGGTGAAACCGCCTCCAGAGTCCGGGTTCCCGGCGGTGCCTGCAATGCCAAGGTGCTGATGGAGGTAGCCCAGATTGCCCAGGAATTCGGAAACGGACAGGTACATCTCACTACCCGCCAGGGATTTGAAATTGAAGGAATTTCCCTGAAGGACATGGATAAGGTGAATGAGCGGCTGCAGCCTATTATCGAAAATCTGGAAATCAACCAGGAAATACCGGGTACCGGTTATCCGGCTTCCGGCACCAGAAATGTCAGCGCATGTATCGGAAACCGGGTCTGTCCTTTCGGAAACTACAATACAGCGGCCTTTGCCAAGCGGATTGAAAAAGCTATCTTCCCAAATGATTTACATTTCAAAATCGCTCTCACCGGCTGTGCCAATGACTGTATCAAAGCCAGAATGCACGATTTTGGCATTATCGGAATGACACTGCCCCAGTACGACCCCAGCCGTTGCGTAAGCTGCAGTGCCTGTATCAAGGGCTGTGACAAGCTTTCCGTAAATGCTCTGCACATGGAAAATTACCGCATTGTCCACAATCTGGAAAAGTGCGTAGGCTGCGGCGTCTGCGTTACCAAGTGCCCTACAAGAGCCTGGACCAGAAGCCAGCAGAAATATTACCGCCTGACCATCATGGGGCGTACCGGAAAAAGAAATCCCCGTCTGGGCGAAGATTTCCTGATATGGGCAGACGAGGATACTATTCTGAAGGTAATTCTGAACACCTATAAATTTGCCAAAAAATATATCGACCCTGCTGCTCCCGGCGGAAAAGAGCATGTGGGCTACATCATTGACCGGGTAGGCTTCCAGGAATACAAGAAATGGGCGCTTGAGGGTGTGGACCTGCTTCCGGAAACCATTGTAAAAGACAATGTTTACTGGAGCGGACTGCATTATCGTTGATTTTACCAATCCTGGTTTAACGGGCATTACCCTCAGTGTACAAATGGCTATATGTCCCTTTGTACACTGAGGGCAAAAACAATTTAAGCTAAAATATGGAGAGAGGGAACGTGTAAAATCGTTCCCTCTCAGTCTGTAATACCTGTTTCAAACACTTCTTTTATTTTTTCTGCAATCTGCTCCAGCTTCTGGCTTCTTCGGCCCAGTATCCGCACAGCTAAGTCACCGCCTGACAAGCGGGTCACACCGCCGTCAATTTCCGGTTCCTTATCCAGAATATCCCAAATGGCATCCTGCATTTTCTCAGCATGGCGGCTTAGAAAAATATTGGCCATGTGGGTGAACCCCTCATAAAATCCCAGGCCTTCCATTGGCATTTTCTCCGGCTCATAGCAGGTATTATCCAGGTATATTAGCCGATTATTTCTGTAAATCTCTACTCTGGAAGCAAAACGTCTATATGCAAAGCGCTCCTGGGAAGCGCTTCTGCCGCAGGTTATTACCTCCATCAGAAACAGACGGGAGCTTACATCTTCCAGATAAATTTCCATGTGGCTGTCAAAAGCTGAGTCTTTATAGGGAATGACCGGCTGGGGATAATAAGAAAAACAGCCTCCTGCGTCCACCTGGGCTTCTATATGACGGAATGCATTTCCTTCTTTCATTTTATGGATTTTTTCAAAGGACTGGGACAGCATCTCCAACTTTGCGTCCTTTTTGATATGAAAAGAAAACTCCTGCCGGTCCCCTTCCATAATTCCTGCTGAAGCACATAAGGGCATAACAGAAATGCCGCCGTCAGGTCTGGGAAAAGGGGACATTACTTTATAAGGCGCAGTAAAGGACAGGTCTTCTATTACGGTTTTATCCTTGTCCACTCCCGCTGTTATGGAAATTCTGGAGATTTTTCCGAATTTATTCTCTGCCAAATTCATTCCGCCTTTCTTACAAATCCTCTAAAAGGACATTCTTCTTAATCCAGGCTGCCACATCATCCACATTTACATCATCCCGGATATTGGTAAAAATAAAGGGGCGCTGGTTTCGCATTTTCTTTGAATCCCGTTCCATAACCTCTAAGCTGGCCCCTACATAAGGAGCTAAATCGATTTTATTGATAACAAGTAAATCCGAACGGGTGATTCCCGGACCTCCTTTTCTTGGAATTTTATCCCCTTCCGCCACATCAATTACAAAAATAGTAGCATCTACCAGCTCCGGGCTAAAGGTTGCAGACAGATTGTCACCGCCGCTTTCTATAAAAAGCAGCTGAATGTCCGGAAAACGTTCCATCATTTCATCCACTGCTTCCAGATTCATGGAAGCGTCTTCCCGAATAGCCGTATGGGGACAGCCTCCGGTCTCCACACCAATAATACGCTCTACAGGCAGAACACTGTTCTTAGCCAGAAATTGAGCATCCTCTTTGGTATAAATATCGTTGGTAATAACACCAATACTATAGTCTGAAGCCATTTTTCTTGACAAAGCTTCAATCAGGGCCGTTTTACCGGAACCTACCGGTCCGGCCACACCAATTTTAACATATGACATAAACACACCTCACATTCATAATAATGCCTGGGGCAGCAACCTCCCCTGCATGAATACATGTACAGAAACAGGACAGACAAGACAGTACGACCGCCAAGGACTCTGTCAGGACATGTACAGCCTGGAATAAAGCCGTTCATGCTGGATTCCCCGAATATCAAATCCTGGCGCAGAAAGGCCCAGATTTTTCTCTGATAGTCTCATAACTGTCTCTATAAGCTCCGGAAACAGTTCATAACAGCCGCATAAAAGCTTCTGTCCTACGCTTTGGCTGAGGGGAATAGATTTTACACAGTTTGTCACCATAGCCGACGTCTGGGCATAAAGATAATGGGCCAGAACCTCCTGCAGAGGAAGGTTCAGGGAAGCGCAAAACACACCGTAAACACCGCAGTGGGAAAGTGTTTTTTGTCTGCGGACTTCCAGATATTGTTCCCAGATTTCCGTCTTTTCTATAGAAAGCTGGGCAATGGTCTTTGCAAAACGGGAGCCCATTTTCCGGGAGGCTTCCCGCTGTTCCATGGGTATCCTGATAGCTTCTAAAAGCTCCTCCAGTTTGTTCAGGGCCTCTAAATCCTCTTCTTTTGCCCTCTCATAAGCAATCCTGACTGCCAGAAAATCGGTATAAAGCAGACTCCAGCTAAGCTTATTCCGAATATATTCACCAGCCGTTTTTTCATCATAAACAATGCCTTTTTGAATATAGGTTTCCAGTCCCTGTGAATGGGAATAGCCCCCGATGGGAAAAAGAGCATCGTTCACCTGAAGCAGATAAAATTGTTGTATTTGTTCTCGTTTATCCATAGCAACACCTCAGTGATGATGGTTGTGGATAGATGCGGAAATCCTCCGGTCAAAATCTAATTTTTCCATCTTTTTTTCTACTTTTACTCCATGAATTTTAGAAAGCATCTGCATCATAGGCTCATTATAAACGGTGATAAATGTTCCCGACTCATCTCCCCAAAACAGCGGGGCATGGCGGTTTCCAATCTCATAGCAGACTTTTGCCGCCATATGATGATGTTTTGGCTCTATACTGATTTTAATCACCTCACAAGGGGGTGTCTTCACGGCTATGATTAACTGGCTGTCCTGGTACAATATATCTCCCTGGAAAAGCCCCCTGGACAGAATAGAATCCTCCATACGAATACCTACTTCTCTGCCAGTATCTGTTGTTTTTCTATGTATCTTTTTGAAGGCTTCATGCCATTCAATATCCACGTATTCTATGGTCTTTCCTGCAGTGTCTGTATCTGATAATTTTCCAAGAATTTGTTCACACAGCATTTTCTTCTCCTTTATTCTTCTCTGATTCTACCACAGGCCCAGAAGAAGCATGACCCCTGGAATCCAGGCAGTCACCACGCCTTCAAACACCTGAAGACAGGGTACAAATTTTCCCAGTTTTTTCCCCATAATATCTTCTACAAAAGCAGTTCCCCAAAGCACTGCCCACAAATACCAGATGGCCGCCCAACGTATATCGGCAGTTATTCCCAATGCTGTGCTTCCGGTAAATCCTTCTATTGTTCCGAAAATCACAGCATTCACAGCCACAAAGGTCGAGAACCAGGCAAAGGGAATGGGGCTTAAATTCAGTATCTTGGTAAACGCAACAAACAAATAAGTAAAGCCGAATAAAAGGCCGGTGCCCGCAGCGTAATAATTGCCCTGGACCAGACTGACAAAATTGATAAACACAGAAAGGCCCCCTGTGAGTATGTTCATCACAGCCGCTGATTTGCCATCCACTTTATAGAGTGTGCACATACCGTTGTTAATCAATACAATACCTACAAATAAAAGGCATACTCCTAACATAATAACTCCTCCTCATATGAGATGAGGCTGCCTCAGTCAATGGTCAACACTGGGACAGTCCCATTTATCTTTTGATTTTTCTGCCGGCTAAAACAGGCTGTACATCTGTGTCAGCGGCAGTTTATCCGCAGGCTTTGAAGTAACGGTTTCTCCGTCTACCGTAACCTCATAAGTCTCTGAATCCACGGTAATTTCCGGTGTCCTGTCGTTGTATACCATATCCTTTTTGCTGATACTTCTGCAGCCTTTTACCGGCACTACGGTTTTCTCCAAACCATAAACAGCTTTCACATCCGCTTCCATTGCTGCCTGAGAAACAAAGGTAAGGCAGGCAGCATATTTGGCCTTTCCGTGAGCCCCGAACATAGGCTGATACAATACAGGCTGGGTAGTGGGAATAGAGGCATTGGCATCTCCCATCTTAGAAGCGATTATCATTCCTCCCTTGATGATAATATCCGGTTTTGCGCCGAAAAACGCAGGATTCCACAGTACCAAATCAGCAAATTTCCCCGCCTCCACAGAGCCTACATACTGGGAAATACCGTGGGTAATTGCCGGATTGATGGTATATTTGGAAATATAGCGTTTTACACGATAATTATCATTTCCTGTACCCTCATCCTCCGGAAGGGCTCCCCGCTCATCCTTCATCTTGCTGGCTGTCTGCCAGGTACGGGTGATAACTTCACCTACACGTCCCATGGCCTGAGAGTCAGAACTCATCATACTGAAAACTCCCATGTCATGGAGTACATCCTCTGCAGCGATAGTCTCAGGACGGATACGGGAATCGGCAAAGGCTACATCCTCCGGAATTTTCTTATCCAAATGGTGGCAGACCATCAGCATATCCAAATGCTCGTCTAAGGTATTCACTGTATAAGGCATGGTAGGATTTGTAGAGGAAGGAAGCACGTTAGGCGCAGCGGCAGCCCGGATAATATCCGGTGCATGTCCTCCTCCCGCACCTTCTGTATGGTATGTATGAATAGTCCTTCCTCCAATAGCTGCCAGGGTATCCTCCACACAGCCCCCTTCATTCAGGGTATCTGTATGAATAGCCACCTGTACGTCATATTCATCAGCTACATTCAGGCAGTGGTTAATAACTGCCGGAGTTGCGCCCCAGTCCTCATGAATTTTCAATCCCATAGCGCCGGCTTTTACCTGTTCTGCTAAAGGAGCTTCGTCCGAGCAGTTTCCTTTTCCCAAAAATCCCAGGTTCATAGGATATTCTTCTGCTGCTTTCAACATCATTTCCAGATTCCAGGGGCCAGGAGTACAGGTAGTGGCATTGGTTCCGTCTGCCGGTCCTGTGCCGCCTCCAATCATAGTAGTTACACCGCTGTACAGTGCACAATCTATCTGCTGGGGACTGATAAAATGGATATGGGTATCAATACCTCCTGCGGTTACAATCATTCCCTCTCCTGCCAGTGCTTCTGTGGAAGCGCCTACTGTCATGCCAGGTGTTACACCGTCCATAATATCCGGATTGCCTGCCTTTCCAATGCCTGCAATTTTCCCGTTTTTGATTCCTATATCAGCTTTGACTATTCCTGTAGAATCTACAATCAGGGCATTGGTAATGACTAAATCCAAGTCCCCGTCTCTGCTGGTGGTCTTTACGGATTGTCCCATGCCGTCACGGATGGTTTTTCCTCCACCAAATTTAATTTCGTCACCATAAGTGGTATAGTCTTTTTCTACTTCTATTACTAAACTGGTATCTGCCAGCCGTACCTTATCCCCTGTTGTAGGGCCGTACATCATTGCATATTTTTCACCGGAAATTTTTACACTCATATTCGTCTCCTCCTTACAGAAAGCCCTTTAATTTCGCTGTATCCATGGATGTAGGCTTTGTGTCATCATTTGTCTGGGCACGTGTCAAATCATTTAAGCCAAATACTCTTTTCCGTCCTCCCATTTCCACCAGCTGCACTTCCTTTTCCTCTCCAGGTTCAAAACGGACAGAGGTACCGGAGGGAATATCCAGATGATAGCCGTAGGCTGCTTCACGGTCAAAGGATAAGCACTTGTTCGTTTCAAAAAAATGATAATGAGAGCCTATCTGTACCGGTCTGTCCCCTTTATTTGCTACCAGAATGGTTACTGTTTTTTTCCCCTGGTTTAATGTAATTTCTCGGTCTGAAAACATAATTTCTCCTATTTTCATTGCTATTACCTCCTCTTATTGAATAGGATTATGTACGGTTACCAGTTTGGTTCCGTCAGGAAATGTAGCTTCCACCTGTACCTCTCCAATCATGTCTGCAACACCGTCCATCACATCCTCTTTGGTCAGAATCTTTGTCCCAAGCTGCATCAATTCCACCACTGTTTTTCCGTCACGGGCCAGCTCCAACAGTTCAGAACTGATATAGGCCAGAGCCTCCGGGTAGTTCAGTTTCAGCCCTCTTTCTTTCCTCTCTTTGGCCAGATTGCCAGCCATATGGAGCATCAATTTTTCCTGTTCTTTTGGGGTTAGCTTCATAATAGTCCTCCTTTGGTAAATAGCATAGGAAATCCCTATATATGCAAAAAAGAGGCACCTATAACTATAGGTACCTCTTCGTATCGTCCTTGATTATAGCAGGGAAGAATCAGGATGTCAAGTCTCTGATTTTATGATTTACTCCTGTATTTACTCCTGTTTCTGCCCCTATTCCATCACTTCCTGATAAGCAGCATGCTTCTCCAAAAGCTGGCTCATCCTTGCCATATCCCTTACATCTCCAATAAGAATCACACCGCACAAACGGTTGTTAAGGAAGTAATATTTTTTATATTGTTTCTTGGCCATGTCTTTAAATTCCGCAGTTTTATATATGAGATTGGGATTTTTTCCGTTATCTCCTGCTGCAAACAGAGCAGTTCTCATACCATGGAAATTCAGTGCCGCAGGAACGGTTTCATATACCAGATTATCTCCTGCCGCATTGGCGCCGGCCACCTTTCCCTGCTCCACAGCCTGGGGCCATATAGCATAATTAACGCCTTGATACTGGGCACAGTCTCCGCAGGCATAAATATCTTGCACGTTAGTTTCCATTCGCTCATTTACTACCAGCGCCCGGTCTGTCTCTATACCTGCCGACTTAGCCGGCTCCACATTGGCCCGGACACCGGCAGATACAATTACCAAGTCTGCAGGAATCACTTCTCCACTGCCCAGCTTCACTCCGGTTACCTGGTCTTCCCCTAATATTTCTGTAATCTGTACTCCGGTGTGTATGGCAATACCCTGGTTCTGGCTGATAGTCTTCAGCATTTCAGCAGCCCCTTCATCCAACTGTCTTCCCATAAGCAAAGGAGCCAGCTCCAAAACCGTAACATTACATTTGGCCCGTTTCATTTCCCAGGCAGCCTCCAGACCCAGAACACCTCCGCCTATAACTACCACATTTGTCACTTCAGGCAGCAAAGCCTCTATTTTCCTGGTGTCCTCCAGACGGCGGATGGCAACCACTTGTTCCTTATCACTGCCTGGAATAGGCGGAATAAAACATTCAGAACCAAGTGCATAGATAAGCTTTGTGTAAGCCAGTTTCATACCGTCTGCTGTTATAATTTCCTTGTTTTCTCTGTCAATAGCTGTCACCTGCTTATCCAAAAGCAGATGAATATTGTTTTCCTCATACCATTTTTCCTCTTCTATGGCTATCTGGTCCTGATTCAAATCAGCCATGATAGATTTCGTCAGCATAGGCCGGTTGTAAGGACGGTATGGCTCATTGGAAAGCATGACAATGGAACCGGTCTTGTCTCTCTGGCGAATAGCCGAGGCAGCGTAGAAGCCTGCCGCTCCTCCTCCCAGAATCACATAAAAATTCCTGGTATCTCTGCGGTAATCATTGGATTCTTCCTCCACCGGCACAAAGTTTTCCCTGCCTACGCCGCACACCGGGCATACCTCCAGAGAACTGTCGAAAATTTCCCCGCAGACCAAACATTTTACCAGTTTTTTGCTTCCCTTATCCTGTTTTTTATCATTTTCCTTATTCTGAAGCAGGCAGCCGAAATTATAGCCGTAATCGTGGGCATCCACCAGATTTTCTCCGCTTGGTTTCAATCTCACCCGGAACCCATCATCCGGCACCCGCATTTTTAATTGTTTCAGACGTTCTATCAGGTGAGGAACTGCCTCACCGCTCCAGCCATAGCTTCCAAAAGCAGCGGCAAGCTTGCCTCCGTGAGTTCCCGGAAAAATAGAGGTAGTTAAATCCCAGATGGGCTTCAATGCTTCTCCCAAAATCGTGGGAGAGCCCAGAAGAATTCCGTCTGCAAAGCCCAGCTCCTGCAGCACTTTTCCCTGGTCCGCCTCCACCATATCATAGCAGCGCACCTCTATGTCTCCACTGTCCTTTATTCCCTGGGCAATGGCCTGAGCCAGCTCTCCCGTATAGCCGTAGGCGCTGACATAGGGAATGATTACCGTCTTTTTCTCATTAGGATTTACCACAGTACACCACTCTTCATAAGTGTCCAGCATAAAGTCAATCCCCGTATCCAGAACCGGTCCGTGTCCCGTGCAAATCATAGAAATATCCAGGTCCCGTACTCGCTCCAAAGCCTTTCTCATATAGCTTTTAAAGGGGCCCAGGATATTGTCAAAATAGTATTTTGTGGCTCTCATATAGCCTTCTCTGTCTTTTACCTGACTTACCAGAATCTCTCCCTGTCCGTAATGAGAGCCAAAGGAATCACAGGTAACCAGAATCTGCTCTTCCTCTATATAAGTGTACATGGTATCTGGCCAGTGAAGATTAGGAACCGCAAGAAAACGAAGGGTCTTATCACCTATCTTCATTTCCTGGTTATCCTTCACTGCAATAGCTGTGAAATCCCCGTTGACAATCTCCTTCAGGAAGTTAATGGCACAGCCGGTGGCAATAATTTTCAGCCCCGGATTGAGCTCCAGCAGTTTCTCTACGCTACCTGCATGGTCCGGCTCCGTATGGCTCACTACCAGATAATCAATGTCCTTTACCTCCACCAGCTTTTCCAGCTCCTCCAGGTACTCCCGGAAAAATTTTGCCTTGGCTGTCTCGAATAAAATCGTTTTGTCCCCGGCCTTCATCACATAGGAATTATAGGTGGTGCCAAACTCCGTGTACATGATAATATCAAATACCCGAAGCTTACCGTCAATAATACCTGTCCAGTAAAAATTTTCCCTTAACTTCTGAGTCTCCATAAGTTACCCTCCTTTTCTTTCTGTTTCAGTTTCTCACTGCTCCGGCTTTTATATTCTGTCTTCTCTTTACTGCAGCTTTTTCTGCCGCTTCTTTCTGCTCTGGTTTCTATCTGCCCCTATTTTATTCGGCCCGGGTTTCTCTGCGCTTCGTTTTTTTATTCCTGTTTTTGTAAGAATCTCTCTCTAATCCAATTTCTTTCTTCCCAGCCGCACATCTTCCATCAGTTCTGACAAATCCCCGGAAAGATTTTCAAAAAGATAGGTGCTGCTTTTCTTGGTTTTCTCTATATAGTGTTCCCGGATTTCCTGATTCATAAGCTCCACTTCTTCCCGGAGATTAGCGGCAGACATCCTGGCAGCTCCCTGTCCCAGAATGATAACCTGCTCCAAAGCGTCTGAGGTGGCCACGGTCACCTGGTACTTTCTCCCGATTTCGTGAACCGTTTTTTCGATATATTGGTCCGCTGTTTCCGCCTCCCTGGTATATACTACATGGATATTATGATACTTCTGTACCTCTCCCTGGTTTCCCTCTACCTTATAAGCGTCAAAAACCAGAATCAGCGTGCATTTTTTATACCCCTGGTAATTACATAAAATATCCATCAGTTTGTTTCTGGCCCCTTCTATATTCACCTTAGCCAGCTGGTTCAAATCCTCCCAGGCAAAGATAATATTATAACCGTCCACCAGAAGATATTCCTTCTCCGGTTCTTTCTTTTTTCCTCTGCTTCCGCTGTCATAAGAGGCTGCCCTCAGGGTTTTTGCAAATGCATTCCTCTCTCTTTTCACAGACCCATAAGTACGGGCAAAAATCTCTTCTAATTCCTTTTCATCCAGTCTCATCTGGGAAAAACTTTTCCCCGCAGGTACATGGTATTCTTCTTTAGGCTCTTCTTTTTCCAGTTCCAGCCCTGTATCTATATGGGCATATTCTTCCACCTTATCCCAGCTTACCACAAATCCTGCTCCATGGGCGCAAAAGACGGAACCTGTAGGATTTTCTATATCTGCCTCTGGGTCATAGGCCAATGTATCGATGACTTCCTCACTGTTGTGGCATGGCTCATAGCCCTTTAGGGTGCAGGACAGTCTTCCTCTTCCCCGGGTATAACTTGTGACTTCTGCCTGGTAGCCTCCCATTTCTGACACAGGAGCTGTTCCGGCCAATACAGCCATATCGCCTTCTGATTCAGGAGGTGCAAAGCTGCCGCTCATTTTCTGAATATCTGCCATGGCTCTTCCCACCATATCCTGGGGAACTTCCAGTCTGTACTCATAGACAGGTTCCAGCAGCAGACTTTTGGCTTTTCTCAATCCCTGACGCAAAGCCCGGTAGGTGGCCTGACGGAAATCTCCTCCCTCTGTGTGTTTGAGATGGGCTCTTCCTGCAATCAGAGTTACCTTCATATCCGTAATCTCAGAGCCGGTGAGCACTCCCACATGCTTTTTCTCTTCCAGGTGGGTCAGTACCAGACGCTGCCAGTTTCTGTCCAGCACATCCTCACTGCAGTCTGTTTCAAATACCAATCCCTGTCCTCTCTCTAAAGGCTCCAAAAGGAGGTGTACCTCCGCATAATGGCGCAGAGGTTCAAAATGTCCGATTCCCTCCACCCTATTTTCTATGGTTTCTTTGTACACAATATTTCCGGAGCCGAATTCTACCTGAAGACCGTATCTTTCCTCAATCATCTCCTTGAGAATCTCTATCTGAACGGCCCCCATAACCTGGGCGTGAATCTCTCCCAGTTGCTCCTTCCAGACTATCTGAAGCTCCGGTATCTCCTCCTCCAGCTGTCTCAGCTTCAGCAGCATGCCGTGAACGTCTGTGCCCTGGGGAAGCTGGATTTCATAGTTTAATACTGGGGTGAGAACAGGCTGGATTTCTCCTTTTTCCTCCCCCAAACCTTCCCCTGCAAAGGTATGGGAAAGTCCGGTAACAGCGCAAATAACCCCTGCTTCCGCCTGGTTCACTGCCTGGAACCCAGCGCCATCATAAACACGTATCTGGTCCGCTTTTTCCTCCCAGTCTTTCCCTTTCAAAAGCTGTTTTACCTTCAGGGCTCCTCCTGTGATTTTCATATGGGTAAGCCGGTTTCCTTTCTCATCCCTGGAAATTTTATACACTCTTGCGGCAAAATTTTCCGAATAAGAAGGGCTGAGAATGTATTTATCCAGTGCAGTCAAAAATTCTTCTATCCCAATGGATTTTAAAGCAGACCCAAACCAGCAGGGAAATACCTTTCTCCGGGCAATCAGCCGGGCAATCTCCCGGGTATCTATGTCTCCCTGTTCCAAAAAAAGTTCCAGGGCATTTTCCTCACACATGGCGATTTCTTCCAGAAAGCTTTCCCGCTGCCGTTCCTGTCCAAAGTCCACGCAGCGGTCACTGAGCCTGGTTTTCAATTCCTCCAAAAGCCTTTCCCTGTCTGCCCCCTCCTGGTCCATTTTATTTACAAAAAGAAAAACCGGGACACCATATTGTTTCAACAGTTTCCAGAGAGTTTCCACATGCCCCTGAACTCCATCTGCCCCGCTGATAACCAGTACAGCATAGTCCAGAACCTGTAGGGTTCTCTCCATCTCTGCCGAAAAATCCACATGGCCCGGCGTATCCAGCAAAGTCACTTCCCTGTTTCCCAGCTGAAGCCCTGCCTGCTTGGAGAATATAGTAATCCCTCTGGCCCGTTCCAGTTCATAGGTATCCAAAAAAGCGTCCCTGTGGTCCACACGTCCCATTTTCCGGATGCTTCCCGTATGATATAAAAGGCTTTCTGCCAGAGTTGTTTTTCCTGCGTCCACATGGGCCAGAAGGCCTATGCATATATGTTTTGACGGCCTTTCCGTCCTCTTATTTTCTCTGTTTCCAGACGTATTTTCCATGAAAATACCCCTTTCTGTGTTTTCTACTGGATAACTTCCGATGCAATATATGATATAATTTTTATTCTGCTGGCCAGATACACTTATCAAACAAATTCGTACTCTTTCCTGCCAATCTCCATAATACCTTTGCCTCTTTTCTTTTAAATCCTTCTAGTTCTCCCGATTTAATTTTTCGAATAACATCTTCTATTCTGATACAAAAAATATCATCCATTCCTGTATTTAAAATGCGATTAACAATCGGTTGTAAATCCATTTCGTCAGTAGCAAAGTATGGAATAGATTTCGTCTTAGCTATTGCCAGAGAACAAATCTCTCCTTGATTTTTTCTCGGTCTTTTCGGATTTATCATTACCTTCGCCAAAGACTGATATACACCTTGATATACTACTTGTTCTATGGGATTTAAAATATTTTCATCTAAAATCTCGATAATTCCCTTCCTCCTCAGAAAGTCAATTTGCTCTTTTGCACAAGCAGGAATCATAATCTCATCGTAAACAATCTTATGAATATAAACTTTATCTGCAAGTCCCGTCAGCACTCTCTCTAAATAGCGATACTTAGGACTTGCACCAACTTTTATACAAAAGTCAGCATCTACAATTATCCCTTTTAGCTTCATCGCTATGCCTCCATGATAGCGTCCAACTCATCATCTGTAGGCGGTTCGTAACCATTATTTAAAGCAATTCCCATTTTTTCAGGTGTCAGTTCTGCCAATTCAAGTAAATATTCCAGTTTCTCATAAGTAATTAAATTCTTTTCATATAATTCCATTGCCTTATCCACAAGATTACTTAAACCAACTTCATCTTTTCTTACCGGTACAGATAACCCTAGTCTATTACGCCAAATCTTTGCCTGTTCATCTGTATATTCTTTGAATTTCTCATACTCCCTCTTAGAACATACTCCTATCTCATGCAACCGTTTTACCATTGTACGATACGGAACAACAAATAAATTAGCTAGTTTTACAATATCTTTAATGCTAAGGGCATTTTTATCAATTCCATATACCTTTATTTCCTGAAGCAACAACTCCTCGTTCACCAAAAATTCCGCAGCAAATCTATTTGCATAACGTTCTGTTTCCTTATCAGCAGAAAAAAGAGTAAGAGACAATCTTCTGAAATCATTATTTCGCCTGAAGTACCAAACCATAAATGGTACAATTCATGTGCTGCTGCAAAAACCTGTTTATCGTAAGGTAACGATGTATTGATACATACAAATGCTTTTCCCTTTATTCTTTCTGAAAATCCCCATACCTGCTGCTCTTCTAACGGATAATATAAAACTTTGCTTTCTTTCTCAAGAATGCTAAATATTTGTGTTCCAATTACATCGTTTAGTTTACAATATGCTACAAGTTTTTCTCTGGCAAGTGCTTGAATGTTCTGAACTTCCTGTTTACTCAAATCCTTATCTTGCATCTGCATATTCCTCCAACATCAGAATTTCATCTATAACCGTCTGCAAAAATTCAATTTTTTTCTTTGTCTTCTCATTCTTTACCTGTCCCATAAAACTAAAATTATGAACAGGTTCCTGGGCTGCATGTACAGTAATAAGGCTATCTGTCGAAACATTTAAAGCACTCGCAATCTTACTAATTTCAGCAACATTGATTGCTTTTGCCCCTGAAACAATTTTATTCATAACCTGTTTTGAAACTCCCAATTTTTCCGCTAAAAACTGCTGCGTCTTTCCCTGAGCAATCAAAATGTTCTGTATATTATTACCTACCTGCTTAAAAATAGAATTATCCATAGATATACCCTCCTCCAAAATTTTTGCTATTGTTCTATCTATAATATATTCTATTGCCCTCCAGTAGTCAACATTTTATTGACTTTTTTAAAATATTTCATTTCTTATTATTGACTTTATAACTGCTCTTTCATTGTCAGGACGGATTATTTTTGTATACAGCCATACAAGACACCTGGGTATAGGTAATATACAGTGAATTTAATACTTACACTTTGAAACTATAACTTTTCATCATAGAGAACATTCTTTCCTTATGTTTCCTGTAATATAAAAATCCCACAATATCTGCCAGCGCCCATCCTATGGGTACGGACAGCCAGATTCCCGTAACGCCTATAAAGTCTATGGCTGACAGCAGGTAGGCCAGCGCTACCCTGGTTCCCAGGGAAATCACCGTAAGCACCACGGACATGGCCGGCAGCTTCACCGCTCTATAGAATCCATACAGGAGAAAGAGACAGCCGATTCCACAATAAAAAGCGCCCTCTATTCTCAGGTATTCCACGCCTGCTCTCAGGATTTCCGTCTCCTGGGCCTCCACGAATATCATCATCAAGGGTCTGGCAAAGACAAAGACCAGAAGGGAAATGACCAGACAGAAAACAACGGCCATTGCCGCCGCCTGCTTCATTCCTTTCCGTATCCTTTCTTCCTTCCTGGCCCCAAAATTCTGAGCAACAAAAGTAGAAAAAGCATTTCCGAAATCCTGCACTGGCATATAGGCAAAAGAGTCTATCTTTACCGCTGCTGCAAAAGCTGCCATAATCACCGTTCCAAAGCTGTTTACCAATCCCTGAACCATGAGAATTCCCAGATTCATCACAGACTGCTGCAGAGAGGTAAGGAAAGAAAACTGGGCAATTTCTTTTATCATAGAAAACTTTGGTCTTAAATACTTCCTTCCAAGGCGGAAATCCGGCAGACGAATATAGGTATAAGCCGCCAGCCCTATGCCGGAAACATACTGGGAAATCACCGTGGCAAAGGCAGCTCCCTTTACCCCCCAGGAAAGCCCCAGTACAAACCATAAATCCAGCACAATATTCAATATAGCGCAGACAGCCAAAAATACCAGGGGCAAAAGAGAATTTCCCACAGCTCTCAGCAGGGAAGCAAAATAATTATAGAAAAAAGTAGCCATGATTCCCCAAAATATCACCCAGAGATAATCTCTCATCATTCCATAGATTTCTTCCGGCACCTGTAAAAGAGATAAAATAGGGTCAATAAAGAGAAAGACCACAAGATTCAGCACTAATGCAGTGCAGAAAATAAGAAGAAAAGACGCCCCCATACTTTCCTTCAGCTTTGTCTGGCTGCCTTCCCCGTAACGGATAGAAAACACAGCACCGCTGCCCATACAAAGCCCCAGCAATATAGAGGTTAGAAATGTCATAAGGGTATAAGAGGAGCCTACTGCCGCCAGGGCTCCTGCACCTAAAAATCTGCCTACAATAAGGGTATCTGCTACATTATAAAGCTGCTGCAGCAGATTTCCCGCTATCATAGGCAGAGAAAAAAGCAATATCGTTTTTGTAATCGGACCTTCCGTAAGATTTCTCTGCATTCTTCAGTCTCCTAAGCTGTTTTGGATAGTTTTACCTGAAAACAAACTGCCTTCAGTGTACAAGGAGTCCTATGTCCACTGAAGGTATGCTTGCCCCAGGTAGCTGATATTCATTCTATCACAAAAAGCAGGCAGAGAAAACTACCTATCTCTCATCCTCATAAGGAATAGGCGTATCGTCCTTTTCGTCAATGTGGTTCAAATACTTCTTCGTCTCAGCTACTACTACAGGAGACAGAAGCAGCACAGCCACCAGGTTTGGAATAGCCATAAGTGCATTTAACGTATCTGCAATCAGCCAAATCAGATTCAAGGATACTACAGGAGCAATGACAGCCACCAGAATATACAGGATACGGTAAGGAATCATAATCTTCTTTCCTGCAAAATATTCAATACACCGCTCTCCATAATAAGCCCATCCTAAAACCGTGGAAAAGGCAAAGGTAATAATACCAAGCACCAGGATAACCGGACCTAAAATCGGAATCTGCTCAAAGGCCAGACTGGTAAGAACACCTCCGTCGGAAATTCCTCCCATATCGATAGAAGGATTTTTCATGATACTGGTGACCAGAACCAATCCTGTCATAGCACAGACAACTACTGTATCCCAGAAGGTTCCTGTACTGGATACCAGGGCCTGGCGCACCGGATTTCTGGTCTGGGCTGCTGCCGCTGCAATGGGAGCCGAACCCATACCAGATTCATTGGAAAAAAGGCCTCTGGCCACACCATAGTGGAGAGCCTGCATGATGCCGCCTCCTACCAGTCCTCCTGCAGCAGCTCCCGGCTTAAAGGCCAGGCTGCAGATTGTTTTCAGAGCCGGAACCAGGTAATCATAGTTGATACCCAATATGATAATACATCCAATCACATAAAAGAAAGCCATAAAAGGCACCAGCTTTTCACAAACTCTTGCGATTGATTTGATACCTCCGAAAATAACCATGGCTACCAGGATTCCCACTATCACTCCTACAATCCAAGGCGGCACTCCCAGGTTTTCCTTGCAAACAGAAGCAATGGCATTTACCTGGGTGGCACAGCCGATTCCAAAGGAGGCGATTCCTCCGAACAGGGCAAACAAAACGCCCAGCCACTTCATATGCAGCCCTCTTTCCAGCGCATACATGGCACCTCCCAGCATACGTCCGTCTCTGGTTTTCACCCTGTACTTTACAGAAATCAAAGACTCACTGTACTTGGTGGCAATACCGAATACACCGGTGAGCCAGCACCACAGGACAGCTCCCGGGCCTCCCAGGGCAATGGCGGTTCCTACGCCGATAATATTTCCCGTTCCAATGGTAGCTGCCAAAGCTGTGGTTAGGGCCCCAAACTGGCTAACTTCACCCTCAGCATCCGGGTCCTTGGTGACAGAAAGGCGAATACCTTTGAATACCTTCCTCTGGATTCCCTTTGTGCGAATTGTCATAAAAATGTGGGTTCCCAGCAACAGGAAAATCATGGCCCATCCCCAGACCACATCATTTACTGATTGAACGATAGAATAAATAGTATCATACACAAATATCTCCTCCCTACTACTTTCGCAATACCTTTTCTTTGGTATCACTTTATTATTTTATAGCAATAAATTGTATATAGTGTATAACACCACAAAAATCTTGTCAATAGTTTAAAACAGGCTACAAGTCTTCCAGCCATTCCCGGCCATCCTCGGCCATAACCTTCAGCCTGCGGTATTCCTCCTTCAGCATTTCCTTTCCCGCATCTGTTATCCTATAGGATTTCCGCCGGCCTTCCTCCCGGGTCAGGCGGATAATCCCACTGCTTTCAAATTTAGCAAGCATGGCATAAAGCGTCCCTGGCCCCACCTTCACTCTTCCCTTAGACAGCCTCTGTACCTTTTCCATAATATCTACTCCGCAGCATTCCTGGATAAGAGCCATCAAAATATAATACATAGGTTCCGTCAGGGTTTGAAATTGTTCTCTTGGCATAGCCCTTTCCTTCCTGTCTCACACTTTTTATATTTCCTGCCAAAATACGCCCAAAGCATCCTGCAGCCTCTGAATCTCTTCAGTGTCCAAAGGCCGGTTCCACTGGCTGTCGTCCCGGGCATCATCCGGCACCATTCTATTAAGAAGCACCAGACTGTCCTCATATAGCAAAGCATAGCTTCCTCTGTTTTTCTCCTCCAGCCCTGCCTTTGCCTTCCAGCTTTCCTGTATTTCAGAGGATTCCAGCCCCTTTCCTTCTTGTTTCATAATCCTTTCCAAAATCCAGGAATGGGGTGACTGATACACCTGACAGGAAAACTCTATTTCCTCTCCCTTTTCTTCTGCCAGATATACCTCTAAACTGTGTCCCCTACAGAGAAAACTGGCAGATTCATCTGTTCTCTCTATCCCTATTTTTCCTTCCTCAAATGCCATCCACTGCACTCTGCTGTTTTCCGGGTTCTCAGCTGTCTCCTCTTGTTCATTTATAAGATAAACACCTACAAATATTATAGGAATCAGCACTACTACCATAATGATTGACCCCATAAAGGCTCCGTATCTGGAAACTCTCCCTGCCTTTATGGCCCCACGGAATATCAATATCAGAACCAATGCCGCTCCCAGCACCAAGCCTGTTTTATCTCCCATCATCAACAGCAGGATTACACAGAGAAGCAGTATCTGCCAACTGCTGCAGCACCCTCTCAGCACAGGTATCACCCGGCTTAGACTTCCTTTATATCCGTAAAAAACAGGCTCTTGTCCCAACTTCCTTTTCGTCTGAAAATACCAGATAATTTTTACAGCCAGGCTAAGCCATCCTGCCGTCAAGGACAGAAACCACCATACAGCCAGGACAATGTTCCGGTTTGAAATCACAGAGCTGGAAAATACCAGGAAAAACATCTCCCACAGATACACTCCCCCTATGAAAATAGAGCTAAGCCACCATCTGGCCCAGTGGAGCAATTCTGCTTTTTTCACATTCTGGAACCGCTCTTCCTCCGTGACAATGGACACAGCGTCAGGGGCTGCTTTCCGAAACACGCAAAATTTTCTTCTGGCGTCTATAAATTCCCAGCCTGCCGCCTGGCAATACTGGGCGAATTCCTCCGCTTCCGGGGTGGGACGGTTATCCTCCTCTTCCCCTTCTGTAAATACCTCCACCCGGTAATCAAATTTTCCCGGTTCTCCTTTTTCAAAAATCATCCCCAGCTTCCAGCCCTTAAAATACCAGCCTTTTTCAGCCATCTCCTGAAGATAACCTCCAAAACTGTCACACTCTCTGTAAGCATATTCCCTGAATACTATTTTTCTCATAAATGCCGCCCCCTTTTCCCACGGCTTCCGCTCTTTGTCACAATTATCGAGTATCGATATTTCTATCTTTATTATAATATCGACACTCGATAATTACAAGAATAAAATTGCCATCTTTGACCAAAAGTACACCGGGTACTCTTGGTCAAAGATGGCATAAAACTTCTACTGTCCATGAGTGCAGTTTGCTGCGTCTATAGCCAGGACCAGCAAAAGCCCCATCTGTTCATCCTCCGGGTTGGCAAAATCCAATACATAAGTATCTCCCCAATGAAAAGGCTCTTTGGTGATATGCACTACGCTGGTACACTGGTCGTATACATCATACTCCCAATTCATGAAATCCCCTTCCACTCTCCAGCCTTTGTAGTCCAGCTCATATTTTGGACGGAAAAACGTAAATTTTTTCTCTACCCTGCCCATATAGGCACCTTGGCTTTCTATCTCAAACACAGGCATAAAAGACATAAGCTTTTCCCTTATGACTCCGATTTCCTGCCCGTTCTGGTCGTACACATGAAGCTTATGTCCCAGAGAAAAGAACTCTCCCTTTACAAAATATCTGGGGGTTCCCTCCTGGTCATATACGTCAAAAGTATCGGTCCATGAGAAAACTCTCTGTTTAATCAATAATTTCATCTGCTTCTCCTTTTACATTTCCAGACTGATAGGTGTTTCCGGTGTTGCAATAAGCAGCGGTTCCTTTGTTTTCAGGTTTGCTCCGGGGCTGGTCCAGACTGTTCCAAAACCACCCACAGACGTTACCATAAAACCGGATACCTGTACACTTGTGTCATTGGTTTTCACCAACTGTGTTCTTTCTCCCTTTTCATCATACAGACAGATATAATTTTCTGTGTACTGGCTGCCTTCTGTTTCAATTTCTACGGATTCCACTGTCACAATTCCGTAATCTGTCATAGTATAGCTTGTATCCTTGGGAAGCTGCACAGGCTCTAAAATTTCTTCCAGGTTTTCGTCAAGGGCATAGTACCAACCGCTTTTAGCCACCACCCAGTATTTCCCGTCTCCGTACTGAATGTTTTCCACGCCTCTGCCTTCGGAAAGCTCTTTTACCGCTTTTTTTGCATTATCATAAAGGATACTGTCATCGCCTATGAGATAGTTCTCGTTTAGCCGGGTCATCCTCACTTCTTCTATCACTCTGGGAATCCCTGATTCCTCTTCACCGGGAAATTCTTCCTGTATTTTCTTCTCGTATTCTTCCTTGTCAATCAGTTCTCCGGTCTTCATATCAATATACCCATAAACCGTTCCCTGACGGTCATCCACATAACCGCATTCATAGCTGTAGTAATCCCTGTACTTTTCTTTCTGTCCCAGCTCTATGAAACCGCCTTCCAATAATTTTTTCGTTGTTCCATCCGGCTGCACAAACTCTAAAATCTGGTAGTCTCCATGCTGCATATCGGAATCATAGCTTTTCTTCAGTATATTCCCGCTTGGAGTCACATCATAGTAAATGCTTCCCCCCTCTGTGGTCTCGCTCTCAAATAAAATCTTGGCCTCTTTATTCATAATGATATGGGGCGTGTCTGCCACATTATTTGAAGAAGCTATGCCCTCTGGTCCGTTAGGCATGGAAAATACGCCCTCATTATTTATTACCGCCTCCATAATCCCGTACTTCCAGAGGAAGCTGCTGTAAATTTTCCCCTCTTTGTCTGTAATACTATATACATACCGGCCCAGGGTTTCTGCAGAAGCTCCCTGTGAATCTTTCTCCGAATCTTCTTGTAAATCTTCCTCTGTATCTTCCTGTGAGTCATTTTCCCCTTCCGCTGTTTCCGGATAAATCCGTTCCTGCAGCAGAGCGTCTACATCCTCCAGTCCCATTTGCTGGAGAAATTCCTTTTCCCACTGATAAAGGGCATCGTTCCATTCTGCAATTTTCTCATTCACCGCATCATTACGGCCCTGCAGGTTTTCATTGTTTTGGTAGGCCTGAAAGGAGACCTCTAAATCCTCACTCCAATAATCTTCCAACGCATATTTTTTAAATCCCTCATCAATGGCGTCTTGCCGCTGCTGCAGCGCTTTTCTGGCAATAACGTATCCGCTGTTATTTTCTATCTGTCTCAGCATCTCCCCGATATTGCCATAGCTCCTGATAAGAGCATATTCCTCTGATACAGCCACAGGCTCCATAGCATCGCTTCTTATGGCTTCCCGTTTTTCCTGCTCACTCTGACTAATCAGGGCATATTCCAGAAGCCCCACACCTGCATTGGTAATAAGGGAACGCAAATCTTTTCCCACACTGCTGTCACTGAGGACCGTCCCCACGCCTTTATCAATGAGATAATATTCCAGATAACTATCCCCATAGCGCATTCCGGCATCCTGGGCAACTACCTCCTTCAGCTGAGGGTCCAAGTCATTTACAACTTGATAAAGATTCTCTACGAGACCGGGCAGCTGCTCCAGTCCTTCTTTTAAGTAGCCGTATTCATCATAGCTTTCTGCAAATGCCATGATGTATAAATCCAGTGCCTCCTTTTCATCCTCGTAGGCCTGGTTGTATGTATTTTCCAGCTCTTTTATCTGCTTCCTGGAAAATCCGGAATCCTTGTAGGTCTCCTTTTGAAAACCGCCGGATTTGGCGTCCCCTGCACTCTGGAATCCTCCCACTGCCTTCACAAGTATCAGTATCACTGCCGCTGCACAGACCATTCCCGGCAGCAGCACCTTTAAATACTTTTTGGGACTTTTTCCCGGCTTTGCAGGTGTATCCGCTTTTGCAGGCTTTACAGATATATCTGCTTCTTTCTGCTTCACAGCCTTCTTCGTCTCTTCATCCTTTCGGGGCGGCACACTGACTGGACTTCCACAGGCCGGACAGAATTTTTCTGTTCCTTTTATTTCTTTTCCGCAGTTCTTACAAAACATTATTCCTTACTTTCCTCCTCTGCAAAAGGAGTTCCGCAATACACGCAAAATTTTGCATCCAGCTCATTGACCTGATTACATTTGGAGCAGGTCTTACCACTCTCCACGGCTGTTTCCTGTTCCTTTACCCCTTCTGTCTTTTGCTCTTTAAATATTTCTGAAGGCTGTTCCCCCGCTGCTTCTGTGTACTGTTCTCTGGCCTTTTCCGCCCACTGTTCTCTGGCGGCTTCTGCCCGCTGCTGCTTCAAAGCCTCTTTCTCTCTTCGCTCCCGTTCCCGCTGTTCCTGCTTTTCTTTCATTTCCTGACGGCGCATCCGTGTCTGCTCCTCGCTTTCACGGTTCAGCCGCTGTATTTCCTCTTCGTAAGCCCCATTCTGGCTTTTATAGTTCCTAATCTGGGCAAGCAAATCCTCGTAAATGTCCCCCTGGTCCATAAGATGCTCTTCCACATATCTTTTTCCAACCTGGAAAATCAGCTTATCTATTTCTTTATCATTATTGCGAATCTGGTTATTCAATTTCATCGTCTCTGCGGCACAGGACACCTTCTGATTAACCTCTGTCCCGGCAGCTGAAACGGAATCCCTCATCCGGTCAAAAAAACCCATTTGCTCTCTTCCTCCTCATCTGCAATTTTCTGCTGTACTGTTTTAAACAGTATATAGCATTCCAGGAGGCATTGCAAGGATGGATGACAGTAATCCATCTCATCCTTCCTCTGAAATTTTACTCCGGCCTGCCTATACCACGGGCGATTTCTCTGGTTTTCCACAATTTTAAAATTCTGGATGACAGTAATCCACAGATAACTAAAATTCCTCCACTGATTCCTGAAAAAGCTGCCAGAGGAAAGGTAAAGCTGTGGCTGAAAGCCTCCATTTCCGAAGCCTTATAAACCTGGTTAAGGGCCGGCCACAGCAGCCCCAGAGCCAGGAGTTCTCCCCCCAGGGCCAGCAGAAGATTCTCAAAAATAAAGATTTTTCTTGTCATGGATATACTAAGCCCCATAGCTCTCAGCATACAAATCTCTTTTGACCTTATCTGCATACGATAGCGAAGATGGTTTGCCAGATTCAAAAGCATCAGCAGAAGAACCAGCCCTGTAATCCCGTAAATATACACCATCTGCTTATAGTAAAACATTTCGTTCTGCTGTTTTTCTCCTATGAGGCTTCTGGTGGATATATCCTGGTTCTGGCTGCCCAGCCGAATCAGCTTTCGCTCCAGCGCATCCTGCTGTTGGCTGCTGTTTTCTTTTCCCTCCAGGTACATACATTGTATACTGCTTTGAGGCGCTATTTCCTTTACACAGGCATCCCTGGTAATGAGCAGGGGATACAAAGTTCTGTTGCAGTCATACATGTAAGGAAAGGATACAATTGCAGCCACCTGAAATTCCCGATACACATACTCTGCGTCTGAATCTGTCAGACTTTCATATTCCTGGGAACTGGTCTGAAAGTCCTTCCGGTATTTTATCTGTATCGTATCTCCTGCATGGTAATCCATAAGAGGCGTTCCTTCTTTATAAAATCCGGGAGTCTGATTTTCTCCCCTGCTGTCCATCTGCAGAACACTGAGTATAATCTGGTCCTGTCCCAAGCTTTCTAAATCCAGCTTTCCTTCTGTGACATAGGGCTCTAATGCTTTAAGAGCATTGTCATTATAACCGCACAGCAAGGACTTATACACCTGGTTTTCCCCATCAAAACCAGCATCGCTGTATCCGTAATTTTCCAGTTTGGACTGCATAATCCGGTTGTAAAACTCCTGGTTCCTGCCTACATTTTCCTCATCCACCACACGGATGGGAAGGGAAGAGCTGGTCTTCGCAGAGGAAACCTCCGGAAGCTCCTGTATTTGTTCTGCATTTTCTCTGGAAATTCCCTGCTCCGTCTGGTCAAAATACAGCATCGTCATAGCATAATCTCCATTGAGATAATACATTTCCCTGGTATCTTGCCGGTAAATTTCCAGTGTATAGGCCTTATAAGCCAGACAGGTAAACAAAACTGCTGCCACACTTATCATCAGCATTAAAAATCCACTGGTTCTCCTGTCTCTGATAATATATTTACAACTGAGACGCAGCAGCATTCCGGTTTTGCTCTTCGCCTTCTGGATTTCGAACCAGTCCCCATTGGCCTGTTTTTTCTCCTCTTCCCCTGAAATCATAGAAATAACCGGAAGCTTTAACATCCTCTTCCCTGTCCAAAAGCACATAACACCGATAAAAAAAGCCAGCAGAACTACACAGAGAAAAATTTCCAATCCCGGCACAACCATCTGAAATCTGACTTCTTCATTGAGAAGGTAGATTCTCATATCCCGGTCCCCTGAAGCCCACATAACCAGCCAGGCAGCCGCTATTCCAAAAGCCAGGCCTGTGGGAACTGCCCACAGATATATCTCATACATCTCCAAAATCAGCATGTTCCGGACTTCCTTTTTCTTCATCCCCAAAGCCCGCAAAACGCCGTACTGTCCCAGTCTGGATAAGGCCAGAATCCGGTATATTCCATATACTACCACCATACACACCAGAAAAAGGCAGCCCAGTACCTTTATTTCCGTGTCATAAAGCTTCCGCAAATCCGTCCGGGCAGGGCAGTCCTTAATATCCTTTTCTGTAACTCCCAGCTTCTGCTCCAGGTCTTTTACCTTTTCTTCATAATCTGTATTATCCTGAAATTTCAGATAGGCAAGATACGTCCCTTGTTTTTCCCGGTCCAGGGTTCCATACAGACTTAAAAGCCCATATTTTTTGTTGGCATATATATCTGTTAAAATTCCTGTAAGCAATAACTGCTTTTCCTGTCCCGTATCCTGGTCCAGAACAGTAAAGCTTTTATTCACTTCCGGCTCGATTCCCAGGTTCAGAAGGGTCCATCTTTCTGCGGCCACCTCATTCTCTTCTTGGGGCAGGCGGCCTTCTGTTACCTTCCCCATCATAGTCATACCTGTAGAATCCGTCTTCGTCAAAAACACTCTCTGCCGGTTCCTTTCATAGAGTGCAGACTGACTCTGCTCCAAGGCCATCCATGCAATATCCAGGTCCCCTTTTAACATTTCTGTCTGCTCCTGTGACAGGTTATCCACATAACAATCAGAGGGCGTGAATTCTGTCTTATCCTGAAGAACACCTATGTGAAGGTTGGTCTGTATCAAAATTGTCATGGAAGTCAGCAGCATGAGAGTCAGTACAAAGCTGAAAAACACAGCGGCCGTGTGTTTCTTGTATGTTGTAATAAAGCGCCTGTGGAGACATATGTTCTTCTCATTTCCTTCCATACCATCACCTTTCCTTTACCAGCCTTCCGTCCTCAATGCGGACAATCCGGTCCGCCATCTGGGCGATTTCTTCATTATGCGTAATCATCAGAATAGTCTGGTGAAACCTGGTTCCTGTTATTTTCAGAAGGCCCAGCACATCCTGACTGGTGCGGGAGTCCAGATTTCCCGTAGGCTCGTCTGCAAGAAGCAGGCTGGGCTTAATGGCCAGGGCTCTGGCTATAGCCACTCTCTGCTGCTGACCTCCGGACAGCTTATCCGGCCTGGATTTTTTCTTTTCCTCAAGGCCCAGGATTTTAATCAGCTCATCCAGATAATCCTTATCCACCCTCTTCCCATCCATTTTCAGGGGAAGGATAATATTTTCCCACACATTCAGCATAGGAATCAGATTATACTGCTGAAAAATAAACCCGATTTTCCTTCTCCGAAAAACCGTCAGCTCATCATCTGTCAGCCTCCCCAATTCCTTCCCATCCACCAGAATCTGTCCCTCTGTAGGCACGTCCAAGGCTCCTACCATATTGAGAAAGGTGGTTTTCCCACTGCCTGAAGTACCCACTACAGCTACAAACTCTCCCCGCTCCACCTGCATATCAATTCCCTTCAGGGCTTCCACCCTGGCCTCCCCCGTTCCATACACCTTTTTCAATCCTTTTATTTCCAGTATATTCATATCTATTTTCCACCTTTCTTTCTCCCAACATCAGGCTTTCCGGAAGCCTACCGGCTCATTCCTTATAACAAAAGTGTGCTTCGCACACCCTCGCAATTCCATTTTCTTCCAAGAAGCACACTTTTGCTGCGCCGAGCGTGGTCAGCTTTAGCTGACATCTGCCTTTCATGCGAGTGCGCATCGCTGCGCAAAGCGCTTTTTATGATATAGGAAAGTGAGAACTTTCCTATATCATAAAAAATATAGCCTGCTTTATACAGACTATATCACATCATCCTCTCAACCCCGTCTCCAAAATATCACAATATTGAGACATAAGTCCAGTCTCAAAGGAAAATGCCAGAGGGCTGCTGGCAGACCTATGGCATTTTTCTTTCGAGACGACAACAGGAAGGAGGAAGAAAGGCGGCAGCCTGGATTCCGACTTCCTGTACGGATTCCGGAAGTGCGCAGCACGCAGGAATCCGGGGACTTATGGCTCTCCTCCGGCCAGTCTCGAAAGAAAAAGGTCAGAGGGCTGCTGGCAGGCCTATGGCCTTTTGTTTTCGAGACGACAAAAATCAACTCAAAGCTCTGGGGCTGCTGACAAAAAATACAGGGAAAAGGTGCTTCCTTTTCCATCCCCAGAGGTAAGTCGGATATATCCGTTCTGGGCTTTCATCACTTCCCTGGCAATGTACAGACCAATCCCCACTCCGGGACTGGATTGCACATCAGGGGAACGGTAAAATCTCTGGAAAATCCTGGCTTGCTCTTCCTCGCTGATACCTCTTCCCGTATCTGTTACGTCTATCCGCACCAGAGAAGTCAAGGCCTGGGTCCGTACCTGGATTTTTCCTCCTGCAGGTGTATATTTTATGGCATTATCCACCAGATTAGATAAAGCCTCCAGACTCCATTTTTCGTCATACACCGCCCAATCTTCTGTGTCCTCCACATGGAAAATCAAGCCCTTTTGTTCCGCCTTTATCCGGAACTGCTGTCTGATACTTCGGAGCAGGGAGGCTAAAGGCTGCCTTTTTGTCTGGACATGAATAATGCCCAGCTCCAACCGTGACAGCTTCACCAGCCCTTCCATCAGAAATTCCAGCTCCCGGGCCTGCTCCTGGATTACCGCCAGCTCTTCCCTCATCTCGCTGACCTCTGCCTTCTGACTCTCCATTTCGTCCCACAGGCGGTCAAGTCCTTCTTCCAGAAGCTGACTGTACAAAAGAATATTGGAAACCGGCAACACGGCCTGATGGGAAATATCCGATACCTGCTGCTGAAGCCGCTCTCTGTCTCTGGTCAGAGTCTCCCATTTTCCCTCCTGCTGGCACAAATATTGCCACAGGCTGTTCTCCAACGCAGAAAGCCGGCTCTCGTCAAAGTTTTCTTCCTGAAATTTTCCGGCAATGGCATCCTCCAACATTTTTTCCAGCCTGGCCGTCCACTGCCTCTTCCTTCTTTCCATGATAATAAGGGTAATGCTATAAATTGCCAGAAAAAACAACGCTAAAGCTGTTATCCCGGCTATCCACTGTCTCTCATCCATGTATCTGCTTTTCCTTACACTCCGTTCCAAATATACCCTGTGCCGTACAGGGTTTTTATGTACTCCTGATTGTCCCCCAGCTTATTTCTCAGTCTGTTCACTGCAACGGTCAAAGCATGTTCCTCCACATATTGGGTTTCTCCCTGCCACACATAATCAATTAAATGGCTGCGGCTCACCTGCCGTCCCCGGTTTTCTATCAGGCAGCGAAGAAGTCTCTGCTCTGTTTTGCTCAGTTCCAGGCTCTCTCCCTCCCGGAAAAATTCCATTTTCTTAAAATCAAAGGAAAATTTCCCTTCCCGGTAAACCTCTTCTTCCTTTCGGGACTTTCTTAGCTGCACCCCGATTCTGGCCCGCAGGACCATAAGACTGAAAGGTTTTGTAATATAATCGTCTGCTCCCATTTCCAGGCCGGACACTATATCCATTTCCATCTGATTTGCCGTAAGAAGTATGATAGGAAGCCTGTACTTTTTCCTGATTTCCGTCATAAAATCCAGTCCGCTTCCGTCCGGCAGATTCACATCCAGCAGTAATAAATCAACGGTATTCTCCTGAAATCTTTCCCGGGCCTCCTGCAGAGTAAAAGCCTGGATACAGCCATACTCGCTTCTCAAAGCCAGTCTTAATCCCTCATTCAGTTTTTTGTCATCTTCCACGATTAAAATCTGCTTCATAACCTGTTTTTTCCCTTTCCCGGCTTTTTCTCTATCATAATACAAAAACCGCCCTGTGAAAAGCGTTACAGAAGAAGAATCCCTCACTGGAAAGGGTACAGCTTCTTCCCCGCTTTTCACAAGGCGGTATTTCCTCCCGTCTTTAAGCTCTAATCTTTATTTCACCTTTAGCGTAGGGTTCGTCCCGAATCACTTCTCCCACAGCAGGAAGGACAATGGTTCCTGACAGAGGATTTTTTACACTTAACACCGGCGTGGTAATTTCCGCTTCTACCTGGGACTTTTCAAAACATAAATCTGTGTCTATCATCTTACAATTTATCAGCTTCAAATCCTGGCAGTAACATAAAGGCTGAGTTCCTATAATTTTACAGTTTTCCAAAGTCAGCCCCTTAGAATACCAGGCCAGATATTCTCCCTTTACAACACTGTTCCGTACTGTCACATTTTCCCCGTGCCAAAAGGCATCCTTTGTGTCAAAAACACAGTCCTCAAATACGGCATTTTTGATATATTGAAAGGAATATTTCCCCTCCAGCTTTACCTGACGGAACTTCAGGTTCTCACTGCGCATCATAAAATATTCTCCCACGGCTTTGCAGTCTTCCATTTCCACGCCTTTCACAGACCAGCCGAATTCCGGTGAAATTATATCACAGCCCTGCAAACGTGCCTGTTCACATTCCCGCAAAGCTTTGATTCCGTGAAGCTTTGTGCAGGCAATTTCTATATTTTCGGAATACCACAGAGCCGCTCTGCACATCTGAGTCATCTGGGAATCCTGGATTTTCAATCCTTTTACATGCCAGAATGGATACCTGAGATTAAAAAAACAATTCTCCACCCGAATATTCTCACATTCTTTGACAGCACTCTCCCCGTCTGCCGGACCATCAAAAGAACAGTTTCGAATTGTCAGGTCTTTGCTGCCATAAAGGGCTCTCTCCTCATCTAAGGTTCGATTCTCTATCATCTTCATATTACTTCACTCCCCTGTTGTTTTTCACCATATTTTCCTTACATAAGCATATCCCAAATTTAAGCAGATTACAAATAGCTATTTCGCATAGTGTTCCATAGCTTCTGGGCATAGTGAAAAATTTATCTTTTCAACTAGGGTAAACTAGTCAGAACCGGATTTTTCAGGTAATCGTAAACACGTCTGACCTCACTGGGCTTCCGTGTATCCAGCATAGAGGGCTGCCCCTTATCCAGGGTCCTGATTTGTTCCATATCCTCCCGGTCTAAGGTAAAATCCCAAATATCCAGGTTTTCTTCCATTCTTTCTCTATGAACTGATTTGGGAATCACTGCCACGCCACGCTGAATATCCCATCTAAGGATAATCTGTGCCGGGGTTTTTCCATGTTTTTCCGCCAGTCTTTTTAAAACAGGCTCCTGAAACATTCCCTTTAGTCCTTCGGCAAAAGGTGCCCAGGCCTGGACCTTCACCCCCAGTTCCTCCATCAATACCAACTCCTCTTCCCTCTGGTAGTGAGGATGACGCTCCAGCTGGTTCACAGCAGGAAGAATCCTGGCATTATAGCATAAATCCATAAGCCGGTCCGGAAGAAAATTGCTGACTCCTATGCTGCGGACTTTCCCTTCCCGGTACAAATCTTCCATCGCTCTCCAGGAACCATAGTAATCACCAAAAGGCATATGGATGAGATAAAGGTCCAAATATTCTAATCCCAGTTTTTCCAGAGACTCCTGAAAAGCTTTCCTGGTATTCTCATAACCCATTTGCTGTATATAGGCTTTTGTCGTAACAAACAGCTCTTCCCTTGGCACGGAAGCTTCCCGAATAGCCAGGCCTACTGCTTCCTCATTTCCATAGGAACTTGCAGTATCAATCAGTCTGTACCCTGTATCAATAGCCTCCGCAACTGCCTTGCTGCATAACCGGGCATCTGTAACCTGAAATACCCCAAAACCTTCCATGGGCATTTCCACCTGGTTGTTTAGCTTTATATATTTTACCATATATTACACTCCTTCCTGACTGGTTTGTAATCTCTGGGTTTCCCCTGTGTATTTATCATACAACAGGATACTGTAATCAGATATAAATTACAAACAGTTATTTTTCATAACTTATTATCGTTAGCAGGAATCGTAATCTCTTTAAGCTAAATATAAATCAAAACTCCTGCTGCAGACAGCAGAGTATCCGGCCTGCAAACTTTCCTCTGATACAAAATGCCTGCAAAGCCCATAAATGCAGGCTTTGCAGGCATATATAAAACAAATATGCAAAGAGAACATCTAAACTGTCTCTCCATCAGGTCAGGAATTCTCTGCTTCTCTTAGAATTTCTCTCCTGACAGCATTTCATATGCTTCCACATACTTATCTACAGTCTTGTCAATAACGTCCTGAGGAAGAAGGAAATCACTGTCCGGATTTGCTTTCAGCCAGTCACGCACATACTGCTTGTCAAAGGATGGCTGTCCCTGTCCCGGCTGATAGCCCTGCAGAGGCCAGAATCTGGAGCTGTCCGGTGTCAGCATCTCGTCTCCCAGCACAACCTCTCCCTTCTCGTTGAGGCCGAACTCAAACTTTGTATCGGCGATAATGATGTTCTTAGTAAGAGCATATTCCGCACATTTTTTATAAAGAGCAATGGTGTACTCCCGAATTTTCTCTGCATATTCTCTTCCCTTGCCCGGGTACAGCTTTTCCAAAGTCTCCACTGTATCCTCAAAGGAAACATGTTCATCATGGTCTCCCAGCTCTGCCTTTGTGGTAGGAGTATAGATAGGCTCCGGCAGCTTGTCGGATTCCTGCAGACCTTCCGGAAGCTGAATACCGCAGACCGTACCGTTTTTCTTGTAGCTTTCCCAACCGCTTCCGGTGATATAGCCCCGGACAATACACTCGATAGGAAGCATTTCCAGCTTCTTGCAAAGCATCACATGTCCTTCAAATTCCGGCTGCTGGAAAAATTCCGGCATATCCTTTACCTCTGTGGAAATCATGTGATTGGGAACAATGTCCTTTGTAAAGTCGAACCAGAACTTGGACATCTTGGTCAAAACCACGCCCTTGTTGGTAATCGTATTCTTCAGAATGTAGTCAAATGCGGAAATTCTGTCCGTAGCATAGATAACCAGATTTTCTCCAATATCATATACCTGACGGACTTTTCCTTCTTTAAATGGTTTGTACTCCTGCATTTTCTTCACCTTTCCTCTTTTTATTGTAATAATAGAACCCACTCTATTGTACCAAATTTATTCAAAAATGGAATAGGAAATATATAAAATTTATTTCTCTATTTTCTTCTCCTTATAGGAGACATTCACATATAAGACCTCCAATAGCCCACTTTCCGCTGGTTTATCTCCCGGATAATCTCCGGCTCTACCTTGAAATTCCGCTCCTCATCCAGAAGTCCGTTGATTTCCTGCTGCACATCGCTGACCTGGGTATAGCAGTAGCCGCATACATAGGGAAGGGATTTCACCGCTGTGGTGATACCGTCAAATCTGCGGATAAAAGCTTCTTTGTCAGCCACCTTGTTTCCATAGCCCCAGCCCTCTCCTTTTCCGTCAAAGGCAATTCCTCCGAACTCGCTGATAATTACCGGCTGTCCCTTGTAACTGTAACCTTGGGCAAAGGCAGACTTGCTGCTGCAGTGATACACCTGGGAAGCCAGGATTTCTTCCTTATATCTGCTGTAACGCTCCAGGAAAATCTCCCCTTCCTCCTCATAATCATGAAGGGTGATTATATCAGAAACCGTATGCTCCCAGCCGTCATTGACCACCACAGGACGATAAGGGTCAAAGCTTTTGGTCAGATGGTAAACCGCCTCTGTAAAGTGCTGCTGTCTGGAGTCTGTTTTTACCTGTCCCAGCCCCCAGGACTCATTAAAAGGCGTCCAGGTAATGATACAGGGATGGCTGTAATTCTGTCTTACAATCTCCATCCATTCCCTGGTAAATTCCTCTGTCCCGTAATCTCCGAATTCATAGGCAGCTCCCATCTCGCTCCACACCAGAAGCCCCATCTTATCACACCAGTAAAGGAATCGTTCATCCTCTGTTTTCTGATGCTTCCGCACACCGTTATAGCCCAGTTTCAGCACCTTGCAAATATCCTCCTGCAAAGCGTCCTCGCTGGGAGGGGTAAGATGGGATTCCTTCCAATATCCCTGGTCCAGAATCAGCCTCTGGTAAAGGGGTCTGTTGTTCAGAAGAATATTTTGCCCGTCAATGCGGATTTCCCGCATACCGAAATAGGAGGAAACCTTGTCTTCCCCCAGAGTAGAATCCAGCGTCAAACACAAGTCATACAGGTTTGGAGAGTCCGGGCTCCACTCCATAACACCCCATTCTCCAAAGTCCTCATCCCTGCAGAAAACATCCATTACAGCCCGTCCTCTGTTCTCTTTTATGAGGATTTTCTGGCAGCTTATAAGCCTTCCCTGAAACTCCGTCTGAAGGGTGAGCGAAGGCAGTTTTTCCTTTTCTCCCGGCTGCTGCCAACTATCCCTTTTGCTTTTTTCCCAGGGAAACGTTCCTGCCAGTTCCCACTGGATTTCCACAGAATATTGGCCCAAAAGAGGGGTGATTTTCAGATTTTTAATATACAGTTCCGGCACTTCTTCCAGCCAAAGTGTTTTCCAGATTCCTGTGGTCTGCACATACCAGCAGCCGAAATTCTCTCTTCTCCACCGCTGCTTTCCTCTTGGCTGACTGATGTCAAAGGAATCCTCCGCTTTTATGACCAGCAGGTTTTCTCCCTGGTCTATAAGCTCTGTCACGTCAAAGGAAAACCTGGCATAAGCTCCTTTATGGCTTCCGGCCAGCCTTCCGTTGACCCACACCTTTGTGTAAAAATCACAGCCCTCCAAATGGAGAATACACCGTGTTCCCGGTCTTTTCTGCCAGAAAAAGCTTCTCTGGTACCAGACTCTGGAATGGGGCTCCTGGCAGTTGATTCCGCTTTTTTCCGTTTCATAGGCAAAGGGCACCAGAATCTTCTCCATCTTGGGAAAATCCTCCTGCCATCTTTCTCTTTCGCCTCTGTCCTCATCATCAAAGGCAAAATCCCAGGTTCCGTTTAAATTTATCCAGTTTTCCCGAACCAGCTGTGGTCTTGGATAGTCCTTCTCATGGACATACATAACACTTCCCTCCTCTACTGATAGTCAAACAGAGACATCTGATTAGATTTTGGCAGATGTCCGAAAAGCCCTAAGTCATTCATTAAATCAATAGTAGATACCGTTACCTTTGTCCGGTTCCGGAAGTCATCCAGGGACAGGAAGGGGCCTTCCTCCGCAGCAGCCACCACGGCGTCCGCCGCCCTGTCTCCCAGTCCCTCTATGGTATCCAGGGCAGGCATCAGCTTGTCCTCCACAATCTGGAAGGTATGGGCATTGGCCTTGTAAATATCAATGGGCACAAAATCAAAGCCTCTGGCGTACATTTCCTGTACAATCTTCATGTCCTTATAGGTATCCTGTTCCTTCTTACTCAGGGTATCCTTCCGCTTCTCATAATCATCCATAAAATACTCCAGCTTCTCTTTTCCCTGACACATCAGCTCATAGGAAAAAGCCGTGGCACGGATACTGAAGTAAGCCGCATAATAGGCCAGGGGATAGAAAATTTTACAATAAGCGATTCTCCATCCCATCATAACATAGGCCGCCGCATGGGCTTTTGGGAACATGTATTTAATCTTTTTACAGGAGCCGATATACCAGTCCGGCACCCCGTGTTTTTTCATTTCTTCTTCCCACTCCGGCTTCAGGCCTTTGCCCTTTCGGACACTCTCCATAATGGTGAAGGCCTGTCCATGTTCCAGTCCTTTGTTAATCAGATATATCATAATATCGTCACGGGTACAGATACAGGTGGTGATAGTAGCCGTACCGGATTTAATCAAATCCTGAGCATTCCCCAGCCACACATCCGTACCATGAGACAGTCCGGAAATACGGACTAAATCTGAAAAGGAAGTGGGGTTGGCGTCAATTAACATCTGCATGGCAAAGTCTGTTCCAAACTCAGGAATTCCCAGACAGCCCAGAGGGCAGCCCCTTATGTCATCAGGGGTAAGGCCCAGGGCCTCGGTTCCCTTAAACAGTGACATAACCTCCTTGGAGTCCAGGGGTATTTCCCTGGCATTGATTCCCGTCAGGTCTTCCAGCATACGAATCATGGTAGGGTCATCGTGCCCCAGAATATCCAGCTTCAACAAGTTGGAATCAATGGAATGGTAGTCAAAATGGGTGGTTATAATATCGCTGCTCATATCGTTAGCCGGGTGCTGTACCGGCGTAAATTCTTCAATGTCCCAGCCGATTGGCAGAACTATAATACCTCCCGGATGCTGTCCTGTAGTCCTGCGGACTCCGGTGCAGCCCTGAACAATCCGGTTTATCTCACAGTAGCGTTTTCTCTGCCCGTGTTCCTCATAATAATTCTTCACATAGCCGAAGGCTGTCTTCTCTGCCAGGGTACCTATGGTTCCGGCCTTAAAGGTCTGCCCTGCGCCAAAAATAACCTCTACATACCGGTGTGCTTTGCCCTGATAATCTCCGGAAAAGTTCAAGTCAATATCCGGCTCCTTATCTCCCTTAAATCCCAGGAAGGTTTCAAAGGGAATGTCAAAGCCCTCCTTTACCAGAGGTTCTCCACAGACAGGACACCTCTTATCCGGCATATCGCAGCCTGCCCTTCCGGAATACTCCTTTACCTCCGGGGAGTCAAAATCCGCATAATGGCATTTCTTGCAGTAGTAGTGAGGGCTTAAGGGATTTACCTCTGTAATTCCCGACATGGTAGCCGCAAAAGAGGAGCCTACAGAACCTCGTGAGCCTACCAGGTAGCCGTCGCTGTTACTTTTCCACACCAGTTTCTGGGCAATCATATACATAACCGCATAGCCATTGGAGATAATGGAATTCAGCTCTCTTTCCAGTCTTTTTTCCACCGGCTCAGGCAGATTTTCTCCATAGATTTCATGGGCCTTGCTGTAACAGATTTCCCGGAGCATGGCATCAGAATTTTCAATGACCGGAGGACATTTTCCCTTATGGATGGGAGAAATCTTCTCCACCATATCTGCTATTTTATTGGGATTGGTAATGACAATTTCTTCTGCTTTTTCCCTTCCCAAATAGGAAAATTCATCCAGCATCTCTTCTGTAGTCCGCAGATACAGCGGCGCCTGCTGGTCTGCATCATCAAAGCCTTTTCCCGCCATAATAATCCTCCGGTACACCTCATGCTCAGGGTCCAGAAAATGAACGTCACAGGTAGCCACAACCGGTTTGTTAAAGGCCTCTCCCAGCTTCACAATCTTCCGGTTAATCTCCTGCAAATCTTCCTCTGTGTTAATGTCCGACCTGTCCTCGTCCCGGAGCATAAAGGCATTATTTCCAATGGGCTGGATTTCCAGATAATCATAAAAATTCACAAGTCTGGCTATCTCCGCATCTGGTCTTCCGTTTAGCACAGCCTGGTATAATTCCCCGGCCTCACAGGCAGAGCCGATAATCAGTCCTTCCTGATATTTCAAAAACAGACTCTTCGGCACCCTGGGCCTGCGGTGGTAATAAATCAAATGGGAATCTGAAACCAAATGGTACAGATTCACTCTTCCCGTATCATTTTTGGCCAGAATAATGGCGTGATAAGTAGGCATTTTCTGCACGGATTCTACGGACACAGCCCCCTTTTCATTTAGTTCATCCAGAGTGAAAATATCTCTGTCCTCACACATCTGGATAAATTTCAGGAAAATATCTGCCGTACAGGCTGCATCGTCCACTGCCCGATGGTGATGTTCCAGAGACACCCCTACAGCCTTGGCCACAGTATCCAGCTTGAAACGGTTCAGCTGAGGAAGAAGGAACCGGGCCATACCCACAGTATCCAGAATAGTATCCTCCCGCTCTATCCCTAAATCCTCATAATTTTTCTTGATAAAGCTCATATCAAATTCTGCATTATGGGCCACCATCACCGCACCTCGGCAAAATTCCTCAAACTTAGGCAGAATCTTCTCTATAGGCGGGGCCTCCGCCACCATACTGTCATTGATACTGGTAAGCTGCTGGATACGGAAGGGAATGGGAATTCTGGGGTTTACAAACTCTGAAAACCTGCCTGTAATCTTTCCGTCCTCTACCCGGACAGCACCGATTTCAATAATCTTATCCTTCATGGCAGAAAAGCCTGTTGTCTCAATATCAAAGACCACATAGGTCTGACGCAGGGTCTGCCCTTTGCTGTTCTGGACAATGCCCTTTAAATCATCTACCAGGTAGGCCTCCATGCCGTAAATCACTTTGAAATCCGCATCCTGGGGAACCACGCCGCCCCAGGCATCAAAGCAGTGATTAGCTTCAGGGAAAGCCTGGACCACACCATGGTCTGTAATGGCAATGGCTTTATGGCCCCACTCATAGGCACGTTTGATAAGGGCTTTAGCATCAGACACCCCGTCCATATCGCTCATTTTGGTATGGCAGTGCAGCTCCACCCGCTTTTCCGGGCTGTTGTCGCTGCGGCCGTTCTCAAAGCTGGGAATCTTCTTGATTCCCACCACAGAACCAATAGTCAGCTCGCTGTCGTAACGGTCAATGGTAGTGACTCCCTTCAGCTTTACAAAGGCCTTCTCCTTTACTCCCTGAGTAATCTCCTCCACCTGGTCATTTCTAGCAAACATTTTTACGGTAATGGAATCAGAAAAATCAGTAATGGAAAAAATAATGATGGTTTTTTCATTTCGGATTTCTCTCTTTTCCAAAGTCATTATCTGGCCACGAACGCATACCTCTCCCATCTCACTTTGGATGGATTCCAGAGGAATAGCCTCATCCTCAAAGTCCCTTCCGTACAGCACATCCGGATTATCAGAACGCTTTACGCTACGCCTGAAATCAGAAAAGCTCCTATCGCCCTTGGCTCTTCCTTTTTCCGCCTTGCCGCTTTTGAATCCTTCCTTTTTCCCTTTGTTTTCGGAAGCTTTGGAGGAAGCTTTTCCTTCTCCGGAGGTCTTCTTTCCTCCGTTCTTTCCGGCAGCCCCTTCTGTTTTTTCCCTGTCTTTTTCCTGTTCTGCCATTCCTTCTTCCAGTTCCTGATTTTCCTCTTTTCCCTTTCCGAAGGAAGACATTTCCACGATATGGGCTGCTTCCTGCTGCAGCTGAATATCACTGTTTCTCCTGGTCTTACTCTCCCCGGTTTCCCGGTATTCTGTTTCCACCTTGAGCGAAAACTCACAGCGCTCGCAGAACACCTTTTCTATGTAATGAATCAGTTCTTCCTCTTTACTCCTGGCCAGCACATTGGACACAAGAACCATATGCATGGTGTCCTCCCGGGGAAACGTAATAACAGCATTCCGGAACATATTAAAGACCAGAATGCTGTAATGTTTCAGCTCCAGGGCCATGGAGGAGCGGTATGCGTCCAGAAACAGCTCCGGAGTGTACTGACTGGAAAGAGAAAATCTTTCCAGAATCTTTACCGTCATAGGTACTCCCCGGAAGCACTGAGACGCAATAGCTTTCTCCAATGCATAGATATGCTTCTTGTGAATCCACTGTCTGCTGCGGATATAAATTCTGATGTAATCCTTTCTCCGGTTAATGGAAATCTTGGTTACCTCCACCTCTTCCAGCAGAGCCCGAAGCTCTCCTTTTAACTCCAGATTCCGGAAAACATCCAGAAATTCTTTTTCCATGAAGCAATGCCTCCCTGTTTAATTCCAATTTTCCAGTTCTTGGCGAAGGGTATCCAGAAGCTGTGCTTCCGGCACTTTTTTTATGATTTCGCCTTTCTTTATCAAAAGTCCTACGCCCTTTCCTCCTGCAATTCCGATGTCAGCCTCTCTGGCTTCTCCCGGGCCGTTTACCACACAGCCCATAACAGCAACCTTAATATCCAGAGGATACTGCTGCACCATAGTTTCTACCTGGTTGGCCAGACCGATTAAATCTATCTGGGTCCTGCCGCAGGTGGGACAGGATACCACTTCCACGCCTCCGGTTCTCAGATTCAGAGTTTTCAGGATTCTCTTGGCAGATTTAATCTCTTCCACCGGGTCCCCGGTAAGAGATACCCGGATAGTATCACCGATTCCCTGGTACAAGATAATCCCCAGCCCCACCGCTGATTTTATGTTTCCTGAATACAGGGTTCCCGCCTCTGTAATCCCCACATGAAGCGGATAAGAGGACCGGGCGGCCAGCAGCTCATGGGCTTTTACGCACATCATCACATCCGAAGATTTAATGCTGATAACCAGATTGTCATAGCCTAAATCCTCAATGATTTTCACCTTATCCAGGGCGCTTTCCACCAGCCCCTCTGCTGTGACACCCTGGTATTTTTCCACCAGCTCCTTTTCCAGGGAGCCGCTGTTTACGCCTACACGAATGGGAATATTCCGTTCTTTGGCTGTGTCTACCACAGCCTTAATCTTCTCTTTTCCCCCAATGTTTCCCGGATTGATACGGATTTTATCCGCACCGTTTTCCATGGCCGCTATGGCCATTTTATAATCAAAATGAATGTCCGCCACCAGAGGGATGTGTATCTGCTTTTTAATCTCCCTGAGAGCGTCGGCAGCCTCCTGAGTTGGCACGGTACAGCGTATAATTTCGCAGCCTGCTGCCTCTAAATCCAGTATCTGCTTTACCGTAGCCTTCACATCTTCTGTTTTTGTATTAGTCATAGACTGGATGAGAATGGGGTTTCCCCCGCCGATTTTCCGGTCTCCAATCTGCACTACTTTGGTATGGTCCCGATACATGACTTTTCCTCCTTCCGGAATCTATCCCTGAATCTGCAGCAGCTTTTGCTTCAGTTCTCCTTCCAGACGGTACATCTCCGCTTCAGCAGCTCTTCTCTTTTCCCGTCCCTCTCTCTGAATATTCATCACTTCGTCAAAAGTGCTTATCAAAGATTCGTTGGTCTTCTTCAGCGTTTCTATATCCACAATACCACGTTCAGACTCTCTGGCTGCTTCCAGGGTAGCCATTTTTAAGGATTCTGCATTTTTCTGCAGCAAAGCGTTGGTCATATCGGTAACCTCTCTCTGAGCTCTGGCTGCTTCTGTGGAGTGTGCTACGCCCAGCGCAATAACCATCTGGCTTTTCCAGAGAGGAATGGTGTTTACAATGGTAGACTGTATTTTTTCTGCCATCAAAGTATCATTTCCCTGCACCAGACGAATCTGAGGCGCAGTCTGAATGGCTATCATACGGGTCAGCTCCAGGTCATGGATTTTCTTCTCAAAACGGTCGCAGAGCGAATCCAAATCCTTGGCAGCCTGAGCGTCTTCCGGCAGATTGGTAGACTGAGCCTTGCTGAGAAGCTGGGGAAGCTCTGTGGAACGGATTTCCTCCAGTTTTTTCTTTCCCGCCAGAATATACATGGAAAGTTCTTTAAAATAATTCAGGTTCAGCTCATACATTTTATCCATGGTGGCCGCATCCTTCATCAGCTGAATCTGGTGCTTTTCCAGCATTTCCACAATCTTATTGATATTGGCTTCCGCCTTAGAGTATTTATTTTTCAGGGATTGAAGCTTATCTGTGCCTTTTTTGAAAAATCCCATGATACCCTTGCGCTCTTCCTCAGCATCAAAATTTTTCAGCTCAGATACTACATTTTCCAGTAAATCTCCTACTTCTCCTAAGTCCTTGGTACGCACCTTGTCCAGGGCTTCCTCGGAAAAATCCGCCATCTTTTTCTGGGTTCCTGCCCCATACTGAAGAATGGCTGCAGAATTGCGGATGTCAATCTGCTTAGAAAAATCGTCCACCATTTTCCGCTCCTGGGGAGATAAAATGCTGTCGTCCATTTTAGGCTGAGGCGGCTCTTCCTTCACCGGAGCCACCGGGGCCTCCTCCTTCAAAGGCTCAAAGGTCAACGTAGGGGTTACAGTAAAATCCTTTAATTCATCGCTCATGATTCTTTTTCCTTTCCTTTAAAATCATCTTTTCCGGTAAGCCCCTCCTGGGCCAGCATGGTCTTTAAAACAGATATATCCGTAGAAACATCCCAGGCCGTCTCTTTATAAAAACTGTCCAGAAGATTCTCAAAGGCTGTGTTTATAGTGTCCAAAGTATTTTCAATTTCCTGCTTGGCGCTGGAAATATTTTCTCCTTCCATATCCTGCTTGTCCAGCTCTTCATAAGCATTGAGCAGTTTCATGGTGGTGGGCAGGTAATAATCCATGAATTTATGCAAATCATCAATCAGCTCCGGATGCTGCTCCACCCTCTGGAAAATTCTGCGGATAACATTTTCCAAATGATACATCTTATTGGAAATCTCCACTCCCGGAATAGCATCATTACTTCTGCGGATTTCCTCAATATAACGGTTGCCCTCTTGGATAATTTTCCTGGCCTCCTCAGACAGCTCCCTCTCCGGTTTCTTTGCTTCCTGTGCCTTTTGCTTTTCTATGTTTTCCGCTGTCTGCTGATATTGGGCAAAAGCTTCGTCGCTGGCAATCAGACAGGTTTCTTCTTTATCCAGATGTCCCTCCAGGAACATTCTCTTTTTTATCATTTTCTTTAAATCTTTGCGGACAAAGCTTTCGGATTTCCCTGCATTTTTGGCCAGCTCCCGAATGTTGCCATAAGGCTTTCCGTTCAGGGTCTTTACATAAGAGCGGAACCTTCCAATCCTTTTACGCAGTTTATTGCCGCACAGAGCCATTACAAGGCTCAGAACCGTAGCCGGCACAAATACGGCCATCAGGATACCCAACTTGGCCTCCACCCCTGCTATAAAAAGAGACAGCAGCCCGAAGGTAACTGTGGTCAGGCCAAACATAATCGTCAGGGCCACTCCCAGGGTGGTGAATAAAATGCCCAGGGCCCTGGCCCATCCGGTATTTACAAACAAAGCAAACTCTTCTCTGGCTTCCTGGTATCTCTTAGACTGAGCCGAGTTTCTGTAGCCTCCGAAGGGCCGGTAGCTGTAGTTTTTACTAAATCCGTTTCCCGGGCCGTATGGCGTTGGACCTTCTTCTCCGTAAGGTCCTGTACTTCCCATTGTCCCGTAAGCCCCCTGGCCTCCTTGGGGTCCCGGCTGAGGACCCGGGCCGCCCATCCCATTTCTTCCGTTTCTCATTCCGTTTCGCAGGCTTTCCGCCACATTTCCCAGGGCGTTCTCCAGGGTAACTCCCAAATCCCGGTTCAATCTGCCGAAATCCCCGGTATCTATTGCATTCTGTACAATGTCCTTCACATCTCTTCCCAGATTATTCCAGTCATTTACAGCCATAATCTCACTCCTCGCTGTTTTCTGTCATAGTCCTCCATCTGACGACTCCATTCCCACTTTCCGGGACGCCTGTGCCTCCGTGCAAGCTAGCTTGCACTCTGCACCGCCGCAGTCCGGGGCTTCTCTTTCCATGAAACCCAGATGTTTCCGTGCTTCGCACTCCTCCATCTGACGACTCCATTCGCACTTTCCGGGACGCCTGACTGCGTCCCACGTGCTCATTCCGTCTTGCCCGGACTATGGCTGTGCCTCCATGCAAGCTAGCTTGCACTCTGCACCGCCGCAGTCCGGGGCTTTCATGGTAAATTATATATGATTGGGTGAAAAAAAGCAACGGAACTTCTATTGCAATTCGCACATTAAAGTTTTATAATGGTAAAAAATTAAGTTACAGAAATGTAAATATAATACATACCGCACAACTGCGGCAGATTGGAGGAACTTATCATGGAAAAAAAGAACATTGACTGGTCTAATCTGGGTTTTAGTTATATGAAAACCGATTACCGTTATGTATCTAATTTTAAAGACGGAGCCTGGGATGAGGGAGGCCTTACCCAGGACGATATGGTTGTTATCAGCGAATGTGCCGGCGTACTGCAGTACGCACAAACTGTCTTCGAAGGACTGAAGGCTTACACCACAGAGGATGGACATATTGTTATTTTCCGCCCGGATTTAAATGGAGAACGTATGGAACAGTCAGCAGCCAGACTGGAAATGCCTGTTTTTCCGGCTGACCGTTTTGTAGAGGCTGTAGCAGAAACAGTAAAGGCCAATGCCGCTTATGTTCCCCCCTACGGTTCAGGAGCAACCCTTTACATTCGTCCCTATATGTTCGGCAGCAATCCTGTCATCGGAGTTAAGCCTGCTGATGAATACCAGTTCCGTGTATTCACCACACCGGTAGGGCCTTACTTTAAAGGCGGCGCCAAACCTATCGTAATCCGTGTCAGTGACTTTGATAGGGCTGCACCTCACGGAACCGGACACATCAAAGCCGGCCTGAACTATGCAATGAGTCTTCATGCAATCGTGGACGCTCACAAGCAGGGTTATGATGAAAACATGTATTTGGATGCCGGTACCAGAACAAAAGTAGAGGAAACCGGCGGCGCCAACTTCCTGTTTATCACCAAAGACAACAAGGTTGTAACTCCAAAATCCGACAGTATCCTTCCTTCCATTACCCGTCGTTCTCTGGTATATGTTGCCAAAGAATATCTGGGTCTGGAAGTTGAGGAAAGAGAAGTTTACCTGGACGAAGTAAAAGACTTTGCAGAATGTGGTCTTTGCGGAACAGCAGCCGTTATCTCTCCGGTAGGAAAGATTGTGGACCACGGCAAAGAAATCTGCCTGCCCAGCGGTATGGAAAAAATGGGCCCCACCACCCAGAAACTGTATGATACTCTGACTGGTATCCAGATGGGAAGAATCGAAGCTCCCAAAGGCTGGATTAAAGTTATTGAATAATCCTATGCAAAAGGAGAGGGACTGCGGCATGAATGATGCCGCCATAGTCCCTCTTCTTTTTGCAAAAATTCATATAATTTACATATCCAGAGATTCTTCCACGCCCCTGAGGCTGCAAAACTCCGCAACAGCTTCATCCAGGCAGAACATTCCCAGCTTATGTCCGGTCTTCTCATTGTACATCTTAGGCAGATAATCTGCTGTCTCAAAAGCCTTTTTCAAAATTTCGGGATTCTCCACAAATATTTCCAACACCATGCTCTCTGCAACTCTGAAAGATTTAGAAGAGCAGGGCCTGGTTCATCGAGAGCAGTTCAACGAAATACCTCCTCATGTGGAATATTCACTGGCTCCAAGCGGAAAAGCTCTGATTCCGGTTTTTGATGCAATTGGAGAGTGGGGAGAAACTTATTTAAAATAAACCTTGGAACCCCAAATTATCTTGCTCATTCTGCAACTGGTTTTAGAGTTTTATTTTTCCAGCTTTATTTCCACCCATGTTTTTAAACTTTCTTCAGGTTCCAACCAAAGTAGGTCTTCCTTTGTATTCATAGCGTTTGGACCTGCGCTCCAAGGTTCTATACAAATGAATTTTTCTGCTTTTACATACCATACCAGTAAATATTTAAATGCATTTCCAAAGGATAGGTTCAGTTTATATTCTCTAAAATCAGCCACCACTTCCTGCGGTTGGTTATTTAAAAATAAATAGCCGAATTCTTCTTCCTCGAAAGGCAAACTTCCTCCATAGTCCTGTATTTCTCCGGTAATAGTGTTTCGAAGTTTTGAAGCTAATATGTGAATCTCTGCCTTTCCCGGAATTTTAAAGTAGGGATGAAGTCCAATACTGAAGGACATTCTATTTTTTGACAAATTAGTGTATTCCTGCAGAATCCTTAATGCACCATTCTTAAGAATATAGGTAAACCTAATAACAAACTCAAAAGGGTAAATCTTAAATGT
>NHCFR01400__coassemble_439_pt1 | contig 61914 bp, 60 predicted proteins | sample NHCFR01400__metabat2_high_PE_048 | metagenome-assembled genome bin NHCFR01400
GTCGATTGACGACAACGCAGCAGATGGAAATTCAGACAAGTCATTTGTTGAAATGCGAACGTGTCAGTACACTAGAACACTGTTTTCGTTAAATGCTGTTGCTCTGGCTGGTAATCTTGGACAATATATTCTCTACCAGACTGGTAAGCTGTTCTTTAAAAATAATGACCAGACCGATTAAAACCACTAAAATAAGAATAATCTCCACAACTCCCACTGCGTCCTCTTCTTTCCAAAATTCCTTTAATACATTCATAGCTCTACCTCCTTTTGAAGTTCTACCGGATTTCCGGTGCAAAATGACTAAATGGTTCCCGCTAAATAGTTCCTTTTCTATCTCTGTCTGTGTTGGCTGGTTCTTAAAAAAAGCTCATAAAAGCCGGTACCATTAAAATAATCAAAACCACTACCAGCTGCATAATCATAGGTAGGAGAAGCTTTGTGGAGGCTTCCTCTCCTCTGACTTTTGCTCTGCGAAGCCTCTCTTGTCCGGCAGCAGCAGCCTCTCTCTCTAAAAGCTCCAGAATGCTCTGGTTTCCTTTTTTCAGGTTTTGTACCAATAGAACGGAGAGAACTTTGTATTCTGACAGCAGGCACCTTTTTCCCAGCCGCTCATAGGCTTCTGCCTCATAAATACCACCTGCCATTTCATTACAGGTCTTCACAACCTCTTCGTAAGCACATCTTTCTTTCATGTTCCAATATTTCCTGGCCTGCAGGTAATCAAAGGCTAATTTCTCCATAGAGGACCTGATACTAAGACCTGCTTTCAAAAACAGAATCAGCTTCTGGATAATATCCGGATAATCCGCCTGCAGCTGTCGGTTTCTTTTTTCCTGGTCCTCTTTCTCTTTTTCCTTTTTTAGCGGATAAATTCCCAGACCGGCTGCTAAAGAAAGTAAACATATCATCCAGCCCCGGCCGGAAGTCTGCCTTTTGTATGCTACTGGACCGCTCTCCAGCCTATCCGGGAGAAGCAGTGTTTCAGAAGTGTCTCCGCTTAGCTTCTCCGCCTGCTGCTGGATTTCCTGCTGTAGTTTTCCTGTCTGAGACAAAGGCGCTGGGCAGACGGTCACTGTATGATGCCAAACTTTCTCTTCCCCTCCCAGTTCCATATGACAGGTAAGCTCTACCTGTTCCCCTGTTTGAGGAATTCCTTCGCCCAAGGTTCCGTCCCAGCTCATCAATTCCGGTTTATTCGTTTGATATGAAAGCTTCACCGGATTTTCCGGCAGACTTTGGGGCAACTCCAGGTCCTGCCTTATGACTCCTGTATCTCCCTCCTGTTCCTTCATCCAGGCATCCAGGGCTTCTTCCCCGACTCTCAGAAAGTCGTAGATTTCTTTGGAAGTATACTGCCGCTCTTTTACCAAAATTTCTACCTGTTGGCTCCCCTCCTCCGTATATACTTGAAGAGTTTGGCTATAATCCCCCTCCCCGTACTCCTTTCTTGGCAGGGCCTGGGTACCGGCCTCCCCGTTCTCTAAAATCAAGAGAGCGCCTCCTCCCAGGTTGCCGGCCACAATAATAGCTAACGCCAGTATTGTTTCCTTTTTTCTGTTTCTTGGCATTTTAATCTTGGTGGCTTTAATTTCCGGGGCTCTAATTCTTGGAACTTTAATTTTGGGAACCTTGCCTTTTGGGACCTCAACTTTCGGGGCCTTAACTTTCAGTATTTTAACTTTCGGGACCTTAACTTTTGGGGCCTTAACTTTCAGTACTTTGACTTTCGGAACCTTAAGTTTTGGCATTTTAAACTTCAATTTCAACTATCCTCGCTCCCCACACATAGGCACCCAGATATAGTCCCAGGCAGCCACTCATCACACATATTCCCGCCGGATTTCCATACATCACGGATAAAAGCTGGGCTGAGGTAATCTGCAGGTATAGAATTATACCCAACGGAATTACACTCATAATCTTTTGTTCCAGCTTTCTGGCTGCCAGCATTCCCTGAATTTCCTTTTTCACATCCATCTGTTCTTCCAGAGATAAAATGCAGCCGTCCAAAACCTTCCCCATATTCCCTCCCATTCGTTTTGACTGTATTAGAATCTGTGAAAAATTCAGAATATCCTCAATTCCACTGCGCATTCCTAAATCAGTCAGCAGTTCCTCCAGAGTTCTCCCCTGGCTCAGGCTGCGTTCTATGTGGACAAATTCTAAGGTCAGCTCCGCCTTTTTTCCGTGAATTCTTTCTAAATCGCTTCTTGCTTCCTTCACAGCGTTTTCTGCTGAATAGCCGGCAGATATACCCACCTGCATAGAATTCAAAGCATCTCTAAACTGTTCCCGAAGCCTGGTTTTCAAAGCCCTGGTCTTTCCTCTTCTCCGCTCCCGCATATAGAAAAAAACTAATGGCAGAAGGAAAAGAAAGGATGCCATACTTTTATAAAAAAGATAATCCAGCAGAATACATAAGACTGTTCCCTCCGCTGCATACTGCAGCCATTCTCTGAAACAAGGCTGATATACGCTATAATTCATTTGGCTTTTTTTCTTTCTAAACTTCATCTTTGATTCCCGCTTTCTCAAACTTTTCTCTATGGACTACGGGGCCCACTCTTTTCAGGCTTTTTTCTAACAGAAAAAGTGACTTCATCTCCACCTCTCCGTTTTTCAATCCCACCAGCTCAGAAATCTCCTGTACCTTCCGGCTTTTATCCCGCATTCTCCCCAGGTGTACAAAAATGTCAAAGCCGGCTACAATCTGTCTGCGTATGACCGGAATAGGAAGGTCCATACCCATAAGCACCATAGTTTCCAGACGGCTTACCATGTCCCTACAGGTGTTAGCGTGAATCGTAGACAGACTCCCGTCATTTCCCACATTTACTGCCTGCAAAAGTTCCGCTGCTTCCCGGGAACGCACCTCTCCCACTATGATTCTGCTTGGCCGCATACGTAGACAGGTTTTCAGTAAATCTCCTATGGTAATTTCTTGGGATTTGTCCATGTTGGCCTGCCTGCACTCCAGCCGCACCAGATTTTTCACGCCCTGAAGCTGCAGCTCCGCATTGTCTTCAATGGTGATGACACGCTCATCTTCCGGGATATATTGGGAAAGAGCATTTAAAAAAGTAGTTTTTCCCGAGCCTGTCCCTCCTCCAATAAGGATGGTATATCCGGCTTCCACTGCTTTCTTTAAAAATTCGGATGCTTCCTGGGTAATGCTGCCCATGTGAACCAGTGTCTCCATAGTAATAGGCTCTTTGGGAAAACGCCGTATGGTGAGAATAGGGCCGTCAAGTGCCACCGGAGCAATAACTGCATTCACCCGTTCTCCGCCTTCCAGTCTGGCATCCACTATAGGCTGCAGGGTATTGATTACCCGGTTGCACCGGGAGGCAATCTGCTGAATCACATCTTCCAGTTTTTCCGGCGAAGAAAAGGTCTTGTCCCAGGGATATATTTTCCCTTCCCGTTCAATGAAAATCCGATTCCAGCCATTGACCATGATTTCTGTTATCGTGTCGTCTTGCAAGAGTTCTTCTAAAGCATCCATTTTCCGCAGGGAGCGAAAAAGCTCTTCTCTTAACTCCTGCTTCTTTTCCAGGGAAAGATATTTCTCCCGGCTTAACTCCAGAATAAGACTGTCAATAGCCTGTAATATCTCCTGGTCTGTATTTTCCCAGGAATTTTCCAGTTTCTTTGTAAGTCTTGCACGAAGCTCTCTAAGAGACGTACTGGGTTTCCTTCTATCCTTTTCTTCTTTTTCCACTAATGCCCTCCCTTTTTCAATATGCGTTTCTTGATAACGGTCTACTGGGATTTTCTTTCTTCAAAAGCTCCCTTACCCATGTACCCCAGCTTCCCCAAATCAATTGCTGCCATGGCTCCTGTCCCATCTGCAGAATCGGAGCCATAGGCAGAGAAATTTCTTTCAGCTTCTCCTCCGGATTACCTGGAAAGCCCTCCATAAGTCCCTGGAACTGCCGCAGCTTACACTGGGACAGCCAGTCCTTCAATACAGGCACATAGACAATACGACACAATTCTAAGAGGCGAAAAATTTCCCTGCACCCATTTCCAATATCAAGTATCAGCGTCTCATACCGGGTTTCCTTTTCCACAAACCGGAAAAATTCCAGCCATTCGGAAAAAGATATTGACCTCACATCCTCCCAGGACAGGGCAGGCGGAATATAATCCATTTGTCCTCCTCTCACAGCCAGTCCCTCTAATAGGGCTGCTCCCTGTTCACTCTGGCACCGCAGCTGGTAGAAAAAGTCGCTGAGATTTCTCCTTTTCCCCAATCCTAATAGTCCGGAAAACCCAGAATAATCCTCCATATTTACATACAATACTTCCCTTTCCTCCCCTAAAATCTGGCCCAGTGTAAGGGCCAGCGAGGTTTTACCGCATCGGGCCAAAGGGGAATACACCCCTACCACATCCAGTTTTTCCCAGTACTTAGGATATTGCTCCGTGCTGCCACTCTGCGTATAATATTCCATTACCTCATGCAGCATACTTTCCGCAGACTGGTATTTATAAATCTGTTTATACTCTGCCGCCTCCTGGATTTTTTCACCACTGAGAAGGACCACACAGGGAACTCCCAGAGACTCTACCTGTTCATTCATATCTCCTTGTCCGATAAGCAGCAGACCGGGAGGAGACTTCCCGGCGCAGGCGCAAAATCTCTCTGTATCTGTAAAAGCCTCCGCATAAAAAGGCAGTTTTTTCTTATGGTTCAGGTATTCTGCAAAATCACTGGCAAATCCTTCCTCGGAATCGCAGACTGCAATTCTTTTTTTCTTCAATATAAACCTCCCGCATAAAGCATAGCCCCTACAAAAATAGGTACTGTAAAATGAAAGTTCTCCGGTTCCATTCCTTTTTTCCTATAAGGCTGCCTTTCTCCTGTTCTGCCCCAGCGGCAGCAATAGGACAGAAAATATCCTATTCTCTCCTTTAGATTTCCACAGGTAATCAGAAATCCCAGAGACAGAATTGCCCCCGTCAAAAAGGAGCAGCCCATGAGCTTGAAAATTTCTGAACTTCCCATAATTCCTCCCAGTGCAGAAAAAAGTTTAATATCTCCCGCACCCAGCATATGGAACCTAAACAAGGGTATCAGGCAAAGTATAGGAAGACAGATGCCTCCCAAAAGTTCTCCCAGGCCTTCTGTTCTCTGAAAAAACCAAACTAAAACTCCTGTACCCCAAGCCAGACATATAAAGCTGTTTGGAATTTTTTCTCTTTGGAAATCCAGAAGCAGCGCCCCGCCTGCAAAGAATAGGACCAGGGCCGTCTGCATAGACAACTATTCCCACCTTCCTTCTTTTCTCTATCTTTCTTAAAACAGTTTGGGATTCATGGCCGATATGGCCAAAGAAATGTTTGTTGATGTACGATTGATTATAGACGGATTCAATTGGCTTGTAAAGGAAAAAAATCACCAAAAATGCGCTTTGGGAACACTGCCCAAAATTAGCGTTTGCAATACCATGGATTTTCAGTTAAAATATGGAATATGAAAACGCTGTCCTTGTTGTAGGGATAAAGGTGCATTTCAGAAAACATATAAAAAGGCTGTACATAAGAAAAACCTCCTCCAACCAGTTAGGCGAGGGGTATGTAAATATATTTGCTGAAGATTTGAAAAATTCCACCCGGCAGTGGAATATTGTAAACCGTGGGGTGGACGGATATGTTACAGAGCAGGTGGCTCAAGCTCTTCACAGGGATTGTATTTCCCTCCGGCCAGATTATGTAAGTATCCTGGTAGGCGTAAACGATATTGGTCTGATTGCCCAGGCTCCTGTTTCCCAGCAGGAAAAGCTGTACATGCTGGAAGACAGTATCCGTTTCTATCATGAAATGCTTTTTGACCTGTCCAGAGAAACCCAGGCTAAAGTCATTACACTGGAGCCCTTTATTTTCCCGGAAAACGGAAAATATGCAGATTGGGTTCCCTGGCAGAAAAAAATGTCTAAAAATATCCAAAAGCTGTCCAGAAATTACGGTGCCTTCTTCATACCTGTTCAGGAACCAATGGAAGCAAAAATTGGTGAAATGGGCCATAGTGCTATTACTACGGACTGCATTCATCTTACCTCCGCTGGTCAGAAAATCCTGGCTGATATTATCAAAGCATCCTTCCGGCTGTAATCAGCGGGCAATAATGTCCTCGAATCTGGCTCCCACGGCTTTTCCAAGCTGTATGGGATTCAGCTTCAGAGTAGTCCCGATTCTTCCGCCGCTGACATAAACAGTATCAAAATCCAATGCACTATTGTGTATAATTGTAGGATATTGTTTTTTCATTCCCAGAGGGCTGCAGCCTCCTCTAACATAGCCTGTAACCTTTGTAATATCCTTTACATGTATCATTTCTACAGACTTCTCTCCAAGGACCTTGGCCGCAGTCTTCAAATCAATTTCTTCCCCTATGGGAATTACCAGAACATAATATTCTTTGCTTTTCCCCTGAACAACCAAGGTTTTAAAGGACTGCTCCACCGGAGCCCCTGTTTTTTCCGCTGTGTGAAGTCCGTCTATAAATTCATCACATTCATATTGTATGGTTTCATAGGGTATTTTATTTTTGTCTAAAATGCGCATGGCATTTGTCTTAATTTCTTTTTCTTTATTTTTTCCCAATGCTTCCACTCCCTGTCTATAAAGTTTATTTCTACCGGCTTTTTGCACCGGCTCCATCTTGATAAAATTCTTCTTTTAACCTGTTATAGAATCTTTTTTTTGGTATACCTTTTCGGCTTTTGGGTTACTATATTTCTCAAAGGAGGTACCTGAAATGAATAATAATAGCTTGAAAACCGATGACAAATATCATGTAGAATCCAGCTCTGTAAATGACCTGGACAGCTGCGCCACCACAGAGGCCACAGGGCTGATTCCTTCCCTTCCCCAGTCAGAAGCCGAGCTGGCCGCCTATAAGTCTATCCTTCCCTACTCTCCTGACTGCATCACCTCCGAAAGGTCCTCAAAAAAGAAAAATACAGAAGAAAAATAAATCAATTCCCCATTTTTCCTTGAAACATTCAAAACACCCTTAACAAAAGTGTGCTTCGCACACCCTTGCAATTCCATTTTCTTCCAAGAAGCACACTTTTGCTGCGCCGAGCGTGGTCAGCTTTAGCTGACATCTGCCTTTCATGCGAGTGCGCATCGCTGCGCAAAGCGCTTTTTATTCTATAGGAAATTCCTTTGAATTTCCTATAGAACCTATAGAATAAGAAAAGCTGCTGCATTTAGAATATCCCCTAAGGAATCTAATGCAGCAGCTTACATTGGTGTCCGCTTACCATGCTATAGGACATAAATTCCTATTCGTTATTTCGGCTGTCAGAATCTGATTCATCATCACTGCTATTCTGGCTGTTAGAGTCTGATTCGTCATCATTCCTGCTCCGGCTGCTGGAATTTGACTCATCGTCATTATTGCTTCCGCTGTCGGAATCTGATTCATCATCACTGCTATTCCGGCTGTCGGAGTCTGACTCGTCATCATTATTGCTTCCGCTGCTATCCGAATCATCAGAATTTCCATCGCTGCTGTTTTCTCCGTCACCGGAACTCCAATCCCAATCTGTGGTGATTTCTCCTGCTTCTCTGGCCGCATCCTTCAAAGCGGATAATGTGAATTCTGCCTCCTCGTCCTCTTGATGGATTCCATGCTCCTGGGCCAGTGACTCAGAATAATCATCCAGGTTATATACTGAACATTCTGTATAATCAGAATTGTAATGCATAACAAGGGGAACCAGGGAATATGCTTCAATGGTAACCTCCCCTGTATCTACATCTTTTTTCAGGGTAAAATCTGCCATGCCGCCCAAAAGATTTTCCAGACTGGCCTGGTCGCTGACAAAATTCCCCAAGGAATAATACACTAGCATATCCTTTCCATCCGGCCTCTCTACCTTTTCATATCCCTTTAAAATATGAGGATGGGAACAAATAACTACATCGGCCCCCTGCTCTGCCAAAAGCTGTACCCTTGCTTTCTGCTTTTCATCCGGTTCTGTGGAATCATCCTGCCCGCCATGAAGATAAACAATAACTACATCGGCCTCTTCCCTGGCCCGTTCCATATCAGATTCCACATTTTTTGCGGAATAGGTATTCACCATATAGGCCTCATCATCAGGAATAGTATGATTTTCGCTGAGCATAGTGCTGTAATTTAATAAAGCTATTTTGAAATTTTTCTCTTCAATAATCTCATAGCGCTGCTGTCCATCCTTATCGTGGATACCCAGCAGGTTGATTTCCGGATACTGCTTTTCCCAGAAGGATACGGTAGACTTTATGCCTGTCTCCTCCTGGTCAAAAGCATGTTCCGTAGCCTGAGTCACTATGTCAAAACCAGCCTTGACCAACGCATCTCCCACCTCTATAGGAGTAGAAAAATCCGGGTATCCGGCCACGTTTTTATGATTGTCCGTAAGAGGTGTTTCCTGATTAACAGAAGCCAAATCCGCATCTTTTATCTGGTCTTTTATGTTCTCATACAGGAAATCAAAATTCCAGTCATTATCCTTTCCGGCCTGTATAAATGCGTCATGTATCAGATTATCTCCCACCGCTAACATATGGAGGGTATTATTTTCCTCCTCTGCCTTTGCCGCAGCATCTGCCTGCTTCTGCTGCTCCTGGGCTTCCTGCTCCTTTTTCTCCTGGCTTCTTCTGTGGAGCATCACTCCTGCCGATACTCCTACTACCAATAGCAGTAAAAGCCCTGCTGCAGCCAACATCATTTTTCTCCTTCTAATCTGCTGCTGCCGCCTCCGCCTGGCTCTTGCTATTCTCCGCCTTCTCTCCGCTTCTTCTCTAAGACGCTCTTCCTCCATCTGCCTTCTTCTGCTTCGGTTATGTCTTGGGCGCTCACTCATAATCTATATCCTTTCCAAATCCTCGTGTAAATGTGAAGCAAAGCTACCACAAATTTGCCTAAAAAATATGTGTATCCGGGTATTTTTTTCTATTTGCGTTCTATAAAAATTCGGTGTATGATACTCCCAAATCAAATATGAATAAGTTGTTTCATATTTGTTAATTATAATAATATGAAAGTGAATCTTATGTCAACGAAATCTCGCAATTATTTTTTGGATAATTACAAAGCCCTTCTCATTGTTCTGGTGGTAATAGGCCATTTCATTGAGCCCTGCTATGAAAACAATGATTTTTTGACTATTTTAAAATGGGTGATTTTCTCTTTTCATATGCCGGCCTTTATTTTTATTTCCGGCTTCTTTTCCAAAAAAGATATTACCCTGGGAAAACTCATACAAAAGCTGGTAATTCCCTATTTTGTTTTTGAGCTTCTCTATTACCTGCTATATGTATTTGTGATTCATAAGGAAACGGGCCTGTATTTTAACCGTCCCAAATTTTCCCTTTGGTATCTGATGTCCCTGTTTTTCTGGAGGATTATTACCCCCTATATAAGGAAAATTCCGGGAAATCTTTTCATTGCTATTACCGGCGGACTGCTGATTGGTCTTACCCAGTTGGGTAACTTTTTCAGTATTCCCAGAACCCTGTTTTTCTATCCCTTCTTCCTGGCCGGCTATTATTTCCGGGAAGAATGGTTTCAGGCCCTGCGAAAACGCCGGAAGCTTTTGGGCGCTGCTCTTTTTGGCGTCACAGGGTTTGTCCTGTTTGCTGTAAAAACTGCAGGGTTGAATTTGTCTCCCTATATTTTCTATGGACGCTATTCCTACGCAGATATGGGGACCTCAGACACCATTGGAATTCTAATCCGTCTGGGTTGTTACGGAATTTCCTTCCTGGCCCTTTTCACTGTCTGCGGGGTGATTCCTCAGAAGCAGCATTTCTTCTCTATCCTGGGGGTGCGTACTATGTCCATTTATCTTTTCCATGGACTGGTCTACAGTCTTTTAAAAGCCACCCCTGTTTTAAAGGCTGTAACCTCGCTTCCGGAAACAGCTCTGCTCCTTGGGTTCTGCGTTTTGCTCACCTTTCTGCTGGCTGCCAACGGCCCCTTTAAATTTGTTACTTATATATCCGCTTTCCCCATTAAACGGCCGCCTGCACCGCCGGCGCTGCCCTCCGTCAGGCATAGAAACAGACTGCCTCATTCCTGATAGATTTACTCAGGAAGAGGCAGTCTTTCTTTTTTGCTTCGCTTATTTCTTTTCATCATTACAGCTCTATTTATTCCAGGTAATCTCTTTCACAATCCTTACAGCGTCCATCTCTGGTGCAGTGAAAATGCAGCACTGTGTCAGGAACTCTGGTACAGGTGGCACGGGCGTATTCCACCACATGCTCTGCTTTCTGCTGTGTTCTGGGACAATAAACCTGATATTCTTTCGTATACCTGTCTCCCATTTTCTCATCCCTTCTTTCCGGAAGCAAATCCTTCAAAATAGACTTTTGTCTCGGATATGACCACTCCGCTGAGCCCCAGAAGCCCTATCAGATTGGGAAAGGCCATACATGCATTGGTAATATCTGCCATGAGCCAGATGGGCTGCAGTTCCAGATAAGGCGCCAGCGCCACACAGGCAATATAGCAAATTTTATAAGGTAAAATCCACTTTACGCCTTTGGACAAATATACCAAGCATCTCTCTCCATAATAGCACCAGCTTATAATGGTAGTAAAGGCAAAAAATATAAGTCCCACGGACACCATATACATTCCCATATTATGAGGGAGGCTTAGATTATAGGCTGCATTAGAAAGCCGTCCCCCGTCTAAATCTGTTGACTCTAAAAGTCCTGAAGTTATCACTACAAGCCCTGTCATGGTACAGATGATAATGGTGGTAAAAAATACGCTTGTCATAGATACCAGCCCCTGCCTTACGCAGGATTTTGTCTTTGCCGCTGCCACCACAATAGGTGAGCTTCCAAGGCCTGCCTCGTTGGTATAAACGCCCCTTGCAATTCCGGTCCGCATGGAAGTCATAACGGAAATAAATGCCGTGCCTGCAGCTCCTCCCCCAACGCCCTGAGGTGTAAAGGCAGAGGTAATTATCAAATGAAAGGCCTCAGGTAATGCTGAAAAATTCAAAAGAAGAATCACCAAAGAACCTGCAATATACAGCATAGCCATAAAAGGAACAACAAACTGTGCTGTATTGGAAATACTCTGGATTCCCCCCAGCACAACACAGGCCACCGCAACAGCCACCACAATACCAATAAACCAAACCGGAAGACCAAAGGCCTCGCTGGTGGATTCTGTTATAGCATTTACCTGGGGAAAGGTACCGCAGCCCAGCATAGCCGTCATGATTCCAAAGAAGGCAAACAATTTGGCCAGCCATTTCCATCTGTCCCCCATTCCATTTTGAATGTAGTACATAGGGCCGCCGCATATCTGTCCCTTTTCGTCAGTGCTTCTATATTTTACCGCCAAAACTCCTTCTGCGTATTTGGTAGCCATTCCTACAAAGGCAGAAACCCACATCCAGAAAAGAGCCCCAGGGCCTCCTGCCCGTAAGGCCGTGGCTACTCCCACAATGCTTCCTGTTCCGATGGTTGCCGCCAGAGCCGTACATAGAGAGGCAAAAGCAGATACATCTCCTTCCCCCTCCTCTTTTTCAAAAATATAGCGGATAGCAAGCCCCAGCCTGGTCATCTGTATCCCCTTCAGCTTCAAGGTGAAATAAAAGCCTGTGGCCAGAAGCAGCAGCATGGTAGGCGGTCCCCACACAATTTCCTGTACTTTCTGAAGTATTGTCAATAAACCATTCATTTCTATAACCTTTCTGTATCAGCCAATCCCCTTATAAATCAATCCCAGTATAAACACAAGAATAGTCAGGGGAACATAAATATATTTTGCGGTTGGCCGGAAAAATTTAGCCAACGGCTTCTCTCTTCCGGTTTCCAGCTCCTCTTTGATTTTATCAAAGCCTAATACATAATAAATGGACACTGCTCCCAGCACCGCTCCAAGGGGAACAATAAGGATAGTAATAAAATCCATCCAACTTCCCACTCTGGATTCTTCCTCTATAAAAAGACCGGCTAAAAGCGCAATGGACCCGCACAGGATTACAGCCCACTTTCTGCTAAGCCCGAATCTGTTCTGCCAGCTCTCCGATACAGCCTCAAACATATTGATGAGAGATGTGATTCCTGCAAAACTTACAGACAGGAAAAACACTGCCAGAAATAAATTTCCCATAGGCATCTGTCTGAAGATATTCGGTATGGTGATAAACATCAAAGAAGGTCCTGAGGAAGGCTGTATGCCAAAGGCGAACACAGCGGGCATAATGGCCAGGGCCGAAAGCATAGCTGCTATGGTATCAAAAAAGGCGGTCTGAAGAGAAGCCTTTGGTATATCCTCCTTCTTACTGAGATAAGAGCCATAAACAATCATTCCGGACCCCGTAATAGAAAGGGAAAAAAATGCCTGTCCCATAGCCATAACCCAGGTATCTATATCAGCCAGTGCTTCCCATTTGGGAATAAAAAGAAACTTATATCCTTCCACGGCTCCCGGCAAAAAGAATACTCGCACAGCCAGACAGGCAAAAAGAATAAAAAACAGAGGCATAAGAACCTTATTTGCCTTTTCTATCTGCACCGCCGCACCGCAGAGCAGCACAACCACAGTAATCACTATCACAGCAACATGCCAGGGTACGTTTCCCATGAAAGAAGTAACGCCTGCAAAATATTCTGAAGCTTCCTGCTCTAAAACCTGGTTGGTAAAAGAACCCCACAAAAACCGCAGCACCCAGCCAATAATAACTGAGTATCCCACAGCGATTCCCAGAGACCCCAGAAGAGGAAGCCAACCCAAAATTTTTCCTACTTTTTTCATTTTTCTGGAAGACCAGCACATTTCATAAGCCCCCAGAGTTCCGGTTCCCGCCTTTCTCCCAATGGCAAATTCCGCAGAAAGTCCTACAAAGCCAAAGAGACAAATAAAGAAAATATAGAGGATTAAAAACGCCGCTCCTCCATATTCTCCAAGGCGGTATGGAAACATCCAGATATTTCCCAGCCCCACCGCCGAGCCAACACAAGCCAGTACAAATCCAAGAGAGTTTGTAAAACTCCCGTTTTTATGTTTCTGCATATTTTCCTCCTGCTATGCCCCTTACGGGCATTTTTCGTCACACTTCAACAATTTAACAAAGATATAACAGAAAGTCAACCAGGGCAAACACTCCCAAGTGAATCCTTTTACGGATACATTCCTTTTAAAACCAGAATATCGTTCCTTATTACCGAGGATTTTATATTGTGACTCTTCTTCAGCCATGATATACTGACTCATGTACCGGTCTGCCGGTCTATCAGGTACTTTTAAAGGAGCTTTTTAACTATGGATACGTTTATTTTTGTTCTTGAAATTATCGGCACCATCGCCTTTGCCTCCTCAGGAGCTATGCTGGCCATGGAGAAGAAAATGGATATTTTCGGTGTTAATGTTCTGGGAGCTACCACCGCAGTGGGCGGCGGAATGATGCGGGATATTATACTGGGGGTTACGCCTCCCGCCGCTTTTTCAAAGCCTATTTATATCTTAGTTTCCCTGGTGACATCCACATTGCTTTTTACTATCGTTTACATAAAACCAATGCTTCTTCACTCCAAAATCAAAAGCAGTTATTATGACAGACTTATGCTCTGGTGCGATACTGCCGGACTGGGAATTTTCACCGTGGTAGGTATCCAGACAGCTTCAGGAATCATGCAGGAAAACAATTCCTTTTTCTTTGTATTTATCGGCGTACTTACCGGTGTAGGAGGAGGTGTTCTACGGGATATAATGGCAGGCGAAACGCCTTACATCCTGGTAAAGCATATCTACGCCTGTGCGGCTATTGCCGGAGGAATCGTATGTGTGCTGTGCAGAAGCTCCATGGGAGAAGCCGCCGGAGTAATCTTAGGACTTGCAGTTACGGTTATCATCCGCTCTCTTGCTGCCCGTTTCCACTGGAATTTGCTGCGGATTCATTGACCAAAAGAAAAATCGTGGTATAATGTCCACAAAGTGGGCATTATACCTGCGCATACCGGTTTCTGCGTCCCCGCAGAAAGCCGGGCGCTCAAATCCGCCGGAGGCTCATGATTTCGGCAGAAATCCGCTGCGCATCCAACTGCCATGTCCGGAGGACATGGTATAATGTCGTCAGACATTATACTGTTGGCCGGATACCGCCAAAGTGGAGTGCAGACCTGCCGCAAAGGTAAAACAGGAAAAGGAGTGTGCATAAATATGAGTAAAATTGATGTAGTAAGAAAAGCCATGGTAGAGGCCATGAAAGCAGGAGACAAGGAGCGGAAGGATTCTCTTTCCATGCTGCTGTCTGCTCTGAAAAACAAGGCAATTGACAAGCGCTCTGACCTTACAGAGTCAGAAGAAAACGAAGTGGTTTTGAAAGAAATCAAACAGACAAAGGAAACTCTGGACCTGACTCCTTCAGAGCGTCAGGACATTATTGAAGAATGTACCAAACGGATTGCCGTATATGAGGAATTCGCACCAAAAATGCTGAACGAAGAAGAGATTAAAGAAGTTATCCGGCAGGTTTTAGGAGAACTTTCTATCGAAGCCCCTACTCCAAAGGATAAAGGCCCCATCATGAAGGTGCTGATGCCCAAGGTGAAAGGCATTGCTGACGGCAAGCTGGTAAACCAGGTGCTGGCTTCCATGATGCAGCAGTAGTAAAAATTCAGAGACACGGATATTGGCCATGCTGTTATTATCCCCAGCAGCATATGCCCAGACTTAATCGTCTGCTTTGCAGGATTCTCCGGCTGCGGCCTTACACATATATTGAGGAATACTCTCAAATTTTGTGTAATGGCGCAGCCCCTTCTTTTGCAAGTATCACATTATTACTAGTGTACTGACACGTTCACATTTCAGCACACTACGCACCGGTTACTCCCAGATACTCTTCCAGTATGGCTAAAAGATTTTCTTTTGACAGCATACCGCTTCCCCCTGCCACCAGTTCTCCCTTTTCATTGATTAAATAAGTGGTAGGAAAGGCCTGGATTCCATAGGTTATTACCGCACTCATTTCCAGGTCATAATACACAGGAAAGCTAAAGGCCTGCTCTTCTACATAAGCTTTTCCGGACTCTTCCGTCTCTCCCATACAGCCCACACCGTCTACCATGATAAACTGAAGCTTGTCTCCCAGTTTCTCATATACTTCCTGAAAATCCGGCATTTCCTCTTTACAAGGCGGGCACTTGCTGGTCCAGAAATTTACTACTGCCGGTTTTCCTTCCAGGATTTCCCTCAGGCTTACCTGTTCTCCTGCCTGGTTCCATACCGTAAAATCCGGAGCCTGCTGGTACTGGGTCTTTTCTTCCTGTTTTTCCTCTGTCTCTCCCTGCTGCTGACCGCTCTCTTCACTGCTGTCCGGCTGACTGCTCTGAGGTTCGTCTTTCTGGTTCTCTTCGCTCTTAGCCCCGGCATCCTGTTCATCCCCTGATTCTGTTCCCAGGGAAGCCATATTTTGGGCAGAAGCTGCTTTTTTCAGCTCCTGATAGCCAAAGCCGGCAATGACCAACAGCAGCACCAATGCTGCCGCTCCTAATATCCATTTCTGTTTTGCGTTCATAAAGCCTCCTTCCTGCTTTAGCTGACCATAGCCAGGTACTGATTCATAAGGCCAGTCATCATCAGAATTCCTACCACAATCAGCAATCCTCCGGATACTTTATTTATGACTCCATAATGGCCTTTTATCCAATCAAATGTAGTTTTCAGCTTCTGTATCAGAACTGCACTGATAAGAAAAGGAATTCCCAAGCCAGCGGAATAGCACAGCAATAGTAAAATTCCCTTCCCGGCAGAGCCCTGGGAAGACGCCAGCATTAGAGCGGAGCCAAGGAACGCACCAATACAGGGCGTCCATCCCAAAGCAAAGATAATACCGAAAACCAAAGTCGCACGAATTCCCATTTCCTTACTCTGTCCCAGGCCGGCAGTTCCCCGGAAAAGATTTATCCGTATCACACCTAAAAAATTCAATCCAAAGAAAATTACCAGAAGACCGCAGACAATATTCACTCCGGTCTGGTACCTGGTCAAGAAACCTCCCACCGTGCCGGCAAAGGCTCCCAATATCCCAAAAGTCAGAGTAAACCCCAGGACAAAGGCCAGAGCCTTCCATATGGGAGAACGCATTTTTCCGTCAGACTCCCCTCCGGCAAAATAAGCCACATATACCGGAAGCATAGGAAGCAGGCATGGGGAAATAAAAGTAATCAGTCCTTCTAAAAAAGTAATTAAGTAAGTCACTAAGTCTTTCCTCCTTAATATCTAAACAGACACGTCTGGGAACACGGATACTGCTTTTCCCACTGGGGCCGCATATATGGCACATTCATAAAGCTTATCTCCGGAAGGTCCCGGTTCAAAGCCTAAAAGCTCGTCCAGCTCCTCCTGGTTGTAAGCTCCTATGGCGCAGGTTCCAAGCCCCACAGACTGGCAGGCCATGTAAAGGCTCTGGCACACATGTCCGGCATCTATGAGAATATACTTAGAAGCCATCCGCCCATAACGCCACTCTGTCCGGTAAGGCAAGGCGCTCCACACAAACACCACAGGCGCCTGGGCCGCAAAGGGCTGCTCTCCCAGGGCCCTGGCCAGTTCTTCCTGATAATCCTGCCTGTCTTCCCAAAGCTCCAGCTCATGGTTCTCTGGCAAATAGTGGTAGATACCCGGGCGGATACCATCCACTTTTCCCAGAAACAGGTAGGTTTCCAACGGATGTCGGGAGCCTGCCGAGGGCACATTCCGAAAGGTCACCGGGTTTTTATGTCCTGCCATCCGGCGGACACCCTGGGTGGCCCAGAGAAGGTAGGACAATTCTGTTACTGTCAGCTTATCCTCCCTATATTTTCTTCTGCTTTCTCTGCACATAGTCAGTTCCAGGTAATTCCCTTTTATGGAGAGGGAAGAAAAATCTGCAGGCAATGGTATTCTCTGCTTATTCCGGCCCTCCTTCAGGCATGAGATAGATGGCAGTTTCTGCTGCTGGTCTGTCTCTTCCGCATCTGCATAGCCGGGATGATACCCTTTTAACAGCTCTCTGTTTTTTAGTATTTCATATTTTGTTTTTTCATTCATAGGCCTTTAAACCTCCCTATAAAATGCCAATCCATACCTTATAGTTACTGTTCTATTTTAGATTCTTTATTATAACGGCTGAACATATATTTTTCAATCAAAAAGAGCAGAAGAAAACTTTTCTCTGTTTTCTTCTGCTCCCTAATGGCAGTCATTAAACGGTTTCCGCTAAGGAGGTGAACCTGACGGAATTCTTACGACTCACCCAATGCCGTCATCTTATAGTAACAGCCCTGGTGTCTCTGGCAATGCTTACATCCGCCAATACAGGTCATCAGGCTTTCTTTACAAGCGGACAATCCTGTTCCTTTAATAGCTAAACACATCTCCCATGCTCTTTGAATATTATTATCCTCCCCGTAAAGCACAAAGGTTCTGGAGCCTTCACCAGAATGGATTCCACTTCCTGCAATCACCACAGCTTCTATACCAAATAAAATCTCAAAGGCTTTAATTTCTGTTATGATAAGGCCAAACAGATTATACAGACCGATAGCAGCCCCCATGGAGCAGTCTATGCCCTTGCGTCCACTGTGGGCCTGGGCGCTTCCTAAATCAGGAATCAATTTGTTTAAGCCTGCCAATATCAACATAGGCACTCCCTGCATATAGGCACTGTGCAGGGCATATCCTCTGCTGCCTCCTCCAAGAGCGGCAAAGGCCAAGGCTGCCCGTCCTGCAGTGTCAATAGCATTGGCCCCCACCACAATCAAATCATCTGCATCCATGGTTTCCATTACCTTCTGTATCTGGTTATCTACATTTTTGCTGACGCCGTTTTCAATGAGTAAATTGTGGGGTGCGTCGGATACCTGCAAAGCAGTTCGGGTTCCGGTAGCTTCTATTCTTCCCGATATACGCAAAGGTTCAAATCCCAACTCTTCTGAAAAAGCAGAAACCGTAGTTCCTCCGCACAGCAATAATTTGTGCCCGTTCAGACACTGTTTCACCTGTTCTGTCTGCTTTGCCGCTTTTGCAATCAATAGCTTCCCTTCATTTCCCGTAAGCGTCACCTGTACTCTTCTTGCCATATTTCCACATTCCTTTTTACATATTTCTTGTTCTGGGGTCTAAATAATCTCTCAGCGCATCTCCGATAAGGTTCACAGATATGACAGTAACTGTAATCGCCATTCCTGGTACAATGGCTAAGTGAGGCGCTGTCCAGATATAATTTCTGGCTGCGCTGAGCATGGAACCCCACTCCGGTGTAGGCGGCTGGGCTCCCAATCCCAGAAAGCTTAAAGTAGCCGCCAGCAAAATAGAAGAGCCAATCCTCAAGGTAGCCTGTATAATAATAGGCCCTATAGAGTTGGGCAGTAAATGCCGGAATATAATCCTCATATCCCCGGCCCCCGACGAACGTACTGCTTCCACAAAACAGCTTTCCCTAAGGGACATAAACTGGGCTCTTACCAGCCGGGCAAAAACAGGGATAGAACTTACCCCCACCGCCACCATGGGCGTATATATCCCCGGTTCCATGACCATCACAATAGCCATGGCTAAAAGAACGCTGGGAAAAGACAGAAGAATGTTGCATAACATCATGATTACCTGGTCCGCAATGCCTCCATAGTAACCGGCAAAAGCTCCCAGCATCAATCCTCCCGTTAAACCTAAAATAACCGAAATAAATCCGGCTGTAAGGGAATAATGGGCACCGGTAACAATACGGCTGAATACATCCCTTCCAAAATCATCTGTTCCGAACCAATGCTCCCCGGATGGAGGCAGCAGCTTCATCGCTGTGTCCTGTTCATAAGGAGACTGTACAACAAAAGGCCCCACAATGCTTATGATAATCAATAAAAGAAGAATAAAAAGCCCTGCCACTGCGCTGGGATTTCTCAGTAATTTTTTCAATACAGTCATAACTTTCTCCTCCTATTTGTTCCTGATGCGGGGGTCTATGAGGGCATAGATAAAATCTGTAAGAAGGTTAATCATAGTAAAGGTAAAAGCCAAAATCAAAATACCTCCCTGGATAATCTGCAAATCTCTGGTATTTAAGGCATCTACAATCATTCTCCCAACTCCTGGCCAGGAAAATACGGTTTCCGTTACCACTTGTCCTCCCAGCAGGACTCCGAATTGAAGGCCAATAATCGTCACCACAGGTACTGCAGCGTTTCTCAGAGCATGCATCCAGATTACCTTTTGTCTCCTTACCCCTTTTCCCTTGGCGGTTCTTATGTAATCCTGCCCCAGCACCTCCAGCATACTGGTCCTGGTAAGTCTGGCAATATTGGCCGCCACTCCAAGCCCCAGGGTAAGGGAGGGCAGAACAAAACTGCTCCACCCTTCTCTTCCGTAAAAAGGAAACCAGGGGTGCCTTACAGAAAACTCAATAATCAACAGAAGGGCCAGCCAAAAGGACGGCATGGAAACCCCCAGAAAGGCCAGTACCATTGCTATGGTATCTCCTATTTTCCCACGGTGAATGGCGGCAAAAATTCCTACGGGAACTCCTATAAGAATAGCAATCACCATGCTGCACACCGCTAATTGCAAGGTAGCCGGCAAAGCAGATGCCATCAAAGTCATAACCGGCTGATTGGAACGATAGGAATAGCCCAAGTCACCGTGAAGCAGCCCCGCCATATAATTAACATATTGCTCTGCCAAAGGTTTATCCAGGTCCATGGCCTGGCGAAGATTCTCCACATCCTCTGCCGTGGCCTGGGGGCCCGCCAGGGCCTCCGCCGTATCACCTGGTATTGCATGAAGAAGGAGAAATGCACAGGTTGCCGCTCCTACTAAAACAATGCAGGTAAATAAAATTTTCTTTAAAATAAATTTCAGCAAAATATCTCCTCCTGTCTTCCCATAACAGACCTATTCTTTTACTACATTTTCCAGCATAATATGTTCTGTAGGCAGCATCTCGATTCCGGAAATATTGCTCCTGTATGTAAGAGCCTGTTTTGGATAATACAAGAAGGTCCAGGCCGCATCATCCATAATAAGCTGCTCTGCATTCTTGTACATTTCCATACGAACTTGTTCATCTACTTCTGTCTTTGCCCCCTCTAAAAGCTGGTCCACTTCAGCATTATTGTAAAAAGCTCTGTTAGAATTCGGAGGGAACTGTGAGGAATGAAAGACAGGATATAAGCCCTGGTCTGCATCTCCGGTGGAAGGGCTCCACCCTAACAGAACCATGTCAAACTCTCCTTTTTTCACTTCTGACATCAAAGCCTGGAACTCCCACTGTCTGATATTCACTTTAATACCTGCCTTTTCCCACTGTGCCTGAAGATTTTCACAAACCTGGGTATCCATCAGATAACGGCCTACCGGTGTCCAAAGCTCCAGCTCGATTCCATCCGGATAGCCAGCTTCCGCCAGAAGTTCCTTTGCCTTTTCTACGTCACATTCATAGGTTTTCGTGGACGCATAGCCCCAAGTATCCGGTGCGATAGGTGCGTCCGCTACAGTAGCCAAACCGCCCAGAATATCATTTACAATCACGTCTTTATCTACCGCATAATTCATAGCCTGCCGCACTTTTACATCCTGCAGCACACCTTTGCTGTTGTTCAGGGCCACATACATAGTCATTACGGTATTTCCCTCTTCTATAGTTACATTAGCATCGCTTTCCAGACGCTGTGTTTCTGTAACAGGCAGCCTAAGAGCAACATCTGCCTGGCCGGACTGAATCAACAGTGCCCTTGTAGCGTCTTCCGGAACCACCCGGAACTCAACGCCCGCAACCTGGGGAGCCCCTTTAAAATAGTCCTCATTCCTTTCCATTATGACAGCTTCCCCTGTTTTCCACTCTTTAAATTTATATGGGCCTGTTCCCACAGGATGAGTAGAAATATCTGTTCCGTACTCCTCTATGGCAGCAGGGCTGATAATAGCAGCTACAGGGTGGCAAAGCTGCTGTAATAAGGAACCGCAGGGTGTCTCTGTAACAATATCCACGGTAAAGTCATCCACCACATTAACTTCTTTGATAGCCGCTAAAACAGAACGTCTGGGAGAACCCAAACTCTCATCCAAAACTCTTTCAAAAGTAGTTTTCACTGCTTCTGCATTAAAATCTGTGCCATCATGGAATTTCACTCCCTCTTCCAGCTGAAAGGTCCAGGTAAGGCTGTCCTCAGATACTGTCCACTCCTTGGCCAGGTCCGGCTCTATCTCCATGTCCTGATTAAACCTCACCAGATTATTGTAAATATTTTTGTTAAAAATCTCTGTGGCTGAATCTGTACAAAAATGAGGGTCAAAAGTGGACGCATCACTTCCGGTAAGGACTATCAGCGTCTCATCTCCCTGTGCCCCGGTTTCCGTATTATTCTGCTTTTCTCCTGTACTGCCGGACTCTTGTCCCCCACATCCCGTCATCATAACAGTGGCCGTCATCAGCACACTTAATACCATTGCTGTAAATCTTCTCTTCATAACATCCTCCCTATACAGATATTTCATTATGCCGGCTTTCTATGTATTCTTTAGCCAGCTTATGCAGCTCTGTATCAGCCTCTTCCCATTGTTTTCTTCTGTTGGATATATACTTTTGCAGTCTGTCCAGACATTCCTTCTGATGTTCCAACATCTTCTCTACTTGTTCCGGCGCCGCAGCTCCCTGGCAGTTTCTTCTTTCTACGGCCACATGGAAATTTTTTGCCTTCTCTACCTGCTCCCGGGTCATTGGCAAAGATTTCCGGCAAATTTCTCTGCACCATTTATCTAAAAGCTCCCAGTTCAGGTCCTCCTGTCCTTTCTTTTCCCGGAACAGTTCACTGATTGCACCTCCTACAATTTTATGGGCTTGTCTGAAGGGCATTCCGCCTTCCAAAACCAGGCTGTCCGCCAGTTCCGTAGCATTTGAAAATCCTTTATACAAGATTTTTTCCATATTCTCCGCAGAAAATCTAAGAGCCTTCACATATTCGGCGCTAATCCTGCACATGCCGATTGCCGTATTCACACATTCCACTACATCCTCCCAGGCTGCTGTCATATCTCTGCTGGCCTGAAATCCCACCGAGCACGCTGTGGAAATCCCTGCATACCTGCCGGCCATAATCCTGGCCTGGGAACGGACAGTGGCACAAATCACCGGATTTCTCTTCTGAGGCATGATGCTGCTGGAATCAATCAAGTCATCAGTTAAATCTGCAAATCCGGCCTCATTGGAACACCAATTGATAATGTCTTCCGCCTGCCTTGCCAGAGCAATCAGCACTAATACCCCTATATTGGCTGCTTCCATCATATAATCTTCACTGACAACAGCGTCCGCCGCATGTTCCCACACTCCGTCAAATCCCAGGATATTAGCTGTAAATTCTCTGTCAATAGGGTATTCTGTACCAGACATAGCCGCCGCACCAAGTGGGTTTTTGTTAAACCTGTCCACACATTCCAGAATGCGTTCCATATGGCGGAGCATAGGCGCTCCGTATCCGGCTAATTGAAACCCCATACTGATTGGCTGAGCCTGCTGTCCATATGTGTACCCCGGAAATATGTCATATTTTGTCTCTGCTGCTCTTTGATGTAAAATCTTCGTCAAATCTCCAATGGCATCTGCCAGCTGATACAAAAGCTCCCTCAGTTCAATCCGCCACATGGCGGCCTCCACATCATTTCTGCTGCGGGCCACCGGCAAATAGCTGCATATCTCTTCCCCAGCCTGTTCCTTCATCCGCTGCTCCAGGTTAATATACAAATCTTCCAGAGAAGGGTCTAAGTCCGGAATATCTTTTCCCCAGGCCTCCAAAACCTCCAGCAATTTTTCACAAGCTTTCTCGGGAATGATTTTCTGCTTAGCCAGCATGAGTACATGGGCCTCCATTACCTGAACCAGATAGGGAAAGGAACGGTCCGCCTTTTCCATACGGGGTCCGTAATAATACTTCACTGCCACAGGGTTGATTTTCCCTTGAATCTGTTCAAAAAAACCTCCTTTTTCACTTTCCATTTCCTACCTCCTTAAATATGCAGGATAAAACATCTAGTTTTTCCTTTTCTTCAGACTGCAAAATAAACGTGCAAACAGCTTCCGATTTTTCTGCTCCCAGAATTTCTCTTGTAAGAGAAGCATATTTTTTTATAATATCTTCTCTGGTGAGGGGAGAGTACATAGAACCCTTAGGGGACTTGACAAATGCTTCCGCCTCCTCCCCGTTTTTCCAACGTACCTCCACCCTAGCAGCACTTCTGTTTTCCTCTCTTCTGAGCCGGTTCATTTCCGGGCTTTCGTGTACCTGCACCATTGCTGCTGTCTGCCGCAGGTTTTCATCCTGCATCCGTTTTTCCGTATAATCCTCTGCCGTGCCGCTGTACCCGTGAATTCCCAAGGCCACTCCGTAGGGAATACTGATTTGGGCCGATACCACAGAGTCAGGCTGATACTGGCCGCCAGCCATTTCTATGGCAGACCTGTTTACATAGACATGTAACTCCTGCAGCTCCTCAAAACGCTGCCGGGGATTATTCTCATATATCTGCAATGCAGCAGAAAAAGGAGAATGCACGGATTTACAAGATGCAAACCATTTAAATTCTATATCCTCCAAAGCCGGTCTGGCTTCTCTTCCCAATGGCTCCAGGCTCCAGGATTCACTCATGATTCTATAAAGTCCCCCGTCCTCTGCCTCCAATACATAATGAGGCCCTTTCAGTCCCTGCCGGGCAAAAAAAGCTGCCATCACCCCGTCTCTGGCGGCCATTCCCGGATGAAGCCTTTTGGTCATTGCGCCATCCTTAGCAAAGGCCCAGGTGCCTCCTGTTCTGCTTCCCGCAATGCCAAGAGCATTTACCATCTCCTCCTGCCCAAGTCCTAAAAGAACTCCTGCTGCCGCTGCTGCCCCAAAAGGTCCGCAGGTGGCAGTTCCATGCCATCCTCTTTCTCTGTGATTCAAAAAATCCATGCCCAGAGCAATCCGGACCATTACCTCCACACCGATAATAACAGCATCCAGAAGTTCTTCTATTGTAGAATTACAGATTTGAGCCACTGCAAGGGCTGCCGGTACACAGACAGCTCCCGTGTGCAGTATGGCAAAATGGACATCATCCAATTCCCTCATATGACAGAAGCTTCCGTTGACCAAAGCTGCTGTTGAAGGAGAAAAAGCTTTCTCCGTCCCCCATATAAAGGCTCTACCCGACTCAAGCCCTTCTCCTGCTGCCTCCAATATTTTTTTTGCTTCCGGCATGCGGCTTCCGTAGATACAGCATCCCAGTTCATCTAGCAGGCACAGCCTGGCCATCTCCCGCATGGAAGCCGTACACAATTCTTTCCTTTTTTCAAAAATATATTGTATTAGTTTTTCTGTTCCTGATTTCTTCATTTTTCCAGCGGAAAGTGGCATGCCACCATCCTATCTCCATTCTGCCTGACAGGCGGTTCTTGTTCTTTACATATTTGCCGGCACTCTTTGCACCTGGTATGAAAGAAGCATCCGGAAGGCGGATTAGCCGGCGATGGAATATCTCCTTCTAATATAATCCTCTCATGCTGTATTTCCGGGTTTGGAATAGGATTAGCCGAAAGCAAAGCCTTGGTATAAGGATGCCCCGGATGTGCAAACAATTCATCGGCAGAAATAATCTCCGCAATTTTACCCAAATACATAACACCGATTCTATCGGAAATATGCTGGACCACATTTAAGCCGTGGGCAATAAAAATGTAGGTCAGTCCCAGCTCTTCCTGTAAGTCCTCCAAAAGATTTAATATCTGGGATTGAACGGAAACATCCAAAGCCGACACCGGCTCATCGCAGATGACCAGCTTTGGCCTTAAAATCAAGGCTCTGGCAATTCCGATTCTCTGTCTTTGTCCTCCTGAAAATTCATGAGGATACCGGTTATAATATTCCGGCTGCAATCCAACCTTTTCCAGCATTTCCAGAACCATCTGCTTTCTTCCTGCTTTATCTGAAATTTTATGGATGACCAGCGGTTCCTCGATAATTTTTCCTATTGTCATTCTGGGGTCCAGGGAAGCAAAAGGGTCCTGAAACACCATCTGTATTTCTTTTCTTACTTTTTTCAGCTCTTTCTTTGACATTTGAAATAAATTTTTCCCCTGAAAAAAGACTTCTCCTGCCGTAGGCTCTGTTAAACAGCTGATAACTCTTCCTGCCGTAGTTTTCCCACATCCGCTTTCACCCACTAATCCGAAAGTTTCCCCTTCCCGTATGGTAAAAGAAATGCCATTAAGAGCCTGTACCGTCTTTTTTGCTTTTCCGCTTTTTGATACAAAGTATTTTTTCAGCCCTTTTACTTCTAAAAGAGGAACATCTTTTTTTCGCTCTTCCATTTGCCTATACCTCCTCTTCCACGTTCAAAGGGAAATGACAGGTTACGGTTCCCCATTGATTCTTATGCTCCGGAGGCTCTTTGCTTTTGCAAATTTCCCGGGCATAGGGACATCTTGGATGAAATCTGCATCCTTGGGCAAATTTATCCGGAGAGGGAACCATTCCTTTAATTGCCTTCAGCCTCTCCTCCTTTACATCCACTCTGGGGATACAGTTCAGCAGTCCCTGGGTGTAGGGATGACGTGGATGTTTGAATATTTCCTTTACAGGGGCTTCCTCCACAACCCGGCCTCCGTACATAACAATTACCCTCTCTGCCATCTCTGCCACAACTCCTAAATCATGGGTAATAAACAGAATTGTCATATGTAATTCTTCTTTGAGTCTTCTCATAAGGTCTAAAATCTGTGCCTGGATTGTCACATCCAGGGCCGTAGTAGGCTCATCTGCAATCAAAAGTTCCGGTTGGCAGCAAAGTCCCATTGCAATCATAACTCTCTGTCTCATGCCTCCCGATAACTGGTGGGGATACTCCTTCATCCGAATGTCCGGGTCTGCAATACCTACCAGTTCCAGCATATGCACAGCCTTCTTTCTGGCCTCCTCCTTACTGACCTTCTGATGTATACGAATGGTTTCCATAATCTGCATTCCAATGGTAAATACAGGATTCAGAGAAGTCATAGGCTCCTGATATATCATAGAAATGGTATTTCCCCTGATTCCGCACATCTCACTCTCTGACTTTTTTAAGATGTCCTCACCTTTAAATAAAATCTCTCCGCCCACATATTTTCCCGGCGGAGATTGAACCAGCTGCATAATAGAAAGAGAAGTCACACTTTTTCCGCTGCCGGACTCTCCCACAATGCAGAGAGTTTCCCCTTTTTTGATATGGAAACTAACCCCGTCCACAGCAGGAATCACCTTTTCCGGTGTATAAAAATATGTCTTTAGATTTTTCACTTCTAGTAATTCTCCCAATCTGACACCTCCTGTTATTCTTTTCCATCTTCCCGCTATTTTTCTGATTTTTATTATAGCCTATAAAAAATAGAAAAACTTCTTTTAAGTTGCTATTATTTATATAGATAATTGTTTTATTGTATTAAATCGTTAAAGGGAAAATCAAGGCTCTGTTTTTCTCTTGTTTATTGATGTTTCTTGCTGTTCTTTCCTCTTTTCTTTCTTTATTTCATTCAATTTTTGTCTAAATCTCGCCAAAAATTGATATATATTGTCTTTTTTCTCAAGAATAATTGGTTGACAAAAAAATTTTACCAAGATATACTTTCTGATAATAAGTAACCAGAAATATTTTTGATATGGAAAGAGATGAATTATATATGGAAATTCGCTTTTTTACTAAGGAAGTTTACCAGGAAAGCCCCTTTCATTTCCACGACCAAATGGAAATCCTCATCATTATGTCTGAAGGCGACAGTTTCTATATCAGGAATAAAATTTATCCCCTGAGCAGAGGCAGCATCTTTATCTTAAACAGCAGTGATATACACCGCAGCGTAGCAAAGCCACGGTCTATTTATCAATTTTATTCCATCCGCTTTTATCCGGAAGAGATACAGGGAATTTCCACAGAAAATTTTGATTTAATTCGCTGCTTTCGAAATCATGAGAAATTCAACCATATGGTCCGTCTGAATATTGACCAGCTTGACCACCTGCTGAAACTTATCAACAAAATCGAATATTATCTGGCTACCGATTGTTCTGCGTTTGGAAAAGAGATATTTGCCAAGACTCTTTTAGCGGAGGTCCTGATTTATGTAAATTTTCTCTATGACCTGCCGCCTCTTCCCCCGGCTCCGGAAAAAGAAGATTTAAATGATTACTATCCTATTATTGCTTATATCAATGAACACATTACAGACAAAATCAGTCTTGACCAATTATCTCAAATCTTTTTTATGAATAAGTATTATTTAAGCCATCGCTTTAAATTTTTATTTGGAATTACAGTAGGGGAATACATTACGCAAAAACGTCTCAGTCTGGCCAAATCCTATCTGCGTAAAGGTGTCTCTGTCACCATGTCCGGTGAGCAGGCTGGTTTTAACAGCTGCAATCACTTCATTCGGACCTTTACAAGAGCCGTAGGTATGACCCCTAAGCAGTATGCCAGACAATATCTGAAAATTAACAGCTATGTAGCGCCCTCCCCTCCGGGAAGAGACGCTTATTCAAAGCTTCCCCGGGAAATTTCCGCCCAAGAAAAAAGGCCGGAGCATTAAAAATGCTTCCAGCCTTTTTTCTATGTAAGCATACATGTCTGCTGATGCAGACAGGACCATGTATACAGGATTTATATGTATGCAGAATTTATCTCCCCACATTTTGCCAGAACAAACTTCAGTTTCTGTAGTCCAAAAAAAACACCGTCCCCGAAGCTCCTATGTCTTCAAAAACAGTGCTTTTTAAGTGCGCCTTCAGGGACTCGAACCCTGGACAAATAGATTAAGAGTCTACTGCTCTACCAACTGAGCTAAAGGCGCTTATCTCTTTTGTTTTCTGTTGTTCCTCAACGCAAGAGATATTATAACCGATACATTTACAAAATGCAAGAACTTTTTCCTATTTTTTATGTTTTTATTCAAATACAATTTACGAAATTTTTTCAATTGTACGGAAGCCTTTAACATTCTTTATTTTTTCTTTATTTTTACCTGGGACAGAGTATTTTCCACATCCTCAATAGATTTTAAGACATCCGCTCCCCGTCCTCCTGCTTTCCGGCTCTGATAAGCCCACTGAAAAAGTGCAGTCTGAAGGCCGCTTTTCTTTTTAGCCATGTATCCTTCCTCCTACCCTCTTTCTATATCATATGACGCAGCGGAACAAAAGTGTGCTTCGCATGCCCTCGCAATTCCATTTTCTTCCAAGAAGCACACTTTTGCTGCGCCGAGCGTGGTCAGCTTTAGCTGACATCTGCCTTTCATGCGAGTGCGCATCGCTGCGCAAAGCGCTTTTTATGATATAGGAAAGTGAGAACTTTCCTATATCATAAAAAAGAATCCTGCTTTACAGGGTTCTCCGCCTGTTGCGGGTCGTTTTAGCGACATAACTCCTCTCCGCCGCAGTGCCCTCCTATGGATGCATAGCGGCAATCAGCTTATAGATGGGATTTCCCTTTGAAGAAAACTTTTCCTCATATTCTGTCATCACGTTTCCCTGCATCATTTTTTCGTCCCGGTGCAGGTCAAAGGTATGGGCCAGCAATGTCCACCCTGCTTCCCGAATCTCTTCCAAAGAGAATTTAAATAAAGGCTCATTGTCTGTTTTAAACTCCACCGTCCCGTCTGGGGCCAAAATCTCACTATAGCGCTGCAGAAACTGCCGGGAAGTAAGCCGTCGTTTTGCGTGGCGCTCCTTAGGCCAGGGGTCGGAAAAATTCAGATAGATTTTGCCAACCTCTCCCTTTTCAAATACCAAAGGAAGCTCTCTGGCATCCATACGAATGAAACGAAGATTCTCCGGCAGACTACCCTGAACCTCTTTTTCCTCCATTTTCTCTACTGCCCTTATCAAAACACTGTCATACATCTCAATACCCACATAGTTTATTTCCGGGTGAAGAGCCGCCATATCCATCATGAACCGGCCCTTTCCCATACCTACCTCTATATGAATAGGAGCCTGATTCCCAAATACCTGGCACCAGCTTCCCTTTTTTTCCTGTTCTTGTGACACAACATATTTGCTCTTCTCAATGGCTTCTTTTGCTCCGGGGATATTCCTTAATCTCATGATTTTTCCTGCCTTTCCCTGTTTTCTCCAAAAGTATACCTGAATTCCGCCAGGTTTGTCAAAAGTTCCTGCTCTTTTTATGGCACTTAACGTAACATTTCAGCCTTGCTGAACAGTTACCAGTTAACAGCAGATTTTTCTTTACCTCTTATTTTTTCTGTTTACCTGCACAATATATAAGAGTATATCCTTTATTATTTTATAAATTTTGTATTATTTTACAAAAAATTCCCTCAATTATCACTGGATTTTTCTCTAAAAAGGTGTATGATAAAGGATATACCAATTTAAAGGAGGAGCGCCTATGGAAGACATCATCAGCAAGCTGGCAGAAATAGAAACTGCCGCTTCCCACATTATGGACGATGTGGCCCAGCAGAAAAAGGCCCTTGCCGCCCAATACGATTCGGCAGTCCAGGAATTTGACCGTTCCATAGAAGAAGATATAGAAAAAAAGACTGCTCAGATACGACGGGAACTGGAAGTTCAAATGGAAGAAAAGCTGGCGGCCCAGAAGGCTGATACAGAACAGATTTTGCAGAGGATGGAAACAAATTATAACCAACGCCATACAGAGCTGGCGCAGGAAATTTATAACCGGATATTAAGGATGTGATACTATGGGGAGCCTGCTTTCTTACAGCGGCCTGTCCACAAAAATACGGGCCATGCAGAGCAAACTTATAAACGAAAGACAGTACCGTGAAATCGCCCAGCTGGCTTCTGTGACAGAGATTGTGGCCTACTTAAAAAAACAGCCCGGTTTTTCTGATTTATGGGCAGATTTAGACGAACACAGCCTTCACAGAGGAGACATTGAAAAGCTTTTGACCCATACCATCCATCAGAATTTTGCCAAGCTTTTCCGGTTTGCCAATCCCCAGCAGCGTACCTTTATGGCTCTGTATTTTAAAAGGTATGAAATCGCTGTTATGAAGGACTGCCTGAGAAAGGTTTTTGACAAAGGATATGCTCATTTGGACCTTTCTCTTTTTAAAGAGTTCTTTGACCGGCATTCCAAGCTGGACATTGAGAAGCTTACCTCATCCTCCACTGTGGAGGAATTCATCAACAATCTCCAGGGTTCTGAATACTATGCCCCCTTAAAAAAGCTGGGTGCCGAATATTCTCCAAGACTGTTTGATTACGGTATGGCTCTGGACCAGTATTATTTTGCCAATATCTGGTCTGTAAAAGAAAAATTATTTAAAAAGAAAGATTTACAGGAAATTACCACAGCCTACGGCAACAAATTTGACATGCTGAATCTTCAGTGGATTTACCGTTCTAAAAAATATTACCACATGAATCCGGCTGATATTTATGCGCTGTTGATTCCTGTCCATTACCGGCTTTCCAAAAAAGACATGGAAGCTCTTGTGGAAGCGCCGGACCTGGAGGAATTCAGGCGAGCCCTGGACTCCACTTATTATAAGAAACGCTTCCCCGAGCTTGCCCCTGAAAAGCTGGAAGAGCTTTATACCCTGAATTTGAAAACAATTCTGGAAACAGAGGCAAGAAAATATCCACACTCAGTAATTGTGATTTACTCTTATCTGTATCACAAGGAGCACGAAGTAGACAGGCTGACCACAGCCATTGAATGTATACGTTACGGACTTTCGCCTGCTGAGACATTGGATTATATTCATAAAACGTAACAACTCGGAGGTGATTAAATGATTGAGAAGATGAAGTTCCTGAGTATTACCGGCCCAAAAGCGGATATTGACCGGGTGGTGGACGAATATCTGTCTAAATACGAAATCCATCTGGAAAACGCTATGGCTCAGCTTACCAAGGTGCGGCATTTATCTCCTTATATCCAGATTAACCCCTATAAAGAACTGCTGGCCAAGGTAAACGAATTGGTGGGGCTTCTGGGAGATACCCACAAGGTTCCCATTCAGGATATTTCCCTGGAGGAAATCCAGCCTCTGCTGGAGGCCCTGAGAGAACGGCTTTCTAAGCTGCGGCTGGAAGCCGGAAATCTGGAAGAACAGCGGGCCGCCCTGACAGAAGCCCTGCAGCGGATAAGCCCTTTTGTCTCCCTTCCCGAAGATGTGGAGAAACTAATCCGCTACCGCTTTGTACAGGTACGGTTTGGCCGGATACCCAAGGAATATTACGAAAAATTCAAAGAATATGTTTATGACAACCTGGATACCATTTTTTATCCTTGTTATGAGGACGACTATGTGTGGGGTCTGTATTTTGTCCTGTGGACCAAAATGGAACAAGTGGACGCTGTATTTTCCTCTATGCATTTCGAGAGAATCTACTTGAAAAAGGACTACTGCCACGGTACGCCCCAGCAAATCCAGGAGGCCCTAAGCGCCAGACTGGCAGACATCGATAAAAAATACGCCCAATGTCAGGAATCCATGCAGCAGCTTCTTACGGGAGATGCTTCCCTGCTGCTGTCTGCACAGGCCGCATTAAACGCCCTGTCCACTAATTTTGACGTGCGCAAGGTAGCTGCCTGTGTAAAGGAGCATCAGGAAACCTTTTACATCCTTTGCGGCTGGATGAGCGAAAAGGATGCTGCTTCTTTTATGAAGGATGTGGAAAATGATTCTAACTTGTTCTGTATTGTAGAGGACGATAAAAACGAAATAAGCTGCAAGCCCCCTACAAAACTAAAAAATCCGAAAATTTTCAAGCCCTTTGAAATGTATGTGAAAATGTACGGGCTTCCGGATTATCATGAGATGGACCCTACTATTTTTGTAGCCCTGACCTATTCCTTTATTTTCGGTATTATGTTCGGGGATATAGGACAGGGACTGCTTCTGGCTGTTGGAGGATTTCTACTTTATAAGAAGAAACATATGGATTTGGCTGCCATTATCGGCACAGCCGGTATATTCTCCACTTTCTTCGGTTTTATGTTCGGAAGTATTTTCGGATTTGAAGATTTGATAGACGCTGTCTGGCTAAGGCCCTCAGAGGCCATGACCTTAGTGCCGGGTCTCGGAAATATGAACACGGTATTTGTAGCGGCTATTGTTTTTGGAATGTTCCTGATTCTCATAACCATGGTATTCCATATCATCAACGCAGTACGCATCCATGATGTGGAAGGAACCTGGTTTGACCAGAATGCGGTTTGCGGCCTGATATTCTACGGAACCCTTACGGTATCTGCCATCCTGCTGCTGACGGGAAACCCTATGCCGGCGGCTGTTGTGCTGATTATCCTTTTTGGGGTTCCGCTGATTATCATTATGCTGAAGGAGCCCCTTACCCGGCTGGTGAAGAAAAAATCCCCGGCCATAGAGGGCAGCAAGCCTATGTTTTTTGTACAGAGCTTTTTCGAACTTTTCGAGATAATGCTCAGCTTCCTGTCCAATACTCTTTCCTTTGTCCGTATCGGCGCCTTTGCAGTAAGCCATGCGGCCATGATGGGAGTGGTTCTTATGCTGGCAGGCGCAGAGGACGGCGGCAGCATTAACTGGCTCATTATTGTACTGGGCAACCTTTTCGTATGCGCCATGGAGGGCCTGATTGTAGGAATCCAGGTTCTTCGTCTGGAATACTACGAAATGTTCAGCCGTTTTTATAAAGGCAGCGGAAAGGAATTTCAGCCTTTCCTGAAGCGGGTAAACAGAAAAAAATCATCACGCAGAGCCTAAATAGTGTACTGGCACGTTCATTTTCGGCATAATGACGTAGAATGAATTTTCATTCTGCAAGGCGAAGGAATGAGGCGTAGCAGGTCAAATACCTTTTGACCCCAACATTTATAAAAGAAAAAAATTGAATTTCAGGAGGACATTGTTATGACAACTATTATCCAAATCACAATTGCAGCTGCTTTGATTTTAAGCATCATCATCCCCTTCGGAGCTTTTTTCTTAGGGGAAAGAAACAAAAAACGCTATAAAAAATCTCTGGCCGTAAACTGCTTCTTTTTCTTTGGCGCCCTTGTGGTGGGAACTTTGATGATGTTCGGCGGAACGGTCAGCGCACAGGCTGCTCCGGACGCAGCAGGCTCCGGTCTGGCTGAAGGTCTGGGATACCTGGGTGCAGCTCTGGTAACAGGACTTTCCGGTATCGGCTCCGGTATCGCCGTCGCCAGCTCTGCCAGCGCAGCTTTAGGCGCTATCAGTGAAGACGGCTCACTTTTCGGTAAGTCCATGATTTTCGTAGCCATGGCAGAAGGTATCGCACTGTACGGATTGATTATTTCCTTTATGATTCTGGGAAGATTAGGCTGATACAGGGAAGGATGATTTTCCATGAAAATGTTTTTAATCAGCGATAATATCGACACTTACACCGGTTTACGTCTGGCCGGGGTGGAGGGTGTGGTGGTCCATGAACGGGAGGAGCTGAAACATGCACTCCAGGACGCCATTGCAGACAGAGAAAACGGCGTGATTCTCCTTACGGAAAAGTTCGGGAAAGAATTCCCTGACATTATAGATGATGTCCGGCTGAATCACCGTCTCCCTCTCCTTATTGAAATTCCTGACCGCCACGGCACAGGACGGGCCCCCGACTTCATCACTTCCTATGTGAATGAAGCCATCGGACTAAAATTATAATAAGAAGGTGACAGATATGACTATAGAAGAAAAGCTGCGCCATTTCTATGAAGTGTCCATGGAAAGCGCAAAGGACGAGGCCGCCAAGGCCATTGAGGAATACAGAACATCCCTGGACACCCAGTTGGAGGAACATAAAGCCCAAAAACAGGCTGCTGCGGAAAACCAGTTGAAGATTCAGTCTGAAAATTCCGCCAGGGAAATCAATAAGGCCCTGTCCTCAGAGCATCTCCACATCAAACGGCAGCTTTCCAAAAAGCAACAGGAATTGCGGGAAAAGCTTTTTCAGGAAGTGGAGGATATGCTAAAATCCTTTATTTCCGGCCCTGCCTATGGAGACTGGCTGGAGGACATGACCAAGAGAGCTCTTGCCATTGCCCAGGATGACCAGGTACAGGTTTATCTCTCTGCCTCTGACGAAGGGCTTTCAGAAGAACTGAAAAAGCGCACCGGAATCACACCTCTTATCTCTCCCACTCCCTTTATGGGAGGCATTAAGGCTGTGATTCCCCAAAAAAATATTCTCATTGACTACACCCTTCTCAGCATGTTTGAAAGCGAGAAGGAGAACTTTAATTTTGACGGAGGGCTGACAAATGAGTAATAGAACTGGAATCATTTACGGTATTAACGGCCCTGTCATTTATCTGAAAGGAAACACGGGCTTTAAAATGTCCGAGATGGTCCATGTAGGACAAGAACATCTGGTAGGTGAAGTTATCTCTCTGACCAAAGATTCCACTACAGTACAGGTTTTCGAGGAGACCAGCGGCCTTCGCCCCGGAGAAACGGTGGAAGCCACAGGAGACGCCATCTCCGTCACCCTGGGTCCCGGTATCCTGGACAATATTTTTGACGGTATCCAGCGGCCTCTTTCCGTAATTGCACAGCAGTCCGGAAAATATATCTCCAGAGGTATGCAGGTAGACTCCCTGGACACCCAAAAAGAATGGGATGTGCATATGACAATTTCTCCGGGCACAGAGGTATGGGGCGGAACCGTCATTGCCACGGTTCAGGAAACTGCCTCTATTGTACACAAATCCATGGTTCCCCCAAATCTTCACGGAATCATAAAAAGCGTAATGCCGGACGGAAAATACACTATCACCCAGCCTATTGCAGTGCTGACTTTGGAGGACGGCAGTGAATATGAGCTGAAGCTGGCCCAGAAATGGCCTATCCGGATTCCCCGTCCCACCAGCAAGCGTTACCCTGCTTCCAAACCTCTGGTAACAGGACAGCGTATCCTGGATACTCTGTTCCCCATTGCAAAGGGAGGAACCGCTGCAGTACCGGGAGGCTTCGGGACAGGAAAGACCATGACCCAGCACCAGATTGCCAAATGGTCTGATGCTGACATAATCGTATATATCGGCTGCGGAGAGCGTGGAAATGAAATGACCCAGGTTTTGGAGGATTTCTCCAAGCTCCACGACCCGAAAACAGGAAACCCTCTGATGGCCAGAACTACTCTTATTGCCAATACCTCCAATATGCCTGTGGCAGCCCGTGAGGCTTCTATCTATACCGGCATCACACTGGCAGAATATTACCGGGATATGGGCTATGACGTAGCTATTATGGCTGATTCTACTTCCCGGTGGGCAGAGGCTCTGCGAGAGCTTTCCGGACGTCTGGAGGAGATGCCTGCAGAAGAAGGCTTCCCCGCTTATCTGGCCTCCCGGCTTTCCGGCTTCTATGAGCGGGCTGGTATGATGCAGAATCTTAACGGCACCGAGGGTTCTGTTTCCATTATCGGAGCAGTTTCCCCCCAGGGCGGTGATTTTTCTGAGCCGGTAACCCAGAACACTAAGCGTTTTGTCCGCTGCTTCTGGGGCCTGGATAAGTCTCTGGCCTATGCCCGTCACTTCCCGGCTATCCACTGGCTGACCAGCTACAGTGAGTACCTGGGTGATTTATCTCACTGGTACAGTGAAAATGTATCTCCCAAATTTGTGGAGGACAGAAACCAGATTATGGCACTATTGAATTCAGAAAGCAGCCTCATGGAGATTGTAAAGCTCATCGGTAGCGACGTGCTTCCTGACGACCAGAAGCTGACCCTGGAAATCGCCAGAGTTATCCGTCTGGGCTTTCTCCAGCAAAATGCCTTCCATCCGGACGACACCTGTGTATCTCTGGAAAAGCAGTTTAAGATGATGGAGGTTATCCTTTATCTGAATCAAAAATGCAGGATACTGATTGGAATGGGCATGCCTGTATCTGTACTAAAACAGGAAAATATTTTCGAAAAGGTCATTGCCATTAAATATGATGTGCCAAATGACCATCTGGAAAAAATGGAAGATTATATAACAGCAATTGATGAATTCTACCGCACGGTAATGGAAAAGAACGGATAAGGAGGGACGAGCTATGGCAATTGAATATTTGGGCTTAAGTGAAATAAACGGCCCTCTGGTTGTCCTGGAAGGAGTCAAGAACGCCTCCTATGACGAGATTGTAGAATTTCGTGTGGAAGACGGCTCCAAAAAGCTGGGACGTATTATCGAAATCTATGAGGATAAAGCTGTGATTCAGGTTTTTGAGGGAACGGAAAATATGTCTCTTCTGAACACCCGTACAAGGCTTAGCGGCCATCCTATGGAGGTAGAGCTTTCTCCGGATATTCTGGGCCGCACCTTTGACGGCATAGGAAGGCCTATAGACGGCTTGGGACCGGTTATCCCGGAAACGAAGGCGAATATAAACGGGCTTCCTCTGAATCCTGTAACCAGGGAATATCCCAGAAACTTTATCCAGACCGGAATCTCGGCTATCGACGGACTGACCACCTTAATCCGTGGACAGAAGCTTCCTATTTTCTCGGGAAACGGACTGCCCCACGACCAGCTGGCTGCACAGATTGTACAGCAGGCTTCTCTGGGAGGAGACAGCGATGAGAAATTCGCCATTGTTTTCGCAGCCATGGGCGTGAAATACGATGTAGCTGAGTTTTTCCGCAGGACCTTTGAGGAAAGCGGTGTTTCCGACCATGTGGTCATGTATTTGAATCTGGCCAACGACCCGGTTGTGGAAAGGCTTATCACCCCCAAGGTGGCCCTTACAGCCGCAGAATATCTGGCTTTTGAAAAGGGTATGCATATTCTGGTTATTCTGACAGACATTACCTCTTTCTGTGAGGCCATGCGTGAGGTTTCCTCTTCCAAAGGAGAAATCCCATCCAGAAAAGGTTACCCCGGTTATCTTTACAGTGAGCTTGCCACCCTTTATGAACGGGCAGGTATTGTACATGGAGGAGAAGGTTCTGTAACCCAGATTCCTATTCTCACCATGCCCAACGATGACATTACCCATCCTATCCCGGACCTTACAGGATATATCACAGAAGGACAGATTGTATTAGAGCGCCAGCTTCACGGGCAGGCCATCTATCCCCCTATCAACGTGCTGCCCTCCTTGTCCCGTCTTATGAAGGACGGTATTGGGGAAGGCTTCACCAGAGAAGACCATCAGGACGTAGCCAACCAGCTTTTTTCCTGTTACGCTAAGGTGGGAGATGCCAGAGCCCTGGCCTCAGTTATCGGCGAGGACGAGCTTTCACCTATTGATAAAATATACCTGAAATTCGGCACAGCCTTTGAGGAGGAATTCGTGGGCCAGAAAGCCGATGAAAACCGCACTATCCTGGATACCCTGGACAAGGGCTGGGAGCTGCTGGGCATGATTCCCCGGGAAGAGCTGGACCGTATCGATACCAAAATATTGGATAAATACTATCATCCCGCAGAAGCTTAGGAGGTGGTTTTTTGGACCCGAATACTTTTCCCACCAAAGGCAATCTCATATTGGCCAAAAATTCCCTGGCCCTTTCCAGGCAGGGCTTTGATTTGATGGATAAGAAGAGAAATATTCTTATCCGGGAGCTGATGGATTTGATTGACCAGGCAAAAGACATTCAGTCCCAGATTGACATTACCTTCCGCACCGCCTATGCTGCTCTGCAGCGGGCCAATATGGAAATCGGAATCAGCAATGTCCAGGAAATTTCCCGGACTGTCCCGGTGGAGGATTCTATTTCCATTAAAACCAGGAGCGTTATGGGAACCGAAATCCCTCTGGTTCGTTTTGACACCTCAACAGGAGAGCCGACCTACGCCTATTATGGCACCAAGGCTTCCCTGGATGAAGCCAGGGCTGCTTTTGAAAAGGTAAAGGAACTGACTATCCGGCTTTCTATGGTGGAAAATTCCGCCTACCGGCTGGCTGTGAATATCAAAAAGACCCAGAAAAGGGCAAACGCCCTGAAAAATATAACCATCCCCAAATTCGAGGCTCTCACAAAGAGTATTTCCAATGCTTTGGAAGAAAAAGAAAGGGAAGATTTCACCAGGCTGAAGGTAATCAAACAAAGAAAAAAAAGTGGCTGAAAAAAAGGCGGGCCCATAAGGATAAAATTCCTTTTTAGGACTCGCCTTTTTTCGTCTGTTTTTCTTATTCTATTACGCCTGTCCCGGCAGGGTCAGGATAAAACGGCTGCCTTCTCCCAGGGTGCTTTCTACCTTCATATCTCCACCCAGAAACATGCTGCCATGCTTCACAATAGAAAGTCCCAGGCCGGTGCCTCCGATGGCTTTAGAATGGCTTTTATCTACCCGGTAGAACCGCTCAAAGATTCTCTTCTGGTCCTCCTCGGAAATACCGATTCCAGTGTCCTCCACCATTATGCGGGGACAATCCCCTTCCATAGAAAGGGTTACCGTCAGGCTTCCGCCTTTTTTGTTATATTTGATTCCATTGTCACAGAGATTATATAAAACCTCCTCCAGAATCGTTCTCACTGTGTCAGCCTTCACATGGGGACCGTACAGATACAAATGGATTCCCTCTGCATTAGCAGACTCTTCCATACGCTTCAAAATCTCCCTGACCGTCTCATATAAATCCACACTTTCCCGCTCATAAGGCAGCTTGCCCTCGTCAAGCTGAGAAATTTTAATCACGTCATTTACCAGGGTAATCAGTCTCTGGGCCTCGTTAAAGATGCGTCCCGCAAATTTCTTGGTATCCTCCGGTCTTACAAAGCCGTCGCTGATAATCTCCGCAAATCCTGAAATAGAAGTTAGGGGGGTTTTCAATTCATGAGATACATTGGCCGTAAACTCCCGGCGCATTTTCTCCCCATTCATCTTCTCCGTTACATCCAGAATCAGGATTACGGCTCCTGTAACCTTTCCGTCCTGGAAAACCGGATTGGCTGCCACCTGGCAGCTTATACCCTGAAATTCCTGGTTGGAAATCACATGCTGTCCGCTGAGGACTCTTTCCACCGTATCCTGAAAAGCCTCGCTGCGGTTCAGGGCCAGCACGCTTTGTCTGGCTTGTTTCTCCTCTGCTCCCAAAAGCCTCAGGGCGCTGGAATTATAAGAGAGAACCTCTGTGTGAGAGTCAATGACCAAAAAGCCTTCCTCCATATTTTCAGTGATAATGGAAAATTCCTCCTGCTGCCGTTTAGCATCTGCAATCTCTCTCTGGAGAGAATTCTGCTGTCTGCTTATCTTGGTCAGCAGAGGCGCTATCTCATCATAGGTCTGGTTTTCCTGAGGATGGTCCAAATCCAGACTATTCAGCGGATTTACGATATGCTTTGCCAGCCGTGAAGCCAGGAAGCCGGATATAATCAGCATAAGGAGAAGAATCAGCAGCATAGGCTGTACCATCCCTCCAATAAGCCCGGGCACATTATACTGTTCACTGGATACCCGCAGTACAGTGCCGTCTTCCAACCGCAGAGCAAAGTACAAAGTTTTTCTGGAAAGTGTATCTGAGGTTCTAACAGCAGAACCTCTTCCTTTTTCCATGGCTTCCTCGATTTCTTCCCTCTCTTTATGGTTTTCCATCTGGTCTGCTTCCGCTGCATTGTCAAACAGCACGGTGCCGTCAGTATCCACATAGGTAATACGCTGTGCTTCTGCAGGAAGAGAGTCAAAAGCCTTCATTCCTTCCTTTTCCACAGCAATAGCCAGATATTCCGCTTCTGTCCGAAGCTCTTTTTCTAACTGATTTCCGAAATGATTATACAAAACTCCCAAAGTCAGCCCTGCGCTTGCCAAAAGCACAACAAAGGCAGCCAAAAGAATGGATTTAAAAATACGTTTTGTCATGATGGCCCTCCTATTTTATATCCCATTCCCCGGACTGTCTCAATACAGTGTCCTGCCTCTCCCAGCTTTTGTCTCAGGGTCCGGATATGCACGTCAACCGTGCGGCTTTCCCCGTCAAACTGATAGCCCCAGATTTTGTCCAGAAGCTGTGCTCTGGTAAACACAATGCCCGGATTGGACAAAAGCAGCAGCAACAGCTCAAACTCCTTCAGGGTAAGCACAACCTCTTTTCCGTCAACCTTTACCTGATGCTTTTTCTGAGACACATACAGATTGTCCAGGGTATATTCCATATCCGAACCAGTGGACTTCCCGCTTCTCCTCAGAAGGGCCTTGATTCTAGAAACCAGCTCCATCATACGGAAAGGCTTGGGAATATAATCATCTGCCCCGCTGTCCAGGCCCCGCACCGTATCATATTCACTGCCTTTGGCTGTCAGCATGGCAATGGGAAGCTCTCTGGTATCGCCTCTTTGCCTTAGCTTTTTGAGAATTTCCAGACCGTCCTCCTGGGGAAGCATAATGTCAAGAAGCACCAGGTCAGGTACCCGTTCCTCCAGAGCCTTCCAAAAATCAGAAGGAGTGCCGAAGCCTTCGGCCTCCATACCCTGACTATTCAGCGTATACACCACCAGCTCCCGGATGCTCTCGTCGTCTTCTACTAAATAAATCATTTCCCTACTCCTGTCTAAAGTCCTCATGCACACCTGTAATAGAGTATTCTACCCACTGGGCAATATTCTCTGCGTGGTCTCCGATGCGCTCAAAGTATTTTGCAATCATAATCAAGTCAATATAATATTCCGCATTCTGTGCGTCTTTTTCCACCAGACGGGGAAGTTCATTCTTTACCTTCAAAAACAGGCTGTCAACCACGTCATCATATTCTACTACGGCCTGGGCTGCCTGTAAATCTTTTTTCACGAAAGAATCAATGCTCTGGGTTACCATTTTAATGGTGGCCTCAGCCATCTCTCCAATGTGCATTTTGTGTGCAATTTCTTTTACCTGAACGAATTTAGCCATGCCTGCAATATCCTGGGCCTGGTCTCCGATTCTCTCCATATCAGAAATCATTTTCAAGGCAGAGGAAATATTTCTCAAATCCCTGGCTACCGGCTGCTGCTGGAGCAAAAGCTTCATACAAAGAGATTCAATATCTCTCTCCTTCTGATTGATTTCCTCTTCAATGATGTTTACATCCTTTAAGGTACTGCCTTCATCTTTCATTAAAAGGTCTACTGCCTTACGGATTCCCCGCTCGCAGAGAGACCCCATCTTTATCAGCTCTAAATTCAATTCCTCAAGCTGCTGGTCGAATCTTTTCCTCATCAGCCGAACCTCCCTGTAATATATTCTTCTGTCTTCTTATTCTCTGGCATAGAGAAAATCTGCTCTGTTTCCCCATACTCAATCACCTCTCCCAGCAGGAAAAATGCTGTTTTATCGGAAATTCTGGCAGCCTGCTGCATATTATGGGTAACCATTACAATGGTATAATTCTTTTTCAGCTCCACTGCCAGCTCTTCGATTTTAGATGTGGAGATAGGGTCCAGGGCTGAAGTAGGCTCATCCATCAGCAGCACCTCCGGCTCCACAGCCAGAGCCCTGGCAATACACAGACGCTGCTGCTGTCCGCCAGACATACCCAAGGCGCTTAATTTCAATCTGTCCTTTACCTCATCCCAAATAGCTGCGTTTCTCAGAGAACGCTCTACAATATCATCCAGCTTTACCTTGGAACGGATACCGTGGGTTCTGGGGCCGTAAGCAATATTGTCATAAATGCTCATAGGGAAGGGATTTGGCTTCTGAAACACCATACCTACTCTTTTTCTCAGAAGATTTACATTCATTCCTCCATAAATATCATCGCCGTCCAAAAGCACCTGTCCTGTAATCTTGCAGCCTTCTACTAAGTCATTCATACGGTTCAGAGATTTTAATAGGGTGGATTTTCCACAGCCGGAAGGCCCGATAAAGGCGGTAATCTGGTTGGCGGGAATCTCCAGGTTGATATTTTTCAATGCCTTAAAGGCACCATTATCATAGTACAAATCTAAATTGGAGATAGAAAACTTACTCATGTCTCTTTTTTATCCTTTCTTTATCTTGCGGGCAATTCTTCCGGATACCCAGTTAATCAGCAGCACCACCAAAAGCAGTACCACTGCCGTTGCATAAGCCTGGTTAATGTGAAGACCTTCACTGGCCAGGGTATACATATGAACGGAAAGGGTTCTGGCAGAAGACATTACGCTTTTTGGCATTTCTGCCACAGTTCCTGCCGTATACATAAGAGCCGCTGTTTCTCCCACGATACGGCCGATAGCCAGTATAACTCCGGAGAGAATTCCCGGCACTGCAGAAGGAAGAATAACAACAAAAATAGTACGAAGTCTGCCTGCACCTAAGCCGAAGCTGGCCTCCCTATACATATCCGGCACTGACAGCAGGGCCTCTTCCGTGGTACGCATGATTACAGGCAGCACCATGATAGCCAGGGTAAAAGCTCCCGCCAACATGGAATATCCCCATTTCAGTGTAGTTACAAAGAACAGCATACCGAAAAGTCCGTATACAATGGAAGGAATTCCTGTAAGAGTCTCAGCCGTAACACGGACCACAGACACCAGCTTATTTCCCTTCTTAGCGTACTCTACCAGATATACTGCGGCCAGAATTCCCAGCGGACCGGCAATAACCAAGGAAAGAAGAGTCATGGCTATGGTGTTGATAATGGACGGAAGCATGGAGACGTTCTCTGAATTATACTCCAACTGGAACAAATCCAGACTCAGGTTGGGAATTCCCATAACCAAAATATATCCGATAATAAAAACCAAGGTCAGAAAGGTAAGCAGGGCAGCAAGGCCTACCAGCAGGGCCAGTACAAAGGAGCCTGGATTGCTGGAATACCCTTTCATTTTCTGTTTGGTGTTTTGTACATTGATAGGTCTGATTGCCTCATCCATTTGCTCCCCTCCTCTTTACCAGTGAAAATGACAGGTTAATCAGTAAAATAAATACGAACAACACCACTGCTGTGGCAATTAAAGCTTCTCTGTGTAAATCTGTGGCATATCCCATTTCCATAACAATGTTAGAAGTCAAGGTACGCACACCCTCGAAAATTCCCTTTGGCATTCTGGGCTGATTTCCTGCAATCATGATAACCGCCATGGTCTCACCGATGGCTCTTCCGATTCCCAGGATAACTCCTGCCATAATACCAGACTTGGCAGCCGGGACTATGGTGCAGAATACGCTTCTTTCATGGGTTGCCCCCAAAGCCAGGGAGCCTTCATAATAACTGTCCGGTACAGCACGGATAGATGACTCTCCTACACTGATAATCGTAGGCAGAATCATGATTCCCAGCATAACAGAGGCTGTAAACATACTAGAGCCGTTTCCTCCAAAACCCAGAGTTCTGCCGAAGAAGTCACGGACAAAGGGAACCATCACTACCATACCGAAAAATCCGTATACTACAGAAGGAATACCTGCCAGCAGGTCAACTGCAGGCTTCAAGAATCGGTATATTTTCTTAGGGCAGAATCTTGCCATAAAAATAGCAGTGAGAAGTCCAACCGGAACTCCGATGATAATAGCTCCTGCGGTTACATAGATACTTCCCAAAATAAAAGGAAGGATTCCGTAAATGTCATTTCCCGGCTTCCATGTCTCTCCCAGCAAAAAGTTAAAAACCCCGATTTCGCCAATGGCGGGAATGCCATTGGCGAACAGGAATGCACATATTAAAACTACTGCCAGAATGGAAGCGCAGGCGCACAGGAGAAACACATACTTCATAATACTCTCTTTTATGTCTTTCATGGTACCTTGCTCCTATTTTTCTGATTACTGAAGGTCTTCCCAGTTAGTAACTTCACCAGTGTAAATCTGTTTTACCTGGTCAGAGGTAATATCCTCTAAAGCATTGCCTTTATTCACGATTACTGCAATACCGTCCAGAGCAATCTCCTGGCCTACCAGGCCTTCAGATGTTTCGGAATCTTTCAGGGCTCTGGATGCCATTCCGATGTCACATACACCGCTGATAGCAGATTCCATACCTGTAGTAGAATCACTCTGCTGAATCTCGATTTCAGCCCCTGTATTTATGGCTTCATATCCTTCTTTCAGCTTCTCCATAACAGGTGTTACAGAAGAAGAGCCTGCAACAACTACCTTGCCTTCCGGCTTGGTTCCGGCGTAAGCTTCTGCCTCTTCATTAACGGTAATGCATCCCGCTTCTTCTACGATGGCCTGGCCCTCTGCACTCATGATATAGTCAATAAAATCCTGAGCCACGTCGCTGACATCTTCGGTAGTGGCAATATTGAAAGGACGGGATACTTTATATGTACCGTTCTTTACATTCTCTGCGGAAGCCTCTACTCCGTCAACCTTTAAAGCTTTTACCATGCTGTCATCCAGAGAACCCAGAGAAATATAGCCAATAGCCTGAGGGTCCTGGGAAACATTTGTCATCATAACAGAAGTATTGTTGGTAACCTGAGCGTCTGCCGTAGTATTGTCAACTTTCTCTCCGTCTGCGTTTTCTTCCTCAATACCAAATAATTCAATAAATGCTCCTCTTGTTCCGGAACCGTCTTCACGAGAGATTACGGAAATTGTACCGGAAGGTGCGGAAGCATCTGCAGAATCTCCTGACTCTGCTGCAGTGTCAGAAGCTGCGCCGCTTTCTGAATTGCTGTTGTTTCCGCCGCACGCTGCCATACCTAATACCATTAAACCTGTTAACATTGCTGCAAATACTTTCTTCTTCATGATTTTATACTCCTTTAATAAATGATTTACTTTCTTTCCATGTCCTTTTGACAAGACCTACTATATAGAAGCTTTGTAAAATCACCAATCATGAATCTGTTAAATCTTTGTAAAATACAAAATCCCCGCTTTTACCATATTGTAAAAACGGGGACATACCCTGTGGTTATGTTAAATTGTAATGATTATGGAAGAGAGAGGGATTTTACAAATCATTTTACAAACTTTACTTATCATATTATCCCTTATTTCTCCCCCATCTTCCGGTACCCTGCCGGAGATACACCGTAAATCTGCCGGAATTTCTTCCCAAAGTAGCTGGGATGGCTGAACCCACTGCCAATACAGATTTCTGTTACAGTTTGGTCTGTGTTTCTCAATTTAAAGGCTGCCTGTCTGATTCTGTAAAGATTTAAATATTCCAAAGGGCTTGCTCCGGTAATTTTATGAAAACAGCGGAAACATTCTGTACGGCTCAGGTTCACATTTTTGGAAATATCCTCAACCGTAATGGGCTCTGCATAGTGAGCCTGCATATAATCTAAGATTTGTTTTACCCGCTGTTCCAGTTTCCGGTTCCCTTCTCCTCCAGCATACAGCCCCTTCTCCTGTCCCTTGTATTCTGCCAGAATTCCCCAGGCTCTGCTCAGTTCATTCCGCACCTTGAGCTGGCAGAGCCAGTCTTCTTCCTGACAGTATTGACACACTTTTTCAAGAGCGCCAAGAATCTCTTCTTTCCAGGGACTGCCTTGGTCTTTACGAAAAACACAGCCCTTAAACAGCTGGTCTTCTGCCACTGGCTTAATATACTTATTATACAGAAGGCTCTGCCTGTCCTCTGCCAGGAATTCAGGTGCAAAAACCAGAGAAACCGAACTTCCCACATATTCCTGGGAAATAATTCCCGCCATGTGCAGGGCACCGCAATTGATAAAAGCAGCATCCCCTGCCCCCAGTTCAAATCTCTCTTCGTTAATACCAAATCGAACCTTTCCTTCCAAAACACAGAGGAATTCCGCCTCGGGATGCCAGTGCCAGCCCTCTCCTCTTACCGGTCTTTCCCTGGATTCATTTCTATAAGCCTGGAACCGGAAGGAACTGGTCCCGTGAGCCTTAGTCTCACACATAATATCATTGACGCACAATTCTTCAGGAGCTGTCAGAAGCATTTTTAATTCCACCTTTTCCTTTGGTACTATAGTTATAATTTCAGATAGCATTGTGATAGTTTTTTTCTATTATTTTTCTATAATTTATTTTAGCACAGGTACAGGAGAAATGCAGCGCCTCACCTGTGTAATTCTATGTTTTGCGGGGGATATATCATGTCTGAAAAAATGAAACGTATTATCATGACGGTTGTTGGTGTCAGCCTCAGCGGCGTGGCCGTAGGATTTTTTAACTATTCCGCCTTCGGTATGGACCCTTTCCAGGTTCTGGCCCATGGCCTGTGGAATCTTACGCCTCTGGGCTACGGAACCTTTTACACAGCCTTTAGTTTTATTCTGCTCATCCTTGTGCTGATAACAGACAGAAAAAAAATCGGGCTTGGTACTCTCATCAACATGTTTCTTTTAGGCTATATTACAGAATTTTTCTCCTGGCTGCTTTTAGAGCTTTTTCCAAATGGAAATTTTTTCTTCCGGCTGCTTATGCTCCTAATCGGAATTTTCATTATGTGTATGGGAGCATCCCTATATTTCACTGCTGATTTAGGTGTTTCTGTCTATGACGCCGTAGCCCTTTGCCTTTCGGAAAGAACACCCATAAAGTTTCAATACTGCCGCATAGGCAGCGATGTGGTATGTGTTGTGGTAGGCTTTATTTTCGGGGCAAAAGTAGGCATCGGAACTCTGGTTACCGTATTTTTTACCGGCCCTTTAATACATATTTTCCAGGAAATCCTTGCCATTCCTCTTATTCGTGGCCGTAACCCGATTACCTTCCAAATCCGCTTGTTATACCGGAAAATAAAACATTCCGGAAAAAAGAAAAGAGCCATTTAATGTTGGCTGCCAAAAAAGGGCTGTTGCTTCTATTTAAACAACAGCCCTTTTATTCTCCTTTACTCCTCTGTTTTTTCTATTACATACAGCAAGGAAGTAAAATCTCCGCCTCTTTCATTGAACAGTTCTCTGTCCACCGGAATTCCGGCATACATCAGCTCGTCTCCATAAGCTTTATAGGATTTTTCCTCATTAGATGTCAAAGTAACCTTATACAGCATATCCTTCTGCAGCCCCTTGAGCTTCAGCCTCAGCCAGGAACCATTTACCTTATTTAACCTCTGGTAAAGCATGGCAATAGACTGGGATTTATCCTGAGATACCACCTGCCATGCAGTTTCATTTCCCTTGAACGGACTTAATATGCGGTAGAAATCACCGTCTACCTGTATCAGCTCCCGGTATTGCTTCATAAAAGCAATCTGGCTTTTCACAGCTTCAAGCTCCTGGGTGGACAGCAAATTCAAATCCAATTCATAGCCAAAGGTTCCGAAATATGCCACATTGGCCCTGGTATCGATAGGCGTAGTTCTGTAAATCTGGTGGTTTGGTACAGCCGACACATGAGAGCCCATACTTACCAGCGGATAAACATAGGAGGTTCCGTACTGTATCTTGGTCCTCTCATTGGCATCCGTATCATCGCTGGTCCAGGTCTGTGGCGCAAAGTACAGCATACCCGGGTCAAAGCGGGCCCCGCCGCTGGCACAGGATTCAAACAAAATCTGCGGAAATCTGCTGGTTAAACGGTTATATAAATCATAGACACCCAGGATATAACGATGCATAATCTCCCCTTGATGTTCCGGAGACATTCCTCTGCTGTAAGGCTCTGTCATGTACCGGTTCATATCCCATTTAATATAAGAGATGGAAGATTCGCTGATAATCTTTGCTATCATGTCATAGATGGCATCTACTACTTCTTTCCTTGAAAAATCCAATACATGCTGATGTCTGGCATGGCTTTCAAACCGCCCCGGAACTCCTATGAGCCAATCCGGATGAGCACGATATAAGTCACTGTCCTTATTTACCATTTCCAGCTCTACCCAGAGCCCGAATTTCAGTCCCATATCTTCTACCTTCCGGGACAGACCGGGAATTCCCTCCGGCAGCTTTTCCAGATTTGCATACCAGTCTCCCAGACCTCTGTAGTCATCATTTCTGGCCCCAAACCAGCCGTCATCCAGCACAAACAGCTCTGCGCCGGCCTCCTTTGCCTTTCTGGCAATATTCAAAATTTTTTCTTCATTAAAATCGAAATAAGTAGCCTCCCAGTTATTCAAAAGAATGGGACGGGCCTTATCTCTCCACTCACCCCGCATCAACCTTTTCCTGTAAAGCCGGTGATAGGTCTGACTCATACCATTCAAGCCCTGGTTGCTGTAAACAATTACGGTTTCCGGCGTCTGGAAGCTATCTCCCTCCTTCAGGCACCAGGAAAAGCTTTCCGGATTGATTCCCACCAGAACCCTGGTCATGTCAAAGGTAGAAACCTCTGTCTGCATCAAAAAGTTTCCGCTGTACACAAAGCTAAATCCATAAACCTCTCCGTAATCCTCTCCTGCCTCCGGCCTCTTCAGTGCCATAAAAGGATTATGCTCTGCTCCGGAGCAGGTTCCATTCACGCCCTGGATGGACTGGATGCCCATTTCAAGAGGTCTCTCCTTCACATACCGCTCCCTGGCCCAGGCCCCTGACAAATGTACCATCTCATAATCCATATCTGGGAATTCCACACAGCTGCTCATAACCTTTTCCAATACCACAGACTTTTTCCCTTTATGATGGAAGCAAACACTTTTTGCCAGAACCGGATAGTCCCTGTATACGGTGTAAGAAAGTACCATCTCCGTGCCTATTTCCTCATCTGCCAAAGTAATTTTAAGGGTTTCCGCTTCCTCTTCCTCTTCAACATACAGAGCCGGCAAAGGAGAAATAGCAGGTTTACCCTTAACTATCTCATATCCCTGGTATACAAAATTTACAATTCTGCTGCCGTTTTCCTGACGGATGGTAAGAGCCGGACTTCTATAATCTCCGGTTCCATACACCGGATATTCCTGTCTGGTATAATGCATGGATAAAATACCGGGCTCAGGCACACACACAGACATTTGGGAACGCATAGTCTCTTCATGTAAATAAGAGAAGTCCTCTTTATCATGGATAGCCTGTCCAAAATATAAATGCTCAAGCTGTCCGTTCTCCATGATTCTCAGGATATAGCTGACCTTACTGTTAAAAAGATGGAACTGCTTTGTCTCTTGATGAAAAATAACTGGCATATATATCTCCTCTCTCTTTGTTTTTCTTTTGTATTCATTATATAATTCTGCTCTTCTGGTTTCTATTGGATTTCGTCTTTAAATGTTGCTGTTTTGTTGACAATTACTCCTTTTTATTGTAAACCGCTATTTTCAGATTATTTTAAATATTTTTTTGTTGTTTTGACAAATTCTGTCGCATTTTGTTAAAAATTTGACTTTAAAAAAGTCAACGTTTTTTCCACATTTTCTTCTAAAAAACCCCATTTTATAACATGTACACAAAACCTATGTTCTTTATTTTATTATGTAAATCATAGTAATCCACACACAAATTTGTGGACAATGTGGATAACTCGGTGTATAACTTCACTTTTCCACGGTTTACAGGCTTTTTTGATGTGTATAACTTTGAGGATAAAATGTGGGGAACTTTACAGGCTTCGACATTCTTTGTACATATTTTACAATCGTGAATATTCTGAAAATTTATCAGATAAAGAAAGCAGTTTTCACACAGATTCTGTCCTCGACAAAAACAAGTTTTCCCCAGCATCTTTTATGTAACCCTCTTGTCCCCCCTCCGTCAGCATAGCTGCAACAAAAGAAACGCCCCGAAAGTTCTTTTCAAACTTTCGGAGCGTGGGATTTACTCTCCTATAACCCTTATAACACCTGTATGCCGCCCTTGCTGCGTACCTTCAGCACATGACAGGAATCTCTGCCGAAGATTTTCTCAATAAAGGCTCTGTATTCTTCCACATATTCATTTTCTACAAAAACCTGTATGGTTCCCGCAAAACCGCCGCCGTGTACACGGCATACCCCGTGGTCCTTCAGCTTTGTCTCACTGGCCGCCAGGGCGATAGACATGGCCTGACTCTGCTCATCTCTGTTGACATAGATGTTCTGCAGATATTTAAAGGAAGAATTGCCGGACTCTCTGACAAGTCTCAGAAATTCCTTAAAATCTCCATCCTTCAAAGCTTTTACCTGGGCATCCACCCGTTTCTCCTCCTGGAAGAAATGAATAGCCCTCAGCACCGGACGGTCTCCGAAAATACTTCTCAGGCCCGGTATTTCCCTGTAAAACTCATCCTCGTCCACTTCTCTTAACACCTTTTTCTTAAAGAACTGGGCTACCTTTTTCATTTCCTGGGGAATCTTGGCATAGTCATCTGTAAGATTGGCATGGGAAGCCTTAGTATCTACGATACAAAGGCTATATTTCCAGGCTTCAAAATCTGCCGGAACCTTCTCCACCACCGGTTCTCCCGGTGTTTCAAAGTCAATGTGAATCAAACCGCCTACAGAACAGGCCATCTGGTCCATCAGCCCGCTGGGTTTACCGAAATAAACGTTTTCTGCAAACTGTCCTGCCATGGCAATTTCTACAGGACTGATTTCCATATGATTAAATAATCCGGAAATAATAGTTCCTATGATAACCTCAAAGGATGCGGAGGAGGAAAGGCCTGCTCCAATCAATACATCACTGGAAACATAAGCTTCAAAGCCTCCCAGCTTATATCCTTTCTCCTGGAAAGCAGCCGCAACTCCCCTTATCAAGGCAGCCGTGGTTCCCTCTTCCTCATATTTTTCCTCTAAATCTTGGATGTCAATTTCAATTCTGTCATCATAGCCCTCGGAAATCACCCGAATTACAGGCTCCTGAATCCTGCTGACTACACCGATGGCATCCAGATTGATAGATGTGGCAAGCACCTTTCCCTGCTGGTGGTCCGTGTGGTTTCCGCCTACCTCGCTTCTTCCAGGCGCACTGTAAATTTCAATATCCTTCTCTCCAAACAGATCCTCAAACTTCTCCACAGCCTCCGCATACCGGTTCTTCTGGTACTCCAACATAGATTCGTCCAGATAAATTTCCCGAAACAGCGGGGTGTACTTTCCTTCTCTGATTTCTTCTTTTAAAATTCTGGAGTTCTTCATCTTTTAACTTCCTCCTTTGCTCCACAACATCATAGCACACTCTTTGTCCAAATACCACAAGATTCTTTTTCTCCTGATTTCCCGGCAGCAAAATCGTTACTGTTTATCATCCTATTCCCCGTCCCGGTTCTGCCCCTGCTCCATCAAAGCTGTAGAATCTGTCTGTTCCTGGTTTTCTTCCTCTCCGGAGGAGGACAGCTGTTCCGGGCTGTTAGCTACCTGTATTTCCCGTACCACCCTTAACTCCCTATCCACCAGAAATTTCACATAATTCTGCCCGCTTTCATCGGAATAACAGCTGTAACAGCTATTTCCCTTTTCGTCTTCTCCGGTCTCATAGGTGGTACCTCCCAGACGAATTTTCATATCTTCCTCTGTCATGCCAAGGGTAATGCCGTCTCCTGCTCCTATGGAAACCTTTGTCACCTCAAAATCTCCGGACAAGCTGGTAACAAAGGTATTTTCTATACCCACTGTATCCTGACTGTAGTTGCGCACTACTGCATACAACACCTGGCCGGCTTTTTCCAGACTGACATATCCGTGCTTTCCGCTCTTTACAGAAGTATCAGAGCCTTCCTCCAGAATCTTCCATCCCTTTTCTGTAAACTGGGAAACCGGAGCCGGAATCCGGTAAAAATCGCCACCATAGGAAACCACATAATCCAAAGGATTGACGGAATAGACCTGGGGCTCCTGGTATCCTGCCACCTCCGCCGGAACTTCTTTGTTTATCTCCTCCTCTTCCCCAGGCTCTCTGTAGTTAGTCAGCACCGCTTTATAAAGACGCTCCTCCTCTAAATCAAAAACCAGCTCTGCTTTCTTATAAATGCCATATTCATAGGTGAGATAAACAGAATCTTTCTCCTCATATTCGTCTGTAGGCGTTCCATAGGCCTCCGTGACCTGGGATAAAAGGGATTCTCCTATGGTGATTTGCCCCGGAAGCTGAAGCACCGCCCCTTTTGTCTCTTCCAGGACGATTCCGCCTACATAGCAATCTCCCAGCTTCTGCTCCATACTTTCCAGGTTAACCACATCTACAGAAAATTCCAATTCCTGGCTCTCCATTTTTTCTCCCTGCACATAGGACTCTGTTTCCAGCAAAGCCTCCTGTCTGTCCCCGGGAAGGGCATATCCCCCTTCCTCCCACTCCTCAATTTTAGAAGGCAGACAGTACACCTCTCCGTTTATGGCAAATTGAAACTCCCAAAGCTTATCTGATAGTTGGGGATGGTATTCTACAGCAGTCTCCTCCTGTTGAGCTCCACTGTTCTCTCCCACTGTGTCTCCCCCGGCTTCCTGGCCCCTGCAGCCGGCCAGAACCAGAACCGCCGCTGCCAGAACTATCCCTTTTCCTTTCACTTTGCTGCCTCCTTTCCCGTCTCTTCCATATTTTCAACCAGGCAAAAACATCTTGGCTAATTCTCTTATATTCTTTCCATCTATAAAAAATCTTAACACAATGTTCAGATATTTTCCAAGAAAAACTATACATATCTCTGTCTTTTTTTCATAAGCTGTAGAGAAGCCCTGTATATCTGTGGGGGATTTTTTTGAAAGCTTTTTTCCTGCGTAAAAAGAAATATCTGCTTCCTCTTTTGCTTGTGCTGGCCATGGCCTTTGCCGCTTCTGTTTTTGCTCTGAGGGACTACATATTTTTATCTGAGGACGGCCGTTTTGAGAAATTTACAGAAAGGATATTTTCTGATGAAATCACCTCAAACACCATAAACCTCCACTATACTCTGGCTTATCCCCAGGAGTATGGAATAGAAGATTACGAGGTAAGTCTGGGCACCATGGAACCTGAGGTACTGGAAAAAAGCAGCACATCTGCGAAAAAGCTTCTGAAAAAGCTGGAAAGATTTGACTCCTCCAAGCTTTCCCGCTCTAATCAGATTACCTATGACATTCTAAGCCTGGAATTGGAAAACCAGGCCTCTCTGGACCAGGACAGCTACTTGCTTTATGAACCTTTGGGGCCCAATCTTGGTATTCAAGCCCAGCTGCCTGTCTTATTAGCGGAATATGACTTCCGCACATCTGTGGACATTAAAGATTATTTCAACCTGTTGGCCTGCATTCCGGAATACTTTCAGGAAATTCTGGAATTTGAATCTGAGAAATCAGCAGAAGGATTATTTATGAGCGATACCAGCGCAGAACGGATAATCCAACAATGCAGGGCCTTTACGGCTACCGGAGAGGAAAATTATCTTTATTCCATGTTTAACCAGAGAACTGAAGCTCTTTTGGAGGCCAAAAGGATTGATGCCCGGCAGGCAGAGACTTTTATGGAAATGCATGAGAAGCTTATGCAGCAGTATGTGTTCCCAGCTTATGAAGCACTGGCCCTTGGGCTGGAAAGGCTGGCGGGAACCGGAACAAATGAAAAAGGCCTGGCCGGACTGACCGGAGGAAAGGATTATTATGAATACCTGGTGAAATCTTCTGTAGGAGACTACCGGGACGTGGAAACTATTTTACAGACTCTTTTCGAACAGCTTACCCGGGACTATGACAGCATGGGAAAATTGCTGCATGAGGAACCGGAGCTTTTGTCAAAGGCTGCAGCTCTCCCTGTATCCTCTGATATTTCCCCGGAGCAAATGCTGGATTATCTCCGCCGGATTATAACCGATGATTTTCCTGCTCTGGAAACAGAAGATTATGAGGTAAAATATGTTCCCTCTTCTATGGAGGAATTTTCCAGCCCTGCTTTTTATCTTACTCCCCCTATAGACACCCAGTCTCCCAATATCATTTACATCAATCAAAGCAGCCAGGTATCCCAGGCAGAACTCTTCACCACTCTGGCCCATGAGGGTTTTCCCGGCCACTTGTACCAGACTCTGTACTTCTCCGGGCAAAAGACAGACCCTATCCGGGAGCTCCTGGGGAACAGCGGCTACATCGAAGGGTGGGCTACTTATGTAGAATCCCTTTCCTATGAATATGGCGCTCAGTTTCTCAATATCGAGCCCAAAATCATGGAATTTCTCTGTCTCAACCGCAGTATCAGCCTTTGCCTTTATTCTATTCTGGATATTGGCATCCATTACCAGGGTTGGAATCTGGATATTGTCACAGACAGCCTGGCAGTCTTCGGCATAACGGACCAGGAAACCTGCCGGGAAATCTTTCAGTACATTATCGAAAATCCCGCCAATTACCTGAAATATTATCTGGGCTATCTGAATTTCTGCTCTCTAAGAGGGCAGGTGGAGGAACTGGAAGGCAGCAGCTTCCATCTGAAAGACTTCCACGAAAAACTTCTGAAGCTGGGTCCCGCTCCCTTCCCGGTGGTAGAGAAATACCTGTTGATGGAATATTAAAAACGGCTGCCGCTTAAACATATAACGGAAATCTCTATATCTTTTATGCAAATTTGTCCGGCCCGGCATTGAGATTATAGACTTAATGCTGGCAGACTGAGCGATAAAACATATAAATATTTCCGATTTTAGTTTAAAGCGGCAGCCGCTTCTCTTATTTGGTTTCTCCATCCTTTGGTTTTCTGTAAGAGTCAAAAAAACTTCTGAGATTCATCAGAGATTTCACCAGAATTTTCTGCTCTTCATTATCCAGGTCCTTTAAAACCGCCTGAATCATTCCGTCATGAAATTTCATGTGGTGGGCATTGGCCCGCTGGCCCTTCTCTGTAAGAGAAATCAGCACCACCCTTCTGTCCTCCTCGCTCCTCTCCCGGTGTACATAACCTTTTTTTACCAGGCCGTTTACAGCAATGGTAAGGGTTCCCACTGTAACAGATAAAAGCTTTGCCACAGAAGACATATTTTTTGGCTCCTCCACACCGATTGCCTCAATGATATGCATATCATTGACAGAAACATCTTTAAATTCAGATGTAATCAGGGCCTTTCCCTCTATATCCAGAATTTCATGAAACAGCTTCACAAGGATGTCGTGCAGTACATCATAAGTATCCACTCCATCACTCCTTTACATAGCTCTAATGGTTATTTATATTCCCTATTATATCCGATTCAACTATCAATTACAATCAAATTTTTTGATAATCAAAATATTTGATACCAGGGTCAAAAGGTTGGAAATCCGATGCAAGCTTGCTTGCAAGCGGATTTTTAACCTTGGGACCCGCCAAAAACATGAATAAGTAGCCATTTTTCAAAGAAAAATGAGCGAATTATGAATGTTTTTGAGGATTGCGGGAGCACACCGTGCGGAGCAATCCGGTATCAAAGGGGTCAAAATACCTTTTGACCCCAACATCAATATTTTAATGCCAAGGAGTTTCAACGCCTTCCATATACCAAATGAAAGCCTGATTTCCTCTTTTTCCTGCCAGCATAACAAATATCCCTCGGACATTTTATACCGGGAAGAGCTTTTTATATCATAGAAAATTCAAAAAAATTCCCCGTGATGCAAAAAGCGGATACCAATATTTCTACTGGTATCCGCCCTGAAAAATCTGACTTATATCATCTTATTTCACAATCATTTCTCCGTAACATTCTTTTCCCGGAGCAAGAGCATTAGACTCATCTGTATCAATGTGTGCAGCTGTTGCATAAGAAGCGCTTACACGAACAACCACATCACCGAAAATCAGAGAACGTCCATTTGGAGACTGAATGTCCAGGCTTACAATCTGCTTGTCCTGTACGCCTGCTTTTTCAGCATCTTCCGGTGTCATGTGTACATGACGCTTAGCAGCGATTACACCTTCTGTCAGCTCTACTTCTCCGGCAGGGCCTACCAGCTTACATGCTCCGGAACCTGCAATATCGCCGGACTCACGGATTGGAGCTGTAACACCCAGGCTTCTTGCGTCAGTAAGAGAAACCTCTACCTGTGTATCCTTTCTCACAGGTCCTAATACAGACATTTTCTGGCTTCCCTTTGTTCCTACTACCTCTACCTTTTCTTCACAGGCAAACTGTCCTGGCTGGCTCAGCATTTTTTTCACGGTCAGCTCATGGCCTTTTCCAAACAGAATCTCCAGATGCTCCTGTGATAAATGTACGTGTCTTGCAGATGTTTCTACTAATACTTTCATTTTGAAATCCTCCACTATCATAATCCTTGGTGATTTTTCACTACCTTTAATTATAGCTTTTTCCCTAGGCTTGTCAACGTATCTGGAGGGATTTCTTGGAAGGATTTTTGCATTTTTCAGGATACATTCCTTTTCATTTCCTTTTCTCCATTTAAAACCTGATAATCTAAAAAAACCTCTACTTCTTTGGCGGAAGGAATGGAAGACTGTGCGCCTTTTCTGGTAACCACAAGGGCAGACACATAGTTTGCATATTCTGCAGCTTCCCTTAACCCCGCCCCTTGAGCAATCTTTAAAGCCAAGGCAGCCGTAAAAGTATCTCCTGCTGCCGTTGTATCCACAGTTTCCACCTTTAAAGCAGGAATCCTGTGATTTTCTCCGGTTTTTTCTTCCACATAAACCCCGTTTCCTCCCAGCGTCACGACTACATTTCCCACACCCTGGTCTTTAAGAAACTGAGCTGCCTTTTTCAGCTCTGCCTCGCTGCCTCCAAATCCTGTCAGCATTTTAAGCTCTGTCTCATTAGGCTTCATAATGTCCACATACCGGTAAAGCTCTTCCGGAAATTCCCTGGGTACCGGAGCCGGGTCTAAGATTACCAGCTTTCCGTACTTTTTCGCTGTCTTGGCCGCCCACACCACGGTATCCAGTGGAATCTCCAGCTGCAAAATAATAATATCATTTTGTTTTATCAGCCCCTCATTCTCCTCTATATCCGCCGGGGACAGGGTGGCATTGGCTCCTGCTACCACCACAATACAGTTGTCTCCCTCCCTGTTCACTGTGATAAAGGCAGCGCCGGTGCTGGCCTCTTCTCTCACTAAAACAGACGAAACCTCCACCCCTGCTTCTGCCAGGTTTTCTCTCTCTGTTTTTCCATAGCTGTCAGCTCCCACTGCTCCCAGCATACATACCTGGGCTCCCAGCTTTCCTGCGGCGTATGCCTGATTTGCTCCCTTTCCGCCGGGAACCAACTCCATTTTATTTGTCAGAATGGTTTCCCCTGCTACAGGGGTGTGGTCTACCTCTGCCACCATGTCCATATTCAAGCTGCCGATAACAAGTATTTTCTTCATAACTTCTCACCTCATCACCCTTTTACACTGCCCGCTGTAATTCCTTCTACAAAGTATTTCTGGAAGGGCAGGAACAATGCTATCGGTATTATTGCAGAAACCATAGAGCCCGCATAAATATACGTCCATTTTATAGAACGTTCGCCGCTGAACTGGCTGATAGCTATCTGAATGGTCCGAATCTCTTTTGACCTGGCTACTAATAACGGCCAAAGGTATGAATTCCACTGGTCCATAAACACCATTAACCCAGCAGTAATAAATACAGGAACAGAAATGGGAACTATGATTTTTAAGAAAATCGCAGGCCACTTTGCCCCGTCCACACGGGCCGCCTCAATAAGACTGGGTGGAATATCTTTAAAAAACTGAATAAATAAAAAGGTCACTAAGCCATTTGCCACAGCAGGAATAATCATACCGGCATAGGTATCCACCATACCGAAGCTGTTTGCTACATTATACAACGGAATGGCAATGGCTTCAAAGGGAACCATAAAAGAAACCAGAACTAAAGGATAAAAAAGTTTTTTTCCTTTAAATTCAAAGCAAGTAAAAGCAAAGCCGGCCATAGAATTAATGATACATCCAAAAACAATGGTAAAGGCTGTTACAATCAGAGTATTTACGATTGGCCGCCAAAATTCATATTCCGTAAAAATAGCTACATAATTTGTTCCTGTCACGTCCGTTGGAATCAAGGAGCGAAGTGTAAAAGGAAACATATACTTAAACAAATCCTCTTGTGTTCTCAAAGAAGCGGAAAGGCAGAAGAAAATAGGAAACAAAGAAACAATAGCCATAATAACTAAAACAATATAGATAATAATTTTTTTTGATATTCTCTTTTGTTTTAATGTCATCTCCTATACCTCCTTTTCCTTCATACACCTGTTCTGTATAAAACATACAAAAATAATAATCACCAGCAAAATAGTAACAATACAGGCTTGTCTAGGTCTGTTAGAATACTTAAACGCTGACTTATAGGCTTCGTACATCAACACATTTGTACTGCCCTGAGGACCTCCGTCCGTGGCAATCTGAATCGGTGCGAACAAGAGAAAATTGGCTGTAGTATTGGCAATCACCACAAAGACCAGAGTATTCTTTAATAAAGGAATGGTAATTCGAAACAGGGTACTAAAGAAACCGGAACCGTCAATTTTAGCGGATTCATAAACCGAAGTGTCAATTCCTTTCAGCCCTGCAAGGAAAAACATCATCCAGTAAGCGCAGCCTCTCCAGGAAGCAATCAAGATAATAGAGAGTAGGGCATATCTTTTATCGATTAAAAACCCTATTTTTTCTATTCCAAAAATTCCTAAAAGACTGTTCATTACTCCATTATTTACATTCAGCATAGTTTCCCAGATAACCGTGGCTACTGTAAGGGAAATACAAAAAGGAAGATAAAACATGGTGCGGAAAATCTCAATTCCTCTTACCTTTACATTTACCAACATAGCCATGATAAAAGCAATCACCAGCTGCAGTGGAATAATAATCACATTAAATTTTAAAGTTACCACCAAGGACTCCCAGAAGGTTTTATCTGCAAACAGAACCTTATAATTATTCAGCGTGGGAATACCCTGGTTTGATAAAAAGCTGTGTAGGATACTGTCTATAATAGGATATATTTTAAAGATACAAATCAGCAGTACCGTAGGCAAAATCAAAACATATGGAAGCCATTTATTTTTTATATATATACCGCCCATACTTACCTCCTCATTCCATTACGATAATACCGTCTCACTGTGCAGACAAACAGCGGCGGCAGAGATTATCGTGCCGCCGCTGTCCCATTCTTCTGCCTCAATAATTTCTATTTTTCATAGGAAGCTGTGGCAGAATTATACTGGTCAATAGCATTTTCCAGCGCTTCTTCCACATCTGCTCCGTTTCGTACGTCCTCCCAAGCCTGGTCTAAAGCAGTAGAATATTCTCCGAACACAGGTGTTACCGCACGGGGAACTGCTGTATTTGCCGCTTCATAGGCTGCAATCTTCATATCCTGGCTGGCATCCGGATTATCTGCGATTTCCTGCTGTTTATCCAAACGGCTTGGTACGTCACCGTTAATCTCCAGCCACATATCGCTGCCTTCTCCAAGTGTGAACCATTTCACAAATTCCGCCGCTGCATCCTTATTTTCAGACTGAGAATTTACTCCAAAGTACCAGCTTCCTGTAGAGGTAGCTACCTGGTCCTCATGTCCTTCAAAGCAAGGTGCATAGGTACATCCTATCTCGTCTTCAGTCTGCATACTGGTAGGTGTCCAGGTTCCGCCCATCATGAAGACCATATTTCCTGCATAAAACTGGTCTGGAAGCTGGTCTGCATCATACCCCTGGGAGGCAATTCCATCTTTTACCAGATTTTGGTACCAGGTCATTGCTTCTATCCAAGGCTCCGTATTGATAACTCCATCTAATGTATAGCCGTCGTCTCCGATATTTGCTCCGCCCAGAGAATTCGCCAGCATATTCATCTGGTAAACCCGGCTTACCTGCTGGAAGTCAAAACCAATAATTCCTCTGGAACCGTCGGGGTCTAATTTTTCCTGAGCCTGCTTCGCCAAGTCTGCTACCTGTTCATAGGTCAGTCTGTTTTCTGCGTCATTTTCCGGCAGTGTGATTCCGGCTTCGTCTAAAAGTGTTTTATTATAGTATAATTCCTGGGTTGAGGTATTCATTGGAGCTGCGTACATCTTGTCCTCCCACACACCTGCCTGATAAGAAGCATCGTCCCATTCTGCTTTTTCTTCATCGGAAAAATACTCGTCCAAAGGTTCCAGATAGCCGCTGGTACCGTATTTTGCAACATAGGTTACATCCACGCTCATAACATCAAAATCTGCACTTCCTGATGCTGCCTTTGTTTCAATTACTTCAAATAAATCATTGAAAGAATAAAACTCTGCTTCAATATGAACTCCTGTATCTTCCTCATAAGCTTCTAGAATAGGCCTTGTCAGGCCCTCCCATCCATCTTCTCCTGTTCCCTGGGATACCCACTTCAGAGTTACGGTATCTCCATCTCCAGACCCGCCACCGCTACTGTCTTCCGAATTCCCACATGCAGTCAATCCTAATGCTCCAGCCATCACTACACTTAAACCTAATGCTGTTAATTTTCTTAATTTCATATAAACTCTCCCTTCCTTTACTTTGTAAGCTTTCTGAACAAATCTGCAAAAAGATTATCTCTCTTAATGTGATAAACATACTTGATAAAATGTCGAGTATCGTCAAAAGCATATCTGTCATCGTACTCTGCTACGGGACTGTGCTTTAAACAGTCATACATAAAATCCCCATCTAAAAGCCATGCTACTGCTGTCACATCCCATATAGCCCTTGTCCAGGTAGCACCACCATAAGTTTCCTTAGCCTCTGCTGTAGTAACATCTATTAGATAATCACACAGTTTATTTTTGCCCCTTAGATGATATTCTAATTCTGGTCCGCTGGTAGTAAAAGCAGAAACCACACCCATACAGGGAAGCTGTACTACGGGAACGCCGCTTCCAAATAATACTCTGGCCCCTGCTACATCCTGATATAAATTAAACTCTTTATTGTGAGGCCAAAAATATGCATTTCCTCCCAGCCAGATAACTACGACTCGTTCTACTAGACTAGGGTCCATAAGCAGCGCTGAGGCAATATTGGTAATGGCACCTATAGCTATCACATATAAAGGATTTTCCTTATTATAACTTTTGGCTCTCTCCACCAGGTCCCTGGCGGCCGGCGAGTCCACCGCCTCTTTTTCAGAAGGCAGATATTCCTCAGAGCCTTTAAACACGGAAGCTTTTAAGTCTTCACGTTCTATAAGGCTTAACACATTCATGATTTCCTCATAGCTTTTCTCCATGCCATCTTTAGGCCCCGTAGATTTTTCATTGTAGAAGGGGGCTGCATAGATAGCTTTTAAGTTTAGCTTTTCGTCTGACTTAATCAGATAGGCCAGAGCAAACTGGTCATCTATCTCATTAAATGTATCTGTGTCGAGAACCACGTCCACCATACCTACCGGTTTTTTTAGTCTTCTTACCAATTCCTCATTGTCAATGCTCATAGCATTTACATCTGAACTTCTAAACACTACTCCATTTTGTGTTTCTTTCTCCATGCCTTCTCCTTTCCTTGTGATGCAAGCGCTTGCGTTTTCTTTGATACATTAGGAAAATATTTTCTTAAAGTGTTTTCTTATGCATGTATTTTACATCCGGTATACCGCCATGTCAATTCTTTCTTGCATTTTCGTCAATTTATAAGATATTTTTGAATTACTTTTATGCATTCTCACAATGCTATTCATCCAGCATTTTCCATTTTTTTATTCTTTTGATTAACAAAGAAACATTCCAACTGTTCCCTTTTTTTAAAAGTATGCCTATATATCTGATATTGTAAATACACCTCTAGAAATAGTAAAAAGACTGTTCCGCAGGAAATAGAATTCTTCTACTCTACGAAACAGTCCTTCAACGTTTTAATCCTCAAATAAATTCTCTTTAGGCAGATATTCCTGCCCATAGTAATTTATTCTCCCGTCAATACCCTTACCGTCTTTTCTAAGGTGTCCACTTCTCCTACGTTCCCGGGGAAAATCACATAAGGGATTCCCGGAAATTTACTTTCCATCCCAGTTCTCCAAACAGGAATTCCCGGACATATTTGCCCCATGACCCGAGCCGCCTCCACTTTCAGAGCTTTTGTTCCTATGTCACTGGAGGTAATACCTCCCTTTGCAAGGATAAAAGCCGGCTCTGTTTTTAATTTCGCAACCAAAGACTGGACTCCTTCAGAAATCCTAACGGACTTCCGAAGGGCCTCTTCCTTTGTCTCTCCGGGGAGAGATAATAACTTTCTCCTTGTATATACTACTGCTGTCTTTCTTTCTGCAATTATCTGTGCTAGCTTTTCGACTGTTCGGTCTATTTCATCCTTAAATTCCT
>NHCFR01400__coassemble_463_pt1 | contig 50220 bp, 33 predicted proteins | sample NHCFR01400__metabat2_high_PE_048 | metagenome-assembled genome bin NHCFR01400
ACCTTAAGGCTGTTGATTGCATCAACAGCAGTCTCTTGATTTCCTGTCCATGTCTGATGGACCCAAGCATCATTATATGCCGTCTCCCCAGTGCCAAACGTCCAATGTGAGGCAACCGAATCCACAATGGCAATCTGATTCCTTGTATCTTCGCTCAGAATTTTTTCAGCCAGTTGTTTCATGGCATTCTGGGCATAATACATATAAGTATGATATGTACTGCCGTGTCCGTTTTCTGCCTGTGTACTTCCCATGGTCGGGGAAGTATTCACCACAAACAATACCGAAACCGGATTTTTATTTTTTTGAGAAATCTGGGCATTTCCTGTAACATCTAATGTCAAGGTATAGGATTCACCGCCATTGTATTTCACATATTTGCGGTGGCCCGGCTCACTGATTAACTGATTCACCAGCGTATAATCAAGATTTCCGCTTCCGTCGCCGGAAATCTGAAAATCGGAAGAACCATCAGAACCTTTTCTAATAATTGTAATAGGATTCTTCTCTTTGCTCCGAATCTGAATCAGCCATTGTCCCTCCGGGAGCGAATATCCGTCTAAGGTGGAAATCTGCTGCAGCATATAATCTCCATCCATCAGTTTTCCGATATTTACATTTCCGTTGCTGTCGCTGACAAAAATCCCATTATCTTCCTGACTTCCTCTGGTATAATCTTCCCAGCAGGTACCGTTTTCTATAACTTCATCGCTGACAAGTTCTTCATGGCTATGCCCAGGATTTTTCCAATAATCGCAGGAATAAAACCGGAACTGAACGCCTTCCATTGGTTTTTCACTGTCTGATGTTTTGATATGGAAGACAAACTCTGTCAGCTTGGCATCCCTGTTATGCACAAATGTCTGCTCCATATCTGTGCTATTTCCATCACTGTTGATACTGACTTTCGTCTCGGGAGCTTCTTCGTCTGACAAAACGAGATATTCCAGCTTTACTTTCTCCTGACTATCCTGTGCAGTGCTGTCAATCGTCAATTTCCATTGTCCTTCCGGTATTTCATACCCGTAAGGCCCGCTCACCTCAGCAAGACGGTATTCTCCATCCGGCAAATATCCGAAAACAATCTTCCCGCTGTCTGGGCTTGTTTTCTGTGAAATCTGCCGCCAGCAGTTCTCCTGTTCATTCCCAAAAATATCGGCAAATTCGTTATGCTGTCCTTCTTCATCCTCTTGGCTGCATTGATAAAGCCTGAAGGTAACGCCGGATATTGGTTTTTCATCTTTATCAACCTTCGTGAAACCAAAATTCATACCGCCTTCTGCTTTTTTCAATAACAGACGGTTTCCCTGTGCCGCAAGATAAAGACTATTCTCCAACATCTTCTCTTCGTTGGGACAAAACTTCTCGCTTTCATTCATATCTGCATTTCCCGATACATATTCTGCGATAATTCTGCCGTCCTCGTAATTGTCCAGCTCCAGGGGAATCCAGTCGGAGCCGGTTACTATAAGACTGCCGTCCACCTTAAAATATCCGTCTGTTTCCCCGTCTTCCAGCCATATCTCCTGATTATTTTGCGTGTTATATGTACCGCTTAACGTAAGTACAGAGCCTGCACCTACATATACGCCTGTACCTTTTCCTGTTGCTGCAATTTCATTATTGATGATGGCACTTCCGTTCTGGGCCCGAAGATTTCCTCCATTTTGCAGAACCACAGCGCCTCCTTTACCATTTTCTGCACCATTCTGATTATTCTGCAAAACCGCCTGTTCCAAAATAAGATTTCCGCCAGACTGCACTTCATAAAGCGGAGCCTGCGCAGTCAGGGAACTATCGGTACTTTCTTTTCCACTGACGGTGATATTTTTCAGCGTCACTGTTCCATTGCTGACTTTGAAGAGTGCGCCGTCATAATTTTCGGCACTATATCCCCCATCGCCGGAACTTTTTCCTGTTGGCCGATAATATCTCCAAATCTCTGCCTCATTCTTCCAAGTCCATTCATATCCTTCGCCTGAAAATCCCGTACCCGAAAAAGTATAATCTCCAGATACCTCAAAACCTCCTACGATTGCCAAGTTTACTTTCTTATCGCCCTCATCGTTGTTAAGCTGACGTATCTTTGCAAATGCTGACGCAAGAGAAGATACTGCCGAATCCCCAGTTTCATCTCCGTTTTTCCCCGGAAGAATACCTTGGGCATATGAATCTGTCTGCTGAGAGCCGTCGGCAAGCAGACTGCCTGCATATACAACATCCGGACGCTTATCGCTTACTATTACCCCATAGCCGCTTGAACCGTCACCGGCATAGGTATCATCCAAGACTACCCAATAATTATCCGGATTTTTCAGCCGGAAATAGGCCGCTTCAGTCGGAGAGGGCTGTCCTGTATAGTTCGCAAACCATCTTCCGTTTGACCAACTGCCTGAAACGAAAGCAATATCGCTGTCATTGGTAAAATTAGCATCGCTGCCCTGAATTACCATTTTCTTTCCCGAATCTGGAACCTTGATTTCTCCCTGCATAGTCAGCCAGCCGCTGGCAGTATTTCCATTGCCTGACTCTATCGTAATTGAATCGACGTTCCCTTCGTCTACGTCGACTAATCCCGCACCTGAATTTTTCAAGCTGACATTTCCTTGTATCGTAAGCCATGTATTATCTTTATCCAAGTCGAAAATCGTATCCACCTGATTACTTCCGATAGGTTCTTCATCTTTCGCATATCCTTGGATTGAAACATTCTGGAGGATTACTTCACTTTTACCATCTATGACTCCTACGCTTCCGCCTCCATCACCATCCAAATAAAACATTGCGCTGTTTGTACTGTTGAAATATTTTTCCGGATAAACAGTGAAATGGTTTCCATCACTACTTTTTAATGTATATGTATTTTTATAACTGGCCACATTGCGTGGACAGCCAACCGTGATACCTGACTGAATCACCACATCTTTTAAAAGGACAATGGTAATATCATGGGAGTAGTTACTGTCATCATAGGCGCCAAAAGCAGCCGCCAAACTGTCATATCCCTCAACATCTCCTGCTGCCCGTGCCTTTCCAGTTTCTTCAACATAGCAGACAGCCTCTTTGGGCTTTGCGCTCTCCGAAGCATAGGTACCGCTTTCTGTATAGGCACAAACCCGATACCACAGGGAGAACATATCCTCAGAAACAGTAAATCCGTAAAACGTTTCTGTTTCCCCATCTATGTCTGACCAGTTTTCCCCATCCTGGGAGACCTGCCACTGCAAGGTCAGATTTTCTCCGTTCAGAAGAACCTCCGCTTCATAGGCCGCCTGCCAGCCAATAACAAACGCTTCTTCCTTATTTATAATCTGAAGCTGGTCTGTTATTACAGGTTCGGACTCCAGATTCGTTTCCGTCTCTTGTTCTGATGGATTCTCTGTTTGTGCAGCTTGCGTTTCACTGTCAGGATTGTCCGTCTCTAAACTATTCGTGGGATTTTCTGCTAAGCTGTTTTTATCCGTTTCCTCCAATTTCGGTCCACTCTGTATAACAGAGTCTGTGGTTGAACCTTGTTCTTCCTCCAACCTCTCTGCTGTCTCCGACTCTTCCTCCGGCCTATCTGAGCTTTCTGTCTGCTGGGGTTCCGTAACTTCTATAGTTTCTGTGCTGCTTTCTGCACTTGCGTAAGAAGTTATGGCCGGATTGACCAGCGTAACCATCAACAGTATAGCCATAAAGAAAGATACCCCTCTTTTTTTGTTCATCATCTATTCTCTCCTCTACATTCCAGTTTCGCCATCTTCTTTCTCTTCGTGGTTTCCCTCCGTCTACTGTAAGTCCAACCTTTCACAGCCTGCATAAAGAGCGAAAATCTTCCTCCACAGGAATAGAACATAATATCAGTTATGTACTAAAGGGGAATGATATATGGAAATTTTCAGAACAGAATATAGAAAATAAGAAAACTTTTGATGTAAAATGATAAGATTTTTCGCAAAAGTTTATTTGCTGTGTCCTTTTTGACACATGAAAAAAAAATGTCTAAAATATCGCTGGAAAACTAAGGAGCAATATCTTGACATTTCTACTATGGTGGGTGTAACATAATACACACGGATTGGTATTTTTTAGAAAAAAATATACTGTATGAACATTTTATTGCAACATAACTGATATTATGTATCTAACAGCATTTTTATTTGGTTCATCCTATCTAACTGTTTCTGGTAAAATTTCCCTGAGCTGGATGTGTAAATTCTTGTAACGTTTAAACTGCTGTGTCCCAGAAGGTCACCAAGCCCTACCAGGTCTTTTGTGGCTTTGTAATATTGCCGTGCAAACAAATGCCGCAGATTATGAGGAAAAATTTTGCTTCCGTCAATCCCTGCCTTTTCTTTTAAGGACTTCATTTCCCGCCAAATACTGCTGCGGCTTTTAGGCTTCCCATTTCTCGTAATAAAAATGGGACCTTGCTCAATTCCCTGTTTTTTTGCATACTGTAATAATTTTTCCCGCAATGTCTTTGATAGAAAAATTCTTCTGTATTTCCCCTTATTAGAAATTTCAATTTGCTGTCTTTTCATGGCTTCTACCGTAAAAAAGGGCAATTCACTTATCCTGATTCCCGTAGTCACAATAGTTTCCATGCAAAGGGCAAGCTGGTGCTTTCCCTCTTCTTTGGCTGCTTTAATAAGTTTTCTGCACTCTTCTATAGTAAGCTCTTTTTCTTCCTGCAGGAAAAGACACTTCTGCACCCTGATTCGTTTCACCTTCAACATTCCTAAGCCTAAAAAATCCAAAAATTGATTCAAAGCCGCCAACATAGAGTTAATGCTGTTAACTGCATAGGATTTCATAAGCCATTCCTTGTAATCCAGCATTGTCTTTTTGTCTATCATAAAATTACCGTTCAAATATTGAAAAAACTTCCGAATATCCGTAAGATATTTCTGGATAGTGGCTGCCGCATTCTCTCTCTCATAGAGATAATTTTTAAATTCTTCCATCTGTTCTGCCTTCATTTCTACTAAAACCTTCTGCATCCCTATTCCTCCTACTAGATTAGCATAAAAAGAAAGTTTTTCACCTTCCCTACCTTCAGTGTACAACTACTCAATTATTTCGTCACAAAAATTTTTGCTTATCCCAACAAAACATGCTAAAATAATACCGAACTACTTTCGCAGAAACGAGGTTTTACATATGGAAAATCCCTACGAAGAAAACTATTACCAGCCTTACCGGCCGGAGGATGATTTGGACCCAGGGTTCCGGCAGCCTGCTCCTCCTGTTTACGATGGAAATTCCGGTATGGCTACTGTATCCTTAGTCATGGGAATTCTGGCCCTGGTTACCCTGTGCTGTATTCCCTTTGTAACAGTTATTTTTGCCGGACTGGCTATTCTGTTCTCCTGTCTGTCTAAGGGCACTTACTCCCGCCCTGGCCCGGCTAAGGCCGGAATGGCTATAGGAGTCAGCCTACTGGCTATCTTATCTGCCCTTGTAATCGGTGTCTGCACCATAGTCTTCACCACAGACAAGGGTCAGAGCTTTCTCCGTGATTATCTGAATCTCATTACCTCAGACCATATCACAGACCAGGACCTTTACCATTTCATACAGAAGTATGCCGGCGACCCAGACAGCTACTATAACTATGATTTTTATCTGGACGATTTATCCCCTGATGAAGATGGACAGGGCGGCTCCTATTACGATTCTTATGACTACTATAACGGAGAGCCCGGGGATAACTACAGCCCTTACGGCGGCGGAGATGATTTTCCAGAGTATTATTTTGACGGAGAATTCCCGGAGTTTTTTGACGACGGCCAGTTTCCGGGATACTATGACGGAGGGGATATGCCCGGCTATGACAATGGCCAGGAACCATCCGGAGGAAGTAACTTTATCTAAAGGATTCCCACTCCCCAGACCAACTTTGCCAGGTTTTTTACCAGGCACTGGATTAGAATCAGGACAAGGATTATATACAAATATTTATCTGAATATTTCATTCCTGTCCTGAGTTTTCCTCCCGACAGTATCTCTATGGTATGGCTTATCATAAACCACAGATAAAGAGCCCCTGCCAAAGGAACTGCAGGATGATAAATAAAGGAGGCTCTCAGGTGTCCGGCAAGCAGCTCTTTCACTGCTCTTGTTCCGCCGCACCCCGGACAGTAAAAACCTGTCCATTTATGGAAATAACAAGGAGACAGAGAAAAATCCACATGCAGAAAATGGGAAACAAGCAGACAAAAAGCCACTATACCCAATAGTATAAGGCCGCACACATAAATTCCCATTTCCTGCCTCTGGCGTTCCTTTTTCTTCATAATAACCTCCTTGATGTTGTTTCCTTTAAAGTATAACATACAAAGTCAAATACCCCGATGCAGGCATGTCCATTTGGCTCATTGCTCTCAGGAATAAAAAACCGGAGATTTTGCACAATATTTATAAGATTGGAGATTTTATCTATGAAACGTTCTTCCTCACAGCTGAAAGCCCTGGCCAGAACCAGCCTAAGCGGCCAATGGGGTCTTCCCATTGGTGCTTCCTTGCTGGCTTCCCTGGGCTCTCTGATTCCCAGCATGATTATCACCGGACTGCTGGACCCTTACAGTACAGTCAGTATCATCACCTGCCAGATTCTCGTCTATGTAGTCAGTATCCTAATATCTCTGCTGCAGACCGGCTATATCCGCCTGCTTCTGCATATGAACCGGAGAGAGACTTGCAGCCTGAAGGATTTGATTTATCCTTATACTGCCCATCCTGACAGATTCCTGGTGGTAAGCCTGATTCTTGTAATGGCAGGCGCAGTTCTTTCTCTGCCCTTTACGATTCTCAGCTATCAGGAGACTGACCTGGCAGCCGGCGCTACTTTAAGTTTAATTGCCTTGCTCGTCCAGTCCCTGACCAGCATTATCCTGGCATTGTTCTTCGGGCTTGCCAATTACCTTCTGCTGGACTATGAAGATATGGGTGCTGCCCAGGCTCTGAAAGAAAGCTGCCGTCTGATGAAGGGAAACAAAGGCCGTTATCTGTACATCACCTTCAGCTTCATTCCCCTTGCTCTGGTCAGCATTTTTACCTGCTACATCGGCCTTCTGTGGCTGACTCCCTATATGTCCGTCACCATGGCCTATTTCTATATGGATGTAACAGGGGAGCTGGACAATCCAAAACCGCCCCGCCAGCCGGAGCCTGAAGCTCCCAGAGTGGAGGACTACTATTAAAGAAGTCAAAATAAAGGAGTAAAAGACAAAAATGCTCTAAGTGAACTTCATTAACCACAAAAATCCGGCGGTTAAGAAGTCCGCTTAGAGCATTTCTCACTACTCAGACTTTCCGTCTATTCTGCCTTCACTGTCCAAGGGGCGTTTGACCCTTTTACACTGAGGGTATCCATTCTTTTATCCAGACAGTCATTTCGCCCTGTCCCCGGTTATTCCAGTATGCATAGGGAATGGCCCGGAGCCTTACATCCTCATAATGAATTTCCCCTTCCTGGTAGAGAACCTCTTGAGGCCACTCCTGCTCCTGAATCCGTTTACCTTTTATCTCCAGCTCCACAATGCCGCCCAGCTTATCAGACCAGGTTTCCTCAATGCCTTCCTTTGTTTTTACATAGAGAGCAGACAGATTCTTTCCGTTGTCCGCTTCCTCCAGGCAGTATACCAGAGGTCCCCGCATAATGGCTGTCTTTCCGCAGTCTGCTCTGACCTTGGGATTGGCTCTTAAAAATCTGGCCGGAGCCTTGAAAAGGATTTCCAGTTCCGTATCTTCCGTCAGAGTCAGACAGGCATATCCTTTTTCCTTTTCATAGGAAACCGCCCCACCCTTGCTCTGAATCTGGTATTCTCTGGCATAATCAGGAATCCGGACAGCCAGCTTCATTCCCTCTGCCGGCACCTGCTCCAGCTTTAAGCTGCAGGTATATTCATAGGGGAATCTGGTGGCACAGGTAACCTTAACCTCATGTCCCCCTACATCTATCAGACTTTCATTAGACACAAACAGGTTCAGGTACAGCTCACGCTCTCCCACTCCGTAAATATACTGTCCCAGAGAGGCCAGAGTTCTGGCAATATTAGGCGGGCAGCAGGCCACTCCAAACCATTTCTGCCGGATAGGTTTCACATGTTCCTTTGAGGTTCTGTCCAGACAATTATCCGGCCAAACCTCCAGAGGATTTACATAGAAGAAGGACCTTCCGTCCAGAGCAATTCCTGCCAGCACCGTATTGTACAGCGCCCTCTCTACCACATCTATGTAGGAGGCTTCCCTGGTAATTTCCGCCATACGCAGGCCGAAAAGAGCCAGACCGATAGAAGCGCAGGATTCTGAATAATTACAGTCATTGGGCAGGTCATAATCCGTGGTAAAACGTTCTAAAAGACCGGAAGAACCAATGCTTCCCGTAATATACATTCTCCTGTTTACCATATTATTCCACAGAGTTTTGCAGGCCTCCATCAATTCCCGGTCCTGATATTCCCAGGCCAAATCCGCCATAGCACAGTACATATACACAGCCCTCACCGCATGTCCCTCTGCGGTTTTCTGCTCTCTGGCCGGAATATGGGATTGAGAATATTTCGTATCATAGCGCTGGAATTCCGGGAAAATCAGCTTGTAATCCGGTCTGGACATTTCCTTTAAAAAGTAATTTTCCCCCTGCCCTCTGGCGTCAATAAAGTATTTTGCCTGCTCCAGGTATTTCCGTTCTCCTGTAACCTGGTACAGCTTTATCAGTCCGATTTCTACCTCCTGGTGTCCCGGATAGCCCTGGATTTTTCCTTCCTCAAATCCAAAGGTATCACAGATTAAGTCTCCCAGCTTCAGCACTACATCCAGCAGCTTTCTTTTTCCTGTGCCCTGATAATAAGCCACCGCAGCCTCCATCATATGGCCTGCCGTGTAAAGCTCATGGCCCTCGCACAGGTATTTCCATCTGTTTTCCGGCTCTTTGATAATGAAATAAGTATCCAGATAACCGTCCTCCTGCTGGGCCTGGGCAATCAAGTCAATAACCTGGTCCGCCGTCTGCTCCAGCTCCTCATCCTTATGGGAAGCCAGGGTAAATCCCACAGCCTCCAGCCATTTGGCAATATCCGTATCCTGGAAGACAGCGCCATAGAATTCTCCTGTTTTTCTTCCTGCTGCAATCTTAAAGTTTTCCAGACAATGGGAAGGCTCTGCATCCGGAATCCTGTCATTCATGGCGTCCCACTGATAAGGTATGATAACATCCTTCACCAGGTCTACATGCCTGGACCAGAAGGGGTCCTGAATGTTTATTTTCTTTAAATCTGCTGAATGTAGCCGCATACTAATTCCTCCTCTTTTATGCTTTCACTGCTCCGTTGGTCAGTCCGCTGACAATATATTTCTGCATGAATATGAAAATCAATACAACCGGCATAATGGCAATGATTCCGAAAGCCATAGTAGAATTCCACAGGGTCTGATACTGCTGAACATAATTATAAATGCTGGATGTAATAGGCCTCATTTCCGGGTTGGTAATAAAAGTAATACCATAAATCAGGTCGCCCCATGCGTATACGAAGGAGAATACTGCCGCTACGATAACTCCCGGCTTCGCAATGGGAAGCATGATTTTTGTAAAGGAAGTAATGCTGCTGCAGCCGTCAATCTTCGCCGCCTCGTCCAGCTCCTTGGGAATAGATATAAAATAAGTTCTCAGTATGATAATACTGAAAGGTATACCCAGTGTAGCATCGGCCAGTATTGGGGCAGCATAGGAATTCAAAAGACCCATATTGGAAAACATAATATATAAAGATGTTAATATCAGGGTTGAAGGCAGCATCTGGGTAATCAGGAAAAACAGAATAAACGCCTTTCTCAGCTTAAAACGGAATCTGGCCAGTCCATAAGCCGCAGGTATGGCCAAAATAGTAGCAATAGCCGTAGAGCCTACAGCGATAATCAAACTGTTTTTAAATCCCCGCAGGGTATCGCTGGATGCAGAAAACTGGTCTGCAAAAGCTTCAAAAGTCAAATCCTTAGGCCACAGAGGCGTAGGTACCTTGAAAATTTCCACCTGGGTTTTCAGCGCCGTAACAATCATCCAATACAGGGGAAAAATAAAGATAAGAAAAACAATGGCCCCGATAATAAACAGCTTTATGTTGCTTTTTTTCTCCTTTCCCTTCATCTCACATCACCTCGTCTTCATCATTGATTAACTTAATATAGAACAATCCCACCACCAAAAGAATCAGAAACAGCACATTAGCGGAAGCTGCGCCCTTACTGAACTGAAATTCCTCAAAGGACAGCTTATACGCATAGGTGGATACCAGCTCCGTGGCATTTACCGGGCCGCCTTTTGTCATGACCCAAACCAGGTCAAATACCTTAAAGGTATAGACAAAGCCCAGAGTAAGCACTGACATAATAGCCGGCTTAATCATCGGAATCGTAATCTTAAACAAGGTCTGAAGCTTTCCGGCACCGTCCAGTCTGGAGCTTTCGTATATCTCCTCCGGAATGGTGGTAAGACCGGTAATCAAAAGCATCATGTTGAAGGGAATACCAATCCAGATATTAGCCACCACAATGGCAATCATAGCAAGTCCCGGCTCCAGCAGCCATTCCAAAGGCTGGTCTATAAGGTGCAGGCTCATAAAAAGCTGATTTATGATACCGCCCTTGGTGGCGAACATAAATTTAAACAGCAGGCCTGCTACCGTAACCGGAAGCAGCCAGGAAATCATGGTCACTCCCCGGAAAAAGGAACAGCCCTTAAATTTCTTACTAAACAGCAGCGCCAGGCCGAAGCCGATAAAAAACTGGAAAAATATAGAGGCCACTGTGAAAATCAGGGTGTTTGCTATGGATTTTCCCAGAATAGACTCACTTCCGGCAAAAAGCTCTATATAGTTGGACAGTCCCACAAAGCTCTGTGCCGTCTCATCTGCAAAGGTATATACATCTACATTTTTAAAACTCAGTATAATATTCTGTATCATAGGATAGCCTACGAAAACCAGCATATAAATAGCCGCCGGAAGAGCAAATATAATACCTGCCTTGGTTCCGGACTGAATTTTTCTCTTCTTCATTATATCATCCTCATTCATTTTTGTCTTCTCTTGCAAAGCACAAAGCCATCCGGCTAGTAACAGTTCAGCCTTGCTGAACCGTTACAGGCAAAATCCATGCAAAATCGCCTACGGCGATGGGATTTTGCCTCCTGAATCATGTTCTTACGGTCAGCGCAGCAAGTGCGCAGACCTAGGCTGAACTGTTACTCCGGCTGTTATGCATGGCAAAAAGGAAGGCAGGCGGCTGTCATAAGACGTTGGCACAATCACTGTCCCATTTTTCAGCCTTCCTGCCTGTTTAAATCCTTACCTTCTATTTCACTGCATCTACCGCTGCCTGAGTATCCTCAACAGCCTTCTCCGGAGTCTTTGCGGATGTCATAACCTCCTGGAATCCAGTCTGCAGAGCTGTAGAATAGGATGGCCATGATGCGGAAGGACCTCTGGGGATAGACGTATCCAGCTGAGTGATAAACTCTGCCTGGATAGGGTCTTCTGTCCAGTAAGCGTCCTGGGCTGCCTCAGTTTTCGGAGGGAAGGAGCCGTACTGCTTCATAGCGTTTACCATAACCTCTGTCTGGTCATAATATTTCATAAACTCAATAGCACCGTTCATATCGTCCTTCTTCACCACGCCGATGTTTTCTCCGCCGATAATAGAAGTAGCCTGTCCTGCCTGGGCGTCTTTCTTAGGAAGAACCGTAACTCCGTAATTTAAGTCTGGAGCGTCAGCCTCAATACCAGGAATCTGCCAGGGTCCGTTCTGCTGCATAGCCAGGTTTCCTGCCACGAAGTTATTGTTTACATCAGACTGGGTCCAGTTTACACTGTCCTTGGCCCAAGAGCCGTCTGCTACCATCTCCTGCATCAGCTTATAGGCGTCGATTCCATCTCCGATATTCAGGTAGTCCCCTCCGGCTGTGTACAGCCACTGCAGACACTGGAATGTGCCTTCATCTGTTCCTGTAGCTGCATTTCCGAAGCCTGTTACCCCATCCTTGGTCAGGGCTTTTGCCATCTCATGGAAGTCCTCCCAGGTAGTATTCTCGTTGGGATACTCCATACCTGCTGCATCAAAAATATCCTTGTTATAGAAAAGAGCCGTACAGTTAGTTGCAAAAGGAATACCATAATGCTTTCCATCCGCCATAGTTGTCTCCAGAGGACCTTCCATGTACTCGTCCCAGTTGATTTCAGCGTCAGAAACATCTCCGAATAAATCCATGGAAATAAAGGAAGCCATGCTGCAGCCGTCCAGGATTACCAAATCCGGCAAATCTCCGGAAGCGATTCCCAGCGTAAGCTGTTTTTCATAATCCGCAAAAGGCACATAGGTGTGTTTTGCCTCATACTTATCCTGGGACTGGTTAAATCCGCTGATTAAATCCTCCATCATCTGTTTCTGGGCATCTGTCTCAAAATAATCCCAGATAACCACTTCCTGTTTTCCTCCGGCACTGTCGTTGCCAGTGTCTCCTCCTTCTTTGCTGTCTCCTCCCTGGCTGCCGCAGCCGGCCAGAAGAGAAGCCGCCATTGCCCCGCACAAAAACATGCTGACTATCTTCTTTTTCATACAAGTACCACCTTTCTTTTCTGACATTTTTCATGCCGTCCTTGTTTTGATGGTTCAATTATAGTGGGGCAGATTTATTTTCTGTAGTATAAAATCTTAAACATGGTGGAAATTCTTATACTATCTTTCCTCCCGGATGCGCCGGCATATTTCCTCCGGTTCTGCCTGCCCCGTGATAATTTCATACTGGGCGTCAGAAAGCAGCTTAGTAATCACCGGCCAGTTTTCATAGGAGCTTCTGGAAATACAGCGGTTCATCTGGCTGGCAAAAATCTCGTACTCCGGCCTTACATTCAGCATCAGTTGGGCTGTATCCTTTCTGGGCGGCAGAGAATTAGCCCGGAGATTAGTGTTTAACATTACGCTTCCCTCATTGTAATACCGGAGAAAAGCCACTGCTCCCTCCACGTTCTTCCCCTTTAAAACACCTATATTCTCTCCCCCTGCAACTCCTGCAGGCTGATTCTTATAGGGCAGAGCCCCAATGCCGTAATCCACCCCTGACTGGTCCAGGACCGGCAGCACCCAGCTTCCGTTTTCCATCATGGCGCACTTCCCCTCAATAAACATCTTGGCCACGTCATTCTGAGACAGATTGATGCAGCTCTTTGACATTGCTCCATATTGGGCCAGCTCCTGTATCAGGGTGAAAGCAGCCTGGGTTCCCTCTCCTCCTACAGTGTCGATAGTGTCTCCTGCTGAAAGGATAAAGGGCAGAATCTGGAAGGCGGACTGCTCTCCTTCTATGGCCGACATGGCAAAGCCGTAAGTATCCTGGTCTGTCAGGCTTTTGGCGCAGTCTAAAAATTCCTCCCAGGTAACCGGCACTGACAGCCCTTTCGCCGCCAGCATATCCTTATTGTAAATCAACGCCGTATTGTTGCAGCAAAAGGGCATCCCATAGTAACGGCCGTCGTAAACAACGGAGGTAAGCACATTGGGATAATAATTTTCCAGTCCTTCAAAATCCAGAATTTCCTCTGTTAAATCCTCCAGTCTCCCCTGCTCCACATACTGTCTCATATCCGGATTATCCAGGATAATCATATCCGGGAACTCATCCTGGGTAATTCCCACGGCAATCTGCCTGTTAAACTCTGTCACCGGCCCCTGATATTCCCAGGTCATGGCATACTCCTCCTGAGCCTCATTAAATCCTTTTATCAGCTCGTCCAGGGCAGTCTGCTGCTCTTTTGTCTCATAGTAACTCCAGAGAACCAGCTCCTCCCTCTGGTCCTCCCCTTTCTTTTCCCCTTGCTCCGCCTTACAGCCACCTGTTAAACACAGGCAGAGACAAAGGCCCAGAGCCCTTCCTTTCCATCTCATACGCCCCATAGATTTTCTCCTTTAGTTCAGCTTTCTGTAATCCACCGGGGAAATCCCCTGCACTTCCTTAAACACCCTGGCAAAATATTTGGCGTCACTGTAGCCCACCGCCTCCGCCACCTGGTAAATCTTCATATCCGTACCCTTTAACAGCCGTTTGGCATGGCTGATACGGAACTGCTTCAGAAATGCAGAAAAATTAATCCCCATTTCCCGGTTAAACAATGTGCTTAAATATTCCGGCGTGATTTCCAGCTTCCTGGAAACCTCCTCCTGGGTAATCCCTTCCTGGTAATGCTCCCGTATATAATTTATGGCCTTCTTAATAACAAAGTTGCTGATGTCTTCTCTTTTCACCTTATGGCCTGCAAGAATCTCCGCTATATCTGCATAAGCCGCCTCCATCTCCTGCCAGAGAACAGCGTTTTCCAACTGCTGCAGCACATTTGCGTTTTTCATATGCTCATACATGGGCCGGTCAAAATCCCATAAGGTATCCAGTATAAGGCCATAACTTTTTATCAGGCTTCTTCTTACCTCCCAGGGCTTGTAAACCTTTTTCCGCATATATTCTAACAGGGCCTGGATTTCACGTCGTATCTTCTCCGGCTCCTCCTGGCACAGGGCGTTTTTTAAGCGGCTGTTGATTTCCATAGGTTCCTCAAATATCTCTATCTGTAAGCTTTGGAGCAAATCCCTGGTCATCCATCCCTGAACGTCTGTTACCAGATTATAGGAAAGTAAATCCTTCAGCAGAGCATATGTTTCCGCCATCTCGTCCAGAGAAATTACCTCCCTGGCCCATACAGGCCTTTGCTCCTGGCTTTGGAAACCCAGAAGCATTCTGTGATAAAAGGAAACCTGAAATTCCTCCAGCCGTTTCTCCTGGCTCCCGGCACAGACGCAGGTGAAAACCTGGCAGTTTTCCTGATAAAGAAGATAAATTTTCAAATCCTCGTACCTGTGCTTCAGCTCCTCTGTCTTCTCCTCCACCAGTCTGCGGTAATCCGCTCTGGCGCCGCCGATATAGCCCACCATCAGCTGGCAGCTCATGGACTCTGTAAATCCGCAAACTTTCCACACTTCCCTCCTGCTGGAAGGAGTGTTTTCCACATTGCCCACCAGCAAATCCCGCAGACGATTTTCCCCCAAGCCCTGTTTTAATTCTGTTTCCTTATTGATTTTTTCCTCAATCTGCACCAACATTTGCTGGACGTCCTCCACTCCCAAGGGCTTCAGAAGATAGTCGTCCACCCCATAGTGAATGGCTTTTTTTGCGTATTCAAACTCAGAATATCCGGTGAGGATAACCACATGGACCGGAATATTCTGCTCCCGCAGCCTCCTGGCCATCTCCAGCCCATCCATTTTGGGCATACGAATATCTGTAATGATTAAATCCGGGTTAAAACGCAGCACCATCTCCAGTGCCTCTTCCCCGTCTGAGGCTTCCCCCACAATCATATGTCCGGTTAAGGAGCGTATAATTTTTCCCATTCCCTCTCTGATTTTCACTTCGTCCTCTACTATCAAAATCCGCATCTGTCCTTCTCCTTTATCCTTCTTCAACGGGTATTTTCAAGGTTATAATGGTTCCCACTTCCGGAATACTGCTGACGTTCCAGGAAACCCGGCTTCCATAGTACATTCTCATTCTGGAAAAAGCATTGATAAGGCCGATGCTCCTTCCGTCATCCTGAATCTCCTGGTTTAAAAGATTATATTTTCTCACTTCCTCCTGAGGCATTCCGTTTCCATTGTCCTCCACAATAATGCACAGCATCCCCTGTTCCTCAGATACTGTCATGTCCACTCGCAGCATACCGCCCTGCTGGATTCCCCGGAAACCGTGGACAATACAATTTTCCACAAAGGGCTGAAGCAAAAGCTTATAGATATGCACCTGACCGGCCTTCTCATCCATATGCAGCTCAAAGGAAAAGGCATGGTTAAAGCGCATCTGCTGCAAGCCCACATATTTTTCCAGCCAGTCCGCTGCCTGCCACAGAGGGACCATCTGATTGCTTTTGTTCACGCTGTACCGGAGAATCACTCCCAAATCCCGGAGCATTCTGCTGATTTCATACTCCCCCTTGTCAATGGCCATCCAGTTAATAGAATCCAGGGTGTTATATAAAAAGTGTGGATTTATCTGGGCTTCCAGGGCCCGGATTTCCGCTTCCCTCTGTTTCTTGCCTACTTCCTGGATTTCCCTAATCAGATTCCGCACCTTTCCTGTCATGGTATTAAAGTTTTCCGCTATCTCGCCAAACTCGTCCCGGCTGTCCGTCTCCACCTGAACCTCTAAGTTTCCCTCCTGAACCTGTCGGATTCCCGCCATGATTACGCCGATAGACCGCTCAATCAGTCTTACTGTATAGACAATCATCCCCACAGCCATAAGGGTAATCAAAAGGCCAACGCCTAAAATCAGGCTCTGAGTCCTGCCCACATCCCGGAGCATGTAGTTTTTATCATATACATTGTAGAAGGTCCAACCCAGCTTTGCGTCATAATAAGTATTCACTGCCAGCTCTCTGTCCTTCATTCTGCCGGTGGCCTGGACAAACTCCGCCGGCGTGTACTTAGGATTCATGGGAATCCCGGAATAAAAGGAATCAGGATAAGACATTACGTTGCCGGAACTGTCTGTAATAAAGCTCAGGCTGTACTCTCCCTCCTCCTGCTTCTCCTGTCCTGCAGTGCAGATATTATCCAGCACCTTTTCGTCCACGCTCATGACTATTACCGCAATCTCCCCGCTGCCCAGATTCTGATAGTCATATATCTTTTTGGAAATATGAAACGTCCTGTACTCCTTCTCCCCATCTAAAACCCTGGTGGTGGGCGTGATAACCACGCCGCTGGCTTCTCTGGCTGCCCGGCAGGGAGGAATCTCCCTCATATCCTCACAGCCGCTCCAGATGTTTTCCACAACAGAAGCCTGGACAAAATCATAAGTCACATCCTGTCCGTCTCTTGTAACAATACTGATGCAATGAATCCCCTCCGCTGCCATGCCATATTCCTGGATTCTTTCATATATGTCCCGTTCCCGCATTTCCTTATCCGGATTTTCTTTCTCCAAAAGATAATTGATGTCCTGAACCAACTCACTGTCCATATAGGCCTGATAAACCACATTGGTATAAATATCCAGGGTCAGTTCTACACGCTCCGCCGTCTGCCGGAGCTGGTTGGACATCAATTCATCCATTTTCTCCTGCATATTTTTTGAATTGATGTAAAGCATAATGCCCTGCACCATCAGCAAGGGAAGAATAGAAGACAAAAGAAAGGCCAAAAGAATCTTCTTCCACAGCCTTAAATTTTTAAACCAGGTTAACCACATATTTCTCAGATTTTTCATATCTTTCTCCACATTCAGACATAATTTCCCACTTTCTGTATTATACCTTAGATTATTTTTCTCCTGTAGTGGAAATTTTTAAGGTCCGTGTACTTGGTTTCACAAAAATAAGGGTCTGTCACATTAAACAGAATATATGTTTAATGCGACAAACCCTGTCTTCTACTAGTGTACTGGCACGTTCATTTTCAGCATAATGACGTAGAATGAATTTTCATTCTGCAAGGCGAAGGAATGAGGCGTAGCGGTGGCTACGTCGATTGACGACAACGCAGCAGATGAAAATTCAGGCAAGTCATTTGTTGAAATGTGAACGTACCAGTACACTAGTCTTCAAACAATTCCAATATCAGCTCATGGCCCTTTTCCACCAGTTTTCCCTGAGCCCTGGCTTCTTCCTCGCTGTAGCCCCTCTGTCTGTGGGCCCGGGGACTTCTGCTGTCATACAGCACATAGGGTACCGGGTCCGAAGTGTGAGTCTTTACGGAAATAGGGGTAGGATGGTCCGGCAGCACCAGCATCCGGTAATCCTCTCCTGAAGCATCCATGGCCTTTTTCAGCCGTCCTACAACTCTTTCATCCAGATACTGGATGGCCTGCAGCTTTTTCTCAACGCTGCCCTGGTGTCCCATCTCATCAGGAGCTTCCACATGGATATAGACAAAATCACAGCCATCCTCCAGAAGAGCCTTCAGGGCTGCGTCTGCCTTTCCCTCATAATTCGTATCCAGGCCGCCGTTGGCTCCCTCCACGGATATATTCTTCATCCTGGTTCCTACGGCGATACCCTTTAAAAGGTCTACTGCGGAAATCATAGCCCCTGTTTTGTGAAACTTTTCCTCAAAGGAATCCAGAGAAGGCTTTGTCCCTGCCCCCCAGAACCACAGACTGTTTCCGGGATTCAGGCCCTGCCCCATCCTTTTTTTGTTCACCGGATGGTCTTTCAGAATTTCATAGCTTTTTTTCTGCATGTCCAGAAGCAGCTTTTCCTCCGGCAAATATTCCCCGATAACCTTGCCCCGAATATCATGGGGCGGTGTCAGGGGAACAATCATCCCCTGCTTCCAAATCAGACAATGACGGTAGCTGGTTCCTGTATAGAACTGAAAACACTGGCTTTCCAACTCCTGCTTCACAGCCTTTAACAGCTCCTCTGCCTCCCGGGTAGAGATTTCATCTGCACTGTGGTCCAGAATCCGTTTCTCCTCATAGGGCTCCTCCCCTTGGGAAAGGGTCACCAGGTTAGCCCGGACAGCCACATCTCCATCCTCCATGTCCACCCCGATATTCAGAGCTTCCAGAGGGGAACGTCCTGAATAATATACCTGAGGGTCATACCCCAGCACAGAAAGGTTGGCTGTATCGCTTCCGGGGCTCATGCCCGGAGGGACATTTTTCACCATTCCCATTTCACCTGCGGCAGCCAGCTCATCCATGGCCGGCGTACAGGCATAAGCCAGAGGGGTCTTCCCTCCCAAGGCCTCTATGGGCTCGTCTGCCATTCCGTCTCCTAAAACCACAATATATTTCATATCTCTCTACCTCTATGCCTTAATGCGGATTCTGGTAATGATTTCCGGCAGCTTCTGCGCCTTCTCGTCAAATACCTTCTCGCTCATCTTCTCTGTGACAAAACCGAATTCCCCTTTGATTTCCGGAACAGAAATGCTGTGAACCGGTCCGAATACAGCCTCTGCCTTTTCCTTATCCTGAGATACATCTCCCTTCATTCTCACAAAGAAACAATGCTCCACATCTTTTATGTCAACCAAATCCAAAACCTTGCTGCTCCAGCTCATCATAACGGTCTTGCCGGGATGCTTGGCACAATCCACCACGTCAGCCACCACAGCGCTGGCTGTAGGAAGCTTTCCGGCTCCGCTGCCGTAGAACATAGCGTCTCCCAATACATTACCGTGGATAAAGATAGCATTAAACACCCCGTCCACACTGTAAAGAGGACTGTCCTTTCCTACCAGAGTAGGGCACACCATAGCAGAGAACTTATCTCCCTTTCTCTTGCTGGTAGCCAGCAGTTTTACTTTCATCTCCAAACCGGCAGCATATTTCATATCCTCAGCCGTGATTTTAGATATTCCCTCTGTATAAATATCCTGGTAGTCCATGTGAGCCCCATAAGCCAGAGAAGAAAGAATGGCAATCTTTCTGCAGGCATCATAGCCTTCCACGTCAGCCTCTGGATTGCGCTCCGCATAGCCCTTTTCCTGGGCCTCTCTCAGCACCTCTCCAAAGTCTCCGTACTTCTCTCCCATCTCAGTGAGAATATAATTGGTGGTTCCGTTTAAAATTCCTGAAATCTCATCCAGCTCATCAGCAGTCAGGGAGGAATTCAGAGGACGGATAATAGGAATACCGCCTCCGCAGCTTGCCTCAAACATATAATTTACCTGGTTCTCCCGGGCCATCTCCATAAGCTCCAGGCCGTGTCTGGCCACCAGCTCCTTATTAGATGTGCAGACAGACTTCCCTGCCTCCAGAGCCCGTTTGGTAAAGGTGTACGCCGGCTCAATACCGCCCATAACCTCCACTACAATCTGAACCTCCGGGTCATTGATAATCTCCTCAAAGTCATCTGTCAATATATTCTCCACCGGACTTCCCGGGAATTTCCGAATATCCAGTACATACTTAATGTTAATGGCATCTCCTGCCCTTTTTTTAATGCTCTCAAAATTTGTATGGATTACTTCCACAACACCGGAACCCACGGTTCCATATCCTAACACTGCTATCTGAATCATAACTTCACTTTCTCCTCTGCCTATTCTCTGCCCAAAATCTTCAGGTAATGTACGCCTTTGATATGCTCAATGTTCTCCACCATGGCCGCTGCATCTCCCTGGGCAGGAAGAATGGCAACGCTGAGCGTCAGTCCCGCTATACCGTTCATGGGAATACTCTGGTGTATGGTCAGAATGTTTCCGTGAAACTGTGCAATGGCTGCCAAAACCTCTGAAAGCAGCCCCGGCTCGTCATCCATCTGAAGAATAAAGGTAATATTCTGCCCTTTGGTCTTCTCCTTAAAAGGAAAAATGTCATCCTTATACTTATAAAAGGAGCTGCGGCTGATTCCCACTGCGTCCACTGCTTCCTGCACGGTAACCATCTTCTGGGTGTCCAGAAGCTTCTTGGCCTCCACTACTTTTAAAAGGACGTCCGGCACAGCCTTTTCTGTGACTACGAAATATCTTTTGTTATCTGACATGTGCTTCCCCTTTTGTTCTTTCTAAAAATACATTTGTGCGTCTCCAAAAGATAGTACCATATTTTTCTGGTTTATTCAACCATTTTTCCCTTTTTCCCCAAAGCCGTCCACTTCAGGTAAGCATTGACAAAACCGTCAATATCTCCGTTCATCACTGCATCCACATTTCCGGTTTCCTCCCCGGTCCGGTGGTCCTTCACCATGGTATATGGCTGCATGACATAGGAACGTATCTGGTTACCCCAGCCGATTTCCGTCAGCTCTCCCTGGATACCGGACAGCTTCCGCTCATTTTCCTGCTGCTTCAAAAGATATAGCTTTGCTTTCAGCATCTGCATAGCCTTGTCTTTATTCTGGAACTGAGAACGCTCATTCTGGCACTGCACCACAATTCCCGTAGGAAGATGAGTGATACGCACCGCAGAGGAGGTCTTGTTGATATGCTGTCCCCCGGCACCGCTGGACCGGTAGGTATCAATCTTCAGGTCATCCGGATTTACCTCTACATCCAAATCCTCCTCAATATCAGGCATAACCTCACAGGAGACAAAGGAGGTCTGCCGTTTTCCCGCTGCATTAAAGGGAGAAATCCGCACCAGACGGTGAACCCCCTTCTCGGATTTCAAATATCCGTAGGCGTTTTCCCCGTTTACCTGGAAGGTAACAGATTTGATTCCCGCCTCGTCTCCGTCCAGGTAATCCAGTACCTCAGTAGAGAATCCGTGGCGGTCCGCCCATCTTAAATACATACGGTACAGCATACTGGCCCAATCACAGGACTCTGTTCCGCCGGCCCCTGCATGGAGCGTCACAATAGCGTCGCACTTATCGTACTCACCGGACAGCAGGGTTTTAATCCTGATTTCCTCAAACTCCCGCTCAAACTCTTCCATCATTTCCTCAATATCCGGAATAACTGACGCATCATTTTCTTCATATCCCATCTCAATCATAAGCTGAATCTCTTCCTGCTGGTTCTGCAGCTTATGATAAACTTCCATATCGTTTTTTAAAGCACTTAATTCCTTCATCATCTTCTGGGAGCGCTCTGCATTGTCCCAGAATCCGGGAGCTTCCATCTCTCTCTCCAGCTCCTCCACACGCTTTTCCTTATTTTCCAAATCCAGTGAGTCCCTTACCTCTTTCAGAGGCTCCTCGTAACCGTTCATCCTGGTTTTAAATCCATCTAATTCTACCAAGCCTTCTTCCTCCTTTTACGCCTGTTTGTTTATTCATCAATAACGGACATGCCCGCTGTTCCATGCGGCTTACTGGGGATTTCTGCACACTTCTCTGCGGCATCCTGGTGCAGCCGCCTTAATCGTCTATCTCCACAGTAACCATATATATACTCACCTGCTGCTCCACTTTCCTTACAGTCCCTGTCAGCTTAGACAAGGGCTTTTTCAGATTGCTGGACATGGCTGCCGCCGGCTTAATGGTATAATAATACATCAGGCCTGACATAGTAAGAGCCTGGTCTTCCTTCAGCTCCACCCTGTCTCCCGGCTTTACCAGTCCTTCTCTTTCCATCGTAAAATCTACCATCTGTCCCATTTCAGCCATCTCCTTCCTAATCAAAGCCCCCGCCGCCGGCAAGGTATCCGGCTGCATCGCTGCCAGCCAGGGGTATTTAATCCTGGCGGCGTTAAACCAATATCCCTTCAGCCATGCCTGCAGGAATGAAAAAACTGCTGCAGTTACAGTTTCCCATACCCACAGCAGTTTTGTCTGCTTTCTCTATCAGATTTTCTTTCTGCCGCAGCACTGTTTATATTTCTTGCCGCTTCCGCAGGGGCAGGGGTCGTTGGGATATACCTTTTTCTCTGCTCTCTGCTGAGGCTTCTTAGGTCCTGATTCGTCCTTATTGGTTCCTGTCACCTGAGCCACCTGCTCTCTTTCTACCTTCTGCTCTAAACGCACATGGTACAGAAGACGCAGGGTAGTCTCCTGGATAGCTCCAATCATGCCGTCAAACATCTCATAAGCCTGCAGCTTGTACTCCACCTTAGGGTCTCTCTGTCCGTAAGCCTGAAGTCCGATTCCCTGGCGAAGCTGGTCCATATCATCGATGTGGTCCATCCACTTCTGGTCAATAACCTTCAGTAAAATCACACGCTCCAGTTCACGAAGCTGCTCTGCCTCCGGGAATTCGGCCTCCTTCTCCTCATAGAGCTTCACTGCCTCTTCCTTCAGCTTCTGCTTCACCTGGTTCTTCTTCATTCCTTTAATCCGCTCATGGCTTAATGGCTGCAAAGGAATGATAGGAAGCAGTACGGAATTCATCTCTGTCATATCCCATTCTTCCTGGTCTACATCATCAGAAAGCACCATATCCACTGCGTGTTCCACAATATCGGTAATCATCTTGTAGATGGAATCCCGCATGTTCTCTCCATCCAGAACCTTGCGGCGTTCCTTATAGATAATCTCTCTCTGCTCGTTGTTTACCTGGTCGTACTCCAGCAGGTTCTTACGAATACCGTAGTTATTTCCTTCAATCTTCTTCTGGGCCTTTTCAATAGCGCTGGAGAGCATCTTATGCTCAATCTGCTCATTCTCCGCCACACCCAGGGACTTAAACACATTCATCAGCTTCTCAGAACCGAAAAGTCTCATTAAATCATCTTCCAGAGAAATATAAAATCTGGATTCACCCGGGTCACCCTGACGTCCGGAACGTCCTCTCAGCTGATTGTCAATACGTCTGGATTCATGGCGCTCTGTACCGATAATCTTCAGACCTCCGGCCTCTCTGGACACCTCATCCAGCTTAATATCCGTACCACGTCCGGCCATGTTGGTTGCAATGGTAACATTTCCTGCCTCTCCGGCATGGGCCACAATCTCAGCCTCCATCTCATGGAATTTAGCATTCAACACCTGATGCTTGATTCCCTCTCTGGTCAGCATACGGCTTAACAGCTCGGAAGTTTCAATAGTAATGGTACCTACCAGTACAGGCTGCTGTTTCTCATGGGCTTCCTTCACAGATTCTACCACTGCACGGAATTTCTCTTTCTTCGTCATATAAACCGCATCTTCACGGTCAATACGGGCCACCGGACGGTTGGTGGGAATCTCAATAACATCCATTCCGTAAATATCACGGAATTCCTTCTCCTCTGTGAGAGCAGTACCGGTCATACCGGATTTCTTTGCATATTTATTAAAGAAATTCTGGAAAGTAATGGTAGCCAGGGTCTTGCTCTCCCGGCGTACCTTCACATGCTCCTTAGCCTCAATGGCCTGGTGCAGGCCGTCAGAATAGCGGCGTCCCGGCATGATACGTCCTGTAAATTCATCTACAATCAGAACCTCATCATCTTTTACCACATAATCCTGGTCCCGGAACATCAGGTTGTGAGCCCGAAGAGCCAGAATAATATTGTGCTGGATTTCCAGGTTTTCCGGGTCTGCCAGGTTCTCAATATGGAAGAATTTCTCCACCTTGTGAACACCCTGCTCTGTCAGGTTTACAATCTTGTCCTTTTCATTTACGATAAAGTCTCCGGTCTCCGTGATTTCCTCACCCATAATGGCAGTCATCTTGGTAACCTCGCCGCTGGCCTCTCCTCTTTCCAGCTGTCTGGCCAGAATATCGCAGACCTCATAAAGCTTGGTAGATTTACCGCTCTGGCCGGAAATAATCAGAGGAGTTCTGGCCTCATCAATGAGAACAGAGTCCACCTCGTCGATAATGGCATAGTGCAAATCTCTCTGCACAAGCTGCTCCTTGTAAATTACCATGTTGTCTCTCAGGTAATCAAAGCCCAGCTCATTGTTAGTCACATAAGTAATATCGCAGGCATACTGGACACGTCTCTCGTCATTTTTCATAGAGTTCAGTACCACACCTACAGTCAGGCCCAGAAATTCATGAACCTTTCCCATCCACTCGGCGTCACGGTGAGCCAGGTAATCATTGACGGTTACAATGTGTACGCCTTTGCCCTCCAGGGCATTTAAATAAGCCGGAAGAGTAGACACCAGGGTCTTACCTTCACCGGTTTTCATCTCTGCAATACGGCCCTGATGAAGAATAATTCCGCCAATAAGCTGCACTCTGTAATGTTCCATACCCAGCACACGCTTTGCGGCCTCCCTTACGGTAGCAAATGCTTCCGGAAGTAAATCATCCAGGGTTTCTCCCTCCTGAAGACGGTTTTTATATTCTCTTGTCTTACCCCTCAGCTCTTCATCGCTTAAAGCCTGCATCTGAGGACGGAGAGATTCGATTTTATCCACAATAGGGGTAATTCTTTTCAATTCCCTATCACTGTGGGTTCCAAACACTTTTTCAATAATACTCATTGATATACTCCTAAATCAAATCATTTTTCGCACTACTAAACCCTATTGTAACACTTTCCTATTATGAACACAACAAAAAACTCCTACGGTCGGCCCAGAAAAAATCTCCCCTCCGGGGGAAATACACTTCCTTCCCGGAGGGGAGATTTTCTCTCTTCTCTCTTTTATCTTCTATTTTGCTTCTGCAGTCTACTTCATTCCAGAAGAATTTAATTTTTTCCTGCCTGCAGCCAGACCTGCCGCACCGGCGGCCAGAATCATCAGACTGAGCCAGAGAACCGGCTGGTCCTCGTCTCCGGTTTTCGGCACGTTTCCTGCGTGGAAGGTTACGGTAATCTTACATCCGCTTCCCTCTTTCTTCCAGGACTCTCCGTTATACATCTGCCGTTCAAAGTATACCTTCAGATAATGGGTTCCCTGAGCCTCCACCTTAAAGGAGCCTTTATAGGGGCTTTCCGTCCATTTTCCGCTGTAGCCGCTGCATTCCCAATGGGTGGGAACAAATCTCACGTCTCCGTAAATAGGTTCCTTGTTATCCATGCCGGCTCCCACTGCCTGGAACTTTACGGTTTCTCCCAATGCGTAGGGGTCTCCCTTTACACCGGTAACCTTATTTTCTTTCATATCGGGTACCCAGGGCTCTCTCAGGGTTTTTACCTCAAGAGCCTGGCTCTGCTTTCCTGCTACCGCATCTTCCGTCTCTTTTACCCTGGCAATAATACTATAGGCAGTATCTGCTTTCAGTTTGCCGAAGGTTCCGCTGGCCTGCCAGGCAGCTCCGCCGTCTATGGAATATTCCAGACCTGTCTTTGTCTGAATCTTCAATTCCGTCTGGCTTCTGCCCGCCAGTACAGGTTTATCCGGAGCGCTGGGCGGGCCGGCCTTGGTCTTTACCTGAAGGGGACTGCTGGCCTTTCCTGCCTGATTCTCACTGGTGGCCTTCACTCTTCCGATAATCTGATATTCCTTGGCAGGAGTAAGATTAGAAAAACTTCCTCCATCCTGCCAGGTACTTCCATTATCAATAGAGTATTCCTGGCCCTTCTGGGTTTCAATCCTTATCTCTGTATCTGTCTTTCCTAAAAGCTTAGGAGCCTGGGGGCTTTCCGGAACAGGCAGAGGTTCTTTCTCTGTAGTAACGGTCAGTGCCTGGCTGCTGTCACTTCCCATTTGTTCCTCTGTCTCCCGGAATCTGGCCAGAATCTCATAAGCTGTGTCCGGTTTCAGTGAAGTAAAGCTGCCCTGGGTCTGCCAGGTTTCCCCCTTATCAATAGAATATTCCTGGCCTTCCGCTGTTTCTATGGTAATGGAAGAAAAGGTAACTTCCAAAACCTTAGGCTTCTCCGGGGGATTTAGCGCCTCCTTCTTTGTCCTGACCGTCAGCTTCTCTCCAGCCTCTCCTGGCTGTCCGCCTTCCTGGGCCATCCTTCTGGCGCTGATGGTATACTCTGTATCAGGTATCAATTTTTCAAATCTTCCTGTTTCCGTCCAGCTGGTACTATCTATGGAATATTCCAAGCCTTCCTCTGCTTTTACGGCTATGACTGTGTCAGTTCTTAAAATACATTCCGGAGCCGGCAAAATGTCCTTATCTTTCTGGTCTTCCGGATTGCTCTGTCCTGTCGGCTGGTTCAGGTCTTCCGAGTTATTCTGGTTGTTTTGCTTATTCTGGCTGTCTGGGTCATCCTGATTGTCCAAAATCTTTTCGTCTTCTGCTTTTTTCTTTTCCGTTAAAGCTGTCCCGTCCGCACCATCCGTGTTTCCCTGTTCCATGGAATTTACCGTCAAAGTATTAGCCGAGGGCTGCTTTTCCGTAGAAACCGGAGCTAAATTTGTGTTCAGAGAATTTTCTCCCCCACTCTGGCTGCTGCCTCCCGTGGGCTGGGTACTTTCCGGTCCCTGGCTTCCTCCTGTGGGCTGAGTGTTTTCCGGTCCCTGAGGTTCTCCTGTAGGTTGAGTATTTTCCGGTCCCTGAGGTCCTCCCGTAGGTTGAGTATTTTCCGGTCCCTGAGGTCCTCCTGTAGGCTGAGTATTTTCCGGTCCCTGGCTTCCCCCTGTAGGCTGAGTATTTTCCGGTCCCTGGGATTCTCCTGTGGGCTGAGTACTTTCCGGTTCCTGGCTTCCCCCCGTGGGCTGGGATGGCTGCGCCACAGGCATCCCGATTCTTGCCTCCCCTGTAATAAGCTTCTGCTCTCCGATTGTGACTACACACCGATAAAGTCTTCCGTTTAAATCCTCCTGGCTCACCGTAATCAGAAGCTTGGGCTGGTTCTGTCCATCCAGGTTTTTCCATCCTTCTGCCGTACCCTGAGGCTCTTCCCCTGTGCTTTCAGCCTCTGTCCCTTCAGCCTTTGTTGTTTCAGTGCCTCCTTCTTTTATCTGCCATTGGTATACTGCCTGATTCTCTGTGTCATTTGTTGCTACTTCCAAAGTAACCGTTTCTCCCACATTCCCTGTATAGGTCTGCTCCAGATTTTTCGTAATCTTATAAGCTTCCTGGTCTGTGGATTGCACCTGACCATTTCCTGCCGCCAAAAGCGGTGTCTCCATGGTACATATCATCGTTACACTCAGCAAGATTGCCGCCGTCACCTTTCCAATATGAAATCTCCTTGTTTTTCTCATATTTTTCACCTCCTTAGGCTTATTTTTCCGGGCTCTTTGGAAGGAACAAATGGCAGAATATTGTCCTGTGTTTTTATATCTTTATCATAACATTTTCAGAATTTAATGCAACCTGTTTTTGTTTTTTCTCAATCTTTTTCTTTACCATAAACGCCCCTATAAGCCATCTAAATTCTGTCTCCTCTTTGTCCGGTCCTCAGGTCCTTCCCGTGACATATAAAAGGGGCTGCCCCACTAAGTTATTAGTGGGCAGCCCCTTTCGTATGAGGTGCCGATATTTCTCACACCCTTATTTTTTCAGATGCCTGCTATCAGCCAAAGTCAGGCTCAATCAGTCCGTAAGTATTTCCTTTTCTTTTATAAACCACATTGACTTCCTCGGTCTCCGCATTGAGGAATACAAAGAAGTTGTGTCCTAAAAGCTCCATCTGTACGCATGCGTCTTCCGGATACATGGGCTTGAATCCAAATTTCTTGGAACGGATAATCTTAATTTCTCCCGTATCCTCTTCGTAATCCTTATCCACAAATTCCGGCTGAAAGCCTGCGCCGCTCTGTTTTTTATCAATAATTTTGTTTTTGTACTTTCTAAGCTGTCTCTCGATAATCTCTTCCACTAAATCAATGGAAACATACATGTCGCTGCTTACCTGCTCGGAACGGATGATATTTCCTTTCACAGGTATGGTAACTTCAATTTTCTGTCTCTCTTTTTCCACACTCAGAGTAACAATAATCTCTGTGTCAGACGTGAAGTATCTTTCCAGCTTTCCCAGTTTATCCTCTACTGCTTTTCTGAGACCCTCTGTAACATCAATATTTTTTCCGCTAATAACAAACTTCATTATGTCCAACCCCTTTACGTGTATTTTACAAGAGTTTTCTTGTAATGTATGTTTATTATATCAATATTAAGATTTTAGTTCAACAGTTTTTAGAAAATTTTAAGGCTTTGTATATTTTGTATATAATATAGAAACAGAGGGCGTCACAGACTCTTCTCTGCATACGTCCTCTGTTATGGGCTCTGTATTACCGGGTAGTTCCGTCTTCTCTGGCATTGTTCCCGTTGTTTTCCATAGAATCTTCAACGTTATCCATGCCTCTCTCAACGTCATTCCCAATATCCTCGGCTCCGTCCTTTAAGGCTTCCCCGGTTTCCCCAACAATGCCGTCATCCGCCATAGTTCCATTTCTGTCCTGGTTGTTCCCATTGGTGCTGTTATTGTTGTCCTCTGTTGTGGTTCCCTGGTTGTCCTGGTTTGTTGTGTTATTATCCCCGCAGGCTGTGGCCGTACACAGGAAAGCAGACAAAAGCAGACAAAACATGATTTTCTTCATATGATTTTTCTCCTTTTCTTTTAGTCTGCTTTTAATATGTGCTGACAGCCTGTTTTTTATGCATTACCCTATCTTTGGCCGGCTGGGATTTTTAAGAAATACATTATTTTCCAAAATTGATGACATTGCTCATATTGTAAAGGCCTGCAGGCTGTCCTTTCAGGAACTTGGCAGCCTCCACTGCCCCTTTGCCGAATACAGCCTTTGAATATGCTGTATGCTTAAACTCAATAACCTCGTCCGGGCCTGCAAAAATCACTTCATGGTCACCCACAATGGTGCCGCCCCGGACAGCAGAAATTCCAATTTCCCTGGACTCTCTCTTTTCCCTCTTCTGGCTTCTGTCAAATACATAATGGTACTGTCCGTCCATGGCTTCGTTTAAGCTGTCTGCCAAGGCCAGAGCCGTACCGCTGGGTGCGTCCACCTTCAGGTTGTGATGACGTTCCACAATTTCCATATCATAGCCTGCCGTGGCCAGAACCTTTGCCGCATCCTGAAGAAGCTTTAACAGCATATTGATACCAAGAGACATATTGGCGGAACGAAGGACTGCTGTCTCCTTGGCCGTCTCCTCCACCTTAGCCAACTGCTCCTCTGACAGGCCTGTGGTACAAAGTACCAGCGGCAGCTTTCTCTCTTTGCAGTAAGCCAGCACCTGGTCCGTAGCCTTAGCCGAGGAAAAATCAATCATAACATCTGCCTCCACCTGGCATTTTTCAAGCTCTGTGAATACAGGATACTCATTTTTTCCATTATCTATAATATCAACACCTGCTGTAATCTGAGCCTGGGAATCCTGGGCTACCAAATTGGAAATCACCTGTCCCATATGGCCGTTACAGCCATTCATAATTATTCTGACCATTTTCTTCCTCTTTTCTTCTGTTTCTTGAAAAAGAATCCTGCAAAGCAGGATTCTCCGCCTAAGGCGGGTCGCTTTAGCGACATAACTACTCTCCGCCGCAGTGCGCTTTCTCTTCTCTTATAGGTTTCCGCAGAAACCTGTATCTTATGCCAGTTCCAGTCCGAAGTCTTTCATGGCCTTTTTCAGCATTTCCTTGTGGTCCTCCTCCATCTCAGTGAGAGGCATACGCAGCGGACCAACCTCTTTGCCCATGAGATTCATAGCCGCTTTCACAGGAATAGGATTTACCTCACAGAATAAAGCCCTTACCAGCGGAAGAACGTCTAACTGCATTTTGCAGCTTTCCTCCACATTTCCTGCCATATAATTAGCCACAATGTCATGGGTATATTTCGGTGCAATATTAGACAGCACAGAAATAACGCCTTTTCCACCCAGGGAAAGAATCGGTACAATCTGGTCGTCATTTCCGGAATAAATATCCATCTTGCCCCTTGTCATAGCCGCAATATCTGCTATCTGGGAAATATTTCCGGACGCTTCTTTAACGGCTACGATATTCTCCACATTCTCTGCCAGGTACAGAAGAGTCTTAGGCTCAATGTTAATTCCCGTTCTGCCGGCAATATTATATAAAATAATAGGCAGCTTCACTGCATTGGCGATAGCTGTGTAGTGGGCAATAAGACCTTTCTGTGTAGCCTTGTTATAGTAGGGACTGACTAATAAAAGTCCGTCTGCTCCCATTTTCTCCGCCTCCTGAGACATCCATATTGCTGTCTCCGTACAGTTGGAGCCGGTTCCCGCAATTACGGGAATTCTTTTATTTACTTTATCGATAGTGTATCTTATGGCCTCCAAATGTTCCTCATGAGTAAGAGTGGAAGACTCTCCTGTAGTTCCGCAGATAACAATGGCATCTGTCTCATTTGCAATCTGCTCCTCTATGATTTCTCCAAGCTTCTCATAATTCACTTCTCCGTTTGGTTTCATGGGCGTTACAATAGCTACGCCTGCGCCTGTAAAAATAGCCATACTTTTTCCTCCTTATGCTGTTTTTCCTGATAAAATCCTCCTGCTGCCGGGTAAGGGCTCACTTCACAACTTCCAGGGACACTACCCTGTCTGCCGCATCCTTCAGTTTCTGTGACACCACATTGCCGGTCATAATCAATTCTGTCTCGTCATCCTTTACCTCAATCAGAGCCATCACCTCTTCTTCGGAAACAATGCCATATTCCATTGCTCCTAAAATCTCATCCAGAATCAGCATCTCACATTCTTCTGTAAGCAGTACCTTCCTGGCAAAATTCAGCCCGTTCCGAATATTCAGGTTTTCCTCCTGTTTCTCTTCATCGGATAAATCCTCATAATATTTATCCTTTTTTTCAAATCTGAATAACCGAATATCCGGTTCCATTACGGAGAGATAATCCACCTGGGAAGTAGCTTTCCCCTTTAAAAACTGGATTACAATTACTCTCCTTCCATGCCCCACGGCCCGCACCGCCTGTCCTATGGCTACGCTGGTCTTCCCTTTTCCGGGGCCGCAGTATATTTGTGTCAATCCTCTTTCTTCCATAATAATACACCTCTTACAGACTGCCTGATGTAATGACAAACCTGATGTCAGTACACTGGTTTCGGTTTTGATTCATTAAGAGTTGTGTATATATTACTACACATGTAAAAATATTGCAATAAAACACTTCCGGTTTCACATAGTTTCCGCCATAATCCGGCTTTCCCTGCAGCCCTTTTCCTACCGGTCCGGGCTTTCTATCAGGTCAAACCGTAGTCAAATACCCTGACGCAAACATGCTGGGCATCAATCTGGCGGCTATGCAAGCATCGGGGCATTAGACCCTTGCGGCAGGTCTGCGTTCCACTTCGGTCGGTGCTAATCGTGTGCCACCGGCACACAGCACCGCCAAATGGACATGCAAACATGTCTGCTTGGCTCGTTGCTGGCAGGAATAAAGCAGCAATCCCCGGCACAAGTCAGTCCGCATACTCCAGCTTGCTTACCGACACCTCGTAGGCTGTCCGTTTCTCTGTCTCATTTTCCCCCAGCTTCTTGATATATTCCCTGCTTTGAATTCTTCCCCACAGAAGCACATGCCCTCCCACTTCAAAGGCGGAGGCGTATCTGGCATTTCTTCCCCAGCAGATACAAGGTATGTAATCTGATTTTCCGTAGGGCCGGTTTACGGCCAGCAGAAGGTCCGCAATCTCCCTTCCTAAAGGCGTTTTCCGGTAGACCGGCGGCTTGCAGATATAGCCGTCCAGAAATATCTGATTGGTCTTAATGGAGTCGTCAGCCTCCTCCACAAAGGTCAGCTCCCTTACGAATACAGACAGCACCAGCCTGTTCTTCTTCTCCTCGTGGCGGTTATAAGAGCGGAACTGCCCCTGCACCATAATGTACTCGCCTTCATAATCCTGTGTCACGTCCACCAGACGTTCAGACACCATAAGCGGTATCCTGTCTTCGGAATCGCTTAAACGCTTTACCAATATATCCACCAAATAAAAGCCTTCACCAAAGACCTGGTGGCTGAATGTAAAGCCGGATGCGATTTTTCCCATAATGGACACCTGATTGTTTTCAATAATTTTATCTGCCATGATTTATTTCCCCTTCCTCTTTCTGGTATCTTGTCTATATCATGTTTATTCACCCGCCGCCATCTTTAGAACAACTTTTTTTATTTTTTTCTTTTTCCCCTGTGTGAACAGTACCCCCCTACTGTTTCTAAACGGGAAACTCCTCTTTTCTTCTATTGATACTTGGATTTAAGTGTGATAGAATAAATCCCGGATTTTACAGGAAAATAAACACTGTTTAGAAAAGAGGTTAACATAATATATGAAAACAACAAGAGATGATATTCGCAATGTTGCCATTATCGCCCATGTTGACCATGGAAAAACCACCCTGGTAGACCAGCTTCTTCGTCAGAGCGGAGTTTTCCGTGAAAACCAGGTGGTTCAGGAACGCATTATGGATTCCAACGACCTGGAGAGAGAACGTGGTATTACCATTCTCTCCAAAAACACAGCGGTACATTACAAAGGAACCAAAATCAATATCATTGACACCCCGGGACACGCTGATTTCGGCGGTGAGGTGGAACGTGTTCTGAAAATGGTAGACGGCGTAATTCTGCTGGTAGACGCCTTTGAAGGCGCCATGCCCCAGACCAAATTCGTTCTGAAAAAGGCCCTGGAACTGGATTTACATGTAATTGTCTGCATCAATAAAATCGACCGGCCGGAAGCCCGCCCCAATGAGGTTATCGATGAAGTGCTGGAGCTTCTCATGGATTTGGACGCTTCCGACGAACAGCTTGACTGCCCCTTCCTTTACGCATCCGCCAAAGCGGGACATGCGGTCCTGGACTTAGGGGACACGCCTGAAAGTATGGAGCCTTTGTTTGAAACTATCCTGAAATACATCCCTGCCCCTACCGGCGACCCGGAGGCTCCCACCCAGGCTCTAATCAGTACCATTGACTACAATGAATATGTAGGCCGTATCGGCGTGGGCAAAGTGGAAAACGGAAGTATCAGCGTAAACCAGGAGGTTATGCTGTGCAATCACCACGACCCGGACAAAATGAAAAAAGTAAAAATCAGCAAGCTTTATGAGTTTGACGGCCTGAATAAAGTAGAAGTAAAGGAAGCCGGCATCGGCTCTATCGTAGCCATTTCCGGTATCGCAGATATTCACATCGGAGATACTCTCTGCGCCCCGGACCATGTGGAGCCCATTCCTTTCCAGAAAATCTCCGAGCCCACCATCTCCATGAACTTCATGGTCAATGACAGTCCCTTTGCAGGACAGGAAGGCAAATACGTTACCTCCCGTCATTTAAGAGAAAGGCTGATGCGTGAATTAAACACTGACGTAAGCCTTCGGGTGGAGGACACTGACAGCACAGATTGCTTTAAAGTATCCGGAAGAGGCGAGCTTCACCTCTCTGTTCTTATTGAAAATATGAGAAGAGAGGGATACGAATTTGCAGTCAGCAAAGCGGAGGTTATCTATCACCAGGATGAGAGAGGCCGTAAGCTGGAGCCAATGGAAATCGCTTATGTGGATGTACCGGAAGAATTTTCCGGAACGGTTATCCAGAAGCTCAGCGAACGCAAGGGTGAACTTCAGGGTATGAGCCCTGCCAGTGACGGCTCCACCCGTCTGGAATTTCACATTCCTTCCAGAGGACTTATCGGTTTCCGTGGAGATTTTCTCACTTCCACCAAAGGCGCCGGAATCCTCAACACTGCCTTTGACGGCTATGCCCCCTATAAGGGAGATTTACAATACCGCAAGCAGGGCTCCCTCATTGCCTTTGAAACAGGAGAAGCTGTAGCCTATGGTCTTTTCTCCGCTCAGGACAGAGGTACTCTGTTCATTGGGCCTGGCGAAAGAGTTTACAGCGGTATGGTTATCGGCCAAAGCGGAAAATCTGAGGATATTGAGCTTAACGTATGTAAGACTAAGCACCTTACCAATACCCGTTCCTCCTCTGCCGACGAGGCACTGAAGCTGACTCCTCCCAGAATTCTCAGTCTGGAGCAGGCCCTGGAATTTATCGATACAGACGAGCTTCTGGAGGTAACCCCTGAAACTCTGCGTATCCGTAAAAAAACTCTGGATTCCCGTCTCAGAAAAAGAGAAAATCTGAAGAAATAATGTTTTCAAGTGCGCACGCCGCAATAAGATATATTAGCGGCGTGCGCATTCTGCCCCACGGGGCTTCTGCACTTCTGCTTTCCTATCTATTTATCTAATAATTTAGCTTAGAACCCGCTTCCTGTCAACAAGCCCGGCTTCTTCATTTTTCTATTTTCGTAACAGTTCAGCCTTGCTGAACCGTTACCTACCTTCATCAGCTCCCTCTGCCTTCCGTGTACAAGCATGAACACATCCTATTAGCGGCATGCAAGCCTGGGGTATAAAAGATTGTTTATTTTTTGTCACTTTTTACCTTTTTCTTACACAGCAATATGCGTAAATTGTCTGTTCTTTCAATTTTTCTCAGTTTTCAGATAATTTTAAATTTAACAAAGTTTTATCTTTATATTGATTGCAAAATATGGTAAAATTAGGCCATGAAATATTACCGTAGACTTTCAGATTTTTTCTGCAAAACATATTGACATATTTTTAACAAGGGCATATAATAACTTCAGAACTTGTTAAATAATTATCAATATCAACAGGAACCACTGTATGTTCCTGACAGATATACTTGAAAACTCTGTTCAGATTTTCTGCAGATTAGACGTGCAGTCACATACACAGGCTGACGTAAACGGTTATAAAAAAGAATTTTGCAGACAGGGTTTTCACTGTTTCTTATCTACTAATTTATTTTTAAGGAGGATTTCCCATGGCTAAGAAATCAGAAAGCAAAGTACCGGAAACCATCAACAGCTTGGAAGCGCTTCAGGCTAAGATTGCTTCTATGAGAGAAGCCCAGAAAAAATTTGCTACTTTTACTCAGGAGCAGGTAGACAAAATTTTCTTCGAGGCTGCTATGGCCGCCAACAAACAGCGTATTCCTCTTGCACGTCTTGCCTGCGAGGAGACCGGAATGGGTGTCCTGGAAGACAAGGTAATCAAGAACCACTATGCAGCAGAATATACATACAACGCTTATAAAAGAGTGAAGACCTGCGGCGTGGTTGAAGAAGATACTTCCTACGGAGTGAAGAAGATTGTGGAGCCTGTAGGTATCGTGGGCGCCGTTATCCCCACCACAAACCCAACTTCCACAGCTATTTTCAAGTGCCTTATCTGCTTGAAAACCAGAAACGCCATTATCATCAGCCCACATCCCCGTGCAAAGAAATGTACCATCGAGGCTGCCAAGGTTGTACTTGAGGCCGCTGTAAAGGCCGGCGCTCCGGAAGGTATTATCGCATGGGTAGACGAACCTACTATCGAGCTTTCCAACGAGCTGATGAAATCTGCTGACGTAATCCTGGCTACCGGAGGCCCGGGAATGGTAAAAGCCGCTTATTCTTCCGGAAAACCGGCTATCGGCGTTGGTCCCGGAAATGTTCCTGTTATCATGGACAGCTCCTGCGATATTCCAACTGCTGTTTACTCTGTTATCCATTCCAAGACATTTGACAATGGTATGATTTGTGCTTCCGAGCAGTCTGTAACAGCTATCGCTGATATTTATGATGAAGTAAAGAAAGAGTTTATCAAGAGAGGCTGCCATGTACTGAATAAGGAAGAACTGGATAAAGTAAGAGCCATTATCCTGACAGAAGCCGGCACAGTAAACGCTAAAATCGTAGGACAGCCTGCTCCGGTTATCGCTGAGCTGGCAGGTATCTCTGTTCCCAAGGATACCAAGATTTTAATCGGTGAGGTTACTTCCGTAGATATTTCCGAGCCTTTCGCACATGAGAAACTGTCCCCTGTTCTTGCTCTGTATAAGGCTAAGGACTTTGATACAGCCGTAGATATGGCTGACCAGCTTGTAAAGGACGGCGGATACGGCCATACTGCTTCTATCTATGCACATCCGTCACAGACTGAGAAGCTGAATAAATTCTATGACCGCATGAAGACCTGCCGTATTCTGTTAAATACTCCTTCCGCACACGGCGGTATCGGAGACCTGTATAACTTTAAGCTTGCTCCGTCACTGACTCTTGGCTGCGGTTCCTACGGCGGCAACTCCGTATCCGAAAACGTAGGAGTAAAACACCTGCTGAATATCAAAACCGTTGCTGAAAGGAGAGAGAACATGCTGTGGTTCAGAACACCGGAAAAGATTTACTTTAAGAAGGGCTGCCTTCCTGTAGCACTGGATGAACTGAAAAATGTTTATCATAAAGAAAAAGCATTTATCGTAACAGATACCTTCTTATATCAGAACGGCTATACCAAGCCAATCACAGATAAGCTGGATGAGATGGGTATTAAGTATGACTGCTTCTTTGACGTTGCTCCGGACCCAACTCTTCAGTGCGCACAGAAGGGCTTAGAGCAGTTAAAATCCTTTGGACCTGACACTATCATCGCTTTGGGCGGCGGTTCTGCAATGGATGCTGCCAAGATTATGTGGCTGATGTACGAACATCCGGAATGCGCATTCGAAGACCTGGCTATGGACTTCATGGACATCAGAAAGAGAGTTTATGTATTCCCTAAGATGGGTGAGAAGGCTATGATGGTAGCCGTACCTACATCCTCCGGTACTGGTTCTGAGGTTACACCTTTCGCCATTATCACAGACGCAACCACAGGAACAAAATGGCCAATCGCTGATTACGAGTTAATGCCTAACATGGCAATCATTGACGCTGACTACATGATGGGACAGCCTAAGGGACTGACCAGCGCTTCCGGTATCGACGCTCTGACCCACTCCTTAGAGGCTTATGCTTCTATTATGGCCACAGATTACACAGACGGTCTGGCTTTGAAGGCTACTAAGTTAATTTTTGATTATCTGCCCTCTGCATATGAAAAGGGTGCTGCAGACCCAATCGCCAGAGAGAAAATGGGCAATGCTTCCACTCTGGCCGGTATGGCATTCTCCAATGCTTTCCTGGGAATCTGCCACTCCATGGCTCATAAGCTGGGCGCTTATCATCACCTGCCTCACGGCATTGCAAATGCTCTCCTTATCGAGCTTGTAATGCGCTATAACGCAGACCCGGCTCCAACTAAGATGGGAACCTTCTCCCAGTATCCATATCCTCACGCAAAGGAAAGATACTGTGAAATGGCTCGCTTTGTAGGAATCCAGGGCAAGAACGATGACGAAGTATTCGAAAACTTCATCAAGGCTATTGCCGAGCTGAAGGAAAAAGTTGGAATCAAGAGAACCATCAAAGAATACGGCATTAAGGAAGAAGATTTCCTGGCTACTTTAGACGAAATGGTAGAGAACGCCTTCAACGACCAGTGTACAGGCGCTAACCCAAGATACCCGCTGATGAGCGAGATGAAGGAAATGTACTTAAAGGCATACTATGAAGGATAATCTATAGAAGAGCTTTCTGTCATAGGCCATAACGGGGAGCTGCCCTGCGAAACATTTATCTGTTTCGTGAGGCAGCTCCTCCTTTTTCTTTACTTTTCAGCAAACCGGGTGTATACTGTCAACGTAAAGCATATGAGCTGCCCCATCAACAGATTTTATGAGGCAGACCTATTGGATTCATTTCTCATACAAAGCTTAAAGGAGATTTTTATGTTTATCATGTTATTGTCCAGTCCTATTTGATTTCGCTTATCTGCCCGGAGAAGGCGGTATTTTTTGTGTACCGTTTTTTGTTCCGGCTTTTTTGCGTACAAATAAATAGGAAAGGAACATAACCATGAAGAAAAATCTCTATCTGTTATACGGGATTTCTTTTCTGCAGGGAATGGTATTCTATGGCTCTGCAGCCGTTCTGTACCGCCAGGAGGCTGGTCTTACCATTTTTCAGATTTCTGTTATTGAAAGCATCTCCCTATTTCTGTGTCTGGGGATGGAAATTCCCTGGGGAATTTTGGCGGACAAAATCGGCTATAAGAAGACCATGGTCATCTGCAGTTTATTCTACTTTTTATCCAAAATCATTTTCTGGAAGGCCTGGAGCTTTTGGGATTTCCTGATGGAACGGGGCTTTTTAAGCCTGGCTGTTTCCGGCCTTTCCGGAGTGGATTCCAGCCTGCTGTACCTGTCTGCACCTAAAGGCAGTTCCCAAAAAGTATTTGGAATTTACCAGGGCTTGGGACAGACAGGACTTTTCCTGGCCTCTCTGTATTTCTTTCTCACAGGGGGCTCCCAGCTTCGGACTGCTGCTTTTCTTACTTCACTGGCCTACGGAGCTGCCCTATTTCTCTGCCTTCTCCTTTTGGAGCCGGAGCATCTTCCCCAAAAAACATTCCGGAAAGCCGAAGATGGCAAAAAGACCAAGGAGGCCGGAAGCGGAAAACATATTTCCTCCTTTTTCTCTGAGGTAAAGGAAACTTTATCCAGAAAACCTCTGCTGCTGTTTCTGGCCGGGGCCGGGCTCCTTACCGAAACAGGGCAGATGCTCACTGTATTCTTGAACCAGCCTCAGTATATAGCCTGCGGGCTGTCTCTCAGGACTATAAGCCTTATCTTTATTTTAGCCCAGGCCGTAGGAACCATCGCTCCCCTGTCCTCTTTTTTCTGTAAAAAACTGGGAAGGCTGAAATTCTCTGCCTGCTGTTTTCTCTTTCCCGGCATTTTCTGTTTTATTTTAGGGCATACGAAAAGCCCTGTCTGCTCCGTGGTGTGCATACTGGGTATCCAGTGCTTTCTTTCTCTGTTTCAGCCCTTATTTTCAGAGCTGCAGAACAGAGAAGTCCACGGTGCAAACAGGGCCTCTATCCTCAGCATCCAGGCCATGTTCCTGGAGCTTACCGGCGCTGTTATAAATCCTGTGTTTGGAAAGCTGGCAGATATAAGTCTCCGTACGGCCTTTATGGCCGGCGGACTTTTCTGCTGCCTTGGCTTTTTCCTGTTTCTCTTTATTCTACCATCTGGGTGCCTTCGCCGAAGTATTCATAAACCTCGCCGTCTTCCAGAGTAATTCCTTTGGCCTGCGCCATCTCCTGAACGGTTACCAGCTTAAAGCCTTTGGCTTTAAGCTCCGGTATCATCCGGAGAGCCGCTTTTACAGACCACTCGTGAATATCATGCATCAGAACCACGGAGCCGTCGGTTACATTATCCATGACACACTGATAGGTCTGGTCCTCACTCTTTGTAGCCCAGTCCTTTGTATCAATACTCCATTTTACAATGGGCATTCCGGCCAGCTGCTGCACTTGTTTGTTGTAGCTGCCGCCGGGTGGCCTTAACGTATCCGGAAGGACTCCTGAAGCCTCCTGAATAGCCTGGCTGGTCTTTTCTATCTCATCGGTAATCTGTGACCCTGACAGCTTATTCAGCATCTTGTGGTCATATGTATGATTGGACAGCTCCATACCCAGCTCGTTCATCTGCTTTACAATATCCGGATACTGCTCTACATTCTGTCCCAGCATATAGAATGTTGCCTTAGCATCGTTCTGTGCCAGACAATCCAGAAGCTCCTGGGTATATTTGCCCGGGCCGTCGTCAAAGGTAAGGGCAACCATAGGCGGCACCTTGGTGCTGTCATACCGGCCTTCCTCATCGAAGTAATAGTCCTCTCCGTCCAGGCTCATCCATCCGGTTTTCACATAGCCGTTTTCATCGAAATAATATTTTTCTCCGTCTATTTCCTTCCACCCATTCTGGTAAAAGCTTCCGTCCTCATTGCGGTACCATTTTCCCGTCTCGTCAGACTGCCAGCCTGAAATGACGGTACTGGAAGTCATTTTCTCTATGTCCGTACTGCTCATAACCGGCTGCTCCTGGGCCTCTATCTCACCCTGCTTTACCTCTTCCGTTGTTTCGGTTTTAGGAGCGGCAGGCTTAGCATTTCCCACCAGCTTAAAGATTCCTGTTCCCAGAAGGATTAAGGCTACTAAGGCCAAAACACACAAAGGCGCCAAACGCATCATCTTCCTTCTCTGCAGCTGTTTGGCTTTCTCAGCCCTGCGCCGCTGGAGAATGGCTTCCACCCGTTTGGCATGCTCCCGCTCCTCCTCTGACATTCCTTCTATATCAAATGCCGGTCTGGTTACAGGCTTTCTTTCCTCATTATACAGAGTTTTCCTTTGGCTGCTTCCAGCTGCTTTCGTTTTATTCTGTTTTACAGACCCAGCCCTGCTTGTTCTCTCCGTATTTTTTTTATCTGTACTTCTTCTATCTGTACTTCTTCTGGCCGTTGACACTTTTTCTTTGTCCACCGGCTTTCTCCTGCTTTTCATAACAGGAATTTTTAATTCCATAATATCTGCGGCCTTGTCACTGCCATCTACGGCCGGCTTTTTTAATACTTTCTCACCGGCTTTTTCCTGGCCTGCCGCCGTTTCTTTTCTATTTTTTTGTTCTTCCATAAATTTCTCCCCAGGCTTTTTTTTCATTATACCCAAGGTCTTCCTGTTTGTATAGAGGAATTTTGACTATTTTTGACTGTTTTCTACAAAATTTCCAGATGTTCCAATAAAATCTTCAGACCCAGCAGCACCAGAATGATTCCGCCTGCCAGCTCTGCCCTGGATTTGTACTTAGAGCCAAAAATATTTCCCACTCTCACTCCAATTCCAGAAATCACAAAGGTTACAATTCCGATAAGACCTGCTGCCACCAAAATATTTACCTTCAGAAATGCAAAGGTAATCCCTACGGCCAAAGCATCGATACTGGTAGCCACGGCCAGGGGAAACATCTCCTTTACTCCCATGCCTCCCACAGGGCAGACGTCTCCTTTATCCAGGGATTCCCGAATCATATTGACGCCGATAAAACCAAGGAGAATAAAGGCAATCCAATGGTCTATAGCTGTAATCTTGTCCCGGAACTGGCTTCCCAGAAAATAGCCCAGGGTGGGCATAAGAGCCTGAAAGCCTCCGAACCAAAGTCCGGCAATGAGCATATGCTTCAGGGACAATTTTTGTTGAGCCAGTCCCTTGCAGATGGAAACCGCAAAAGCATCCATGGCAAGCCCTACGGCCAGCGTAAACAATGTAATAATATCCATTCTTGTATTCCTCTCTGTTCCTTTACCGGATTTTTGACTTGGACTAAAGTATCATATTCCTATAAGAAAGTCAAGAATTACAGGGAAAAGTCAATTTTTTCTATTTACCCTTTTTCCTTTCATTTCTATAATAGCTTTAGAATCCATGATAAAACAAATTATAGACCATGATGATTACAAAACATGTTCAGGAGGTATTTTTATGCTGAAACCTACATTTCAAAACCCACTGCTGTCAGGCTTTTATCCTGACCCATCCATCTGTCGGGTAGGGGAAGATTACTACATGGTAACTTCATCCTTTGTGTATTATCCCGGACTGCCTATTTTTCACAGTAAGGATTTAATCCACTGGGAACAAATCGGCCATGCCATTCATCGTCCCCTGCAGTTAGATTATAAGAACTGTGAAACCTCAGAAGGCCTTTGGGCTCCCACTATTCGTTTCCATGAGGGAAAATTTTATATTATCAATACCTTTGTTTCCCAGGGCCGTCATGGACAGAGAGACAACTATATTGTCACTGCCGATGCTCCGGAAGGCCCATGGAGCGACCCGGTATTTGTAAAAGGCGCTGATGGCATTGACCCCAGCCTGTTCTTTGACGAGGACGGTTCCATGTGGTATGTGGGAAATTATATCAGTGAGAATGAACTCTATGAGGGCCATCACGGAATCTATCTCAATGAGCTGGACAGGGAAACCTTTCAGTTTAAGGGCCCCAGATATATTATCTGGGATGGCATCAAAACTCGTTCCAAATGGATTGAAGCTCCCCATATCTATAAAAAAGACGGCTGGTATTATCTTCTGGTGGCAGAAGGAGGTACCTTTGTAAACCACAGCGTACAGATGGCCCGCTGCCGTACCATTAACGGTGATTATGAAATCTGTCCCAGAAACCCCATTGTCACCCACCGGCACATGCCCCTTTTAAACCCTATTTCTGTCACCGGACATGCAGATATTACCCAGACCCAGAACGGCGAATGGTGGATGGTGCTGCTGGCCGTGCGCCCCTATGAGGGAGACCACTATAATCTGGGCCGTGAGACCTTCCTGGTACCTTTTGTGTGGGCAGAGGACGGCTGGCCTATGATTGACAATGAAACCGGGCTGGTCCAGGAAAAAGAGCGGCTGCCCAAACTGCCCCGGCACCTGTATCCTCCTATGCCTCAGTGGGATAACTTTGAAAGCCCCAATCTGGAACTGCAGTGGAACACCATCCATCCTCCGGTAGAGCCCTTCTACTCACTCTCAGAACGGCCCGGCTTTCTCAGACTTTCTCTGCGGCCCCAGGTTATGGAGGAAATCTGCACCCCTTCCTTTGTAGGTCGGAGACAGCGGCATAAAAACTTCCTGGCTAAAACCGCCATGGAATTTACTCCCGCCGGGGACAAGGAGGAGGCTGGTATTGCTTTGATTCAGGACGACCGCTTCCACTATCTCATGACTCTCAGAAATAAGCAGGGAAAATCCATGCTCCAGTTCTGGAAAACAGAAAACGGAAAAAGAGAGCTTGTGACAGAAAAGGAAATCCGCAGCACCAAGCGTCTTTACCTCAGTGTATACGGCCATACCACCGGTTATTCCTTCTTCTACGGATATGAAGAACAGGAGCTGCTTCCTTTGATAGAGGATGTGGACGCCTCCCTGTTAAGCTCCGTGATAAACAACGGATTTACCGGCGTATATATGGGCATGTATGCCAGCTCCAACCATACGGACAGTCAAAACCACGCTGACTTTGACTGGTTCTGTTACCAGGGAGAGGTTTAACCCCCGGATATTACCCTCTTTAGCCAAGGGCATACATCCCATTGGCTAAAGAGGGTATCATACAGGAAAAAGAAACCGCCCCAGCGGTCAAACAAAGATATTTCTGTTTGACGGCTGGGGCGGTCTTTTTACGGTCAAAAGGCCTCTCCGATGGTTTTTATCAGATTGTCCACATCCTCTGCTTTTACCAGGAAGTAGCTGTTTCCGTTGACTTCCACTCTGTCGTAAGTTTGGTCATAATCGTAATAAGCCACCTTTACCTGGGGATATTGGCTGTTATTTCTGTTGAAGGTGATTTCCAGCTTAGGCTCTTTGGAATCTTCCTTCTCTTCTTCTATCTCTTTTTCCACCATAACGCCGGAAATTTCCTGGTACAGAGTGGTAAAGGTTTCCTTCTCCACTTCTTTTTTTCCAAACTCATAGCTTCCTTTGGCCGAGTCTACCTTCATCTGGTAGCTGTCTCCTCCTGCCTTTATATCCAGACTTTCTACAGTATCTATATTTATCAGTACCGGAATCTTCAAAACTAATTCAAAGGGATTCAGGCCGAAAACTGTCTCTAACTCTGTTGTAGACAATTTATAAACCTGGTCTTCAAAACCCTTCACTGCTGCAAACCGGTTTCCCGCCCCATCTTCATTTCCCAGAATAATGGTAGCGCTGCTGTCTGCCTCTGCACTCTGTTTCGCCTGACTGGAATCCAGGGTATTTACATATTCCAGGGTAAGGGTAGTAGCAGAATTCTGGATTCCCGTATCCACCCCATCCTCCACAGCCACAGGGGCCTGAAAGCTGAAGCCGCAAAGTATATCAAAAAGATTATACATAGTCTCTGTATTTACGGTAACCGTCTCATCATAGGGATTCAGGATTTCCCAGTAATCGAAGTCCATTTTATACTCAGCCGGCTCCTTGGACAGGTGAAAAATCTCTTGGCCTTCCTCCACCAGAACCACCTTTCGGATGCCGTCTGCCACAAATTGGGGATGCTCTGCCTGGGCCAAGGAAGTTTCTTCACTGCTTCCGGTATTTCCTGAATTCTCCCCTTCGTCCTTGTCATTTCCCTTCTCCCCGGTTGTGTCCTCCTGACCTTCCCCAGTGTTGGCAGCCTCCTCACCCTCCTGGTTTTGAGAAGCCTGCTGGCTCTGTTTCTCCTGATTTTCTCTATTTCCACAGCCTCCCAGCAGCCCTGCGGCCAGGGAAGCCATAATACCGGCAACGAATACATTTCTTTTCCATTTCTGCATATCTCTTCCGTCCTTTCTCTTCCTTCAGTTCCTTACCTTCTGCATATATGAAGCCAGGCTGTACACTTTGCTCTGGTCCGCCTTGTCCTGCTTCTCTTCCAGCCTTTGGCAAAGATAAGGCCGTGCAGCATCCCGGGGGATTATCTGCACAGCCTTATCATATCATTGGGCATTCTCTGGTTCTATAGAGAAAACTATCTTCTTTCTTTATCCAAGTGTCACATTTAATTCCAGGGGCTTCTGGCCTGTCAGAGCCTGGCTTCTGGAATCCGGCTGTGAGGTTCCGGCATAAATACGGAAGCTCCTGCTGTCAATGTGGCGCTGTCCCTGCTCGTCCACAACTTCCATAGCTCTGTTTTTCACTACCAGGGAAATCTGTTTCCTCTCTCCTGCTTTTAAAGCTACTCTCTGGAAAGCACAGAGACTATAGTTTCTGACAGCCAAAGGTGATTCTAAATCCTTGATGTAAAGCTGAACCACATCCTCTGTATCCACTGCTCCCTTATTCTCCAGAGTTACCTCCACCTCAATATCAGAATCCGCCGTCACCTGATTGGTGATTCTGGCCTGGGTAACCTGTACATCTCCGTAGGTCAGACCATATCCGAAGGGATAGAGGGCTTCCTTTTCCATGAACCGGTAGGTGCGGTTCTTCATGGAATAATCCGTGAATTCCGGCATTCCTTCTAAATCTTTGTAGAAGGTTACAGGCAGCTTTCCGGATGGGGATGTTTTTCCGAACAGCAAATCAGCTACAGCTTTTCCGCCTCTGGCACCGGGATACCATGCCTGCAGAATACCGTTGCAGTTAGCGTCCGGGTAGTTTAAATCAATGGCGCTTCCTGCCATAAGAACCAGAATGGTGGGCTTGCCTACTGCCGTTACTTTTTCAATCAGCTCCTCCTGAACCTTAGGAAGGTGCAGGTCTTTCTTATCCCCGGATGCATCGCTGTTTCCTGTATCTCCCTCTTCTCCCTCTAAAGTCTCATCCAGTCCTACGCAGATAACCACCACGTCGCTGTGTTCTGCTGTAATCACAGCCTCGGAAATCCTGTCCTGATTCCAGGCCAGATTCTCCACCTTATCTTTGTACAGATGGCAGCCCTGGGAATACAGCACACGAATATCATCTCCGGCTTCATCCTGGATTCCCTCCAGAACCGTAATATATCTGGAAGAGGTTCCGTGATAATTTCCAATCAATGCAGCTCTGCTGTCCGCATTGGGACCTACCACGCCAATGGTTTTTACTTTACTCTTATCAATAGGAAGAACCCCGTCATTTTTCAGAAGAACACAGCTCTTTCTGGCAAGGTCAATGGCTTCCTCCACATGCTCCTTACACTCTACCTTCTCATATGGAATTTCATCGTACTGGCTTCCGTCAAAAAGCCCCATAAGGAATCTGGCGGTAAGGGCCCGGACTGCAGACTTGGTAATATCCTCCTCTGTAATCAGCCCATCCTCAATAGCTCCCAGAAGATGAAGGTAAGTGTTTCCACAGTTTACGTCACAGCCTCTCTTCAGGGCTAAAGCTGCTGACTCTCTGGCATTCTTGGTCACCTTATGGTTTTCGTGGAAATCCTTGATAGCCCAGCAGTCAGAAACAAAATGTCCGTCAAACTGCCACTTGCCCCGCAGCACTTCTTCCATCAGATAGTGGTGGCCGCAGCAAGGCTCTCCGTTGGTTCTGTTGTAAGCTCCCATAACAGACTCCACATCTGCCTCTGTCACAAGGGCCTCAAAGGCCGGCAGATATGTCTCCCACATATCCTTTAAGCTGGCTTCTGCGTCAAACTGATGGCGGACAGCCTCAGGTCCGCTGTGTACCGCAAAATGCTTAGCACAGGCGGCTGCCTTCATCACCGGGCCGTCTCCCTGGAGTCCCTCCACAAATTTCACACCAAGACGGGAAGTAAGGTAAGGGTCCTCCCCATAGGTTTCATGTCCTCTTCCCCAGCGGGGGTCACGGAAAATATTTACATTAGGAGACCAGAAGGTAAGTCCCTTATATATATCTCTGTCCTCATGTTTGGCATATTCGTTATATTTGGCTCTTCCTTCTGTGGCGATAATATCTCCCACCTTTTTCATTTCCTCATCGTCAAAGGCAGCAGCCATGGCTATGGCCTGGGGAAACATGGTGGCCACTCCTGCCCTGGCTACTCCGTGAAGAGCTTCATTCCAGTAATTGTAAGTGGGAACCCCCAGCCGCTCCACCGGTGCAGCGTCATACCGCAGCTGGGCCGCCTTCTCCATAAGAGTCATTTTGCTGACCAGCTCCTCTGCCTTTTTCCTGGCCTCTGCCCTTTCCTTTCTGAAATTTTTCATGAGCTTTTTCCTCCTTGTGATAAATTCTGTATTTCTATGCATTTCCCTTGTATTCTCTGAAGGGGTCTGCATTTTGTTTACTCTGCTTCTTATTGTATTTGCTTTTCCCCGATTTCTCAACCGATTTTTTGCGTTGGATTTCCTATTTCTTGCTATTTTAATCCTATTTTTATTTGCAGCAGCCATACAGCCCCATGGCTGAACAATTACTTTTATTTTACTTCTTTTTGGGTTTCCTCCCGGTATTTTGTGGGAGATTTCCCGGTATGCTTTTTAAAAGCCAGAGAAAAATAATTGGTATCCCGGTACCCTACCATCATAGCAATTTTGCCGGTTTTCAGGCTGGTGGTTTCTAATAGGGACTTGGCCTTTTCAATCCGTTTTCGCACAATGTATTCGTTGCAGCCCTCATGGGTCACCCGTTTAAACAGCCTGGAAAAATAGTTAGGCGTAATGTACAGGGAAGCAGCAATATTGGAAACCGTCAGCTCCTCTGTCAAATGCTCGGAAATATAATACTTGGCTTTATCCACAATCTCATGGACACTCTCCTCCTCTTTCCCCAGCATCTGGTTCAGAAACATTTCCGTAACCTCGCAGGCCTCTTCCCGGTTAGCGGACAGCAGGCTTTTTGACAATGCATCCAGCTTCCCCGGCTCTGTTTCCTTAGAATCACCGATATAGGCAAAATAGGTGGCGGAAGCCATCTCAAAGCACAGCCTTCTCACCGTCTGTTGGGATAGATTATAAGACTGGGTAGCCTTGGTAAAGGTGCGGAAGGCTTTCATCACATATTCTGTGTTTCCTGTGTTGCTGCACATTATCCCCTTCAGCTCCCCGTAAATATCCCGGAATATATCATTCTTATTCTTATCACCCAGGGTCTGTACAATATCCTGAATTCCTTCTTTTTCCGTATCCAGCAGATATTTTGCGTCATTGTAGGAAATATACAGGCTGCCAAAGCCCTGAACAGAGCTGCCCACTACAATTTTGGGCTTTGTGTCAAACTCATCCTTTAAGATTTCCGACAGCTCTTCTATCTGCTCCATCACCGAGTCATCCTCCCCGGTAAAATAGACGATTCCCACAGTGCCATCCTCATCCAGAAAAGTAACTCCCTCCTCCTGGGCGTCCACCACGCTGATGCAGATATTTTTCACAGACAGATTATGAAAATCCGCTTCTTCCTGAACCGCCATATTTCTTGCCGGCATCAACAGAACCAGTCGAAGACTACGCTCCGTATCAAAGCCAAAATATTCCCGCAGATTATAAAGCACTGCCTCCATATCCTTCTCCCTATGGGCCAGCACACGCATACACCGCTCCAGTTCCATCTGCTCAGCGGTTCCCTGGGTTCTCTGCCGCAGGAGAAAGCTTCGCTTCTCTTCCTGGGCTTCGTCCAGGTAGGCAACCTGTTCCCGGATAACCTTAGACAGCTTCTCTTCCTCAATAGGCTTTAAGAAAAAATCCTGTACCTGAAGCCGCAGGCTCTGCCTGGCATACTCAAAGCTGTCATAGCCAGTCAGCACGATTACTCTTAAATCCGGCTGGATGCTTCTGGCCTTTTCTATCAATTCCAGCCCCGTCATTCCTGACATCTGTATATCTGTAATCATAATCTGAGGCTTGTGCTCCTCCAGCAGGGACAAGGCCTCCATACCTGTGGCCGCAGTATAGACCTGCTGAATCCCCAAACTTAGCCATGGAATTACTTTTTTCATTCCCATACGAATCATTTTTTCGTCGTCCACAATTAACACTTTATACATTTATCATATCCCCTTTTAAGATTCCGTCATCCACCTTTTCGGTATAAGGCAGCTGGATTTCCACTGTCACCCCACCATAATCATTGCGCAGGTAACAAAGACCATAATCCGTTCCATAGAGCAGCTCAATTCTTTTATTTACATTCCGCACCCCGTATCCAAAAGATTCGTCGTACTCTGACAGCTGCTGGTTCATGGTATCTATTTGCTCCTGGGTCATTCCTGTTCCCGTATCCGCCAGGGTAATCAGTACGCTGTCCCCTTTTCTCACCGCTCTAAGAGCTACGCTTCCCTTATTTCCCTCCTTGATTTTAATGCCGTGGTAAATAGAATTCTCTACCAGGGGCTGAAGGGTCAGTTTAGGTATCATTGCCTTTTTGCAGTTATCGTGTATCTGGATTTCGCTGCCTATAATATTATCATATCTCATGTTCTGGATAATCAGATAATTCTGCACATGCTCTGCTTCCATTTCCAGCGGGATTACGTCATGTCCCTTGCTGAGACAGATTCTGTAATACTTGGCCAGAGCCATTACCAAAGTGGAAATCTCTTTATTTCCGTCGGCCATGGCCTGCCAGTGAATACATTCTAGGGTATTATAGAGAAAATGGGGCTGAATCTGGGATTGAAGAGAATTAAAACGAATCTGTTCTATCTGATGCTGCTCCAGCTTCACCTGCTCCATGAGAACCAGGATTTCTTCCATCATAGCGTTAAATCCTGTGGCCAGTTTCTGGAAGTCCTCTCCCATACTCTCTACATTCAGCCTGGTTCCTAAAGAACCGCTGGCCACCTGGTCCATTTTCTGCACTGTCTGGTCCAGAGGACGGTAAACTTTACGGATAATCTTTTTCACCACCATCAGGCTTAATACTACCAGCACCAGAAGAATGGCTGTCATAAAAAGGATGGTTCTTATGCTGGGTTTATACAAATCCATGGAAGGAATACTGCTGACAATATAATAATCCCAGTCTGTTACCTTCTGGTACATATAAAGCCTGCCGCCTTGAGTAAAGCTGCCACGGCTGCCCTTTAATTTGTCCGCATATCCTGCCTGGCTTCCCATGGCTTCTGTATCAGAATCTGCCAGAATGATTCCGTCCGTTCCGATAATAGAAGAGGCATTCTGCTGGTTAGAATCCATCAGAACCTGCCGCAGGATAGCATTGGAAAAATTCATACACAGCAGGCCCCCTTCCACTGTGATTTTATTCAAATCATAGATGGGAAAATATACGCTTATGGTGTACCGCTGGCCTTTAAAATAATTGTTGGAGATTCCTACTTTCAGTGTATTCTTTTGGACAAAGCGGCACTGGGAATAATCCTTTCGGTATACCATCTGAAACTCACTGGAACTTAAAGCCTCGTTTCCTTTATATAAATAATCCTCCATCCGGTAACTGATAACTGCCAGAAAATTCATCTCCGGATACATATTCTGACAGCTGGACATAACGCTGTATGTGTCGTTAGCATATCTGGAATATTTCTGGTCCTTCCGGCTGGTACACTGGAGATAATTCTGCACAGAAGTATCCAGAACCATGGCAATAGCCATTGCCTTGTACTGGTTAAGAGCCCCCTGGAAATTGTCCGACATAGTATCGTTATTCTCCTGCAGAAGCTCCATGGTTTTCTGTTTCATAGAATATACGGAGGATATAGTAGATACAACAAGAACAATCAGTGTTACCGTCACAATCACAGTGGTGGTCAGAGTCTGCATTTTCTTATCTAGTTTCCAGTTACTGATTTTTTCTCTCCATCTTTTCATATCTGTTCTCTC
>NHCFR01400__coassemble_466_pt1 | contig 48360 bp, 39 predicted proteins | sample NHCFR01400__metabat2_high_PE_048 | metagenome-assembled genome bin NHCFR01400
TGAAAATTCATTCTACGTCATTATGCTGAAAATGAACGTGCCAGTACACTAGGATGAACTGTTACACAAGCCCTGCAATTTTTCCGGACTTCGTTGACAAAGAGCGGGAGCCATGGTATGGTGTTCATAAAAATAATCAAATTGTGATAAATGGGATAGTACCAAAGAAAGACAGGATAAGAATATGAAGAAAAACATAAGGAAAAAGGCGTGTATCTGCCTGGGGCTTTTCTGTCTGTGTCTGAGCGGGCTGACATCCTGCTCCTTAAAGGATAGCGACAATCAGACCCTGGAAAAAGGTGTGCTGAAGGTTGGTATGGATTTAGATATAGAGCCCTTGTGTTACTTGTCAGAGGAAACCAGCAAGCCGGAGGGGTTTGACGTGGAGCTGGCCCAAGCCCTGGCAGAGGGAATGGACCTGGAGCTGGAGATTGTAGATACCTCCCAGGAAAATCTTTTGAAATCTCTGGACGGAGACCTGTATGACTGTGTGATTTCAGGGGTGGGACTTTCAGAGTGGAATGAGATTCATTATTCCCACACAGAAGTCTATGCAGAGGCAGAGGCTGTGAAGGACCAAATCAGCATGGAACTGACGGATACCAGTCTGGCGATTTTTACCCAAAAGGGCAGTTCCCTGAGGGATAAATTGGACCAGGAATTAGAACAATTGAAAAAAGACGGGACTTTGACAGAAATTTCCCAGAAGTATTTTGGGGAGGATATTACCGGCTGAAAAAAAGCAAGTTATTTTTTAAAAAATGACTTGCTTTTTTTCATGGATAATGGTAGCATAAATATATAGTTTAATGCCTAAACTAATTAAGGAGGTAAAGCCCCGATGGAAATTTTGAAGGTAACAGACAAAGCCTTCCAGGCCTATGGAAAGGTCATCCATGGAATTGATGTTGCAGACTTGCTGGAGGCTTTGAAGGAAACTCCCCAGCCGGACGATGTAGTCTATGTGGCATCAGATGAGAAGCTGGAGGCCTGTCCCTGCGTGGAGAAAATCGGCTACAGCCTGTACGGCGGAATGCCCATACAGGTGGGATACTGCAACGGCAGCAACGTGCTTTTAAACGCTGTTGAGTATCACAGAGATTCTGAGGTGAATGTGGCTCAGACCGACATGATTCTTATCCTGGGAAAAGAACAGGATATTGAGGAAGACGGTACATATGATACTGGGAAGATGGAAGCGTTCCTGGTTCCGGCAGGCACTGTTGTTGAAGTGTATGCCACAACGCTTCACTATGCACCCTGCAATGTAAACGGAAATAAATTCCGGGCAGCAGTAATCCTTCCAAAAGGGACGAACACCGAAGCGCCGGCGCCCCAGAGCAATACAGCCGAAGATAAGCTGCTGTTTGCCAGAAATAAATGGCTCATTGCTCATGAAGAAGGAAAAGTAGAAGGTGCTTTTGTAGGATTAAAAGGAAAAAATCTGTCTGTAGAATAGACAGTATAGGAGGTAGAAAAAATGAATTTACAGAACATGCCAGAAGTAAAAATGGGTATCGTGGCCGTAAGCCGTGACTGTTTCCCAATGACTCTGTCTGAGAACAGAAGAAAAGCAGTAGTAGCTGCTTACAAAGGAGAAATTTATGAATGTCCAACCGTAGTAGAAAGCGAAGTAGACATGCAGAAAGCTTTAAAAGAGCTGAGAGAAGCCGGATGTAACGCACTGGTTGTATATCTTGGAAACTTCGGCCCGGAGACTGCAGAGACTCTGTTAGTAAAATATTTCCACGGTCCATGTATGGTAGTGGCAGCAGCAGAGGAAGGCGACCTGGTACAGGGAAGAGGAGATGCATACTGCGGTATGTTAAATGCCAGCTACAACCTGAAGCTGCGTAACTTAAAAGCCTATATTCCGGAATATCCTGTTGGCACAGCTGAAGAAGTGGCAGGTATGATTGAAGAATTTATTCCCATCGCAAGAGCTGTTGTGGGACTGAAAAACCTGAAAGTTATCAGCTTCGGTCCTCGTCCTCAGGACTTCCTGGCCTGCAATGCTCCTATCAAGAGACTGTATGACCTGGGAATCGAGATTGAAGAAAACTCTGAGCTGGACCTTTTCGAGTCCTTTAAAAACCATGAAGGAGACCCACGTATTCCTGAGGTGGCAAAGGATATGGAGAAAGAGCTGGGCGAAGGCAATATGAAACCGGAAATCCTGCCGAAACTGGCTCAGTATGAAATTACTCTGCTGGATTGGGTAGAGGCTCACAAAGGCTCCAGAAAATATGTGACTCTGACTACAAAATGCTGGCCTGCATTCCAGACACAGTTTGGCTTTGTTCCCTGCTATGTAAACAGCCGTCTTACAGGAAGAGGAATCCCTGTATCCTGTGAAGTTGACATCTGGGGTACTGTAAGCGAGTATATCGGTACAGTAATCAGCCAGGATGCTGTAACCCTGCTGGATATTAACAATACTGTTCCGTCTCACATTTATGACAATGAAATCAAAGGTAAATATGATTATACATTAAAAGATACCTTCATGGGCTTCCACTGCGGAAATACAACTTCCGGAAAACTGTCTTCCTGCACCATGAAATATCAGATGATTATGGCAAGAAATCTGCCGGAAGAAGTAACTCAGGGAACTCTGGAAGGAGATATTGTACCGGGAGACATCACCTTCTACCGTCTCCAGAGCACTTCCGACTGCAAGGTTCGTGCTTATATTGCACACGGCGAAGTTCTTCCTGTAGCTACACAGAGCTTTGGCGGCATCGGTATTTTCGCTATTCCGGAAATGGGACGTTTCTACCGCCATGTACTGGTAGAGAAAAATTATCCTCACCACGGAGCTGTTGCTTTCGGACACTATGGAAAAGCATTATATGAAGTATTCAAATACATTGGTGTGGAAGTAGACGAAATCAACTACAACCAGCCAAAGGGTGTTCTGTATCCTACAGAGAATCCATTTGCATAAGACTGAAAAGCATGAAATGTCCGGGGCTGCCGTATTTTGCGGCAGTCCCATTCAGTAAAGGAGAGAATATATGTTATACATTGGTGTAGATTTAGGAACCTCTGCCGTAAAGCTTCTGCTTATGGACGGAGAGGGAAAGATTCAGAAAATCGTATCCAGAGAGTATCCTCTTTCCTTCCCTCATCCCGGCTGGTCTGAGCAGAACCCGGAAGACTGGTGGGAGCAGAGCCTGGAGGGAATCAAAGAACTGACAGCAGAATGCGACAAGAGCCAGGTGGCCGGCATCAGCTTCGGCGGACAGATGCATGGTCTGGTAATTCTGGACGAAAAGGATAAAGTGATTCGTCCGGCTATCCTCTGGAATGACGGAAGAACGGGAAAAGAGACGGATTATCTGAACCAGGTAATCGGCAAAGACAAGCTGTCCCAGTATACGGCAAACATTGCTTTTGCAGGCTTTACCGCACCGAAGATTCTCTGGGTAAAGGAAAACGAGCCGGAGAACTTTAAGAAAATCAAAAAGATTATGCTGCCAAAGGATTACCTGGCTTATATGCTGTCCGGAACTCATTGCTGTGATATGTCAGACGCTTCCGGCATGCTTCTGCTAGATGTAAAGAACCGCTGCTGGTCCAAGGAAATGCTGGACATCTGCGGCGTGACAGAAGAGCAGATGCCTAAGCTTTTTGAAAGCTATGAAACCGTAGGAACCTTAAAGCCGGAGCTGGCACAGGAGCTGGGAATCCCTGCTTCCTGCAAGATTGTAGCGGGAGCCGGAGACAATGCGGCGGCAGCCGTGGGAACAGGAACCGTAGGAGACGGCATGTGCAATATTTCCCTGGGAACCAGCGGAACTATTTTCATCTCCAGCAAAGACTTTGGAGTAGACCCTAACAATGCCCTTCATGCTTTCGCTCATGCAGACGGTCATTATCATTTAATGGGCTGTATGTTAAGCGCAGCTTCCTGTAATAAATGGTGGATGGACGAGATTATCGGCACCAAGGACTATGCAGGAGAGCAGGCCAAGATTGAAAAGCTGGGTGAGAACAATGTCTTCTTCCTGCCTTATTTAATGGGAGAGCGTTCTCCGCACAATAATCCTAATGCCAGAGGAACCTTTATCGGCCTTACTATGGACAGCACCAGGGCAGACATGACCCAGGCGGTTCTGGAAGGCGTAGCCTTCGCTATCCGTGATTCCTTTGAGGTGGCAAAATCCCTGGGCATTAAGATTGAAAGAACCAAAATCTGCGGCGGCGGCGCTAAGAGCCCTCTTTGGAAAAAGATGATTGCCAATATCCTGAATATTAAGGTGGATGTAATTGAGTCCGAAGAAGGACCGGCCCTGGGCGGCGCTATGCTGGCGGCAGTAGCTAACGGCGAATTTGCTTCTGTAGAGGAAGCGGCTGCCAAAATCGTGAAAGTAATTGACACCGTGGAGCCGGAACCGGAACTGGCGGCTAAATACGAAGAACGTTATCAGAAATTCGTAAAAATTTATCCTACAGTGAAGGAATTGTTCCAGGAGATTATTTAAGAGAAAATTTAGGAGAAAAAGGCTGTCTGAGAACCCGGAAGGTTAAAAAGGGTTTTCCCGGACAGTCCTTTTTCGTTTTTTTAGTGTTTCCTGCAGACTTGTTCTTAGAAGAAAAAGGTATTAAAATAGAGAAAAACAAATAAGACAAGAGAACAAGAACAGAGAGGAAATAAGATGAAATATATTTTAGATGTTCACACCCATACCATAGCCAGCGGACATGCCTATAATACCATGCGGGAAATGGCAAAAGCAGCCAGTGAAAAGGGATTAGAGCTTTTAGGAATTACGGAGCATTCCATGAGTATGCCCGGTACCTGCCAGCTTTTTTATTTTGAAAATCTGAAGATGGTGGAACGGGAGATGTATGGCGTGGAACTGCTTTTGGGAGCAGAGCTGAATATTATGGATTACAGAGGACGGGTGGACATGGAGGAAAAAACCCTGAAAACCATGGATATAACCATTGCCAGTATGCACATTCCCTGTATCAAGCCGGGAACCAGAGAGGAAAACACCAACGCCTATCTGGAAGTCATGAAAAATCCCTATATTAACATCATCGGGCATCCTGATGACGCCAGGTATGAGGTGGATTATCTGGCCTTGGTCCAGGGGGCCAGGGAACATGGTATATTGCTGGAAGTAAATAACAATTCCCTTGACCCACGCTGTACCCGTATGGGAGGAGAAGAGAATATCAGGACCATGCTGAAATACTGCCGGGAATATCAGGTTCCTGTGGTGGTAAACAGTGATGCCCATACAGACACATTGGTGGGAAATCACTGCTATGGAGAGAAAATCATAGAAGACATGGACTTTCCCCAGGAGCTGGTGGTCAATGGAAGTGTCCAAGAATTAAAAAAATATGTAAACAAGTTTAAGAATTTATAAAAAGTTTATATTTTATTGAGGAAAAGTGAAGCTCCATTCTTTACTTTAAAAATTTACTGTGCTAATATATATAAAGGTGATGGGAGATATAACCGATAAAGCGTTAATGCAGAAAAGGAGTAAAGCCCATCATAGGGTGCTTATTAAACAAAGGAGATATTAGTATGAGTAAAAAAATCCATACTGAGGCAGTAGATTCCCTGTTTGATGCTGTCCTTAGTTTAGAGAACAGAGAAGAGTGCTATCGCTTTTTTGAGGATGTATGCACGGTAAATGAAATTTTATCTCTCTCCCAGAGATTCGAGGTTGCAAAAATGCTGAAGGAGAAGAGAACGTATCTGGAAATTTCAGAAAAAACAGGGGCTTCCACAGCCACCATCAGCCGGGTAAACCGGAGTCTGAATTATGGAAATGATGGCTATGAGATGGTGTTTGAAAGAATCGGGGAAGAAAAAAAATAGCATAGACGAAGAAAATAGAACATAGCTATGAAGAAGAATACCGCTTGGGTTATAGGAACCTGGGCGGTATTATCTTTGTATCCGGGATAAATACTGCCCGGACATGGCCGATGAGGAGGCGGAGAAAATGGGCTGGTATGGAAATTATGTATCGGTGAGTATGGAGCGTACCCTGGTTCTCTACGGAGAAGAGAAGACTCTGATACCGGGAACCATACCGGAATTTATCCTGAATGCTTCTATGGGAATGTGGCATTTTGAGAAGGACCGGGAGGAAATCGCAAAAGCCTGTACGGAAGGCCAGGAACTGGCGGAAAAGATTATGAGGGAACATCCCAACATCCTTTCGCCCCTTTGCAAGTAGTTTTCGAGGGATATTCATAGGGGAAGAGAGACGCCTGTGTTATTCAGAATAAAATAGCAAGGGAAAGAGGCTGTCCCATTACATATTTATGCAGACTGAGCAAATGATATGTAATGGGGCAGCCTCTATTTCAAGGAAGTGTTGTGTATGTATAGGATTTAATGGCAGTTGTATTTTTTACTTTTCGTTGTAGTAAGGGATATTTTCTACATCCAGTTTATTGTTTGGATTCTCGTTATAGTATGGGAAGCGGCTTACGTCAGCATGAATCTTAATCTTATTTAAAGCAAACATGAATTTTCACATTTGATAGGTGAATAAAACATGAATTTTCACATTAAACTATTGAAAAAAGTGAAAAATCGAGTATAATATAGGGCAGCAACAGGTGAACTGTTAGAGGAGGGACAATGTATGCAATATGAAAGTGAGCGTATTGAATATAAATCTCAAATGATTGATGATATTTACAAGGAAGTCATTGCATTTGCGAATACTGACGGCGGTGTTATCTACATCGGCATCGATGATAAAGGCAATTTGACAGGCATTGACAATGTGGATGAAACTTACACCCGCCTAACCAATGGTATTCGTGACGCTATTGCACCGGATGTCACTATGTTCGTGCGGTATGTCCTCCAGGATAATAAAGTGATTCAGATTGAAGTTGGAGAAGGCAGTTATAAGCCTTATTATCTGAAATCCAAGGGAATGAAGCCCAACGGTATTTATGTCCGTCAGGGTGCCTCCAGTGTACAGGCATCTCCGGCTCAGATTCGCAAAATGATTAAAGACTCTGACGGCGATGTATTTGAGGAAATGCGTGCCCCCCAGCAGGAGCTGTCCTTTGAGGAGGCAGAGCGTACCTTCATGCGGTATAAGGTTGATTTCTCTGAAGAAAAGTATATTGTCCTCGGCCTGCGAAACATCCACGACGACCAGTACACCAATCTGGCTATGCTTCTGTCAGACCAATGCCAGCACACGACCAAAATTGCCGTGTTTGGTGATGAAGCGAATATTACCTTTAAAGACGCAAAGGAGTTTGGCGGTTCCATCTTCAAACAGTTGGATGACAGCTATACGTATCTGACACTCTGCAATCGCACTGCTGCCACATTCAAGGGTTTGGAAAGAGTGGAGCTTTCTGATTATCCCGAAGATGCTTTGCGTGAGGCATTGCTCAATGCACTTGTCCATCGTGACTACAGCTATAGCGGCAGCATTATTATCAATGTCAATGATTCCTGTATCGAGTTTATTTCGATTGGCGGCCTGCTGCCCGGTCTTTCTGCCGACGATATTCGTAATGGCATTTCTCAGCCCCGCAATCGCAAATTGGCTGAAATTTTCCATCGTTTAAGGCTGATTGAATCCTACGGCACTGGCATCCGTAAAATCTATGCGCTCTACAAAGATTGCGCTGTGCAGCCCCGCATCGAAGTAACCACCAACACATTCAAACTGGTGCTGCCTAACATGAATGCCAGCGGTTCTGTTGCCGAAAGTGCATCGGAAACAGTTGAAAAAGCCCCTGTGGTAATCACTCCGCAAATGAAAACGGTAATGGATTATTTAGCTGAGTACGGCGAAATGACTGACGAAGATATGCGGGAGCTGCTGAATATTAAAAAGACAAGAGCCTATCTGCTTGCCCGCCAAATGAATGAAACTGGGTTGATTGAGATTATTGGCAGAGGTGCCGCAAAGAAGTATAAGTTGAAATGAGCCAAATGAAGATAAAAACTCTTCCGTCGTTTTTGTCAAAACAAGCTGAGCGATTGATTGGGTTAGTTTTTCAGCGAAAATAATGAATATTCTAAGATAAGTAAATAAGTTGCCTCTATAAAATAGAAAGGGAGAAAATAAAATAGCAAAGATGTGCAAAAAGAAAGTGACCGAATACCCAGTGACTTGGTCAACAAGGCAGTTGATTTTGGCTAATAGTGGTGTAGTAGCACCACCCTCAAGTTTGAAAAAACTTGGTATTACTGGGTTTTTAGAGATTTCTACAGATACTGCCGTGATACATTAAGGGCCGGGAACCTGTTTGAAGGTTCCCGGCCCGCTGTGTTTTCATTTGCTGTACCTTCTGAAAGGAAAATGCTTTGAGCCTTCCCTTCACTAGCTTTATTCCTGCGAGCAACGAGTCAAGCGGACATGCTTGCATGTCCATTTGGCGATGCTGTGTGCCAGTGGCACACGCTTAGCACCGACCAGAGTGGAACGTAGACCTGTCGCAAGAGTCTAATACCTCGATGCTTGCATCGCCGCTAGATGGAAGCCGCATGCTTACATCGGGGTATTTGACTTTACTTCAAAGAAGTCCCGAATCTGTCCGGCAATGATTTGCATAAGCCGCTGTCTGGCCTCAGTTGCGGCCCAGGCCACATGGGGAGTAATCAGCAGACGGCTTTTGTCTTTCACAGAAAAGAAGGGACTGTCGGCAGCCATGGGCTCACAGCAGAGCACGTCAAGACCGGCGGCCATAACCTCTCCCTGATTTAAGGCCTGGGCAAGGTCAGCCTCTTTTATAATAGGCCCCCGGCCAAGATTCAGGAGGATAGCCGAGGATTTCATTTTCTGGAAAGCATTTTTATCCATGAGGCCTCCTGTATACTGGTTCAAGGGGGCATGGATAGAGAGAATATCAGATTCCGTCAAAAGCGTATCAAAATCTACCTGCTGATAGCCTTCCTGGGCAGGAGCCCCTGAGGCAGAATAATAGATGACTTTGGCTCCAAACATACCGGCAATGTCCGCCACTCTGCGGCCGATAGCGCCAAGGCCCAGGATTCCCCAGGTCATGCCATGGAGCTCATGGAAAGTTCGGCCAAAGTGGGTGAAAATCCGGTCATTGACATACCGGCCTTCTTTTACATAATCGTCATAATACCGGAGACTTTCCAGGAGATAGAAGAGGAGGGCGAAGGTGTGCTGGGCCACAGATTCTGTGGAATACCCGGCTACATTGCGCCACTGAATCTGACGCTGGGCCAGATAGTCTTTGTCCAGGTTATTGGTGCCTGTAGCGGTGACACAGACAAGCTTTAGATTCTGGGCCAAGCCAATAGTTTCTTGGTTAATCTGAACCTTATTGACTACCAGAACATCTGCGTCCTTAGCCCGCTGGGGAACTTCTTCAGAGGAGGAAAAGGGGTATTTTACCACTTCTCCCAGTTTTTCAAAGGGAGTATAGTCAATATCTTCTCCCAGGGTGTTGGCATCTAAAAAGACAATGTTCATAATCGTTTTCTCCTTTTCAAAACAGCAGTATTTGTATGGAAATAAGGTTGCTGTTAGGTTTAAAATTACACTATGTATACAACACTATTTTATTTAGTTTATCATGAATTTTTTTACTCTACAACTGCATAACGCAACATTTATCCAAAGATAACAGTTCAGCCTTGTTGAACCGTTACAGGCAAAATCCATGCAAAATCGCCTACGGCGATGGGAGTTCACCCTTTACAAATAGTTTTCAAAACTATATAATAGGGAGCAGAGGTGATGAAATGACAATAGACACAAAAGACATATTAAACAGCATACTTGAAAGTATATCCAGAATTGATTATATCAAACCCGAGGAAATCCCGGGGATAGATTTATACATGGACCAGGTGACCACCTTTATGGAGGACCACCTGCAATCCTCTAAGCGGCATCCTGAGGACAAGATTCTGACGAAGACAATGATAAACAACTATGCGAAGAATGATTTGCTTCCTCCGCCGGTGAAAAAGAAATATTCCCGGGAGCATATGCTGATGCTGGTTTTTATTTATTATTTCAAAAACATACTTTCTATCAATGATATACAGACTCTGTTGGAACCTTTGGCCAGAGATTTCTTCCCCGGTGAAGGTACCATGGATTTAACAGATTTGTATAAGGAGATTATGGAACTGGAACTGGCTCAAATAGAACCCCTGGCTAAGGATGTAACGAAAAAATTTGGCCTGGCTTGGGATTCCTTTCGGGATGCGGCTCCCCAGGAGCAGGAATTTCTCCGAAAATTTGCTTTTATCTGTATGCTTAGCTTTGACGTATATGTAAAAAAACAAGTCATTGAAAATCTCATCGACCAGATGAGTGAGAAAGAAAAGGAAAAGAAATAACGGGTGAGCACCTGCCGTATACAAGAAGTCTATTCTTGTATACGGTTTTTTTATGATATAGGAAAGTTCTCACTTTCCTATATCATAAAAAGCGCTTTGCGCAGCGATGCGCACTCGCATGAAAGGCAGATGTCAGCTAAAGCTGACCACGCTCGGCGCAGCAAAAGTGTGCTTCTTGGAAGAAAATGGAATTGCAAGGGTGTGCGAAGCACACTTTTGTTCGGAGTGAAAAGATATGATAAGCAGATGTAGTGTGCAGAAGCGTTTTCATGGATTGTCTTGCTGCTATTGTACATCATTCGAATGGTTTGGATAAACCGAAAAATGAAAGAGTCAAATACCCCGATGTAAGCATGCGGGGCACCAAGCATCGGGGTATTTGACCCTTGCGGCAGTTGCCAAATGGACATGCAAGCATGTCCGCTTGGCTCGATGCTCGCAGGAATAAAAACAGAAGTTATATCCCCCCGCCGGGCTTGTAGGCTTGTGAAATATTTGTTAAACTGACCCTGGATATAAATTCGGACATGTCTGTAGGGCTGTGCAAGAGGACTTGCCCTCCATACACCAGTCTGGAATTTTCATAAAAGCATGCAAGAGACAAGGGATGATAAATTATGGAACATATAGAAAAAAATACGGCCTTTTGCCTGGGAGATTTTACGGTAGAGCCAGGTACTAGAGCCAGTGGCTTTTTGTCTTTGGCTAACGGGGAGTTTTCCCTTCCTGTTACTATTTTAAATGGGGAAAGACCGGGAAAAACAGTGTTGATTACAGCAGGCATCCACAGCGGAGAGTATGTGGGAATTCAGTCTGCCATAGAACTTTCCAACAGGCTGAAAATAGAAAAGATAGCAGGGACAGTTGTAATTGTAAAGGTTATTAACCGGGAAGCCTTTGAGAAGAGAAAGGGCAGCATGGGAATGGAAGACGGGAAAAATCTGAACCGTGTATTTCCCGGAAGTCCGGAAGGAACCCAGACAGAACGGCTGGCCTGGGGGATTGAGAAGGAATTATTTCCTATAGCAGATTATTACATTGATTTGCACAGCGGGGATGACTTTGAGCAGCTTACCCCTTATGTGTATTATGCAGGAGTTGCTTCGGAACAGGTGGTAAAAATGTCCAGGGAAATGGCGGAGCAGGCGGACCTGCCTTATATGGTTTGTTCTACTGTAGGCAGCGGCGGCTGCTATAATTATGCGGCTGCTTTGGGTATTCCAAGTATTCTGATTGAAAGAGGAGGCATGGGGGCCTGGAGCCAGGAGGAGAGCCACTCCACCCGCCGGGACGTGCGGAACATTCTCTGCCATTTAGGTGTGTATCTGGGACAGAAAGACTACAGGACTTATTATCCTCTGGAGGTGAAAGATATTGTATACCAGGGGGCTACTTACGGAGGATTTTGGTATCCTTCCAAGGCTCCGGGAGACATGATTCGCCCGGGAGAGGTTCTGGGAATGGTCAGGGATTATGAAGGAAAGGTTCTGGAAGTGTGCCGTGCGGAGACAGAAGGAGTAATTCTTTACCAGACCGGAAGCCTTCAGGTAGAGGAAGGCGGCCCTATGATTGCCTATGGAAGGATTTCCAGGGAGAAGGACGACCGAAAACAGAGGATAACCAATTACTGGACAAAGCGCAGCGAAAGCTTTAAGGAACAGAGACGTGCAGAGCTCCACAGTCATATGGCAGAACGGTGGCTGGAGGAGATTGGAAAATATCTTCCCGGAGACAAGAAGCTGCGGATATTAGACGTGGGCTGCGGCTCCGGATTTTTCACTATTCTTCTGGCAAGGGAAGGCCATCAGGTAACTGGTACGGATTTAACCCCGGATATGGTTACTCATGCAAGGGAATTGGCTGCAGAAGAGGGAGTGTCCTGTGATTTTCAGATAATGGACGGAGAAAATCTGGAATTTGAACAGGAGAGCTTTGACCTGGTGATTTCCAGAAACCTGACCTGGACCCTTCCGGATGCAAAGAGAGCCTATGGAGAGTGGATGCGAGTGCTGAAAAAGGATGGAATCCTGCTGAATTTTGACGCTAATTACGGGGCGGAGGATTTTGCAGATACCTCTCATCTGCCTAAAAATCATACCCATAATAAAGTGGGATTGGATATGATGCGGGAATGTGAGGAGATTAAGCGGCAGCTTCCTATCAGCTCTTATGTACGTCCGGCCTGGGATGTGGAAACCCTGGGAAATCTGGGAAGTGCAAGTTTGTCGCTGGATTTGGGAATCAGCAGAAGGATATACAAGGAAAAAGATGCCTTTTATAATCCTACGCCTTTGTTTGCCCTATGTGCCAGAAAAGACGGATAAATACAGAGAAAAAGAAGAGGAACGAGATATGAGAAAGTATATTATCCAAAGACTGCTGCAGTTGATTCCCATCCTCGTTGGCATTACCTTTCTTTCATTTGCTCTTATGCATACCTCGGCAGCCGATGCCATTGATATTATGGAGCAAAATACAGGTACCGTCCTGTCTGAGGAAGCCAAGGCTCAGGCCAGGGAAGAGCTGGGCCTTGATAAATCCCTTCCCCGGCAATATGTTAGCTGGCTGGGGAAGGTGCTGACCGGAGATATGGGGGAATCCTATGTTTCCGGTTATCCGGTGCTTTCTACCTTTATTTCCAAGCTTCCTGCAACCATGGCTTTAACCATAAGTTCAGTGCTGGTTACCATACTGATTTCAGTTCCTCTGGGAATTTTGGCGGCAGTGAAGCAGAACCGGGCGGCAGATTATGTGATTCGTTTTTTTAGCTTTATCGGCAATTCTCTTCCTAATTTTTTTGTGTCGTTGCTGCTGATTTATTTCTTTGCCTTAAAGCTGAATTTGTTTCCTGTTATGGGAAATACCCAGGGATGGAAAAGTATCATTTTGCCTACAGTGACGCTGGCTTTAGCTATGGCTTCTAAATATACCAGGCAGGTAAGAGCTACAGTGCTGGAAGAATTAAATAAAGACTATGTTACCGGAGCCAGAGCCAGAGGCGTGAGGGAACACAAAATACTTTTTTTCAGCGTTCTGAAAGCTTCTCTTCTTACCATTGTCACCCTGCTTGCACTGTCTGTAGGGTCTCTTCTGGGAGGAACAGCTATTGTAGAGACTATTTTTATGTGGGACGGCGTGGGTAAAATGGCGGTGGATGCCATTACCATGAGGGACTATCCGGTAATACAGGCATATGTCATTTGGATGGCTGTGATTTATGTGGTTATCAATTTGATAACCGATATAATCTACCACTATCTTGACCCCAGAATTCGTCTTGGCCGGGAGGTGGGAAAATGACAGGTAATAAGCAAAAGTTGACAAAGCAGAAGCTGGTAAAGGATTATACAAAAATAAAGTTTGTGGTTTTGTCTGTGCTGGTGATAGCATTGCTGACGGTTTCTGCATTGGCTCCTTATCTTACCCCCTACGACCCTTATGCCCAGGATTTAAACCAGGCTCTGCAGCCGCCCAGCGCAGCTCATGTGCTGGGAACAGACCGCTATGGAAGGGATATGCTGTCCAGGGTTATCATGGGCTCCCAGACCACCATTTATTCCGCACTGCTTCTTGTGGGGATAATTACGGTGACAGGAACTTTGGTAGGTATTATCTGCGGATACACAGGGGGAAAATTAGACGCTGTTCTTATGCGTATTTCTGATGTGTTTCTGGCTTTTCCAGGCATGGTTTTTGCCATTGCAGTGGCAGGTGTCATGGGAGGGGGCGTTATGAACGCAGTGGTAGCCCTGGCCTGTATTTCCTGGCCCAAATTTGCCAGGATTGCCAGAAGCCAGGTTATGGTAATAAAGGACTCTGCCTTTATAGCTGCAGCTAAGCTGGCGGGGACGGGCAGAATAAAAATGATTGGAAGACATATTCTTCCTAATATAGCAGGGCCCATAGTAGTGACAGCGGTACTGGATATAGGAACCATGATGATGGAAATTGCCGGTCTGTCCTTTTTGGGGCTGGGAGCACTGCCGCCTATTGCAGAATGGGGCTCTATGATGAGCAATGGCAGAAGTATGCTGCAGACTTGTCCCTGGGTAATCCTGGCCCCGGGCTGTGCCATTTTTATTACGGTTATGCTGTTTAACCTATTGGGGGATACGGTGAGGGACCTTCTGGACCCCAGGAACAGAGGAAAGGAAACTATAGAGAATGATTAGTGGTTACGGAAAGAGAACAAAAGGAGACAAAAGAATGGGTAGAAAAGCAATTGCAGGACTGTTAAGCGTGACAATGTGTGCTTCTATTTTCGCAGGATGCGGAGGTTCTTCTGAGAACAATTCTTCCTCACAGGGTAATGCAGAAAACAAGACTTTTAACTATGGAACCACTGCCTATGGAGTGGAGATGGGGAATACAGGACTGAACCCCCATGAGGATTATTCCGGGTGGTCTGCAGTGCGCTACGGAGTAGGGGAAACCCTGTTCCGGTTTAATGAAAACATGGAGTTAGAGCCATGGCTGGCCGAGGGCTATGAGCAGGTGGACGACTATACGGTGAAAATTACCTTAAAGGACAATATCACCTTTTCCAGCGGCAGAAGCCTTGACGGACAGGCGGTAAAGGAGTGTCTGGACCATTTGATTGCCGTACATGACAGAGCTCCGGGAGATTTAAAAATTAAAGAAATTAGGGCAGAAGGCCAGAGTGTTACCATCCAATCAGAGGAGAAGGTGCCTGCGCTTTTGAATTATTTAAGCGACCCTTACGGCGCTATTATTGATATGGACTTTGGAGTGACAGAGGACAAAAATGTGGCCGGTACAGGGCCTTTCATCGCTACTTATGTGTCAGACACGGAAATACAGTTAGAGAAAAATCCGGACTACTGGGGCAAAGAGGTGAAGATGGATAAGGTCAATGTAAAGGAGATTGTAGACGGGGATACGCTGACCATGGCCATGCAGTCAGGGGAGATTGACGCTGCACAGGGACTGCCCTATGCCAGTCTCAGCCTTTTCCAGGATACTGAGACTTATAAAATCAGTTCAGCAGATACCTCCAGAGTGTTTTTTGCCCAGATGAACTATGATACCCCTGCCCTCCAGGAAATTAACGTAAGAAAGGCCATTGCTATGGGCATAGACAAGGAAGGCTTTACCAATAACCTTCTGAGCGGAAACGGAACACCGGCGGTTGGGGTATTTCCTTCTAATTTTTCCTTTGGAAACCAGACCGTAAATGCACCGGAGTATAATCCAGAAGAAGGGAAAAAGCTGTTGGCAGAAGCGGGATGGGAGGATACAGACGGAAATGGTTATGTAGATAAAAACGGGGAGGATTTGACCATCCGCTGGCTGACTTATCCGGGCCGCCAGGAGCTTCCCCTTCTTGCAGAATTTGTGCAGGCAACCTTAAAGGACATTGGCATCAAGGTGGAAGTAAATAATACAGAGAATACTCAGAATTTCCTGGAACAGGGGAACTGGGATATTTTTGCCAGCGCCTTTGTAACGGCGCCTACCGGGGACCCGGAATATTTTTTCACTACCCACTGTCTGAAGGATTCAGCGAAAAACAGAGGGAAATATTATAATGAGGAGCTGGAACAATTAGAAAAACAGCTTCACCAGGAATATGACACTGAGAAAAGAAGTGAATTGGCCGTACAGATGCAGCAGATTCTTTTAGATGACTGCGGATTTGTTTTTGCCTCTCATTTAAAAATGTCCTTTGTCATGAAAAATAATGTGGTGGGATTTGAGGCCCATCCCTCGGATTATTATGAGATTACTGCAGATTTGGATTTTCAATAAACAGGATAGATAAAGGGAAAGGTATGATGAAACAGCCATTACTTGATATGCGGCATGTGGAAATCTGTTACAACGGACAGGCAGTGGTTCAGGATGTGTCTATACAGATGGAAGCAGGAGAAATCCTTGGAATTGTAGGGGAATCCGGCAGCGGAAAAAGTACCTTAGTCCGTTCGGCTATGGGCCTTTTAGGGAAAGCCGGAGCAGTAACCGGAGGAGATATTTATTACAAAGGAAAAAATTTACTGGAGGCAGGTCAGGAGGCCTGGCGAACTCTCAGAGGGCCAGAAATGGGAATGATTTTCCAGAATACGGAAGCCTCTCTCTGCCCTATAAGGACCATTGAGGACCAGATATATGAAAGTGTTTTGGAACATGAGAAAGCCAGCCGCAGCCAAATCAGGGAGCGGGCTCTGGAGCTTTTTGGCAAGATGAAGCTGCAGGACGGAGAGAGAATATTAAAGAGCTATCCCTTTGAGCTTTCCGGAGGCATGAACCAGCGGGTGGGGATTATGATGGCTATGATACTAAAGCCTGCCCTTTTATTGGCAGATGAGCCTACCAGCGCACTAGATGTTACGGTACAGGCTCAGGTGGTGAGAGAGATGATGAAACTGAGAGATAGTTATGGCACAGGGATTGCCATAGTAACCCATAATATGGGAGTGGTAGAATATATGGCGGATAAGATTGCCGTGATGCACCAGGGCAGACTGGTGGAGTATGGACCTAAGGAGCAGGTTATCTATCACCCCCGGGAAGCGTATACAAAGAAATTACTGGGGGCTGTTTTGCGGATTCATAGAGGTTGAGAGAATGGATAAGATTTTGGAAGTGAAAAATCTGAAAAAAGTGTTTTATAAGGACAAAAAGCCCTTTCCTGCGGTGGATAGCCTTAGCTTTTTTCTGGAAAAGGGAGAATGTCTGGGATTGGTAGGAGAAAGCGGCTGCGGAAAAAGCACTGCCGCAAAAATCCTCACCAGACTATTGGAACCGGATGAGGGAAGTATTCTTCTGGATGGCAGGGAAATCCTTTCCATGAAAGGGAGAGAACTGAAAGAATTTTATGCAAAAGTCCAGATGGTTTTTCAGTCTCCACAGGATTCCTTTGACCCCAGACGTACTTTGGGAGATGGGATTATGGAAAGTATGAGAAACCGGGGATTGGGGAAAACAGAGGCGAAAAAGCGTATGTACAGTCTTCTGGAAATGACAGAGCTGTCCCCTGAAATAGCCGGACGCTATCCTCATGAAGTCAGCGGCGGACAATGCCAGAGAGCAGCTATAGCCAGGACTCTGGCCATAGAGCCGGAGCTGATTATCTGTGACGAGGCAACCAGCGCTCTTGACGTGACAGTCCAGGCCCAGATTGTGGAGCTTTTAAAGAAATTGCAGAGGGAAATGGGGCTTTCCCTTCTCTTGATATGCCATGATTTAGCCCTGGTGCAGGCAATGTGCCACAGGGTTCTGGTTATGTATGAAGGCCGCATTGTGGAGGAAGGAATCCCGGATGAAATCATAAAAAATCCAAAAGAAGAATATACAAGAATATTGATAGATTCGGTTTTTTAGAAGGAAATATATTTATAAAAACGCACCTGTAGAAGGGTGCGTTTTTGCATGTAATTGACTATTAGTTTAACCGCCATCCGGCGCTTTGCCGCTGCAGCTCTACCATGCGGCGGTAGATGCCGTTTTTTGCCATTAGCTGAGCAGGAGAACCTTCTTCTGTTACTTTTCCATCTGCCAGGACAATGATTTTGTCCACAGCTTCCACCGTACGCATTCGATGTGCGATAACCAGTACGGTCTTCCCCATCAATAGCCGGGACAACGCTCCCTGGACTTTGGTTTCATTTTCCACATCCAGGCTTGCAGTGGCCTCGTCAAGAAGGACAATGGGAGCGTCTTTCAGCAAAGCACGGGCAATGGAGATACGCTGCCGTTCACCTCCGGAAAGCTTTGCGCCGTTTTCTCCGATAGGAGTATCATAGCCATAAGGCAGCCGCCGGATAAATTCCTCACAGTTGGCTGCTTTGGCTGCAGCCCGCACTTCTTCGTCTGTAGCGCCGCATCTGCCAAGCCGGATATTTTCCTTCACGGTATCGTCAAACAGCACCACATCCTGGAATACCATGGAATAATCCCGCAGCAGTACCTCCGGGTCCACGGTGGAAATATCTATGCCCCCTACTCTGATGGTGCCTTTGGAGATGTCCCACAGCCTTGCTGCAAGCCGGGCACAGGTACTTTTACCAGAGCCGGAGGGACCTACCAGCGCAGTGACTTCTCCTTCCTTGGCCGTAAAGCTTACGTCATGCAGGACTTCGTTCTCTTCATAGGAAAAGCTCACATGTTCAAAGACAATGTCATGGCCTTTTGGTTCAAAGGACTCTCTTCCTTCTGCTGCAGGTGTGCCATAAATCTCATTCATACGGTTGGCAGATACCTGGGAGACAAACATTTCTGCAATCAGCGCCAGGCTCTGGTCGAAGGGGGCGTAGACACGGGTGATAACAAGCAGGAACAAGAACAGAAGCATGAAATCAATGCTGCCGGACAAAATCAAATTTGCACCTGTCAGAATGGTTGTTGCCACTCCAAGCCGCATGATGACACTGGCGGCATTAACAAAAAGTCCGGTTCCCAGCTCGCCCTGAATGGTAACCCGTTCATGCTCGTCAATCTTCTGATTCAATCCCTTCAGATATCGTTCTTCCTGATTAGTGGCCCGGATTTCCCGGACATTTTCCAACGCTTCCTGAATACCGTCGGATACCCGGACCGCCGCCTTTTTTGTCCGCTCGGCGCTGCGGGCGGCAATCCTGCGGCTGCCAAACAGTAAGCCAAAGGCTGCCGGAACACCCCACAGGCAGGCTACAGCCAGCCGCCAGTCATAAACAAACAGGCACAGAGCGATGACTGCCGTAGAAATGTAAGCGCCGTATAAATATCCCAGCACATGAGACCAGACGTGTTCCATCCGGTTAACGTCTCCCATGATTGTCTCGGTCAGGTCTGCTAAATCACGTTTGCCAAAATACCCCAGGGGAAGCTTGCGGAGCCGTTCTGCCAGGCCGAGACGTGTGGCTTTCACTTCGTCATATACCAGTCCATAGGTGGCTTTGTATTGCTGCAGATGGGTCAGGAAGGACAGGAGGACAAAAATAATCAGCAGTCCCAGGATAAGACCTGTACCGGGCAAAGGGCTTTCTCCTGTCAAAGTTTCCATGAAACCGGAGGTTACCAGATACAGAATGCTGACACCGCCCATAACAATCAGGTTGACAACAACGGTCCAGAAGGTACCTTTCTTTGTGTTCCGCACACCTTGCTCAGTCAAGGCATATTTGCGCCGAAATTTTTCACCAAACATTTATACCGCCTCCTTTTCACTGGTGATTTTCCACTGTACCGCTTTGTTATAGTCGGCCCACATCCTTGCATATAACCCTCCGGCGGCAGTCAGCTCTTCATGGGTTCCCTGCTGGGCTATGTGTCCTTCTTCCAGGACAATAATTTTATCTGCACCAACAACCGTAGAAAGACGGTGGGCAATCATAATGACCGTGCGGCCTTTCGTTAAAGCTGCCAAGGCTTTCTGGATTAACACTTCGTTCTCAGGGTCGGCAAAGGCTGTAGCTTCATCCAGCACCACAATGGGGGCATCCTTCAGAATTGCCCTGGCCAGTGCGATACGCTGCTGCTCACCGCCGGAAAGATAGGTCCCTTCGGTGCCGATTTGTGTATCCAGCCCTTCTGGCAGCTTATCAAGAATATCCTTGCACTGAGCAGCCATAAGCGCCGCCATTACCTGTTCTCTTGTGGCTTCCGGGCGGGCGGCCCGGACATTTTCTAAAATAGATGCTTTAAACAGGCGGTTATTCTGGAAAACAAAAGCTACCTGTTCCATAAGGACATGCGGGTGGATTTGGGCAACATTAACACCTCCTACTTCTACTACACCTGAAGTTACATCCCAAAAACGAGGAATTAAGCTGGCCGCCGTTGTCTTGCCGCCTCCGGAGGGGCCTACCAATGCTACGGTTTGGCCTGGCTGGGCTATGAAGGAAACATGGGATAGTGCCGGGCTTTCAGCTCCGCTATAGGTAAAGCTTACATCCTTAAACTCCACTTTATTGCTCTGAGGCATTTGTGGATGGGCCGGCACTTTTAGAGTAGGAGCTTCCATTACTTGACTGATACGTCCCAGAGCAGTGCCGGCCAGCATCATACCAGAGGAAGCAAACATAATTTTGGCAAGTGCCGTGGAAATGATGGTGGAAAATACCCCATAGAAAACGAAATCCGTGACAAATCCGGTAAAATTACCATCTGCCAGTGCGCCGGGAGCAAGAAAGAGAGCAGCCGGTACCAGAAATACAAAAGCTCCTTCCGTAAAGGTTAAATTAAGGGACTGAGGAATCCGGCATACATCTGCCTGGTAATGCTCGGCTTTGCTGCTGTATTCTTCAATAGCCTCCTGAAATGCCTTGAAAGAGTAGACGGTCTGCTGAAAGATTTTTACCACAGGGATACCCCGGACGTATTCTGTACCGGCCTTTGTCATACGGTCCTGGGCTGCCTGGTATTCCGCCATTATCTGGGCATTTTTTCCACCCATCATGGAAAACATCGCTATGACCGAGATTACTGCCGCCAAAAGGCAGGCTGCTCCCATCCGCCAGTCAAAAACAAACATCATTATCACCATGGTCACAAAGAGTACAAGGGTGCCTACAATATCCGCCAGATTGTGGGCAAGCAGTGTTTCCGTATCCGCAGCCGCCGCATCCAGCCGTCCACGAATCAGACCGGATGCGTTGGCGTCAAAGAACCCCAGGGGAGCGTTCATCACATGGGCAACCCCTTGCTTGCGGATGTTGGAAGCTGTGCGGAAGGCTGCCAGATGGGTACACATCAGACCTGCAAAATACAGGATAATGCCGCCTACTGCAAAAGCAAAGGCTATCCAGCCATATCTGGAAACATTCTGAGCTTGCGTCCATTCCGGCGCTGCGGCAATCAAATCACGGGCCGCCAGCCAGATACAGATGTAGGGAGCCATGCTAAGGAGCATGGATACTGCTGATAAGGCCAGACCCAGAAAAGTCAGACCCCTGCGGCTGCCGGCATAACCCAGCAGGACAGCCAAATCCCTCTTTTTTTCTTGCTTCATTGAATAAACCTCCTTACATGTAGAAATATATTGGTTAGCAAAAACTAACTTTAGGATAAAAAAATAAGAAATAACCTGCGGCACTCTGTTTATTTATGAAAAAGCAGAGTGCCCTTTGTGTATCGCTGCTGTATTCTGCCTAATCAGGAGATAATAGCTTCAGCCACCCGGCAGTATAGAATGCCTGCAGTTGTTCTACGTCCCCCATAGCCTGCTCTCTGGGAATATCGTGGATTACAATCTCGAAGATACCCCCCAGCATACCGCTGGCAATAATGTGGCACAAGGACTGACTCAGATGGGGAATGTCACGTCCCAGATGCCGGAGTGTTTCCATATAGTTCAGGGTGCTGTCTACTTCTACCTCAATCATGTTGTGGAGAAAGTTCTCATAGCAGGTACCTTCTGCCCCGCAGAGCAGCAGCTTTACAGGTTCTTTGTGCTGGCAGATATAATCTACCATCCAGTGAATAACTGCATCTGACTCCAGGCCCATATGTTCCGGCTGCTCTTCTGCAGGAAGTTCACTAAAGGTGATGTGGGCTTCCATATACTTTCCCATCAGAGCTGCAGCATGAGGCTCTACAATGGAAGCAAAAAGCGCTTCTTTGCTGGAAAAGTAGCCGTAAAAGGCTCCTGTAGTCACTCCTGCATGTTTCACAATCTGCCGGAGGGATGCCCCGAGAAAACCTTTTTCGGAAAATTCATCCAGGGCTGCCTGTTGAATTTTTTCTAATGTGTTGGGTGTCTTTTCTTCCATAATACCTCCGTATAACAGTGATATATAACAATGTTATGATACAACGGATAAATCTGCATGTCAAGATAAATCATGATTAAAGTGTGGTTGATTTTGTCTGCTGAAAAAGAGAAAACCCCTGAATTTACAGTTGCTTCGTGCAGCCATAGGCTCTATAATAAATTTCTGAAAATAAAAATTACCAAGGCAGGAGGGATAGAGGTGTACCGTATTTTAATCGTGGAAGATGATTTGGGAATTGCAGAGGGGATGAAGCGGCAGATGGAGGCCTGGAATTTGGAGGCAAAATGTGTGGAGGATTTCCGAAATGTGACAGAGGAATTTACCAAATATCAGCCCCACCTGGTACTGCTGGACATTTCCCTGCCCTTCTATAACGGGTATTACTGGTGTCAGGAAATCCGGAAGCGTTCTAAGGTTCCGGTGGTGTTTATTTCCTCAGCTTCCGATAATATGAATATTATCATGGCCATGGAGATGGGCGGGGATGATTTTCTGGCAAAGCCTTTTGACCAGGCAGTGATGACAGCTAAAATCCAGGCCATCCTCCGTCGCTCCTACGATTACGGCGGCCAGGTTCAGGTACTGGAGCATAAAGGGGCTGTATTAAACACAGAGGACGCTACTCTTATGTATCAAGGTGAAAAGATAGAGTTGACCAAAAACGAATACCGGATATTAAAAAGCCTGTTAGACCAGAAGGGAAGAATTGTCAGCAGAGAGAAGCTGATGGAAAAGCTGTGGGAAAGCGACAGCTTTGTGGACGAAAACACCCTGAGTGTCAATGTGAACCGGTTGAGAAAGAAGCTGGAAGCAGCAGGGCTTCCAAACTTTATTGCCACCAAAGTGGGCATGGGATACCTGATAGAGGAGGGCTGAGTATATGGGCTTGTGGATGAAATATTGCAGACAGCATAAAAGGATTTTGGCCTTTTACTTTATGAGCATGGGGACTTTCCTTATCCTTCTGGCTTTGTACGGCCTTCCTTTGGCAGCGGGAATTTACGGAGCTGCTCTTTGCCTGTTTTGGGCTGCCCTTCTGGGAATACCGGATTTTCTTCGGCTCCGGAAAAAGCACAGGCAGATGCAGCAGGCAGAGAAAAATCCGGAAATCATGACAGAATGTCTTCCTGAACCGGAGGGTATTCTGGAAGAGGATTACCGTCAGCTGGCGGAGCGGCTAAAGGAGCAGAGCAGGGAGGAAAAAGAGCGCATGGGGCAGCAGTACCAGGATATGACGGATTACTATACCCTGTGGGCTCATCAGGTAAAGACGCCTATTGCCGCTATGAAGCTGAGCCTGCAGCAGGAGGACAGCAATCTGGGGCGGGAACTTTCCCAGGAACTGATGCGTATTGAGCAATATGTGGATATGGCCATGTGCTATCTGCGGCTGGGAGCCGGCACAAGAGACTATCTATTTGTAAACTGTGACATAGACGGAATTTTGCGCCAGGCTCTGCGGAAATTTTCCTCCTCCTTTATTCATAAAAAAATCCGGCTGGAATACGAAGAGCTTGGTCTGGAGACGGTTACAGATGAAAAATGGCTGCTCTTTGTGGTGGAGCAGATTCTGTCCAACAGCCTGAAATATACCATGCCCCGGGGAACTATCCGCATAGAAAAACAGGGGGAGTACATTTTTTGCATCCGGGATACGGGCATAGGTATTGCGCCGGAGGATTTACCCAGGATTTTTGAGAAAGGGTATACGGGCTATAATGGCAGAAGCTATAAAAAAGCCAGCGGACTTGGGTTGTATCTGTGCAGAGAAATCTGCCGGGGGCTGGGACACCGCATCTGGGCTTCCTCCTGTCCGGGAGAAGGAACCGTGATATATATTGATTTAAGAAGAGTTCTTCAGGAAGAATGAGGGAGTCTTACAGAAATGTAAGACCAAGGCAGGGAAATGTAAGCTTAATCGATGGCAGTACATTTCCCTGCTTTGCTATGATATAAGCAAGTTCAGGGAATTACCCTTAACCGGAATAAGGAGGATAATAAATATGGCAATTTTAGAGGTAAGGAACTTAAAAAAGACCTACACTTCCCGCTTTGGGGGAAACCAGGTGCAGGCTCTTAAAAATGTGAATTTTACCATGGAAAATGGAGAATATACGGCTGTCATGGGCGAATCTGGCTCAGGGAAAACCACGCTGCTGAATATTTTAGCAGCATTGGACCGTCCCACCGGAGGAGCGGTGCTTCTGGACGGAAAAGATGTGACAAAAATAAAGGATAAAGATATTTCCCGGTTCAGGCGGGAGAATCTGGGATTCGTGTTCCAGGAGTTTAACCTGCTGGATACCTTTTCCCTGAGAGATAACATTTACCTTCCCCTGGTATTGGAAGGAAAAGGACATAAAGTAATGGAGGCACGTATCCAGCCTCTGGCTCAGAAGCTGGGAATAGAAGAAATCCTGGAGAAATATCCCTATGAAGTTTCCGGAGGACAGAAGCAGAGGGCGGCAGTAGCCCGGGCCCTGATTGGAAATCCCAGACTGCTGTTGGCAGATGAGCCTACCGGAGCTTTGGACTCCCGTTCCACAGACGAGCTGCTGGATTTGTTTTCTGCTATCAATCAGGACGGACATACCGTGCTGATGGTAACCCATTCTGTAAAAGCAGCCAGCCATGCCCAGAGGGTTCTGTTTATTAAGGATGGGGAAGTATTTCATCAGATATACCGGGGAAACAGCACCAATCAGCAGATGTACGAGAAGATTTCTCTGGCTCTTACGGCTTTGGCAGGAGGTGAAAAGTTTTGAAAAAATCCTTATATCCCCGCCTGGCCTGGCAGGGCATCAAGAAAAACGGAAAAATATATTTTCCCTATCTGGCGGCCTGTATGGCTATGGTTGCCGTGTTTTATGTGCTGGGCTTTCTCAGCCATGACAAGATAGTACGGGACATGAACGGAGGCCAGCAGATGCAGGCCGTCCTGTCTATGGGAACCTTTGTTATGGGCTTTTTTGCCACGATTTTTCTGTTCTATACCAGCTCCTTCCTGATGAAGCAGCGAAAGAAAGAGCTGGGACTTTATCATATGCTGGGTATGGACAAAAGGAACCTGGCCGTGGTATTGACCTGGGAAAATCTGATGAGAGCAGGAATTTCTTTGCTGGGAGGGCTGTGCAGCGGAATCCTTTTTTCTAAGGCGGCCCAGCTTATGATGATTCGGCTTTTGCAGGAAAAGGCAGAATTTTCCTTTTATGCAGACTGGTATGTGGCAGGACTGACTCTGAAGGTTTTTGCTGCTGTTTTTGTCCTGATTTTTCTTCAGGAGATATGGCAGATTCTCCGTTCCCGGCCAGTGGAGTTGTTTAACAGCCAGAGAATGGGGGAGCGACCTTTGAAAGTAAACTGGCTGGCAGCTCTGCTGGGATTGCTTCTGCTGGGAGCGGCTTATTTCATGGCTTTAGTTATTAAGAATCCTGTGGAAATCCTGATTTTCTTTTTTGTGGCAGTAATACTGGTCATAGCCGGAACCTATCTGCTGTTTTGTGCGGTATCTGTGGCTATGTGCAGGATTCTGAAGAAAAACAAAACCTATTATTATAAGACCAATCATTTTATTTCTGTTTCTACCATGGCTTACCGTATGAAGCGGAACGGAGCCGGGCTTGCCTCCATCTGTATTCTGTCTACTATGGTGTTGGTGATGGTATCCTCTACAGCCAGTCTTTTTATTGGCACAGAGGATAGTTTAAGAACCCGTTATCCCAGAAATCTGGTGATAGACACCACTACTCTGGAGGAAGAGAAAATAGAGCAGGTGCATCAGATTGTCAGGGATGTGCTGGAAGAATACGGGGTAAAAGGGGAAAATCTGCTTTCCTACAGCATATTGGATTTTTCCGGTTTGTTTCAGGGAAATGAAGTGCTTCTGGATACCGAAGAATTTCAGCGGGATTCTACTTCCCAGTATAGCCAGATAAGACAGATAATGGCAGTACCCTTGGAAGACTACAATAAGATAATGGGAACCAGTGAGGAGCTGGCGCCGGGAGAGGCTCTGGTGTGCAACACAAAATCTGATTTTGAAAGGGAATATAAAGAACTGAAGTTTCAGGAGGGCCCGTCCTGGAAAATTAAAAAATATGTGGAGTTCATTGATAATGGGGTAGACTCTATGCAGATTGTGCCTACCACCTATCTCTTTGTGCCACGGCAGAATCTTACAGATATAAAAGACGCCTATGCTTCTGTTGATGTGACCATGGTGGAACATGATTACTATGGCCTGGATTTAGACTGCGAAGACCAGGTGCAGGCAGATATGGAGCAGAGCATCCTGGAAAGACTGGAAGCTCTGTCTGCCCAGGATGAGGTCTATGGTCAGGTGAACGTAGAGAGTGTGGGAGCGGAGAGAATTGATTTTTATTCTCTGTATGCAGGTATGTTTTTCCTGGGTATCCTGCTGGGCCTGGTATTTCTTCTGGGTACTCTGCTGATTATGTACTACAAGCAGGTTACGGAAGGATATGAGGATAAAGGAAGATTCCAGATACTCCAGAAGGTGGGCATGACAGAGAAGGAAATCAAAAGAAGTATTCATTCCCAGGTGCTTACCATATTTTTCCTGCCCCTGGCTTTAGGGGGAATCCATACAGCCTTCGCCTTTCCTATGATTTATCAGCTGCTGCAGCTATTCGGTCTGACGAATCTGAAGCTTTTAGTGATGGTGACAGTGCTGTGCTTCCTGGTCTTTGGTCTGATTTACGGTATCATGTACACAGCCACTGCCAAAGTGTATTATAGGATTGTCAGCAGAAGAGGGTAGCATCTGTCCGGAGTACCTTATAATTTCTTAACATAAGCAGAAGGGGTCAGTCCGGTGCATTTTTTGAATATCTTGCTGAAGTAATAGGGCGTGTTTCCGCAGCCCACCAGCTCCGCCACATTCTGGATTTTTTCATTGTCCCTGGTGGAGAGGATTTCTTTGGCCTTCTGAACCCGCAGCTTCATCAGGAAGCTGGAGAATTTTTCCCCGGTTTCTTTGGTGAAGCTGCGGCTTACATAGCTGACATTCATGTACAGATAATTTTCAGAAATCCATTTTAAAGTCAAATCCGGGTTGCTGTAGTGCTGGTGTACATAGTCAATGAGTTTGGTGATAAAAGGACTGTATTGCCTGTTTCCATGGTTCTGGGCCTCTGTCAGCTTTTCCACATACTCCGATACCTTCCGGGCCATATGCCCGGTTTCTTTTTCCTCGTGAAGCTCATAGAGGAATTCTGTGATTTCCGGCAGGGTCCGGGAAGGCAGGTGTGTACCCAGAGAAATCAGGATATTGTCAGAGAGCTGGAGCAGGAAGTCTTTGTTAGAGGCAGCGCTTAATATAGAAGACAGCTCCTTTAAAGCATCCTCCCAGATTCCGGTCTCCCTGGCAGCGATAAGAGGCACCAGCCGGTTTACTTTCTCCACAATCTGTCCGTAATTAAAGGTGGGAATCCGTTGGTTTTCCTCCAGGAAATAAAGAACATCATATCTTTTCAGCCGTTTAATCAGCATGGACAGCAGGGATTTTAAATCCGGGTGCCCCACTCTGCTGTAATCTATGGAAACTGTCTGGGTAGGAAAGCTTAGAGTCCGGAAAAACATATCCAGGTTTTCATAATCTGCCTCTGTGTCAGGGAAAAAGAAAAGCAAAATATTTCGTATATAAATAACATATAGCTGAGTATCTGGCATATGGTTTTTCCAAAATATGCGGAAGCTTTCCAGACACTGCTCCAGATTTTTTTCCTCCAGATAATAGACACAACAAAACTGATAAGGCATATCTGTGAGAGTGAGATAATGCTCATAGGATTCAAAGAAGGTATCCGTCACAGACAGAGAAGACACACCCTCCCGAACCATGTTGTATATCAGAGTCCGGTGGAGATTCTTCTGAAGGGCGGTATTTTCCCCGGGCTGACCTTCCTTTTTGGCCAGGGCCTGATAGCAGTCCTGGGTCACATCACGGATACAGTCCAGAATTTGTTCCTCTGTGCAGGGCTTCAGGAGATAGTGGCGAACCCCGCATTTCATAGCTCTTTTGGCGTAATCGAACTCCCCGTATCCGGAGAGAATGATAAACTGGGTGCATAAATCAGTGCGGCTGATTCGCTCAATCAAATCCAGGCCGGAGATTCCCGGCATACGGATGTCTGTCATGACAATATCCGGATTTTCGTCCAATATCATATGATAAGCCTCCACTCCGTCCAGGCAGGTGCCTGCCAGATGGATATTGTGGGCTTCCCAGTCAATGCTGTTGGCAATGGCCTGGCAAATCATTTCTTCATCATCTACAATCAGCAGTTTTAACATATTTCCTCTCCTTTTGTGCGGGGAATATGAACCTCAGCTACCGCACATTCTTCATAGGTTTTTTCATCTTCCATATTATAGAGCCGCAGTCCGAAGTCTTCTCCGTAGGTCATCTGAAGCCGTCGGTGAATATTCAGGATACCGATGCCAAAGCCATGGGGCTGGATTTCTCCTGCCATCAGCTTTTCCATTGCATTTTCCTCAAAGGCGGAACCTGTGTTGGTGATTGTCAGCACCATACGGTCGGGCAGCTGCCGGCAGACAATGGAAATATAGCAGGTATCTGAGGATTCCTCCAGGCCGTAGCGTATGGCGTTTTCCAGCAAAGGCTGAATAGTGAATTTGGGAATCTGGCAATCCATGAATTCCTTGGGGATTTCAGTTGTAAATTCCAATCGTCTCTGGTAGCGGATTTTTTGAATAGTCATATAATTTGTCACAAGGTCCATCTCCTGCCCCAGGGTAAAGTGCCGTGAGGTTTTTCCAAGAGACAGACGCAGCAGGCTTCCTAAAGCTGTGGTTATCTGGCAGATTTCCGGAGAGTTTACCATCCTGGCTCTCCAGTTAATACTGTCCAGCGTATTATAGAGAAAATGAGGGTCCATCTGGCTTTCCATGGCTTTAATCTGAGCTTCTTTTTTCAGCAATTCATTTACATAATTCTCCTGTATCAGTAAATTGATTTTTTCTACCATGGCGTCAAAGTTTTTATACAGCAGGCCGATTTCATCCTCCTCATAGGGCTGGGGCAGGTCCGGTACCTGATAACTGCCTTCTCCAAAGCTTTTCATGTTTTCAATGAGTTTGTCAAAACGGTAAAACAGGGCCAGAATCAGTTTAATGGCAAAATAACTTACCAAGGCCAGGGCCAGTATCATAATCAGAAGGAAAAGCCGGCCGGAAAGGGTGATGGTCTGGTAAATAGAATTATAGGATACCCCACAGACATAATCCCAATTGTATAAAGGGATTTTTCCCAGAACCACAAAGAAAGATTCCCCTTCTATCTTTAAAATATCATAATCAGAAGAAGTTCTGCCTATAAATTCCCGGACTTTAGAGGCAGGCAGTGCGCCGCTGTTGTAGATAAGAGTTTCCTCATCAAAAAGCAGGCAGGACAAGGTGTCATATTCAGAATAGGAGGCCACAGCCTTTTCAATCAGGGCCTGGGGAGAAAGATTGATAATCAGCACCCCCAGAGGTTCCAGGCTCAGGCTGTCTATTTTTCGCAGCTCCTTTACAATAAATATGCCGTACTCCATGCCATAGTCGGGAACTACTGTAGTGGCCCCTTCCCCTTTCTGTGCCCGTTCCAGCAGAGAGGAACGGAAGTAGGGCGGCAGCTCTGAGAATTTGGATGCCGAGGTGGATACAGTTTCATTACCCTGGACAATGGCCATATAAGATATGGAATCGCTGTTAAAAGAAAACAGATAATTGCTGAGAGCATCGTAAATACGGGTGTTGTACACCTTTTTCTGGGATTTCTGGGTACAGTCCTGCATTTCCTCCAGATTAGTCTGTATGGTCTGGCTGGACAGCAGGGAATCCACTATAGAATCCACAGATTCCAGCTGATTGGAAAGTTCGGAAGCCGAATAACTCATAGAGGCGGCTATGGATTGGTACAGCTTATCCTCATAGGTTTTGGAGACAACGGCGATAGCCGTCATGCCGGTGAGGAAGAGAATGAGAAATCCTGCCGAAATAATAGTCAGTATTTTATATTTTAAGGATAAATTCTGAAAGCGTCTGGATGCTGCGTTTAGTATATACATAGGATAAAACCTCCATGAGCAAATTATAGCAAACCCGGGGAAAAGTGCAATTCTTTTGGAATGGAGGGAAAAAGAAAGTAATAATTTTACAGGAAGAGTCATTTTTTTGCTGGCATTAGTAAAAATATTATGAAAGCAAGTAGGTTTTCTAAATGTTCATTGTCAGGTTTTTCCGATATAATAAGTACATCCAATAAACAAAGATGCATCTTGAACAAAAGTAATGGAGGAATAGAAAGTGAAAAAGAATTATTTAAAAAAAGCTGCAGTTCTTGTTATGGCAGGGGCTCTTGCAGCTACATCACTGACAGCATGCGGCTCCAAGGAAAGTGACGGCGGCGACGGAGGAGACTCTAAGGAATTGACTATGGCTTGGTGGGGAAACCAGGTAAGAAATGAACGTACTCAGCAGGCCTTGGATAAATATAAGGAGGAAAGCGGTGTTACGGTAAAGGGACAGTTTTTCCAGTGGGGAGATTACTGGAGCAAAATGGCTACCTCTGCAGCAGGAAAGAAAATGCCGGATGTTATCCAGATGGACATGTCCTATATCCAGCAGTATGTAGATAAGGGCCAGCTTCTTGATTTGACTCCTTATATTGAAGACGGAACTCTGGATACCTCTAATATATCTGAGGACGTTGTAAATATGGGTAAGGTAAACGACGGTATCTATGGTATCGCTTCCGGAACCAGTGCTTCCTGTATGTTTTATAACAAAACTCTTTTGGACGAGCTGGGTATTACCATTGAAGATAATATGACTCTGGACCAGTATGTGGAGATTGCAAAACAGGTTTATGAGGAGACAGGATACCGTTCCAACCTGTATCACTATGGTCTTTACATGGACCCCTATACAAGGGCTAACGGTATTGAGGCTTCTGATAAGCTGGGCGGAGACAGTGCAGATGACTATGTTCCTTACTTTGAAACACTGCAGCAGGGTATCGAAGAGGGATGGCAGATTTCTCCCAGCCAGGCCGCAGATACAGACAGCGTGGAAGAGGACCCCATGGTATACGGTTCTAATCCTGACAATATGACATGGTGTACAGTAAATGGTTCTGCACAGCTTACTGCTTACCAGGCAGCGGCTCCTGAAGGAACAGATATTGCCCTGACTACTATTCCAACTTCTGACCCGCAGAAGTCTAATTATGTGAAACCGGCTATGTATTTCTCTGTAAGTGCAGATACCAAAAACCCGGAGGAAGCAGTGAAGCTTTTGAACTATCTCACCAACTCCGAGACAGCCTACGACATTCTGCTGGCAGAGAGAGGAGTACCTGTTTCCAGCGTAATTTCAGAGGCTATTATGGACAAGCTGAGCAAGGAGGAGCAGGAGAACGCAACCTTTATCAACGACGTAATCATGCCTAACTCAAGCCCCATGCCTCCCTTCCCGGTAGAGGGCAGCAGCGAGGCCCAGGATTTGCTGAGAAAGCTGGAGGAAAAGGTAAAATACGGAGAGTATACGGGACAGCAGGCTGCTGACGAATACTTCACCGAAGCCAATAAAATGCTTCAAGGCGAATAAGAAAAGGGGGTGCCCATGAAAGGCATAAATCTTACAGATTTGTCTTTTGTGAGGCATCCTTTTTTGGAAAGGAGAGACGGATTTGAAACAAAACAGCAGGTTTTATAAATTTATCAATAAGGAAAAAAATGTGGGGGTAATTTTCTGTCTTCCGTTTATCATAGGTTTTTTGCTTTTTTTAATCGTACCTATGGGAATATCCCTCTATTATTCTTTCTGTGACTATGACATTTTATCCCCGGCGGAATTTGTGGGATTGAAAAATTATGTGGAAATGTTCACCCAGGATGAAGTTTTCTGGCACTCTGTAAAAGCAACCTTTTATTTTGCTCTGGTGTCTGTGCCTCTGCGTCTGATTTTCGCTCTTTTGGTGGCTATGATTTTAGTCAGGCCCACCAAGGCCACAGGCTTTTACCGGGCAGCTTACTATCTGCCCTCCATTATCGGAGGTTCTGTAGCCGTAGCTATTCTCTGGAAGAGAATGTTTGCTCCGGACGGTGTTATCAACAGTCTTCTGGCGATGATTGGCATTGAGACAAATTTTGCCTGGCTCAGCGATACCAGGACAGCTATCTGGACGCTTATCATTCTGGCTGTTTGGCAGTTCGGTTCTTCCATGTTGATTTTCCTGTCTGCTTTAAAGCAGATACCCAAGGAGCTTTACGAAGCGGCAGATGTGGATGGAGCAAATAAATTCACCAAGTTTTTTAAGGTGACCCTTCCGTTATTGACGCCTACCATTTTCTTTAACTTGGTTATGCAGATTATCAACGGATTCCTGGCCTTTACCCAGAGCTTGATTATTACCCAGGGCAAGCCTATGGATACTACCCTGTTCTATGCAGTGTATATGTATCAGAAGTCCTTTAATTTTAATCAGGCCGGCTACGCCTCTGCCATGGCATGGGTAATGCTTCTGCTGATTGCGGCTATAACCTTCATACTATTTAAAACCAAGAGATTTTGGGTATACGAACAGGAGTGAGAATGTGAAAGCGAAAAAAAGAACAGGTACCATTATTTATCATATTTTAGTCTGCGGCTTCGGGCTTATTATGCTGTACCCGCTGTTTTGGATGTTTATGAGTTCCTTTAAGGAGACCAACACCATCTTTACCACAGCCAGAAGCCTGATACCGGACCCCTTTACCACGGAAAACTATGGAAACGGCTGGGCCGGGTTTGCAGGGGTGTCTTTCGGCACTTTCTTTAAAAATTCTTTGTTTGTGGCAATTTTGGGCACCTTGGGCACCCTGGCTTCTTCTGCCTGTGTAGCCTTCGGCTTTGCCAGATGCCAGTTCAGAGGAAAGAAAATTTTATTCGGCGCCATGCTGGCTTCCATGATGCTGCCGGGACAGATTCTCATGGTTCCCCAGTATCTTTGGTACGAAAAGCTGGGATGGGTAGGAAGCTTTGCACCATTGATTGTGCCCTTCTGCTTTGCCATCCAGGGCTTCTTTGTATACCTGATGATGAACTTTATCCAGGGTATTCCCAGGGAGCTGGATGAGGCGGCCAAAATTGACGGATGTTCCTATTATGGAATTTTTGCAAAGGTGATTCTTCCCCTTATGTCCCCGGCCCTGATTACAGGAGCTATTTTCTCCTTTATGTGGAGATGGGATGATTTTATGTCTGCCCTGCTGTACATAGACGACCCTTCCAAATATCCGGTGTCCCTGGCCTTAAAGCTGTTCTGCGACCCCGGCTCCTCCTCAGACTACGGGGCTATGTTTGCAATGGCTACATTATCCATTATCCCTATTGTGCTGATTTTTATTTTCTTCCAGAAATATCTGGCGGATGGAATTGCGACTTCAGGATTGAAAGGATGACAGTATGAATACATGGGAACAGGCTTGGCTGGCTTATCAGCCTTTTGAAGAATATGAAGACAAGGCTTTCTTTTCATCTTATTATACAGAGGAAAAAAGCATTTTAGTAGAAAGCGGAATCCGGGAGCTGGAAACAGCGGCTTCCTCCCTTTTTCAGATAAAGATAAAGGAAGAAAAGCAGCGGGAAAAGGCAGGTATCTGCCTGGAGAAAAACGCAGCCCTTTCTGTGGGCAAGGAAGGCTATCAGATTTCCTGTACCGGAAACCAGGCGATTATCTGCAGCCCGGGAGACAAGGGACTGCTTTACGGTATTTTTACTCTGATTTTAAAGGCTGCAGCAGGGGAAAGGCTTAAAAATCTCCAGGTAAGAGAAACACCGGCCAATCCTCTCCGTATGCTGAACCTGTGGGACAATATAGATGGTTCCATTGAAAGAGGATATTCAGGAAACTCATTCCTCTACAAAGAAGGAAAAATCTGCGTGACTCCCAGAATCCGGGATTTTGCCAGACTTATGGCTTCCGTGGGCATTAACGGCATTTCTGTAAACAACGTAAATGTCAGGGACGGAGCAGAGTGGCTGATTACAGAGAAACACAGAAAAGAGCTGAAAGAAACAGCGAAAGTTTTGGAGGCCTATGGGATTTCCATGTATCTGTGCATTGATTTTGCCGCACCTATTACAGTGGGAGGGCTGGATACCTCCGACCCTCTGGATGACAGGGTAAGACAGTGGTGGAAAGACACCTGCCGTGAATTATTCCTGGATGTGCCTAATCTGGGCGGTTTTCTGGTAAAGGCGGATTCAGAAGGCCGTCCCGGACCCTTTGCCTATGGACGGAATCACGCAGACGGAGCCAACATGCTGGCAGAGGCGGTGGAGCCTTATGGAGGAACCATTATCTGGAGGTGTTTTGTCTATAACTGCAAACAGGACTGGCGAGATTTAAAAACAGACAGAGCAAAGGCAGGATACGATAACTTTATGCCTCTGGACGGCAGATTTGCCTCCAATGTGGTTCTCCAGATTAAAAACGGCCCTATTGATTTCCAGGTTCGGGAGCCGGTACATCCTCTTTTCGGACACTTGGAGCATACCAATCAGATTCTGGAGGTTCAGGCTGCCCAGGAGTACACGGGACAGCAGATTGATGTGTGCTACCTGGTTCCCATGTGGAAGGAGGTACTGGATTTCTCCACAGGCTGTGGAAAAGAAAGAGATACTGTGGCGGATATTGTTTCCGGCCGTACCTTCGGACAGGAAACCTGCGGAATGGCCGCTGTTTCTAACACAGGGGAGGACGCCAACTGGACGGGGCACGATTTGGCGGCCGCTAATTTCTTTGGTTTTGCACGTTTGGCCTGGAATCCAGGGGAAGGTGCAGAGCAGATTGCCAGAGATTGGACTGCATTGCAGATTTCCAGAGAGCTGCCGGTGATAGATACTGTGACAGACATTCTTCTGAAATCCAGAGAAGTGTACGAGAAATACACGGCGCCCCTGGGCATTGGTTTTATGGTGAATCCCTCTTACCACTACGGACCTAATCCGGAGGGATATGAGTATTCTCCCTGGGGAACCTATCACAGAGCAGACCATCTGGCTATTGGCGTAGACAGAACCCAGAAAGGCACCGGATACACGGAGCAGTATTTTGAGAAGAACGGGTCTATTTACCGGAATCCGGAAACCTGTCCTCAGAACCTTCTTCTGTTTTTCCACAGGCTTCCCTACACTTATGTACTGCCTTCTGGAAAAAACCTGATTCAGCATGTGTATGACACCCACTTTGAAGGGTATGAAGATGTGGTAAGGATGGAGGAACAGTGGCTTTCCCTGGAAGGAAAGATTTCCGGTAAAGTGTTTGAACGGGTAAAAGAGAGATTTGCCCTGCAAAAAGAAAACAGCCGTCAGTGGCGGGATGTGATAAACAGCTTCTTCTATAGAAAATCCATGATACCGGATGAAAAAGGAAGAAAATTATATTAGAATATAACAGCAAATACAGGCTTGTACCGGACCAGAATGGGGAGTAAAACACTCTCCCAATGCTATCCGGGGCAGGCCTTTTTCTTGTTCTATAGGAAATTCCTTTGAATTTCCTATAGAACAAGAAGCCCTCCGGGCAGGAGCACACTGGGTTGGAGAGGAGTTATGTCGCTAAAGCGACCCAACCCAGGCGGAGAATCCTGCAAAGCAGGATTCTTTTTCGTATACAAAAAAGAAACCAAAGATTATCAGAAAACTAACATAAATTAACTCTGGTTTTTCCCGCTGAAAATGGTAAATTCTAATATATAAGGGCAGCAGGAAGGGAAAGTGCTACTGCCGCCTGAACACAGGAAGGAGTGTGATATTATGAGCGACCCATTTTTCGGGTTCGAGAAAAAAAGGGACTACCTGGTGTGCATTGATTCTGACGGCTGCGCCATCGACAGTATGGACATTAAGCATTTCAGATGCTTCGGACCTTGCATGATTCAGGAGTGGGGATTGCAGGCTCATGAGAAAGAGCTTTTAGACCGGTGGAATGAGGTGAATCTTTATTCTATGACCAGGGGAATCAACCGGTTTAAAGGTCTTGCCATGGCTCTTACAGAGGTGCAGGAGAAGATTCAGCCTGTGGAAGGTCTGGAAGCCCTGACGAAATGGGTAGAGGAGTCAGATGAGCTGTCCAATCCTGCTTTAGAGCGGGCCATTGAGGCTACAGGAAACATCTGCCTGAAAAAGGCTCTGGCCTGGTCTCTGGCTGTAAATGCCTCCATCAAAGAGCTTCCCAAGGAAGAGGTGAAGCCATTTAACGGAGTAAAGGAAAGCCTGGATATGCTCCATGAAAAATGTGATATTGCCATTGTGTCTTCTGCTAATTATGAGGCAGTAAAAGAGGAGTGGACCAGATTTGGTCTTATAGACCATGTGGATGTGGTGCTGGCCCAGAACGCAGGCTCCAAGAAATTCTGTATTGAAAAGCTGCTGACCTACGGCTATGACCGGGATAAGGTAATGATGACCGGAGATGCCCCGGGAGACATGGATGCAGCAGACAAGAATCAGGTGTTTTATTACCCTATTCTGGTAAAACACGAGGATGAGAGCTGGGCAAATATCAAAGAAGCCAGGGACAGACTGGTGGCCGGAACCTTCGCCGGAGCTTACCAGGATGAGCTGAAGGAAAAATTTATTCAAAACCTTTCAAAGTAACAGGAGGAATTTGGAAATGGTGAATTTAAAAGAGAAACCTTATTATCTCAATGACCAGCAGATTGCATGGGTGGAAGAAACCATTGCAAACATGACAATCGAGGAAAAAATCGGTCAGTTGTTTGTAAATATGGTAGGAAATGCAGAGGAGAGAAAACCAGAGAATATTAAGAAGGTTCTGGATACCTATCATCCCGGCGCCATCCGTTACCATAACGCACCAAAAGAAGAAATCTGGGCCATGGCAGACTGCCTCCAAAAGACAACAAAGGTTCCCCTGTTGATTGCCTCCAACTGTGAGGCTGGCGGAAACGGCGGCACCGGCGGCGGAACACCTATTGCCAACGGTGCAGCTATGGCAGCTATTGACTCTGAAGAGGCTGTAACAGAAATGGCTACTATTTCCGCAAGAGAAGCTGCAGCAGTAGGCTGCAACTGGAACTTTGCTCCTATCGTAGATTTGCTTTATAACTGGAGAAATACCATTGTTCAGCTGAGAGCCTTCAATGACAATCCAGATGATGTTATCCGCTATGCAAAGGCATTCTTCAAAGGAATGAAGACACAGAATATCGCCACCTGTATGAAGCATTTCCCAGGTGACGGTACAGAGGAAAACGACCAGCATCTGATTATGGGTGTAAATGAGTATGACTGCGATAAGTGGGACGCTACCTTTGGAAAAGTTTATAAAGAACTGATTGACGAAGGCGTTATGACCATTATGGCAGGACACATTGCCCTTCCTGCTTATTCTAAGAAGCTTCGCCCTGGTATCAAAGACGAGGACATCCGTCCTGCAACACTGGCGCCGGAACTGATTACAGACCTTCTGAAAGGCCAGTTAGGATTTAATGGTCTGGTAGTTACAGACGCTTCTCATATGATTGGTATGTTCGGAGCTACCATTCCCAGAAAAGAGCAGGTTCCTCAGGCAATTGCAGCAGGCTGTGATATGTATCTGTTCTTTAATGACAGGGAAGAAGATTTCGGCTACATGATGGAAGGCTATAAAAACGGCACCATTACAGAGGAACGTTTAAATGACGCACTTCACAGAATCCTGGGTGTTAAGGCTGCTCTCAACCTTCATATTCTTCAGAAAGAAGGCAAACTGGTAGAGCCCAAGGAAAATCTGGCAGTTGTAGGCTGTGAAGAGCATCACAAAGCTTCCAGAGCGTTTGCAGACAAATATGTAACCCTTGTAAAGGACCGCCTGAACTATCTGCCGATGACGCCGGAAAGGTATAAGAGAATCAAGCTGATGTATATCGGCTCTGAGGCAGTAGTAATCGCAGGTACCAAATTCAAATCCAATGACGAAAATATCATCAAAGATATTGTTTCCCAGTTAGAGGAAGCCGGCTTTGAGGTTGACGCAGAAGTACCTTCTGCAAAAGGCAAAATGGAAGATTTCAAGAAGAAATACGATTGTGTTCTTCTGATTCTGAATGTACAGGGCTTTGCTCAGTTCAATACCATGAGAGTGAAATGGGACGAGCCTACAAAACAGCCATGGTATATGTCTGAACTGCCTACTTTCGTAGTATCACTCAGCTATACCAACAACCTTATTGACGTGCCTATGGCCAGATGCTACATCAATTCCTACATGGACCACCATGAAAGCTTTGCCGCTACACTGGAGAAGATGATGGGCAAGAGTGAATTTAAGGGAAGATATAATGAAAACGTATTCTGCGGAAGATGGGAAACCAGATTCTAAGAGATTTTTGCAGTAAGAACGGCCTTGAGCCGGAAGACAATAGAACAGCAGGTATTTCAAAGAAGGGGCAGCCTCACCGGAAAAAGTGGGGCTGCCCCTGTAAAATTCATGACCTTATCACCGTTTTCAGACTGCTGTCCTTTTATTTTACACCAAATTCAGCAAGCTGATGCAGGGTGTTTTTTCTGCCGGTAAAGTGTACGGCATGAAGTCCCTGGGCTCTTGCTTCCGCTACATTGTCCAGCAAATCGTCGATAAAGACGGCTTTAGACGGTTCAATTTGGAAATCCTCTATAAGCTTTTGATAAATTTCCGGCTCCGGCTTCAGCATATGAATCTGCCAGGACATATAGCCTCCGTCTGTCATCTCTAAAAATTTCAGCTCTCGCTGACATCTGTCGTACAGAGGTTTAGAAAAATTAGAAAGAATATAAATCTTATAACCCCGCTTTTTCAGGTAGCGGAGCCAGTCATGGGTGTAGCGGCAGACCTTGATGGTCTCTCCCATGCGCTGGAAGGTTTCTCGTATCTCTTTTTCATATGCAGGATTATTGTCTATAAAGGATTGGAGGATTTCTTCCTCTGAGCGCCGGCCCCGGTCCCCCTCTGTCCAGTCGTCACTTAAAAATACCGCCTGGGCCACAGCCTGGGCTGTCTCCTCCTTATATTTTAAATCCTGTAATAATTTCCTCCAGTCATAATGGACCAGAACTTTGCCAAGGTCAAAAATTACCGTGTCAATTTGAGAGGTTTCCTCCGAAATTTTGGAAATCACGGTGTCCTTTGGATGGCTCCAGCGGTATACCAGAAGAAAGGCATACAGTAAAACCGGAATCACCACCGTGGCAAAGAGAGAGGCCATAAGCACGTTGCCTGCATGGGAATTATCTGTCAGGGCCAGGATTAAAGTAATCACGTACATACCGGCCAAAAGTATAATTCCTATGACTGCAAGGATTCGTTTCAGGTTCTTCACTTCTTAATCTCCCTTGCTTAGAATATCTATTATTATAATAATTTTTGAGGTATCCGTCAATGCATAAACCATTGAGCCGCAGATTTTCAGGTTATACCTATGAGAGCATGGTGAATGATTTACATATTTTCACCAGAGTATTTCCTCAGTTTCTGTACCTGGATTCCCTTGGAAAAACAGGGGATAACAGGGAAATTTACCACCTGGTTTTGGGACAGGAGGGGGCCAGGGAAAAAATTTTTTTCTTCGGCGGAATTCACGGCAGAGAATATATGACCAGTCAGCTTCTAATGGAACAGGCTGCGGAATTTCTTACTCATTTTTACAAAGGAAAGGAAACCTATAAGGGCAGGACCTACGAAGAACTGCTGGAGGGAAAAGCCATTCATCTGGTTCCTATGGCTAATCCTGACGGGGTTGCAATCTGCCAGCAGGGGCCTGTTGGCATAAGAGATAAGGAGCTATGTAATCTGGTATGGAAAATCGGGGAACAGGAAGGAGGACGAAATCCCTGCGGACCTTACTATAAGCAATGGAAGGCCAACGCCAGAGGTGTGGATTTGAACCGGAATTTTGACGCTTTGTGGGAAAAGTACAGAGACGGAAAAGGAGGCCCGGCCAGGGAAGGCTGGAAAGGAAATGCACCGGAAGACCAGGAAGAGTCTAAAGCTTTGGCAGAGCTGACCAGGAAAGAAAGATTTTCCAGGACTGTCAGCTACCACTCTTCAGGCTCTGTTATATACTGGGATTTTGGACAAAAGGGAAGCTTTCGAGAGGTAAATTTAAACTTTGCCCGGCGGATTGAACTTGTGACAGGGTATGAGAGGCAGGACGGCTGGGAAGATACAGACCCTGCGGGATACAAGGACTGGGCAGTAATGAAAATGCAAATTCCCAGTCTGACCCTGGAAATCGGACGGCTGGCTTCTCCTCTTCCCCCTTTCTGCTTCCGGGAAATCCTGAGAGAAAACCGGGGCGTGTGGGAGGAAACTCTGCTGGATTTGGAGGAGAATTCTTTTTGATTCAATTATGTAAACCTCTGCGGGCCTGGGAAGGGCCCTGACCCCAGAGGTGTTAAAAGGGGAGGATAAAGTATTTCTACTTTTTCTTTGGTCGCCCGCAGAGAGCGCTGCGTCTTTGCACCATCCCTCTGTAGACTATCTCTAGTATTGACAGGAAGTAAAAATATATACACAGAAAAATAAATTTTTTCGGATACCGGAAAAGGCAGGAATCATAATTTCTTTGCTTTTTTCAAAGTGGAAGAATATAATGGAGAAAAATATCCCTCTTTATACAGGGACTTTTTTTCGTCCATGGGAAAAGAGGGAAAACCGGGAGAAATATAGTATGCAGAAAATTTTACTTTTAGAGGATGACAGAAATTTAAACAGAGGTATTACTCTGACCTTGGAGAAGGAGGGGTATCAGGTGTTCTCCGCATTTTCCGCTGCCCAGGGAGAAAGGCTTTTTGAAGAGCAGCAGGTGGATTTGGTCATTTGTGATATTAACCTTCCTGACGGCAGCGGCCTGGACTTTTGCCAGAGCATAAGAAAAAAGAGTCGGGTATACTTTCTGTTTCTTACGGCTCTGGACCAGGAGGTGGACATTGTAAGTGGTTACCAGGCCGGGGCGGACGATTACATTACCAAACCTTTCAGCCTTATGGTGCTGGTGTCAAAGGTCAGGGCTTTTTTGCGCCGGGCCAGTGGGGGAGAGGAGAAAGAGCTGCTGATTTCCGGCGAAATCCGGCTGTTTCCCTCCCGGATGAAAGCTTTTCGGCAAGAAGGACAGCAGCAGGTTCCCCTGACTCTGAGCAAGAAGGAAATGCAGCTTCTTCTTTACTTTATGGAGAATCCGGGACAGATAATATCCAAGGAACAGATTTTAGAGCATGTGTGGGGGTTGGAAGGCCAGTTTGTGGATGATAATACGGTTCCCGTAAATATCAGCAGGCTGAAAGCCAAGCTGGGGAATCCTTACATAGAGAATATAAGAGGCATGGGATACATATGGACAAAAGAATGCAGAAAAGAGTAGTTCTGACAATAGGGTTGGTATTTCTGGTACTGACGGCTTTGGCTGGCCTTATTTTCTGGACCGCAGGACAGTTACAACGGGAAGAAACCAGGAAGCTGGGCGCCCTGGCCCGGGAGTATCCCCAGACGGAGGCAGAGCTGGCCCAGGCTTTTTTCGGAGAAGAAGGGGAAAATAAAGAAAGTTTTATAGAAGCAGGAGAGAAGCTGGAAGACAGATACGGCTACAGCTTCTGGTCAAAGGGACAGGCCTGGCTGCTGTGGGCAGTTGGGGGTATGGCCCTTCTTTTGGCGCTGGGAATGGTTCTAGGAGCGGTTTTGTTCCTTCAGTACAGAAGTATCCGGAAACAGCAAGAGGAGAGCCTGAGGAAAATCCCGGAAAAGCTTAGGGAGCTTCAGGACAAGTATCAGAGGACAGAAGAAAAGCTTTCCGGAGAGAATCAAAAAACAAAAAGCCTGATTACCGACATTTCCCATCAGCTGAAAACGCCAATGGCATCTTTGAAAATGAGCTGTGAGCTGGCCAATTCCCCCAGTCTGGACCAAAAAGAGAAGGAGGAATTTCAAAAAGCGGGTCTTATCCAGGCCAGAAAAATGGAAAACCTGCTGGATTCTCTTATTCGTCTGTCCCGGCTGGAGGCGGGAATGATTCAAATAAGACCGGAAATATATAGTCTGAGAGAAACTTTGAACCAGGCTGTAAGCGCTGTATATTTAAAGGCAGGTAAGAAGAAAATACAGATTGTAGCGGAGGAATTTCAGGATATGGAAATTCCCCACGACAGGACATGGACCGCAGAGGCTTTTACCAATATTTTAGACAACAGCATAAAATATTCCCCGGAAAATTCCAGGATTCAGATACGCATAGCCAGGCTGGTTTCTTATGTGATGATAGAATTTCAGGACCAGGGACCCGGCATTCCTTCTGAAGAAAAGCATAAAATCTTTCAACGGTTTTACCGGGGAAGGGACCACCAAATCCAGGAGCAGGAAGGTTCCGGAGTGGGACTATATCTGGCCAGGACAATCCTGGAGGCGGAAAAGGGAACTATCTGTACGAAAAAGCCTTCCAGGGGAGGAAGTATTTTCTGTGTGACCCTGCCTCTGGAATAGGAGTCCTGTCTTACAAAATTGTTATCTTATTTGTAAGGGAGCTGTAAGAAGGCAGATGTACCATAATCCTAAACAAGTAAGAGGAGGCATTTGTATGATACCTGTATTGGAAACGGTTGACCTTGTAAAATATTACGGAAAAGGAGACAATTTGGTCAGGGCTGTGGACCATACCAGTCTGAAAATAGAGCCGGAAGAGTTTACGGCCATTGTAGGCCGTTCAGGTTCCGGAAAATCCACTTTGTTGCATATGCTGGGAGGTCTGGACCGGCCGGATTCAGGAAAGGTACTGTTAAAGGGTCTGGATATTTTCAAACTGAAGGAGGATAAGCTGGCAGCTCTGCGGAGACGGAAAATCGGTTTTATTTTTCAGAGCTTTAACTTAGTTCCCTCCCTCAATGTGTGGGAAAATATTATTTTGCCCATTGGTCTGGACGGAAAGAAGCCGGACAGAGATTTTGTCATGGGAATCGTGAAAAAAATAGGGATGGAGGATAAACTGAAATCTCTGCCCAGTACTCTGTCTGGAGGACAGCAGCAGCGGGTGGCCATTGCCAGAGCCCTGGCAGCCCGGCCTGACATTATTCTGGCAGATGAGCCCACGGGAAACCTGGATTCTCGGACTGAGCTGGAAGTGGTTTCCATGCTGAAATCCTGTGTTTCCGATTACGGACAGACTTTGGTGATGATAACCCATGACGAGACCATTGCCCAGATGGCGGACAGGATTCTCGTCATTGAAGACGGTAAGGTGGTGAGCCCATGAATACAGTAAATAAAACCGCCCTTGCCAATCTTCGGTTAAATAAAGGCAGAAACATATTAGCAGGCTGTGCTGTGGGATTGACCACCTTATTAGTTTTTCTCATACTGACAATTGGCTATGGTCTGGTCCGGCTCCAGACCGAAACCGTAAACCTGTATTACCCCACATACCATGCCATGTACCGGCCCCTGGATGAAGAAACGGTTAAAAAGCTGGAAGCCTACCAAGGTTTTGAAACCCATGGACTGCGGCTGGACCTTGGCCAGGTTATGTGGGAGGATGGGCTGATTGTCATGAGTGCGCTTGACCAGGGGGCCATCCGGCTGAATAAGCTGGAGCTTACCCGGGGAGAATTTCCAAAAGAAGAGAATCAGGTGGTAGTTTCCCCGGATATGCTTCAGGAGCTGGGAATCCAGGGAGATATTGGAGATGAAATTACATTGGAATATCAGCCCTATGAGGCTCAGGGGCTGGGGTATGCCAGAGAAGACAGTTTTGTTATCAGCGGTTTTTTTGAGGCCAGTGAGGAAAACCGGGAAGCAGGAGCCTATTCCGTCCTTACTTCCATGGAATATGCCCGGAACCAGATACCCTTAAAGGACAGGGAGTATTATGTTCTGGTACGGCTGGCCGGGGCAGAACATATGTATACAGACCAGATAGAAGCTATGATTCTCCAAATCGCCCAGGGATTTGGCCTTACGGAAGACAATGTAGTAGAAAACACAGATTATCTCAGCGCCAACTATGTAGACCCTGCTTTGACCCAGGGCATGATAATGGTTGTGCTGGTGGTGGTTCTGGCAGGAATTCTTACCATTTACAGCATTTACTATGTATCCATGATTCCTAAGGTGCAGGAGTACGGCAAGCTGAAGGCTTTGGGGGCATCCAGAAGACAGATTCGTCAGATGGTTTTCCGGGAAGGCCTGCTGGTTACGGGAATGTCTTTGCCCTTGGGACTTCTTATCAGCAGCTTTCTGGCGCCCTGGATTAGCAGGACCATGTTTTCTTACGGAAGGATAGGGGAAGCGGCGAATCTTATCCGGTTGGGGCTGGAGCTGCTGGAAAGCGGCCGTGTTACTGTCCTGAACGGATGGATATATCTGATTACCATTGCTGTGGTTTTGGCAACTGTGTTTTTATCCTTGCTGCGGCCTATGAAAATTGCTGCCAAAATTTCTCCCATAGAAGCCATGGGCTATCAGGGGGAAGTTACAGGGAGAATGAAACAGAGGAAAGGCTATGAAAGTCTCAGCCTTATCCGCCTTACCAAGGCCAATCTTTCCAGAAACAGAAAGAGGACCATCATCACAATCTGTACTCTGTCTGCTACGGGAGTCCTGTTTATGACTGTGGCCACCCTGCTTTCCTGCGCTAATCCCAGAGAAATTGCAAAGCAGGAGATAGAGTCAGATTATTCTATAAGTGTAGAAAGCTGGAGCGGAGATAAGATGCATCCGGACAGAGATTGGGACATGCTGCAGCAGAACAATCCTCTGAACCGGGAATTTCTGGAGCAAATCCGCAGTATCCAGGGAGTGAAAGAACTGAAGGTAAAGACCTTTTTAGAGGTTGATATGCCAGACTTTTCAGACGGGGACCAGGCCTGGAATGCCGGAATCACAGGATTAGATGCCTCCTATGCCCAAATGCTGGAAAGTATGGAGTATCAGGGACATGTGACTTATGAAGAGCTTCTCCAAGGGGATAAAATCGTGATGGGAGACATTATGCTCCATTGGCTGCCGGATTTAAAAGTGGGTGATACCCTAAGGATGGAGTGTCATGTGGGACAGGAAAGAGTCATGAAAGAATTTGAAATCGCAGCCATTGTCCAATACTACAGCGGATTTTCTGAGAATGGTTTTCTTCTTCCCCAACATGTTGTGGAGGAAATCAATCCCAATAATCTGAACAGCCAGGTAGAAATCACTTTGGAAAAGGAGAAAAATGCTAAGGCCTGCCAGGAATTGGAGGCCCTCACCGAAACCAGTGAATACCTGGAGAGCCATAGCTTTGAGAAAACTCTGGAAATGTGGGAAGGAACCATGGAGCTGCTGAGCCTGGGCTGTTATGTATTCCTGTTTATCCTGGGCGGAGTGGGAATGATGAATCTGGTAAATACCATGCTCAACAGCATTTATACCAGAAAACGGGAGCTGGGTATGATTCAGGCCATAGGCATGTCAGAGGTGCAGCTGGTCCGTATGCTTCAGGCAGAAGGCCTTTTCTATACGCTGGGAACCCTTTTGCTTTCCATCGGCCTGGGAAGCCTGGCCGGCTACGGTGTTTTTCTTAATGCCAAAGCAGATAGAATGTTTAATATTACCCAGTACCATTACCCTCTTATTCCCGCTCTGGTTCTGGCGGCAGTGGTGGCTGTGGTACAGCTGCTTCTTACCTACGGGGTATCGGCAAATTTCAGAAAGCTAAGCCTCATAGACAGGATTCGCTATTCCGAATAAAGAAAAGATTGTTAGAAAAAAGACCACAAAATTTTGAGGATTTTGTGGTCTTTTTGTATGCCTGAATCACAAAAATTTCAATGTGGTGCGAAAAATATTCTATGTTTTTTGAAAATAGATTTAGATATACTGGCGATATCAACAAAGACACAGAAAGCGTGTAAAGTAGAAGGGAGAAATTGTATATGAAAAAAAGATTCGCATTATTGTCCATGGCAGTACTTTTGGCTGTTTCCGCAGCTGCCTGCGGAAACAGCAGCGGCACTCCTGCTTCCGGAAATACCGGTTCATCTGAAAAAAAGGAGAACAGTTCGGCAGATGCCGGTTCTTCTACAGCAAATAAGGAGAAGCCGCTGGTATGGTTTAACCGCCAGCCATCCAACAGCTCCACAGGAGAGCTGGATATGTCAGCTCTCAGTTTTAATGACAATACTTATTATGTGGGGTTTGACGCCAACCAGGGTGCAGAGCTTCAGGGTACTATGATTAAAGAGTATATTGAAGCAAATATTGACACCATTGACCGCAACGGAGACGGAACCATTGGGTATGTACTGGCCATCGGAGATATTGGACATAATGATTCTATTGCTCGTACAAGAGGCGTCCGCAAGGCTATGGGCACAGGAGTGGAAAAGGACGGTGCCATTAACAGTGAACCAGTGGGAACCAACACAGACGGGTCCGCAACTTCTGTACAGGATGGAACCTTAGAAATAAACGGAAAAAAATATGTGGTGCGTGAGCTGGCTTCTCAGGAAATGAAGAATTCAGCGGGAGCTACCTGGGATGCGGCTACAGCAGGAAATGCAGTGGGCACCTGGTCTTCTTCTTTTGGGGATGAGATTGACATTGTAGTTTCCAATAACGACGGAATGGGTATGTCTATGTTTAATGCATGGTCCAAAGATAACAAAGTTCCCACCTTCGGATACGATGCCAACAATGATGCAGTAGCGGCAATTGCAGAGGGTTACGGCGGAACTATCAGCCAGCATGCAGACGTACAGGCTTACCTGACTCTGCGTGTTCTGCGCAATGCATTAGACGGAGTGGATATTGATACCGGTATCGGAACAGCAGACGAGGCAGGCAATATGCTTACGGATGAGGTTTATACATATAACGAAGAAGAAAGGTCTTATTATGCCTTAAATGTTGCAGTTACTGCAGACAATTATAAAGATTTTACGGATTCCACAAAAGTTTATGAGCCGGTATCTAAGCAGCTGGATAAAAATGAGCATCCTACGAAAAAAGTATGGCTGAACATATACAATGCGGCAGATAACTTTTTAAGTGCCACTTATCAGCCCCTTCTTCAGAATTATGATGATATTTTGAATCTGGATGTGGAATACATTGGCGGCGACGGACAGACTGAGTCCAACATTACAAATCGTCTTGGCAATCCGGGACAGTATGATGCATTTGCCATTAACATGGTTAAGACAGACAACGCAGCATCTTATACCGCTTTACTGAGCCAGTAAAAGACGGTAGCAGAGATAAAAGGGCTGACGCATAAGCCGTGGATGACGGATGCGTCAGCCCTGCTTATAGGGAAAAACAATAGTATAGATACAGGAGTAGAAGAATGGAAGAAAAGAAAGAGGATATGGTTCTGTCAATACGGGGCATGAGTAAATCCTTCGGCAGAAACCGGGTTCTGGAACACATTGATTTGAATGTGAAGCGGGGCACAGTTATGGGCCTGATGGGAGAAAACGGCGCCGGTAAGTCCACCATGATGAAGTGTCTTTTCGGCACCTATCAAAAGGATGAAGGGAGAATCTTTCTGGATGGAAAGGAAGTAAGCTTTTCCGGCCCAAAGGACGCTTTGGAAAACGGTATTGCCATGGTGCATCAAGAGTTGAACCAGTGTCTGGAGCGCAATGTAGTTGATAATTTATTCCTGGGCCGTTACCCTGTGAATTCTGTGGGGGTTGTAGACGAAGGAAGAATGAAGAAAGAGGCTTCTGAGCTTTTCCGAAAGCTGGGTATGACAGTAAATCTAACCCAGCCCATGAGAAATATGTCAGTATCCCAGAGACAGATGTGTGAAATCGCCAAAGCTATTTCTTATAACGCCAAGGTGATTGTATTGGATGAGCCTACTTCCTCCCTGACCGTTCAGGAGGTAGATAAGCTATTTGAGATGATGAGGATGCTAAAAGAGCAGGGAATTGCCCTAATCTACATTTCTCATAAAATGGATGAAATATTTGAAATCTGTGATGAAATTTCCGTTTTGCGTGACGGAAACCTGGTTATGACGAAAAAAGCGGAAGATACAGATATGAACGAGCTGATTTCAGCTATGGTAGGCCGTTCCCTGGAGAATCGTTTTCCTCCGGTGGATAACACGCCGGGCCATGTGATTTTATCTGTTCGAAACCTGTCCACTAAGTATGAACCCCATCTGCAGGATATTAGCTTTGATGTAAGAGAAGGGGAGATTTTCGGTTTATATGGACTGGTAGGCGCAGGGAGAACAGAACTTTTGGAGACTATTTTCGGTGACCGTACCAGGGCAGCGGGCCGTGTGTATTTTA
>NHCFR01400__coassemble_482_pt1 | contig 45443 bp, 34 predicted proteins | sample NHCFR01400__metabat2_high_PE_048 | metagenome-assembled genome bin NHCFR01400
TATTTTAGACGAATATCCTGATATAGTCCTGACGGATATTCGTATGCCTAAGCTGTCCGGTTTAGAGTTAATCCGGAAAATCACGGAAAACCACGACCATATCCAGTTTATTATCCTCTCCGGCTATAATGAATTTTCCTATGCCAGAGAAGCAATGCGCTATGGAATCAAACATTATATTCTAAAGCCCTGCAGTGAGGAGGAGATTACCGAAGCAGTGAAAGACTGCATAAAAGAATATTACAAGAAGCTGACCATTGAAAATATGAAGCAGGATATAAAAACCGTCCATTCCCTTCTGGGTGAAAACCTGATGTTTCATATTCTGTTTCAGACCCTTTCTTCCAACGAGAATTCCGGTCTGCTGCCAGAGCTTTATGAGGGCTATGTAGATTTTTACCATACCTCTTACCAGCTATGCTATATCTATTTTCTGGAAGAGCAATGGGTCGATACATGCAGAGAAAAGATTCAAAAGCTGTTCCAGGATAGCTGCCTTCCCTATTCTTTTCCTTATGTTTATGTGAAAAATACCCTTACTTTCTTTTTCATGGACACACAGAAAAGCTACTCTTTTATGGACAGTCTTCTGGAAAATATAAATCTGGGCATAGGTTCCCAAATCTGCTCTTATCACAGGGAATCCTACTCCAGTCTGATTGAGCTTCTGAACACCTTGAGCAAGAAGGTAAAACGCTATGAGACGATTCATCTTTTCTCTGGTTCACAAAAAACAATCATATGTAATTATGACTTCCTGTTTCATCAGACCCAGGAATTAGCCAACCAGCTTCTTCTGGAAACCGACACTCTCCGGCATACCCGGCTTTTGGATGATTTGAAAAAGCTTCTGTCTTCTGTAAAAAGCCTGGAACTGCTTCGCTCCCTGATAAACAGTATTCTTATGAAAGCATCTCAGACCTGCACCTGTTTTTCTTCCGGAGAGATTACGGATATGATTAAGTTTATCAGCTCAGTCTCTTCTAACGAAGAAATCTGCAGCTTTATTTTCGAAAAACTGCATACTCTTCTTTCTGTGCCGCTGCTGGGTTCCAAGAAATACAAGCCCTTTATCCAGGAAATTCTCAATTACACCAACAGCCACATCAGCGAGCCGGACTTAACCTTGAAATGGATTGTTGAAAATCATTTGTTTATGAATGTGGACTATGTAAGCCGCCAGTTTGTTCTGCAGACCGGTGTGAAGTTTTCCACCTATCTGAACGACCTGCGTATCCAGAAAGCAAAACAGCTTCTGATTAACTGTGACAGTGAAAAAATCTATTATGTGGCAGAACAGGTGGGCTGCGGCAACAATCCCCAGTATTTCAGCCATCTGTTTAAAAAATACACCAAGCTGACGCCTAAGGAATATGCCTTGCAGATGAAAGCCTCTCCCCATAACAACGGGGACAAAACGCAAAGTGTCCAGCCCCCTGAAGCTTAAAGGGGGTGGACACTTGTGAACATGTCAGTACACTAATCTAAACAATCTCTCTGCATTTCTCCTGGTAACTTCTATAACGGTCTGGTAATCCACACCCTTAATCTCTCCGATGGCCTGGGCCACATAAGTAAGATAGAGAGAACAGTTCCGTTTCCCCCGGTAGGGCTCCGGAGCCAGGTAAGGAGCATCGGTTTCCAGAAGCAGGTAATCCAGAGGCGCATACTCTACCACCTCTTTCAGCTTCTTCCCGTTCTTGAAGGTTACCACGCCTCCTATTCCCAGGAAGTAGCCCATATTCATGTATTCCCTGGCCTGTTCCCTGGAATAAGAATAGCAATGGATAACTCCCTGTAAGCGGTCTGCACGTTCTGCCTTCATTATATCTAAGGTGTCTTTGGCCGCATCCCGGCTGTGAACAATAATAGGAAGACCTGTTTCTTTGGCTAAATCCATCTGACGGACAAACCATTTTTTCTGTACTTCGTGGTTTTCCTTATCCCAATAGTAATCCAGGCCAATCTCTCCTACTGCCACGATTTTCTCCTTTTCACATAAGCCCCTCATCCATTCCATGTGGTCTTCCGTCAGCTCCCCTACCTCGTCAGGGTGGATACCCACAGCGCCGTATACAAAGGGATACTGTTCTGTAAGCGTCACCGTATCCCTGACTCCTCTGAGAGAGGCGCCTACATTTATGATTTTTTCAATGCCATGGGCTTCCATTGACCGGAGCAGGCTGTCCCTGTCCCGGTCAAAGGCCTGGTCGTCGTAGTGGGCGTGTGTCTCAAATATCATGAATTTTTCTCTCCTTTAATCTGGTGTGAACAGTCTGGCGAAACAAGGCATAAACCACAGAGGACAGCGGAATAAATACCAGCATTCCCACAACGCCCATAAGGCTGCCGCCTATGGTAACCGCCACTAAAACCCAGATGGAAGGCAAGCCTACAGAGCTTCCCACCACATGGGGATAAATCAGATTCCCTTCAATCTGCTGCAGCACCAGGAACAATATAATAAAGCCCAGGGCCTGCATGGGATTCACCACCAGGATGAGGAAAGCCCCCACTACACAGCCGATAAATGCTCCAAAAATAGGAATCAAAGCGGTAAAGGCAATCACTACGCCTACCAGCAAGGCATACGGGAAACGGAAAATACTCATGATAACAAAAAACATGGTACCCAGGATTACCGCTTCCAGGCACTGTCCCGTAACAAAATTAGCAAAGGTTCTGTAGCTTAAAGAAGCCACCTTCATAGTCTGACGCACTGCCTTCTGGGGGAGGAAAGCATATAATACCTTCCTAATCTGTACAGACAGTTTTTCCTTCTGCAAAAGAATATAGCAGGCAAATACAAATCCAATGAAAAAATTAACCAGAGAGCTGATAACCGTCTTGGTTACGGTAAAGGCAGAATTCAGCATATTTCCCGCCCCGTTTCTCAGGAAATCAATGCCGGTTTGGATAATGCTCTGCCAGTTTAACTCCAGATTATTTATCCAATCCAGAAGCTGCTCTTCAATCTGGTCATTATACTGAAAAGTGTCTCTGACCCAGGCAGGCCCCCATTGCTGAAACCGCCTAAAAGCAGTCTCAATATTAGCGCTTAAACTGGTGACTGTCTTTCCGATTTCAGGAATCAGGACTACCAGCACCAGCAGGATAACAGCCACCACCAGAAGAATAGAAAGAACAAGGCATATGGGTCTTGCCAGCTTCTTCATCCGTCCCTGCTCTTTCAGCTTTCCGAACAGCTTGTTCTCCAGAAAATGCATAGGCACATTGAGAATAAAGGCAATGGCCCCGCCCAGGGCAAAAGGAAAAATAATATTCCAGACAAACATCACCCCTGCTGCCACACTGTTTATTTTCTGCACGCAGATATACAAAAGCACAGCAAAAACTATCAGCAGCATAATATTTTTCATGTTCTTTTTATTCAGTTCCATAGGCATATCCTCCCGGTTCCCTTTATTTTTTTATCCTTGTACGTATCCACTTAATAAGCTGGATAACAGGAAGGTTTGCAAGGGACAAACCATACATAATAAACAGTTGCGTAAGTGTAAGTGTCTGCACTTTAAATATGGTATCCATAGCCGGAATCATCACAACTCCGGTAATCAAAGCCAGTCCCAGTAAAAATGCTCCGGCCAGATATTTGTTGTTGAAAAATCTCTTGGTAAACAGCACCGGCCTGTCTGATTTGCAGTTAAATCCATGGACCAGACGGGAGGTACAAAGAGTACCAAAGGCCAAAGTCATGGCCAAAGCAGTGCTTTCCTGATAGCCAATGTAAAAGCCCAGCATTGTCATGATACCGATAACCAGTCCCTCGATTCCTATCTTTGTCAGAAAATCCCGGGTCAGGATAGATTCATTCATAGGTCTCGGTTTATCATTCATCACCTCCGGATTGTGGGGCTCCAGGCCCAGTGCAATGGCCGGAAGACTGTCCGTCAGAAGGTTGATAAACAGCAGGTGAACCGGGGCAAAGGGCACCGGAAGGCCTGCAACAGAAGCATAAAGTACGGAAAGAATTCCCGCAAAGTTACCGGAAAGCAGGAACTGAATGGCGCTCTTAATATTCCGGTATACGTTTCTTCCGTTTTCCACTGCTTTTACAATAGTTGCAAAATTGTCATCTGTCAATACCATAGACGCCGCATCCTTGGCAACCTCTGTGCCTGTGATTCCCATGGCCACACCGATATTGGCCTGCTTCAGCGCCGGAGCGTCATTGACTCCGTCTCCTGTCATGGAAACAATATTTCCTTTTTCCTGCCATGCACGGACAATACGGATTTTATGCTCCGGGGAAACTCTGGCATACACAGAAATTCCATCCACAAACTTCTGCAGCTCTTCATCGGACATATTCTCAATCACCGCACCCTCGCAGGCCTCGGATTCATCCTTTAAAATACCGATTCGCTTGGCAATAGCCGCCGCCGTCACCTTATGGTCTCCGGTAATCATAATAGGCTTGATTCCCGCCCGGATACACTCAGCCACCGCTGCCTTAGACTCCTCTCTTGGCGGGTCCATCATAGCGATAAGGCCTAAGAAAATCAAATCTCTCTCATCTTCCACAGACAAGCTTTTTTCCCTGTCCATCTTCTTATATGCAAAAGCCAGGACTCTCAGTCCATTTTTCGAAAATTTCTGGTTCTGTTCTTCTATTGCAGTCTTGTCTGCCTCTGTAATAGGACATGCTTTTCCGTTTTTCTGAATCTGTGTCACTCTGTCCAGCAATACGTCTACTGCACCCTTGGTAATCATGGTGCAGCCGTCCTTCAGATTGTGAAGAGTGGACATCATCTTTCTGTCACTGTCAAAGGGAACTTCACTGCATCTGGGGTATTTTTCCCGGACAGCCTCTGCCGGCCTGCCCAGCTTATCGCCCAGATTGATGAGGGCTGTTTCCGTAGGGTCTCCGATTTCCTCCCCGTTTTTGTTGGTAGAGTCATTGCACAAAATACTGTGGCGCAGAAGCTGCTTCTGGGCATCATCATCTAAATCTATAGCGTCAGCGGCAATTTCCTTGCCCTCTACATAATAGTTTTCCACAGTCATCTTATTCTGAGTCAAGGTTCCTGTCTTATCTGAGCAGATAACCGAAACACTTCCCAGACCTTCCACAGCCTGCAATTTTCTTATAATAGCGTGTTCCTTTGCCATTTTCTGGGTACCAAAGGAAAGCACAATGGTTACAATAGAACTTAAAGCCTCAGGAATAGCGGCAACCGCCAAAGCCACGGCAAACAGGAAGGCATCCGCTGCGGATTCTCCCCGGATAACGCTGATTCCAAAAAGGATACCGCAGAATACCAGAATCAGAATAGAAAGCTTCTGTCCGAAATTGTCCAGGTTCATCTGCAGCGGCGTCTTCTTCTCAGAAGTGGTCTTCAGCAGGCTGGCAATTTTACCCACCTCTGTGTCCATACCGATACCGGTTACCAGGAAGGAACCACGGCCATAGGATACAAAGCTTCCAGAGAATACCATGTTGGTCCTGTCTCCCAGAGGAACCTCCCCCTCAATAGGTTCTTCTGTCTTCTCCACTCCCAGGCTCTCTCCTGTAAGGGCGCTCTCGTCTACCTTCAGACTGGCATTTTCCAGGATACGGCCGTCAGCCGGCACATAATCCCCTGCCTCCAGCATAACAATATCTCCCATGGTTACCTGGTGGGAAGGAATCTTCACCACATCTCCCCCTCTGACCACTTTCGCCTCGGGCGCCGACATGGCTTTCAGACTGTTCAGAGACTGTTCCGCCTTCACCGTCTGTACGGTTCCCAAAATTGCGTTAATGGTAATGACAATGAGAATAACAATGGCACTTTCTGTCTCCCCTAAAATACCAGAAACAATTGCAGCCACAATCAGGATAATAACCAGAAAATCCTTATACTGCTCCAGAAAAATCTGGGGAACGGATTTCTTCTTCCCCTCAGCCAGGGCATTGGGGCCGTATTTTTCCTGGTTCTGCTTCACCTGCTCATCCGTCAGGGGCTGGGTACTGCCGTTTATGGTTTTCTGTACCTCTGTCCTGGACATTTGATAATACTGCTTCATCACTTTTCCTCCATTTTATTATTCGCTGTTCTAGTTAGTGTGCATAATAAAAGTCTTTTGTATACTGTCCGCCGGAAGGCTTTTCGTTTTATAGAAAGTCCCAAGAACTTGTATAAAACGAAAACAGCGAGACTTTTACTGCAGGTTTCCCATGCAATAAAAGTCTCGCTGTTTCATCACGACACGGACGGAAGCTCCGTCGAGATTGACGTTATCGTGAACACCTGGCAGTGCCAGCTACTCCCTTTTATCTGAAGAAAATAATACACGCTGGAAAAAGTCTTGTCAATCCTTATTTTTCCACAAGGGTATATTTATTCCTGTTTCTAAAATGCCCAATCAATAAAGACACCATTCTCAGCAAATTTCTGCGCCTGCCGGCATATCCTTGTCAGGACTCATCAGGGCCAGTTCTCCCTTGGCATCTTCTGCGCAGAGAATCATTCCCTCAGAGAGAACCCCTGCCAGCTTGGCCGGCTTTAAGTTTACCAGAACCATGACTTTCTTTCCTACCATGTCCTCCGGTTTATAGCTGGCCTTGATTCCGGATACAATCTGCTTAACCTGGCTTCCGATTTTCACCTGGGAGCAGAGAAGCTTCTTAGATTTTTTCACTGCCTCACAGGAAATAATCTCACCTACCTGGAACTGCATTTTCATAAAATCATCAAAAGTAACTTCTGGCTTTGGCTCAATATCAATAACAGGAGCCTCCTCCTTGCTTTCCTCTTCCACAGCAGAAGCTTCTTTTGGATTCATGGCCTCTACCTTTTCCATAACTTCTTTCACATCCAGACGGGCAAAAAGGATTTCCGGCTTCTCTGTCACCTTATTTCCGGAGGGATACAGGCCGAAGGTATCCAGCTCCTGGTAGCTTCTTGCAGGAGCGTTTAACTGAGCCAGTATCTTGGCTGTGGTATCCGGCATAAAGGACTCCAGCAAAGCAGCTCCTATGCAGATGCCCTCAACCAGGTTATACAGCACCTCTCCCAAGCGCTCCTTCTTAGCTTCATCCTTAGCCAGAACCCAGGGCATAGTCTCGTCAATATATTTGTTGCAGCGTTTAAACAGAGTGAAAATTTCTGTGATGGCGTCGGCTACTCTAAGCTCTTCCATCTTGCTCTCCACCTTCTGTCTGGTTCCCAGAATCACTGCCTTCAAGTCTTCATCCACAGGCTCCTGAACACCGGTTCTCTTAACCTGGCCGCCGAAGTATTTATTGGACATGGATATGGTCCGGTTTACCAGGTTGCCCAGTGTGTTGGCCAGCTCTGAATTCAGACGCTCCACCATCAGCTCCCAGGTAATCACGCCGTCGTTTTCAAAGGGCATCTCATGAAGCACGAAATAGCGCACTGCATCTACTCCGAAGAAATCTACCAGCTGGTCTGCGTAAAGTACATTTCCTTTAGACTTGCTCATTTTGCCGTCGCCCTGCAGCAGCCAGGGATGGCCGAATACCTGCTTAGGCAGAGGTAAATCCAGAGACATCAGGAAAATAGGCCAGTAAATGGTATGGAAACGGATAATATCCTTCCCAATCAGGTGTAAATCCGCCGGCCACAGTTTTTTGAACTGGTCTGTGCTTTCCCCATCGCAGTCATAGCCGATTCCTGTAATATAGTTTGTCAGAGCGTCCAGCCACACATAGACCACATGCTTAGGGTCAAAATCCACAGGGATTCCCCACTTAAAGGAGGTTCTGGACACGCATAAATCCTGAAGTCCAGGAAGCAGGAAATTATTCATCATCTCATTTTTCCTGGACACAGGCTGAATAAACTCCGGATGACTGTTAATATGCTCAATAAGTCTGGGGGCGTATTTGCTCATCTTAAAGAAATAAGCCTCCTCCTTGGCTGGCGTTACAGGGCGTCCGCAGTCGGGACACTTACCATCCACCAGCTGTGACTCGGTAAAGAAGGATTCACAGGGAGTACAGTACATACCCTCATAATACCCCTTATAAATATCTCCTTTTGCATACATCTTCTTAAATATTTTCTGCACCTGTTTCTCATGGTCCTCATCTGTGGTGCGGATAAATTTATCGTATGAGGTATTCATCAAATCCCAGATATTCTTAATTTCTCCGGACACATTATCCACAAATTCCTTACAGGTAATCCCTGCATCCTGAGCCTTCAGCTCAATTTTCTGTCCATGTTCGTCTGTTCCCGTCTGGAAAAACACGTCGTAACCCTGCTGTCTCTTAAATCTGGCGATACTGTCCGCCAGCACCGCCTCATAGGTATTTCCGATATGAGGCTTGCCTGATGTGTAGGCAATGGCCGTGGTGATATAATATTTTTTCTTATCCAATTTACTTTCCTCCTTCTGGATATTTAAAATCCGGGCTAAGCGGGCTGAAAAAGAAAAAGCCCGCCTCCTCTGTTTCCAAAGAAGACGAGCTGAAAACCCGTGTTACCACTTCTGTTCATCTGCACCTCACAGTGCAGACCTCATCAGGTACCTTCTGCAGATACCTTACCGCTGTAACAGGCGGAACCTGTCGCAGCCTTGGCATAAAAGCTTATGCTTCGGTGCGCCTCTCGGGAGCCATCTTCTCCTTACCTGAGTTTGCTTTCTCTCAGCCGCTGAAAGCTTCTCTGTAAAACCCTCCGTAGGGATACTCTCTCCGTCACTGTGTTTATCTGATTATAGTTCATGCTAACATAAAACATACTTTTATGCAACAGCATATTTTCCCAGAATTTCTTCAAACCAGGGCTCTTGTCTTTCGTAGACCACTCTTAAATCCTGATTTCTGTCTAAGCTTAAAACTCCTAAAATAGATTTTGCGTCAATCACCAGTCTGTCACTGACAATATCAATGTCAAAATTACAACGGCATGCAGCGCATACAAAATCTTTGATTTCTTCTACATGGCGAAAGCGCACTGTTCTTTCACACATATTCGTCTCCTCCTGGATTTTCTATAAATTTTCCTTAATGTTAAAATTATATCAAACCTTAGAATAAGACATATTTTCGAAAATTTCAAGACTTATTTAATGTTTTTATCCGGCCTAACCTGAAGCCATTTGCCGTCATGTCTGTTCTTTCTGCTTTACTGTTTTTCATGGTCCTGGCTTAACCGCCTTACAATACCAATGCAGGCCAGCAGGGCAATCAGGTTTGGAATTACCATCAAGCCGTTAAACATATCTGACATATTCCAGACCAAATCTACCTTCAGGCAGGAACCTATCATGACAAATACTACCACCAGAATGGTGTAAATTTTTACTGCTTTGTTTCCCAGCAGATGACGTACATTTACCTCTCCGAAATAATACCAGCCAATAATGGTGGTAAAAGCAAAAAACAGCATGCAGATAGCAATGAATACATTTCCGAAGGAACCGTACGCTGAATTAAAAGCAGCCTGAGCCAGAGCAGAGCCTGTCTCTCCGGTGGACAAAGCCCCTGTAGATAAAATCACCAAAGCCGTCAGGGTAAGGATAATAAAGGTATCGATAAACACACCAATCATAGCAATAATTCCCTGGTCTGCCGGGTGCTTTACATCTGCCGTGGCATGAGCATGAGGTGTGGAACCCATACCGGCTTCATTGGAAAACAAACCTCTGGCCACACCAAAACGCATAGCCTTCTGCACGGTAACTCCTGCCGCACCTCCAAGCACAGCAGAAGGAGAAAAGGCAGCCACAAAAATATCATGGAAGGCTGTTCCAAGACCTTTCAGGTTCATTATCAGAATAATGCCGCAGCCTACAATATAAATCAAAGCCATAATGGGTACAATCTTTTCTGTAACTCTGGCAATACGGTTGATACCGCCCAGGAAAATAACGGCAGCCACCACTGCTACCAGTATTCCCATTACATAAGGCTTTATGCCAAAGGCTGTCTCAAAGGAACTTCCAATGGAGTTGGACTGTACCATGTTCCCCATAAAGCCCAGAGCCAGGATAATGGCCACAGAGAAAAATCCAGCCAGAAAGTTTCCGAATTTTCCTTTAAAAACGTATTTTATATAGAACACCGGGCCTCCGGTAATCACGCCGTTTTCTTTTTTTCTGGTATGCTGAGCCATAACTGCCTCTGCATAAATAGTGGCCATACCGAAAAAAGCGCTTACCCACATCCAGAAAATAGCGCCCGGACCTCCGGATGCAATGGCCGTAGCCGCTCCGGCAATATTACCTGTTCCTACCTGGGCCGCAATGGCCGTAGCCAAAGCCTGGAAGGAGCTCAGCCCCTTTTCGCTGCTTTTGCCGTGCAGAGAAAAGTTTCCGAACATCTGCTTCATCCCTTTTCCAAACTTACGCACCTGGATAAATTTCAGGCTGATGGTATAAATAATACCTGTACCTAAAAGCAAAACCAGCAGGGCATAGTCCCATAAAAATAAATTTACGGTGTCAACAAACTGTGCAATCATTTCCATCTTTTTCTCTCCCTTGTATGATTTATGCATATAACGTTCTGTCCGGAGGACTTTTCTTACTCACCGGCGCCTGTCAGCCAAATCCTGACAAGTGTTGGAAATCCAGGGGATTTTTCTGATGAAATAAGAAAAAGGCCCGTATTTTATCCCACGGACCTTGTTATTGATTCTTCAGCTTCTTATACAGCAGGATGTGCAAAGCACCTCCTGTCGGTTTACGACGCTTTTATCTCACTGTCCTTTTGCCTGAGAGATTCACAGACCCTTCCGTCTGCTTACACCTTCGGCACCCTTTGCGGGATTCTCCAGAGAGCCATCCAGATACAGTCCTGTTCCTTTTGGGGAACCCCTGAGAGTATTACTCCTTCGGTGGGCAGAAGCCGCTTTCCTGCATCCTTCTCTTGGCGCAATATGCAATTATAAAACGCTATAATTATAGCACGATAAAACTTCTTGTCAATTCTTTTTTTCAGAGTCAAATGGACATGCAAGCATGTCCGCTTGACTCGTTGCTGGCAGGAATAACTTTGTTACTTCCTTTTCCGGATATAGATAATATTGCTGGTGAGAAAACTGCCGTGCTTTTTCACATAGTCCAGGTATTCCTGACTTCGTATAAAATATTCCCTTCCCCATGAAGATATTTTCAGCCACTGTTCTTCCATACCTGTCACTGTCACATAATGAGCAGAAACTTCTGCTGCCTTCTGAAATTCTTCTCCCTTTTTCTGGTATAAATCCAGCTTGTATTTCTTCCTGAAAAGTGAAAAATTAGGTCCTACCGCCAGAATCACCGGAATATCATGAGCCAGCATGGCTGCCGTCCTGTTCATGAGATTTCTTCCCAGGACTCCAAAGGAAGCTTTCAGGGGAATCCGGTTAAAGCGAAAATATCCGTTCAGGCCCCAGGACAAAAACAGCCCCGGCATTCCCAGACCGGGAATTACCCAGAAATATTTCCGGTTCAGCCTCTTGATTAAAGCAAAATACTGCTCTGCATCCCAAATGCCGTTTTCCTCCTCGTCCTCCCATATTTCCCTTCCATTACAATATTCCTTATGTAAACCAAGATACAAAATCAAATCCGTTCCGGCAATAACGCCGCAGCCGTATTTTTGCAGAAGATTTCCCTCTGCCCAGGATTGATTTCCCCCGTAAGACAGGCCGCCATCCTTCATTACGGCAATATATGGATTCTTTAACCGTGCCTTCTTCATATTATGTCAACCTTCTCTCTTCTATTTCTACTTCCATCTCCTGAGACAATAAAACCGGACCGCCTACACTGCAGGCAACGGCTCTGCCGCCTTCCATCTTCACTCTGGCTTCCATCTGTCCGCCAGGCTGTTTCAGAATACAGGCATATTCTCCGTCTTCTTTATTTCGGAACATCCAGATTGCAGCGGCTGTGGTTCCGCTTCCACAGCTTCCTTCCCAGACCATGGAGCCTGTTTCCTCTACATATACCACGGGAATCATTTCCCTGTCCTGCAAAAACATAATCCCCCATGCTCCGCAGGGACAGGCCTTTTTGGCTCTTTCCACAGCCTCCCAGATAAAGTCCTCTTCCCGTGGTTTTCCCGGAACCAAAATATGACAGATACCGTCAAAAATCACCATAGGAAAAAGCTCATCCCCCAGGGAAAGGGTTTCTATGGCATCAGGCAGAGGCATTTCCACTCTGCTGGTCCCCGCCTCTTTATCCACCCATGCCTTCAGGGGACGGGTGGCCCCGCTTACGGAAATCTCCAGCTCCATGCTTTCTCCGGTTGCTCCCATGGCCAGCAGGCTGGCAAAACTGCGGGATGCATTGGCACAGAATTCTCCTCCCATCATCTGCATATGAAACGCTCCATTATGCTGCTCCACAAATCCCACCTGTTCGCCCTTCAGCTCCTCCACGGCCAGCAGCTGTCTGGATATATAGGGATAATCTTTTCTGTCTGCCCGGCTCAGTACAAAAATTGTGATATTTCCTGCCGGGTCTGCAATACGAATTCTTACTTTCATGATTCCCACACTTCTTTCCTTCCTGCAGGCAGTGAAAAATCCCCCTCTTCCGGCTTCCCGGTTCCTCTAATTCTGCCCTTGCAGGTTTGCTTTTCCATTATCATATCATGCCGCTAAATTTTAGGCTACAGATTTCTTTTCAATATCGACAATTTCTGCATCCTGTGATATATATTGATTAGACTTACCTTTAGTGTACAAGGTTACGCATGCCTCAAGCCATAATATTTTTGCGCCTTTGTCCAGAGAGGGTATCATAGGCTTCCATAGACCCATGAGAGCCAGACTTCAAAGAATATAACTTTCTATGAATTCAAGGGGGGATTTATATGTCCAAAAAAACAGAAAATGTAAACCAGATTACAGAAGGGGTAATCTGGAAACAGCTTCTTATTTTTTTCTTTCCTATTATGCTGGGTACCCTTTTCCAGCAGCTTTATAATACGGCAGACGCCGTGGTGGTAGGACGCTTTGTGGGGACTCAGGCCCTGGCTGCAGTAGGAGGCTCCACAGGCCAGGTATCCAACCTGGTGGTAAACTTTTTTGTGGCCCTTTCTTCCGGCGCTACGGTTATCATTGCCCGTTATTATGGCGCCAAAAATAAAAAGGACTTAAACGACACCTTACATACAGCGGCAGCACTGTCTCTTGTGGGAGGTCTTCTTACCTCTGTGGCAGGTATTCTTCTTGCCCCTACGCTGCTTGGGATGATGAAAACACCGGCGGATGTTATGGCAGATTCTGTTCTCTATCTGCGCATTTATTTTGCAGGTATTATTTTTGTGTTTATTTACAATGTGGGGTCTGCCATACTGCGGGCTGTAGGCGATTCCACCAGGCCTTTGTATTTCCTCATTGTCTGCTGTTTTATCAATATTTTCCTGGATATTCTGCTGGTAGTGGGCTGCGGCATGGGCGTAGCCGGTGCAGCCCTTGCCACAGTGGCTTCTCAGGCAGTAAGCGCCATTCTTGTCATACACGCTTTAATAAAATCTACGGACATGTACCGCTTAGAGCCCAAAGCCATACGGTTTCATAAGTTCCTGCTGATTTCTATTGTAACCATCGGACTTCCGGCAGGTATCCAGTCCATTATGTATAATATATCCAATATTATCATCCAGACCTCCTTAAACAGTCTTGGCACAAATACTATGGCGGCTTATACGGCTTTCGGAAAAATCGACGCTATTTACTGGATGATTTCCGGCGCTTTCAGTGTATCCATCATAACCTTTATCAGCCAGAATTACGGTGCGGGAAAGTACAGCCGTATGAAAAAAAGTGTTAAGGTCTGCCTGCTGCTGGATTTAATTGCCTCCCTTCTGGTCAGCGCCCTGCTGCTGTTTACAGGAGAATTCCTGCTGCGGCTCTTTACCACAGACCCGGAGGTTATCCAAATCGGCATGAAGATTATTCACATCATAGCCCCCTCTTATGTGCTGTTTATCTTTATTGAGATTCTGTCCAGCGCATTGCGGGGAATGGGAAATGTGCTGGTTCCTATGCTTATGACCTGCACCGGAGTCTGCCTGCTGCGTATTTTCTGGATTTTCCTGGCAGTTCCCCACTGGCCGGGCGTGGAAACTATCCTTATGAGTTATCCCATCTCCTGGGGACTTACAGCATTTTTATTTGTTATTTACTATTATTGGGACCAGAAAAAATTCTATAAAACACACACTGAGGAAAAGGAAACAGAAGACTAGGAGGTTCTCATATGATGAAGCTTTTATTTTCCGGAAATCCCCAATCCGTTTCTTTACTGGAAAGGGGAGCCTATCTTTTATTGGAGGATTGCCCCCGGCTTTCCTCTTCCAGCCTTACCCTGAGGATACATCTTCTGGAATGCCGGGATGGAGCCCGGTTGGAAAAGAAGGGACAGGACTGCACCATATCCTACAGCCATCCATCCCTGTTTTTTTCTCTTTTTAACTATGTCCTCCGGCATCCGGAAGAGGATGTCCGGCACAGTCTCACTCCCTGTTTTGAGAAAAGAGGCTTTATGCTGGACTGTTCCAGAAATACAGTGGCAACACCTGAAAAAGTAAAATCCATTATCCGTACTTTGGCTCGTATGGGCATGAACCAGCTTTTTCTCTATATGGAAGAAACCTACCAGGTCAACGGGCATCCCTATTTCGGAGCCTACCGGGGCCGATACACAAAGGAAGAATTAAAGGAACTGGACCAATACGGAGCCCTGCTGGGAATCGAGCTGATTCCATGTATCCAGACCCTGGGCCATCTGTCCAATTTTCTTAAATGGCCGGAAGGAGACTCTCTTAAAGATACCTCTGATATTCTGATGGTGGGGAATCAGAAGGTCTATGATTTTATCGGTGAGCTGCTGGCTTCCCTGAAGGAATGTTTTTCCTCCAGGTCTATACACCTGGGAATGGACGAGGCTCATATGCTGGGCCTTGGAAATTATCTAAAGAAAAACGGTTATAGAAAAAGCTCCCTTCTGATGAAGGAGCACTGCGAAAAGGTTCTGAACTTGTGTCAGGATTTAGACCTGGAGCCTATGGTCTGGAGCGATATGTATATTACCTCCAACACAGGAAAAGGTTATTATGACGTAGATTCTTCCACAGACACCTGCAGCTGGGAAAAGCCGGATTCTAACCTTGGTCTGGTGTATTGGGATTACTATAACACGGACCCACGGCTTTATGACAATATGCTCCGTATTCATCAAGAACTCTCCCCCAAGGTTATCTTTGCAGGAGGTGTCTGGAACTGGAACGGAATTTCTCCAAATTACGGAAAGGCTCTGACCTGCACAAAAACAGCACTGACCGCCTGTAAAGCCTATGGTATTCGTCAGGTTCTGGCTACTGCCTGGATGGATAACGGCGGGGAAACTCCTATAGATGCTCTGTATCCCGGACTGGCTTACTTCTCCTATCTCTGTTTCCATCAGGAGGTAAAGGAGGAGGATGTTTCCCTTTATTTCCGGGACTGTACAGGGGGAAATCTGGAAGATTTCTGGCTTCTGGATTCCTTTGACGCTCTGTTTTGGGGGCAGGGAAAAAATATTGCCGCAGATAATCCTTCAAAGTACCTTCTGTATCAGGATGCCATGCTGGGGATGTTTGATTATCATATTCGAAATATTGACACACAAACCTACTACAGCACTTTGGCCCAGAAGCTGGAACAAGCTGTTCCAAGAAATCCCGGCTACGAAAAGCTGCTGGATTTTTACCGGTATCTGGCCCTGGTTCTCTCCCAGAAGGCAGATTTAGGTATCAGAATCAAGTCAGCCTATGATTTCCAGGATTTATCCACATTAAGAGAAATCTCTCAAAGAATTATCCCCAATATTCTGAAGAATTTAGGGATAATGAAGAGTTTAAGAGAAGAACTGTGGATGTGTCAGGCAAAGCCTTTTGGCTATGAGCTTCTGGACATTAAGCTGGGCGGCGTAGAGGCCAGGCTAAAGAGCCACATCCGCCGTATAGAATCCTATGTGTCCGGAGATGTAAACAGACTGGAAGAACTGGAACAGGAACGGCTGCCCTATTGGCCGGATAGCGGCAGAACTGAACTAAGAGAAAATTTGTGGAACAGGATTGTCAGCGGCTGCAATCTGATAGATACGGTTTAGGAAACAGGAGAATCCTGTTTTCCAGAGAAAGACCTATGCCGGCAAATATGCTTTCATATTTCTATTTGCTTTTGCATATTATCAGTTTATATTTGCAATATTATCCTTTGTTTTTGACCAATATATCTAATGCTATAGTGTAGCAAAAAAGGAGATTGGCCATGACAGAGGAGAAAAAGGAGAGGCAGCTCAGAGAATTAGGCCTTACCATTGCCTATTACCGGAAGCTGAAGGGAATGACCCAAAGCCAGCTAGCCGAAGCTCTGGGATTTAGCCGTACCCACATCAGTAACATCGAAGCCCCCAATATCAAGACCTCTCTATCCTTGGACAGCCTTCTGGATATTGCAGAAGCGCTGGATATACCAGTGAGGGATTTATTTGATTTTAAGGGGACGTGAAAAACTCCCGGGAGAGCCTTATTGTTTAGGCTTTCCCGGGAGTTTTGCTTTTTCCTATCCGTTTATCTATTATTATTTTCCTTCATCTTTACCGCAGCTGCAATAGATACATCCGGTGTACTGTAAGGAATCAGGGTAGCCTGGAAGGCATGGTACAAATCAGATTTTCCCGGCCATACTGTTCCAATAAGCTGATTCCGGGAATCCAGCTGGTGGAACCAGGAACCTTTTACATGGTCTAAAACCTTTTCATCCAGATATTCCATAAATTCCCGGTAATTCTCTGCATATTTCTCTTTTCCTGTAACCCGGTAGAGAATGGCTGAAGTGTTGATGGCCTCTGCCAGAGTCCAGTGCATTCTATCGTGTACAACTGGTTTTCCTTCCCAATCCGTAGTATAGACAATACCGGGAGCTCCGTCTGCATTCCATGCGTCTTCAACGGCACGGTTAAAAAGATTCTCTGCCGCCTCAATATACTTGGCTGCGGCTGTTTGGTTCTCTTTATGTGCGGAAAGTGCCCACTGAACAATCAGTCTGGCCCACTCGATTCCATGGCCCGGGGTAGCTCCATAGGGCTTAAACTGGTCTGCAGGCTGGTCTTTGTTACAGTCTAAATCCGGCTCCCAATCTTTGGTAAAATGTTCAGGGATTCTCCAGGAATTACAGGAAGCCCACTGCACCACATGGTCTATGATGCGTCCCGCCCTTTCCCGGTATTTTTCCAGCCCTGCAGCATCTGCCACAGCTAAAAAGGCCTCTACCGTGTGCATATTCGCATTTACACCTCTATAGTCATCCAGCACGGTAAATTCCGTATTCCAGGTATCACAGGCCAGACCTTCTTCCTCATTCCAGAAACGCTGTTCATAAATATCCAGAGCCTCTTTCAAAAGCTCTTCTGCCCCTTCTATTCCTGCCAGCATAGCAGAGGATGAAGCCAAAATCACAAAGGCATGGGCATAGCACTGTTTATTAGGAAGAGGTTCCTGTCCGGCTGTAAGTCCCGCATACCATCCACCGTTTTCTTTATCCTTCAGTTCTCCCTGCAGTCCTGCCAAGCCTTTACCGGCCAGCACCTTGCTGCCATCATGACCCAGAAAGCTTCCGATACTGTACACATGAGTCATACGGGAAGTAATCCAAGTCTCTCTGTTTCTCTCTTTCCAGGGGCTGCCGTCATCCCCCAGATAATAAGCGCTTCCTCCGGGTGAAGGAAATTGATGCCCGAAGTTTAAAAGGTCCTCTCTCAGCTCCTCCATAAATTTCTTGTTTTCTTCCGTATCAATCTGATATTTTCTGGTGTTTTCTCCCATTTCTTCTACTCCTTTCCCTACCCTCTCCGGACAAGGGCATACATGCCTCAAACCATAATATTTGTGTCTTGCGGCCTTATCTCAATGGGTGTACCTCCAGTACACCTCAATCGTCTGCCTTGCAGAACACAAAAATATCTATGATTGAGGCCGCAGACCTCTTGTACACTGAAGGTACATTAAATCATCGCCATGCCATTTAGTAAATTTAATTTACCATTATCTTATCATAATTTTTTCCTTTGTCAACCCTCTATATCATTTTACTCCAGCAGTAATACATTTCCCTCAAAGACCTGGTTTACAGCGTTTACCGCTGCCCCCAAAAGCTGGGCCTTTTTCCCAAATGCGGCTTTTTTTATGGGAATCCTGCAGTCCACATGGACCATCCTTCTCTCGTTTACCAAGTCTTCCAGCTTTTTTACATAGCTCTCTTCCCAGTCCATACAATCGTAGCCCAATACAATCAGCTGCGGATTCAAAATATTCACGGCACTGATAAGAGCCAGACTGATGTCTTCCACCATCTGGTCCAGAATTTCTTCCACTGCATTGTTTTCCCTTAGCTGAAAGAACTCCCGGAATGTCAAATCCAGTCCAGTGGCTGCCTTTAATTTTTCTAAAACCACATAGGTACTGGCGTACAGTTCCAGACAGCCCTTGTTTCGACAGGAACACAGAGGCCCCTTTCTGTCGATACTGATGTGGCCGATTTCCGGGGCAAATCCCTTTTCATTGTGATATACCCGTCCGCTGCTGATAATTCCTGAGCCGATTCCATTGGAAATTCCTAAGAAAATAAAGTCCTGGTATCCCTGTCCCACTCCATATAGTTTTTCCGCCAAGGCAGCGCTGTTATGCTCATGGTCCAGATAGATGGGATAGGGGTATCTTTTCTGCAAATCTTCCAAAATATGCAGGTTTTCAATTCCATAAAACCTGGGAGGATTCAGCAGGATTCCTTTTTTTATGTCAACCGGTCCAATAACAGCCACACCGATGCCCAATATATTTTTTTCATTTTCCAGAAGCTTGTCCAATACCCGATGGCAATTCTCCAAAAGGGCCTCTCCTGTGAGCGAGGAAAATCCTATTCTCTCTGTACCCAGAATCTCCAGATTCATGCTGCAAAGCACCGCCTCAATCCTGTCCCGGAAAATCAAAAGGCCAGCCGCCTTGGGAGCATCTTTTCCGATTTTCAAAAGCATGGGGTTGCGCCCGCAGGTCTGGGTATCCTCCTTCGTATCCTCCACCACAATTCCTTTTTCCATAAACTCAGAAATAATATTGGACACAGTCATTTTGGTAAGGCCTGTGGCTCTGGATAGTTCTATCCTGGATTTACAGGCTCCTGTGGCCAAAAGTTTAAGGAGCAGTCCCCGATTATACCGTTTTGAACTGATACTGTTTTTCCCTGACGCTTTTTCCATATTTTCGCACCTCATACTTCTCTCTTCGTTTTGCCTGTTTTTTATTATACTATGGCTTCCTCTGCTCTTCAATTCCATTCTGGACGTCCCGGCACTGTTAAACAGGTTCAGACAGGCTTTTTGCAGTCTGTCCACAGTCTCATTGACTTACTATAGATATTTTGCTAGAATGACTTAGGAGGTAAGACAATGAACTACATTGTTTTCGATTTAGAATGGAATCAATGCCCTTATGGAAAGGAAAAAGAGAATAAAAGGCTTCCTTTTGAAATTATCGAGATAGGCGCTGTGAAGCTGGATGAGAACAGAAACATCACAGACTCTTTCCAGCTGCTTATTAAGCCTGAGGTCTACCGGAAGCTGCATTTCAGAACCCGGAAAATCCTGGATATTGACAGCCAGGATTTGGAGAAAGGGGCTTCTTTTCGGGAGGCAGTGAAAAAATTTATAAACTGGTGCGGTAAGGACGTCAAATTTTGTACTTGGGGCCCTGCAGATTTGGTGGAGCTGCAGAGAAACATGAGATTTTATCATTTGCTGGGTCTGCTGAAAGGTCCGATTTATTATTATGACATCCAGAAGCTGTTCGGCCTGTTCTTTGAGGGGGAAAAGAGTTTCCGCTCATTGGAAGATGCTATAGAATTTCTTCATATGAAAAAGGAAGGGCAATTTCACAGGGCTCTGAATGACGCATATTATACGGCTGAAATTTTCTCACAAATCCCCATTTCTGTGGTGACGGAAAATTACTCCATAGACTGTTACCAAAATCCAAAAAGCAGAAAAGACCAGATTTATACGGTATTTCCCAATTATTCCAAATTTATTTCCCGTGAATTCCAGTCAAAAGAAGATGCCATGAAAGACAGGGACGTAACCTGTACCAAGTGCTTTTTCTGCGGCAGGACAGCCAAGAAAAAGATACGCTGGTTCTCTGTAAACACCAAGTCCCATCTCTGTCTGGCTTATTGCCCGGACCACGGCTATTTCAAGGGAAAGGCCCGGTTGAAAAAAACTGACGATGAAAAGTATTATGTAGTAAAAACCGTAAAGAGCATTGATGAAAAAGAAGCGGCAGACATTCGGGAGAAAAAGGACGCTCTCACCAAAAAGCGCCGCAAGAAACGACATCAGGAAAGTAAAGAACGAAAAAAGGAGGATAAAAAGTTATTTTATGGACGGACAGACAAAGCCAAAAGAAAATAAAATGGGAACCATGCCGGTAAACAAACTGCTGATTTCCATGTCAGTTCCCATGATGATTTCCATGCTGGTCCAGGCCTTATACAATGTGGTGGACAGTATGTTTGTAGCCCAGCTAAATGAAAACGCCCTTACTGCAGTATCCCTGGTATTCCCTGTGCAGAATCTGATGATTTCCGTAGGCGTGGGAACCGGAGTTGGTATCAACGCCCTGCTTTCCCGCAGCCTGGGCGAAAAGGAATTTGAACGGGCCAATAAAACTGCCAGCCACGGCATCGTACTGGCTTTACTCAGCTATCTGGTATTTGCAGTTATCGGATTAGCAGGTGCAGAATTATTTATGAAGGTACAAACCCAGGACCCGCAGATTATTGCTTACGGTACTTCTTATCTGCGCATTTGCTGTGGTCTTTCCTTCGGTGTATTCCTTCAGATTACCTTCGAAAGATTGCTGCAGTCCACAGGGAAAACCGTGTACACAATGATTACCCAGATGCTGGGTGCGGTTATCAACATTATCTTGGACCCCATTATGATTTTCGGTCTTTTTGGTTTTCCCAAAATGGAAGTGGCCGGTGCGGCTGTGGCTACTGTAGCGGGACAGATTATTGCCAGCATTGTAGGCTTCTTCATCAATCAGAAAAAGAATACGGAAATTTCTGTATCCTTCCGCAGCTTTAAGTTTTCAGGAGAAATTGTCCGCAGTATTTATGCGGTAGGCGTTCCCTCTATTGTCATGTCCTCCATCGGTTCTGTCATGACCTTTGGTATGAACAAGATTTTAATCGCCTTCTCCTCCACTGCAACGGCCGTATTCGGCGTATACTTTAAGCTGCAAAGCTTTATCTTCATGCCTGTGTTCGGTCTGAATAACGGCATGGTACCTATTGTAGCCTATAATTACGGAGCCAAAAACAAAAAGAGGATTAAGCGCACGGTTACTTTAAGCGGTATCTACGCTACAGGAATCATGCTTATCGGTCTGGCTATTTTCCAGCTTGCCCCTCAGCTGCTTTTGAGTATTTTCAATGCCTCCGAAAACATGCAGCACATAGGAACCATGGCTTTAAGGATTATCAGCCTCAGCTTTGTCTTCGCAGGATTTAACATTGTATCCTCCTCTTTGTTCCAGGCCTTGGCCCACGGCATGCTGAGCCTTTGGGTTTCTCTGGTAAGACAGCTGTGCGTACTGCTGCCTGCAGGCTACATCTTCTCCAAAATCGGCGGATTGGACGCTGTATGGTGGGCATTCCCCTTTGCGGAGATATTTTCTTTAATCATGTGTATCTTCTTCCGGAGATATGTATACAAAAAACAGGTAGACCCACTGAGTGATTAAGAATAACCAAAAACGGAGCTGTCACATTAAATATTCTCAAATTTCGTTTAATGTGACAGCTCCGTTTTTCTTCGTTTATTTATCTGTATTAGCGTTGCGGATATGCATATACACTGTATTTTTGGAAATTCCCAACAGCCCGGCCACCTTGATTACAGCGTCCTTGATGTTAAAGATTCCTTTGGCATACAGCTCTTCCACAATTCTTTTATTCTTATTCTGAGAAGAAATAGAGGAATCGTTGAGTATCCTCTGTTTTGTTTCCCCTAAAACGTTTTCTATCAGCTCATCTGTATTTTCCGCAAAATTCTCCCGGATTTCTCCCGTCTCCGGCTGCAGAGAGGACTGGGGCACCTGAAATTTACTGATAAGCTGGGAAATTGATATGTTGGTATAAAAATTGATGCAAATCAGTCCGATGATTCTCTGGTTCTCTCCCATAATGGGAATCGTAGAGGAGCGAAGAGGCACACCTGTTTTTGAACGGTTCATGTAACAGACGCTGGAATGGTTCTTGTCATGCTCCAGCCTGGCCAGCATGGACAGGGCAAAATCCGTAATAGGCGCTCCGTTAGCCCTCCCGGAATAATGGCCGTTCACATTAGCAATCACCGAATGCTGCAGATTCTCCAGACTGTGAAGGATAATTTCATAGCCTTCTCCAAGATATTCCCCCAGATTGGGAATCATTGTCCTGTAGGACTCCAAAATCTTTCTGTCTGTATCTGACAGGGCTAAATAGGGTTTTTCCTTTGTCCCGTTGTCTTTTGTCATAGTCATCCATTCCTTTCCCCCCTCTGTGAAACTGCAGGTCTTCACAGAAGAATTCTCTCTCCGGCTGCAGTAAAGGCAGCACAGAAAAAATATATAGAAGTATTATATTCTCAATTTGCTGTTTGTGCAAGTTGAATAAGATTTTTTTTATTATTTCAGTAATTATAGCAAACAAAATTTTATTTACTAAAATATATTTTAGTGATATTATAATAGTACACTCACTAAACAAACTCATACTGAAAGGAGAGAGATGAAGATGAAAGTCATTCAGACTTCCAAGGCCCCGGCCGCTATCGGGCCCTACTCACAAGGAATCATACAGGGAGGAATGGTTTACACCTCCGGACAGATTCCCATTGACCCGTCCACCGGAGAAATTTCAGAGGGAGGCATCCGGGAACAGGCAGAACAGGTAATGAAAAATATTTCAGCCGTATTAGAGGAGGCAGGCACAACCTTTGAAAACGTGGTAAAAACCACCTGCTTCCTGTCAGACATGGAAGATTTCGGGACATTTAACGAAGTTTACGGCAAATATTTCGTAAATAAGCCTGCCAGGTCCTGTGTGGCCGTAAAAACATTACCTAAGAATGTGCTGTGTGAAGTAGAAGTAATCGCTGTTGTTCAGCAGGGATAAAGAGCGACATTTTTACATGAGGAGGAAAAGAATTTATGAGCAAAAAAGTACGTGAAAAGAAGCAGCCTACCTTTTTTCTGGCTGTATTGCCCATTCTTGCAATGATTCTGCTTTTGGGCGTAGGCTATGCAGTCCTTGGCCTCAGCGCCGAGGTATTGATGCTGGTATCTGCAGCAGTGGCTGCTGTCATCGCAATCTACCTGGGCTATACCTGGGATGACATTATGGATTCCATCGTAGGTAAATTGTCAAAAACAATGCCTGCCATCTTTATTTTGATTATTGTGGGCTTTCTTATCGGTACCTGGATGATTGGCGGAACTATCCCCATGATGGTGTACTATGGATTGAAAATCATTAACCCGTCTTTCCTGATAGTGACCGCATTCCTGGTAACTGCCATTGTATCCATCTGTACCGGAACCTCCTGGGGTTCTGCAGGAACTATCGGCGTTGCCCTTATGGGAATCGCTTCCGGACTTGGGGCTCCTCTTCCCATTGTAGCAGGCGCCGTAGTGTCAGGAGCTTATTTCGGAGATAAAATGTCTCCGCTTTCCGATACCACAAACCTGGCCCCTATTGCCGCAGGTTCCAAATTATATGACCATATTGCCCATATGCTGTGGACCACAGGCCCCGGCTTCATTATCTGCTGTATTGTATACACTATCGTGGGAATGAATCTGGACGGACTGGCTGCAGGAAACACTCCGGAAAAGGTTACGACTATCCTGGATACTCTGCACCAGATATTTTCCTTTAATCCTCTGATTATCCTGCCGGTAATCATTGTATTATACGGCTCACTGAGGAAGAAACCTACAATCCCGGTTATGCTGATTTCCAGTGCAGTGGCTATTTTCAATGGTATTGTATTCCAGGGCTTTGCTCCGGCAGACTGCTTCAGCGCAGCTATCAACGGATTCAGCCTGGATATGATTCACATTGAGGGCTTTGACACTGCCAACCTGATTTCCGATATTTCCACTCTTCTGCAGAGAGGCGGAATGCTCTCTATGCTGAATACAGTGCTGATTGCCTTCTGTGCTTATGGTTTTGCCGGCACTCTGGCTGTTACAGGTTCTCTGGACATTGTGCTTGACCGAATCATGAAATCCGTTAAGAGTACCTTTGGCCTGGTATTCTCCACCATTATTTCCTGCCTGACCGCAGTTTGCGTTACCTGCAACGGACAGCTCTCCATTCTGATTCCCGGAGAAATGTTCCACAAAACCTATGTAAAACGTGGTCTGGAACCCAGAAATCTTTCCCGTACCCTGGAAGACTCTGCAACTGTCACAGAAACTCTGGTACCCTGGACAGCCGCCGGCGTTTACATGGCTACTACTCTGGGAGTTCCTACTCTCCAGTATGTACCCTGGGCCATTCTGAACTACACTGGTATGGTTTTCGCCCTGATTTGGGCCGCTACAGGCATTGGTATCATGAAGATTAAAAAAGGCAGCGACAGCTGGGATGAATATGTAGCGTTAAACAAGGAAGACGGAATTGATGTGGAAGCTCTGGAAGGGGGAAAATAATATGTCCCAAAAAAACCTGGACTTTGATACCATCATAGACAGACGCCATACAAGCTGCGGAAAATGGGACACCATGGACCAGAAATACGGCTCCGTGGATTTGATTCATCTGGGCGTGGCGGATATGGATTTCCCATCTCCCCAGCCAATCATAGACAGCTTTCAGAAATGCCTGGACCATGGAATCTTCGGATATACAGATTTAACAGACAAGTATTATGAAGGATTTATCACCTGGATGAAAAAAAGACATTCTGTGGAGGTAAAGAGGGAGGAAATTTTATTCTGCCCCAGAATCAACATCTCCTCCAGCCTCTGTGTAGATACCCTTACCCAAAAGGGTCAGGGCGTTATCATCCAAACTCCGGCTTATGGCCCACTGTACCAATCTATTGTAAAAAACAACCGGAAGGTACTGGAGAATCCGCTGAAGCTGGAGGGGGATAAGTATACTATTGACTTTGAAAAGCTGGAAGAGCTGTCAGGCCCTGACACAAAAATGTTGATTCTCTGCAGTCCTCACAATCCTGTAGGACGTGTATGGACAAAAGAAGAGCTGGAAGCTGTGGGACGCTTCTGTGTGGAGAAGGATTTACTTCTTTTTGTGGATGAAATTCATGGAGATATTACGGCAAAAGGCGTGGACTTTGTGTCCTCCCTGAATCTGTCCCATGAGGTAAGAGAGCGTCTGGTGGTGGCCACCTCTCTTACGAAAACCTTTAACATTCCAGGCGTGATTCTCTCCTACCTGGTGATTCCCAATCAGGAGCTGCGGCAGAAGGTTGCAGACAGTATTGACCGTATTGGAATGCACAACCCTACCATATTTTCCATGGCTGCCACCGAGACTGCCTACACGGAATGTGATGACTGGTATGAGGCCATGCTGTCCTATATAGACGAAAACGAGAACTACACAAGGGAGTATTTCTCCAAATATCTTCCCGGCTTTCACATTTATCCCAGAGAGGGCACTTACCTGCTGTGGATGGACTACAAAGCCCTTGGCTTGGGAGAGGAAGACCTGGAAAAATGGTTTCTGGAAGAAGCCAGGGTCAGCGTCTACATGGGAACTGTTTTTCAGGAAGAAGGCCGTGGCTTTATCCGTGTGAATATCGCCTCCCCCAGAAAGCTTCTGGAACAGGCCTATGAGCGGATGCGCAAGGCATATCCTAAACTAAATAATTAAACCAGTGTACTGGCACGTTCATTTTCAGCATAATGACGTAGAATGAATTTTCATTCTGCAAGGCGGAGGAATGAGGCGTAGCGGTGGCTACGTCGATTGACGACAACGCAGCAGATGGAAATTCAGGCAAGTCATTTGCTAAAATGTGAACGTGTCAGTACACCAGTACATCGTTTCGAAAATAACTACACCAAATCGCTTGCCTGCTTTCCCGATTGCACAAGTCAAAAAGCCTCAGCGTAGCCCGCTACGCCTACGTTTTTTGACCTGCATACTCGAAAAAGCATACTGTGCGATTGGTCCAGTTATTTATCAAACGATGTACCAGAGAAAACCGGAGCAGCCCCTGAAAGAACTCAGGGAATTGCTCCGGTTTTCTTAATTTTAGAATATAAACGGAATCACATAGGCGGCCAGCACCAAGACAACTGCACAGGCTACCACACGGCACCAGATTTTAAATTCTTTGTCCATCCGGGTCTTCTCCTCAGGCGAAGGAATTTCCTCTGCCATAACTGCTTTTTCTATGTCTTCTGTCTTATCATCCTTATACCTTTTTCTGCACACGGCATAAATGATAAGTCCCAGAATACACCAGAGAATTCCGGTCAGAAGAGCTTCTCTGTCCAGCTGGGTCATCATAATCACATAAATGATAATGCTGATGGGCGCTCCCACTAAAATTCCGGGAGCCTTAAAAGGTCTTTTCAGTTCCGGATGTCTTCTCCGCAGGAAGAAGGAGGCTCCGATTCCAATAACATAGTAAAACAAATCCGCAAACAAGCTGAGAGACGCAATATAAATCATGGAATTAGATGCAATCAAAAAGGCGGACAGCAATCCAAGGACAATAATGGAAATATAGGGTGTCTTATATTTGGGATGTACCTTGGCAAAAATCTTTGGCATTACACCGTCTCTGGCCATAGTAAAAAGATACCTGGGAGGAACGGCAATGCTGGCGTTTAAAGTAGAGAAATCCCCGCCAAAGGCAATACCTGCTGCCAGCAGTATCAATGGAAATCCAAGGATTCCTGCTGTCTTCATAGCTTCCGCAAAGGGCGCCGAAGCGGTAGACAGGGCTTCCAGACTTTCTGTGGGCACGATACCCACCAGGAACCATTGGAATGCAGCGTTTACGGCAAACACAATAAAGGGCGCCAGAAACAAGGCTCTGGGAATGTTAATCTGAGGATATTTGATTTCCTCTCCCATGGCGCAGCAGGTTTCAAATCCGGCAAAGCACCACCATATCATGCTGACGGAGGCAATAAAGCTAAGAGGCGTGGACTGAGCCACAAAATCTGGCAGCTGAACAAAATTAGGCATGTTCACATGGGGAAGCATGGTCAAAAACCAGATAATCGCAACACCCCAGAAGAAAAACATAAATCCGTTCTGAAGCTTACCTGTCATTTCTACACCCCGGACATTAGTGATAATAAATACAATTACCACCGCCGCAGCCAGAACCCGGTCGCTGACCGGAAGCTCAATCCCAAGAGCTGAAAACAGGGTTTTAAAATAAAAGCTGAAGGCCAGGGCCTCTCCGCTGGTTACGGAAACCAGGGAAATGATAAAGTTCCATCCGGCCAGCATACCTACCGGCTTTCCCATGGCAAGAGATGCATATTGATAAGTACCCCCTGCATAAGGAAGGGCTGCCCCCATCTCCGCATATAGCAGAGCCGGATAAATGCTGATGAGCATAGCCACCAGAGTAGCCAGAATCACCGCTGGTCCCAGGCCTCCCACCACATTGGCTCCCGTAGTAAAAAGTCCTACTCCCACTACAGTTCCCACAGTGATGGTGACTGCCTCCCTCATGCCGAAGGTACGTTTCAAGGTACCTGCAGAATTGTTCGTTTGTTCACTCATGATATTTTTCTCCTTTGTCCGTACAATCTCATAACTGCACTTTATTCTTTTAACATAATAAAACATGGAGAATAGTACAGGTCAAGGCGTAAATTCAGGGAAGATACCAAAAAATCTGGAGCTTGCTCCAGATTTGCAAGCTCCAGATTTTTTAATATCACCTTATTTTGCCGGCACAATTTCCAGCCAGTAGCCATCCGGGTCTTTGATAAAGTAAATCCCCATATCAGGATTCTCAAAGCAGATACATCCCATCTCCTCATGGAGCTTATGGGCAGCCTGAAAGTCATCGGTCTGAAAAGCAAGATGGAACTCGCAGTCCCCCAGGTTGTAATCCCGGTCAAAATCTCTGAGCCAGGTCAGCTCCAGCTCAAAATCCGTTGTATCGTTTCCCAGGTAGGCAATGATAAAGGAACCGTCTTCCGCCTCTATCCTCCTCTTCTCTTTCAGTCCCAAAGCTCTTTCATAAAAAGCAAAGGAACGCTCCAAATCTCTTACATTATAGTTCTCGTGAATCATTTGGAATTTCATAGCTGTTATCCTCCTTCATTATTTTTCCTTTTCTATTCTCACTGTACATTTTTAGCTTTTATTGTATAACACTTTTGTTGTATATCACCTTTATTGCATATCACGTTTATTGCATATTATCTTTATTGCATACCATCTTTATTGCATACCATCTTTATTGCATACCGTCTTTATTGCATATCATCTTTATTGCATTTCATCTTTATTGCATTTCGCTTTCTTGTATTTCGCTTTCATCCCGCTTCCACTTTTATGGTTCCTGCTCTTCTCCACAGAGGAATGTCTGTCCCTCCTCCTGTATTTTTATCACTCGCTCTTGAAAAGGAGCTCCTTCCGGGGTAGTCAGATACCTGTCAATGACAGCGTAATCTTTCCAAAAATGCATGGGAAAGGCATATTGAATGGAAGTGTTTTCCATAATATAAGTAAAGCCCTTGTGGTACCACTCCTGCTGCCTGGGGTCCAGAGGCAGAAAAGCGGCAAAAAGAGAAAGTCCCTTCAAGTCTTCTGTGTATTTCTTAAAATTAGCAGTCATATTATTGTTATACTGTTTCGTCTCTCCCGGCCATACCCACCAGTTTAAATCTCCGGCATGATACAGGTTTTTTCCGGAAATCCGCAGCAGAAAAGCCACGCCGCAGTCCGTGGAGGGAAGTGTCCGGATAAGCAAAGGCTCCTCCTCCCCGGGAACTGAAAGGGCAAGACTTTCTCCACCTTTCATAAGATGAAGATTCTCTTTTCCCTCATACTGTCTCAGATACCGCTTCACATCCCGGGAAATAATATAATGGATAGTGTCCGGGCCTTTTATACTGAAAATTTCCGGATTAAAATGGTCGCTGTGTCTGTGGGATACAAAGACAAAAAGCGGCTTGTCCTGTCTCAGTCTGGGAATCTGGCCCTGGTAATAATCAAACAACAGGCTGCAGCCGGAAGTTTCCACCAGGAATCCACTATGTCCGATATAGGTCACCTTCATTTTATTTCTCCTTTTTCTTCTTACGGGCCTTTTTTCTCTTCCGGTTCCGGATGCTTCGTTTTATCTTCACAATCAAAAGGACAATATAAAACAGAAATGCCGCTGCCAAAAGCCCTGCTGCCGCATATTTCCAGTTAGGAAGTTCTCCAAAGGTATCTGCGGCTGACTGGAAAAATCCACCCAGGGAATTATCCTCCACCTCTGCCTTTTCCTGTTTTTCCTCAGGTTCCGGCTCCTCTTCTGCTGTCCCTTCCCCGGTATTTTCCTGGGAAATCTGCTGGCTCTGGCGCTGCTGCTGCTCAAAAGTCCGGGAAGCCTCCAGGATTTCCTGGGAGGCCTGCTGGCTGGAGCTGCTCAGCAGAGTATCCCCATAATAAAAATCCAGGTTCAGGATATTATTCTCCAACTGAGCTTTGCAGGTAATATCCTGGGTAGGATTTACCGGCACATCAGCGGAAGCGTTTTGGATAGCCGCATCCAAAAGCCCCTGCTCTTTCAGGTAAAGAGCAAAGGAATCTGACTCCTTGAGAGAATCTGAAGCCAGGCTCAGCTTCTGGAAATTGTTAAAACCATAGTCCAGAATATTCCTGGTATCATTGTAGTATTCCGTAGTTCCTTTAAGCACCACGCAGACCAGGCGCATGGAATTCCTCTCCGCATAGGTTACAAGAGTATTTCCTGCCTTCACCGTATATCCGGTCTTCCCTCCCAAACATCCGTCATAATGCTGGCTTCCCTGGACCAGCAGTTTATGATGGTTATCCAGCCATCTCTGCTCAGGGGTGATGTTGGTGGGTGGTATGATATAGTAAGTGGATTTTGTAATGGTTCGGAAAGTCTCATTTTGGAAGGCCGCCTGGGCTATCAATGCCAAATCCCGGGCCGTGGTATAATGGTCATCGCTGTACAGACCATTGGCATTGACAAAATGGGTATTCTCACATCCCAGCTCCTTGGCCCGCTGGTTCATCATGTCCACAAAGGCAGGAACCGTACCTCCGATATATTCCGCCACTCCGGAGGAAACTTCATTGGCCGAGGCCAGCAAAATCCCATAGAGGCTTTGCTCCATGGTCAGCGTCTCTCCCGGCTTGATGCCGATATGGGTACTGTCAGGCTCAATATTATTTACCTCGTCGGTAAAAGTAATCTGGGTGTCCAGAGGAACCTTTTCAATGGCCAGCATGGCCGTCATAATCTTAGTAGTGCTGGCCGGGGCCCGCTTCTCGTCAATCCCCTTGGCATACAAAATTTCTCCGGTATCCAAGTCCATCAAAATTGCGGTTTCTGCTATTACCTTAGGCCCCTGAGGCCATCCCGGTATGCTGTTGGACTGTATCTCCCATTCATAGCTTTCCGGCATGGGATTCTCCTGGGTATTTTCCTGTACAGCCTGGTCTTGGGCAGGCTGGGCCGCCATTACAGCGATACTGGTGTCAGATGGGTTTACAACAGCAAAAATCCCCGCCATGAGCAGGGAAACCGCCAAATGTTTTCCTTTCATATTCAACCCCTCGTTTCATTTGTACTGGTATTAAACCTTATTATATGCGATTTAAGGGATTATAGCAATCAGATTCTGTCCATCCTACACTTTGTACGAAGTCTGCCTAAAAATGCAGACACATTATAGTATGTCTCTTCCGGCCATTATCTGATAAAATATACTTAGAATTTTTAAAGGAGGCCGAAAGCTCTATGATTATTATTGGTGAAAAAATCAATGGTTCTATTCCATCCGTGGCAAAGGCCATCGCAGAACGGGATGCTGAATTTATAAAGAACAGGGCAAGAATGCAGGCGGAAGCTCACGCCACTTTCATTGACTGCTGCGCTTCCGTTCCGGAGGATGTGGAAGTAGAAACCTTGAAGTGGATGATTGACTGTATCCAGGAGGTAACCGACCTTCCCATCTCTATTGACAGCCCCAGCGCCGATGTTCTGGCCCAGGTTTACTCTCACTGCAAAAGACCCGGATTATTTAACTCCGTTTCCGGAGAGGGCGACAAGATTGAAAAAATCTTCCCTATCATGGCTAAAGAGGAAAACAAAAAATGGGAAGTTATCGCACTGTTAAGCGATAATACAGGTATTCCCAAAACAGCAGGAGACAGACTGCGGGTATTTAAAAACATTATGGAAAAAGCGAAAGAGTACAACATCGCTCCCTCCAGAATCCATATTGACCCTCTGGTAGAAATGCTGTGTACTTCTGAAAACGGAATCGACACCAACGTGGAGGTAATCTCTACTATCCGAAAGGAATATCCTGATATTCACATTACAGCGGCTATCAGCAATATTTCCTTTAACCTTCCGGTAAGAAAGCTGATTAACTGCTGTTTCCTGACACTGGCCATGAATGCAGGTCTGGACAGCGCCATCTTAGACCCGGTAAACAGAGATATGCTGGGACATATTTACGCTACGGAAGCTCTTCTTGGCTTAGATGACTACTGCATGGAATACATAGGAGCCTACAGAGAAGGCATCATTGGACCGGAGCAAAAGAAATAGTACAATGCGTACAAAGTACAACTACTGCAGGCAGTAATTTTGCGGGACAGCCTGTTGTAAAATTTTAATATTTTATGTTTTAATCAAAGGAGGATGTTATTATGAGTCAGATTCAAACTGTTGCGGATGCGGTTGCAGGCGGAAAGGCCAAATTAGTAGGCGGACTTGTTCAGGAAGCTCTGGACGGCGGATGTGACGCCACTGAACTGTTAAATGCTATGATTGACGCTATGGGCGTTGTAGGTGAGCGCTTTAAAAGGAATGAAATCTTCGTTCCCGAGATGCTGATTGCCGCAAAGGCTATGAAAAAAGGTGTTGAGGTGCTGAAACCTCATCTGGCCGGCGACAGCGCCAACAAATATGGAAAAATGATTATCGGTACGGTTGCAGGCGACCTTCATGACATTGGAAAGAATCTGGTAGCCATGATGATTGAAAGCGCAGGCTTTGAAGTAATTGATTTAGGTGTAGACGTTTCCATCAGCAAATTCATCGACGCTGTACAGGAAAATCCCGATGTTAAGATTGTAGGCTGCTCTGCACTTCTTACCACCACTATGCCGGCTCTGAAGGATACTGTTGCCGCTTTAAACGAAGCAGATTTCCGCAGCAATATCAAGGTTATGGTAGGCGGCGCTCCTATTACACAGGAATTCGCTGATGAAATCGGTGCGGACGCATACACTCCCGACGCTGCTTCTGCTGCTCAGACAGCGAAAGAGCTTGCTTCCTAATATTTTCACCTAAAATTTATTATGCCGAAAGTTTTGACTCCTTGTCAAAGGTAAGGTAAAATAGTTTTGAGCTGCCGCAGTTGCGGTGGCTCTTTTTCACAACCGGGATTGCCCGCAAAACAATTTTTCACTGTTCCATGTATTGTATATGGAAATAAAGCAGGCATTCCCGGAAAACGCTGTAAGAATGGGGGATAGCTATGACTGAAAAATATACACTTGATTTTCTCCGGGAAAAAACCGCTCTGGAGGTTCCTGCCGGAACTACTCTGATGAACGCCCTGAAGGAGGCCGGAATTTTCCTGGATGCTCCCTGTGCCGGACATGGAACCTGCGGCAAATGCCTGGTGAAAATTTCCAGAGACGGAAAACCCTGGGAAACCGTGAAAGCCTGTCAGGAAAAAATAACCAATGCCACAGTTATAGACACCAGCGGCAGCCGCCTGAAGCATCAGATTCTTACCACTTCCTATATTCGGCAGGTTCCTTTTTTACCTCAGCTGCCGGCCATACCTGAGGTAAAGGACTGTTGTATGGCTGCCTTTGATATAGGCACTACCACCATTGCCGCTTATCTTTTGGAGGGGCAGACCGGAAAAGAGCTGTGTACGGCCAGCAGCCTGAATCCCCAGGCCGCTTACGGAGCAGACGTAATCTCCCGGGCCAACTATGTGCTGGAGCATGGACCAAAGGAATTGTCTGACTGCATCCACAGGGCTGTGGACAGCCTTATTGGCGAACTGGTGAAAAAGGCCCATATTTCCAGGGAAAACATAACTCTGGTCTGCTTTGTAGGAAATACCTGTATGCACCACATTTTCTTCGGACTTCCTATGGAATCCCTGGTCCGTGCCCCTTATGAGCCTTATGAAAAAAGCCTTCGCAGAGAAAAAGCCGCTGACTTTCAGATTTCCATTCATCCTGAGGGAGAATTGCTGTTCCTTCCTGTTATTGCCGGATTCGTGGGGGCAGACACCATGGGATGCCTGCTGTCTCTGCGGCCGGATTTAAAGGAAGAAATCACCTTAATGCTGGACATCGGCACCAACGGAGAGCTGGTTCTGGGAAACAAGGACAAGCTGGTATGCTGCTCCACTGCCGCAGGTCCTGCCTTTGAGGGTGCTAAAATCACCTGCGGTATGCGAGGGGCCCAGGGAGCTATTGACCATGTTTTCTTCGATGGAAGCAGCTTCTCCTTTTCGGTTATAGGAGGCGGACGTCCCAAAGGATTGTGCGGTTCCGGTCTCATAGACACCATTGCCTGTCTGCGGCGGGCAGGACTTATTGACGAAACCGGACGTCTCCTGGATAAGGAAGAAGTATGGGAGCTGAATAAAACTGCAGAACCGGCCAAAAGCCCGGAAGCAGATAAGGAAGCAAACCGGCGCCAAGACATGGCCTCTCACATGGCCCGGATAGATAACCTGCCAGCCTTCCTCTTTGACCCCAAGGACAGTTCTGTGTACCTTACCCAGAAGGATATACGGGAGGTACAGCTTGCCAAAGGAGCTATTGCGGCCGGAATCCTGCTGTTGGAAAAGCATTTATCCATTACTCATGAGGACATTTCCCAGGTTTATATAGCCGGGGCCTTTGGCAATTATATGGAACCTCAAAGTGCCTGTGACATCGGCCTTCTTCCGGGAGCTTTAAGGAAACGCATTACACCTGTGGGAAATGCTGCAGGGGAGGGCGCCAAAATTTCTCTTTTAAATAAAGAAGAATTGAAGGTCACGAAAAGACTAATGAATGAAATCGATTTTCTGGAACTGGCAGCCATTCCTGAATTCCAGGATTGTTTTGTCGATGAACTGGAATTTCCGGAACTAGTGTACTGACACGTTCACCAGAGGAGAGGATGTGATAAATTATGTTAGATATGGAAAAATTACAAAGTCTGGGACAGGATGCGGGCTTTACCCACATAGCTCCCCTGGATTGCTCCACCATCCGGCTTATGCCGGATGTACGCCAAATGTGTGCCGCCAACACCTGTCACATGTATGGTAAAAACTGGTGCTGCCCTCCCGGCTGCGGTACTCTGGAGGAATGTGAAGAAAGAATACGGCAGTACCGCCGGGGTATTCTTGTACAAACCGTAGGAGAACTGGAAGATTCCATGGATGGAGAGGGTATGATGGAAACAGAGGCCGCTCATAAAGAAAATTTTTTCCGACTGGAGGAAGCCCTGCGTCCCTTGTATCCCGCTATGCTTCCTATTGGAAGCGGTTCCTGTACCCGGTGCAAAACCTGTACTTACCCCGATGCGCCCTGCCGCTTCCCGGATAAAACCTTTGCTTCCATGGAGGCCTATGGCATGCTGGTGACACAGGTTTGCCAGGACAACCATCTGCCCTATTATTACGGCCCCTGTACCATTGCATATACCAGTTGTTTTTTGTTGGATTAACGTGTAAAATAGAAGTATATTTGTGCATAGGAGAGAGACATGAACATACTGGAAGAGCTGAAAAATTCAGTGGAAAGCGGACATTACAAGACTACAGAAGAAATTATCCAAAGAGCTTTAAAGGGGCATATCCCTGCCATTAAGCTGGTGGAGGAAAGCATGGTACCTGCCATGCGGCAGATGGGAGAAAAGTTTAAATCCAATGAGGCGGATATTCCCAAAATTCTGGCCTGCGCCAGGTGTATGCGCAAAGGACTTGACCTTCTGGCCCCCTATCTGGATACGGAGCGGGGCAGGTATTTAGGCACTGTGATTCTGGGTACCGTAGAAGGAGATTTGCATGACGTAGGGAAAAATCTGGTTGCCATTATGTTCAGAAGCGCTGGCTTTAAGGTGATTGATTTAGGTGTGGATATATCTGAAAAACAGTTTCTAAAGGCTGTTAAGGAGAATCCGGACGCCTCTATCGTATGTCTGTCCTCTCTTCTCACCACAGCCCGTCCCAGCATGAAGCATGCCGTAAAGGCTCTGCGCCAGTCTGACACAGAACACAAACTGAAAATCATGGTAGGCGGCGGTGCAGTGACTAAAGAATTCGCCGACTCCATCGGTGCAGATTCCTATACGGAAAGCGCAGTGGACGCCGCTGAGAAGGCAAAAACTTATATTTTATAAGTCCGGGAGGATTTTTCGTTGCAGCTTACATCTATACTACTTTATGAAAGTCTGAAAGAACAATTTCATATAGCGGATTACCGCCTGCTTTCTAAGAAACAGCCCCTTGCCCGCCCTTTTTTCTATGAGGCGGACAGGGGGCTTCAAAGCAGCCATATATACCTTACAGAGGAAACCCTGGATTTGTCTGTCTTTTCCTCTATGCCTGAAGATGTTGTACTTGTTATCTGCCAGAAAAGCAAGACCTCTTATCTTCCCAAGGGCAGATTTTCCTGTATCCTTCTGTCCTGTGACACCTCGGTTATCCATGTATTTAACTGTATCCAGTCTATTTTTGATTATTATGAACGCTGGGAACAGCAGCTTATCTCTGTATGCCACAGAGACGGCTCTCTGGAGGAGCTGCTGCAGCTCTCTCTTCCTGTGTTTAAAAATCCTCTGTGCATCATAGGCTCTGACTTTTCCCTGACCGCTCAGGCGGGACTTAGGGATATAGCAGATTCCCACTTGTTCTTTGAAGATACCTCGGTGAGGATTGATTATATTAACGCTTTCAATCAGGACCCTTCCTGCCAGATACCTCCGGACCGGAAAAGCCCCATGCTTTTCCCTGCTTACCTGACAGGATACCGTTCTCTCAATATGAATCTTTATTTAAACGGCACGGCGCAGTACCGGCTGTGCCTCATTGAAAATAAAAGCAGCATTTCCGAGGCAGATTATTATCTGCTGACCATTCTGGCCCAGCAGGCGGAATATATTATCCGGAGAATGTTCTCCGAATCCTCTTCCAGAAGCACTACTCTGCAGTCTATTTTCCAAAGTATACTGTCTGACCGGACTGCGGATTACATGAACATCAGCCACCTTTTAGAATCTGTGGGCTGGCTGCCCCAGCATTCCTACTACTGCTGCGTCATACAGCCTTTAGGCATCAGCCATGCTTCTCTAAATGCAGATACTGTCTGCGCCTATATGGAAACAGAATTTCCTGCTGCCTGCAGCGTGGTTTATAAGGAGCTGGTAGTGACTTTTTTCAACTTGACTTTGCTGGAAGCAGAACCAGAAGAAATTTCCCAGAAACTGGTTTATTTCATCCGGGACAGTATGCTGAAAGCCGGATACAGCCGGGCCATGAAAGGGCATATGAATCTTCGGCGTCAGTACCACCAGGCCTATACCGCTTTGTCTCTGGGGTCCCAAATAAAACCTCAGCTATGGATTCATCATTTCAACCAGGTAGCGGTACCTTATATTTTTCGCCAGGCCACCAGGATTCTCCCCGGCCACATGCTGTGCTACGAACATCTCTTAGATTTAATACGCATGGACGAAGAGCAGCATACCGAATATCTGAAAACCCTCCGGGTCTACCTGGAACATAACCTGAACACCGTCCAAAGCGCCAAGGCCCTCTTCATCCACAGAAGCACCTTCCTCTACCGCATGGAAAAAATCCGTACTATCCTGGAAACAGACCTAGAAGACCCGGACCAGTTATTCTACCTGAATCTCTCCCTCCGTCTTCTGGACCTAGAAGAAAACCCCCTGTCCACAGAATAGATACTCCCCCAAAAACTCTTCCCCCGGCACTACATTATCCCTGTGCCGGGGGAAATTTTAAATTGATAATTTTTTCACTACATTTCTTATTTATAAGTAATTTACACAAAATCCATTTTCTGTTACTATAATATTATGAAAATTTATCATGAAAGCCCCGGACTGCGGCTGTGTAGACGGCAAGCTTGCTTGCACGGATACGCAGACATAGGACGGGCTAGACGATATGAGCACGGGGGATGCCGCCAGGCAGACCGGAAAGTGCGAATAGCGTCGGCAGATGGCACCGCCATCTGGCTTTCATCTATAAGTCCAGTCTCAAAGCAAAGGCTCATGGGCTGCTGGCAGACCTATGAGACTGTGCTTTAGAGACGACAACAGGTATGAGGAAGTAAGGCGATAGCCTGGATTCCGAATAGCTGTTAGGATTCTGGAAGTGCGAAGCACGGAAGAATCCGGGGACTTATATTATGGTAATGCCTGCGCCAGCAGGCATATCCGTTTTCTTTGAAAGCCCCGGACTGCGGCTGTGTAGACGGCAAGCTTGCTTGCACGGATACACAGACATAGGACGGGCTAGACGATATGAGCACGGGGGATGCCGCCAGGCAGACCGGAAAGTGCGAATAGCGTCGGCAGATGGCACCGCCATCTGGCTTTCATCTATAAGTCCAGTCTCAAAGCAAAGGCTCATGGGCTGCTGGCAGACCTATGAGACTGTGCTTTAGAGACGACAACAGATAGGAGGAGGTATGCGTATGTTGACAAAACGTCAAAATCTGCTGGAAACGATTCGGGGCGGGAAGCCGGACCGTTATGTAAACCAGTATGAAGCACTGGCTATGGTAGTAGCCAATCCCTATATGGCCAATAATCCACAGGCCGAATACGGCAAGGGACCTGTAGTAAATGCCTGGGGCATCACCAATGTTTGGCCAGAGGGAACCCCGGGGGGATTCCCTGTTCATGATGAAGAACATATTGTATGTAAAGACATCACCCGCTGGAAAGAGTTCGTACATGCACCCAGGCTGGATTATACTGATGAAGAATGGGCACCCTTTGTTGCGGAGGCTGAGAAAATTGACCGGAACGAATACTTTGTCACCCAGTTCGTTGCTCCGGGAATTTTTGAGCAGTGCCATCATCTTCAGGAAATCCAGAACTGCCTGATGAATTTCTATGAAGAGCCGGAAGCTACTCATGAACTGATTGATTTTCTCACAGAGTGGGAACTGGAATATGCGGAGAAAATCTGCAAATACATCAAACCTGACGCTATCTTCCATCATGATGACTGGGGAAGCCAGGTATCTACTTTTATTTCACCGGATATGTTTAAGGAATTTATTCTTCCGGCCTACAAAAAAATTTACGGTTACTATAAGTCCCACGGCGTTGAACTGATTATCCACCACAGTGATTCTTATGCTGCTACCTTGGTTCCCTTTATGATTGAAATGGGCGTGGACATCTGGCAGGGAACCATGAGTTCCAATAATATTCCTGAGCTTATCTCCAAATATGGGGGCCAGATTACTTTCATGGGCGGCATTGACAGTGCCTCCATTGACCGTCCGGACTGGAACATGGAGCTGGTGGAAGAAGAAATTCGGAAAGTTTGCAAGGAAAACGGCACCAAATATTTTATCCCTTGTCTGACACAAGGTTTAGGCATCAGCACCTTCCCAGGTGTATACGAGGCAGCCAGCCAGGTAATCGACAAAATCAGCAAGGAAATTTTTTCATAACATAGAAAGCACCCCAGAGAAAGGCCAGGGGATTGTCGGGAAATAGATTGCCCAAACAAGGGGCAGAGGTGACTTCTACGAGTCACCTCTGCCCCTTAAAATGAGTAATATTAGGTTATGCCAAAAAAACAAATTGGCAAGATTGAATATATATGAGGGTCTGCGCACTTGCTGCGCTGACCGTAAGAACATGATTCAGGAGGCAAAATCCCATCGCCGTAGGCGATTTTGCATGGATTTTGCCTGTAACGGTTCAGCAAGGCTGAACTGTTACCTATTTCCGTTTCCGGTACACTGCTGTTCCATATTCTGGGATTCCATTCTCTTCATCACCGCCAAACCAAAGCTCCATATTTTCTTCCGGAGCTATTTTCACTGGCTGATGGTTAAAATTCTGAACAAATGTATAAACCCACTCTGAAGACTCTCTGGTTGAAACTTCAACGCCCTCCGGTATAGTCTTCAAAGGCGTCTGTATCTCTTCTTTCTCTACGATTTTGTCCAGAACATCTGTATAAAATGCCTGCTCCATATCTGCACAGACATAATATGCTTTTCCTTTACCGTATTCATTGCAGGTTAAAACCGGCATCCCCTGATAGAAATCTTTTTCATACTCCATCAGCGCTTCTGCTCCGGACACTTTCACCAGCTCGCACAGATTTTTGCAGGAATAGCTCCTGTTTAAGCCCAGAGAATTGCCCTGCACCGGCACAGCGCCGTTCTCCTCATCTTCATAAAGGCCGTCGATTTCCATGCTGCGAAGGCCAAAGACATCCATTAATTTCCATGGTGTTCCCCCAAGGAAGCAGGAATCGGTATCATCCACTATACCAGACCAGAAAGTCATAACTGCAATACCGCCGTTTTCTACATACCGGCGGACTTTTTCCTCAAATTCTGCCCGGAACAGATAGGCCATCGGAATCAGCACAATCTTATATCCTTCCAGGGAATCTTCCATATCAATCACATCTGTATTCAGTCCCTGTCTTCTCACTGCCCAATACATTTTCTGGGAGGTTTCCCGATAAGGCACCCCGATATTTCTGGGGCCCTGGGAGTCTAAAACTGCCCAGCGGTTCTCCGTATCATAGACAATAGCTGCCGGACAGGGTACCTGAGTTCCCACAGTCTCTCTGAGGACTTCAAGAGCCTTCCCCGTTTCACTGACTTCCCGGAAAACTCTGGTATCTTCCCCGCCATAGTGGTCTATCACCGCTCCATGGAACTTCTCTGAGGCTCCTCTGCTCTGCCGCATCTGGAAATAAAGGGCGCTGTCAGAGCCATGAGCTACCGCCTGCAGCGCAGCCGCCTGGATAACTCCCGGTTTTCTCAGCTTACTCACATCCTGCCAATTCGTAGAGGAAGGCGAGGATTCCATAAGCAAAAACGGTTTTTTCAAAAGAGAACGCATCAAATCATGCTGCATGGCTGTTTCCATAGCTGTTATTTTCTCTGGTTTTCTATGCCATTCGGGATAACTGTCCCAAGATGCCACATCAATCACATCTTTAAACTTCCGGTAATTTAATCCATCAAAATCATCCATGAAATTCAGGGTCACCGGTTTATAGCAGCCCCCTGCCTGAAGAGCCTCTTTCTCCATTTTTGCAAAATCGGCTGTCTGATAGGTGACAAACCGTTTCCAGTCCAGGGTCAGTGCGTGGAGCATACTTTCACCTCTGGGAGAGGGACTCTCCACCTGGTCAAAGGATTGATAGGTATGACTCCAGAAGGTTGTATTCCATCTTCTGTTCAGTTCCTCTATGGTGCCGTACTTTTCTTTCAGCCACTGGCGGAAGGCCTCCTGGCACAGAGGACAATGGCATTCGCCCCCAAGTTCATTTGATATATGCAGAAGAATCACTCCCGGATGATTTCCGATTTTTTCTCCCAGCAGTTTATCCATTTCCCAGACCTTTTCCCGATACGCTGGAGAAGTATAGCAGTGATTATGTCTGCCGCCGAAAAGGTCCCTTCTGCGCTGGGAATCTACCCGGAGCACCTCAGGATATTTCTCCGCCAGCCATTTTGGTCTGGCTCCGGAAGGAGTTCCCAGGATGGTATAGATTCCATTCTGGTAGAGCCTCTCCACAATTTCCTGCAGCCATTCTATCGTATATTTTCCTTCTTCCGGCTCCAATACACTCCAGGAAAACATACCCATAGTTACCACATTGATTCCGGCTTTTTTTAACATTTCTATATCTTTTTCTAAGATTTCCGGACATTCCAACCACTGTTCCGGGTTGTAATCTCCCCCGTGTAATAATCTGTCTGTCTCAAAATTCATATGCTCTGCCATCTGTACCTCCTGTTAATGAGTTCTCATTCTTACTTGGTAGAATCCCTAATCAAAATGTTATACCCTAATGTCAGCTTAGTATAATCTGTTACACCTTCCATAGCATCTAAAAGTTTCTTAGAAGCCAGATTTCCCATCTCTTTAAGGTCAAATTCCAGACACGTTACTGCCGGATAGCAAAGGCCCAAAAGCCTGCCCCCATAGCAGGAAGCTACCTTTATATCCTCCGGCACTTTAACATTCTTCTTATGAAGAGTTGCAATTACAGAAATGCAGATATTATCATCCAGACACAAAATGCATTCTGCACCTTTTTCCAGAAGATTCTCTACATATTTCTCTGTAATCGAAGCATATACCGCACCCGTATACAGTAAATCGGGAGGCAGAGGAATCTGTGCCGCCGCAAAAGCAGCACGAATCCCCCTTAAACGGCTGCGTGTAACATTATGGTTTCCATCGCCGCACACACAGGCAATTCTACGGATATTCATCTTCAGCAGAACATCCGTCAAATCCCGGCATCCCCTCTCCTGGTCGAAATCCACCTGCAAAACATCTTTTTCCGCCAGACTTCCGATTACCACAAAGGGAATCTGCTGATTTTTCAGGTATTCCACCGCTAAATCGCCTTCCATAGCTCTGGTCAGCACCGCACCTCTAATCTTATTTTGTTCCACCATGCTTCTCAGCTGATGTATATCATTTGGCATGGACTTCACAACCATCACTCCATACCCCAAAACGGAAAAGTAATCGTAAATATTTAAAAAAATATCATGAAAATATGGAAGCAAAGCATGTCCCTCTTCTCCCGGCACTAATACGCATACATTTTTTTCTGAGGTTATGGTCCGGTCCGAAATATTAGGAACATAATGATTTTCTTCAAGAAACTGATAAATCCTGTCCTTGGTTCCCTGTCCAATCCTGCCTTTTCCAGACAATGCTCTGGAAACAGTAGTAGAAGATAAATCCAGCCTTTTCGCTATCTCCTGGATTGCAATGCGCTCTCCGCTGCCCCTGCCGTCATATCTGCCTCTCATATATACCTCCCTGCCCCAAAATATTTTCCGGCACATTTTGATAAAATACATTATAGCCGTTTTTTGTTCAGCAGGGAAGTCTTTTTAACTTTAATCCTCTCTAATTTGATTAGAGACCTTTTCTTTCAAGATAAGCATTATATTGAGTTTTCAGCTCATCTGTCACTTTCTCAAGACCCGCATCTTCAAGGGTTTTCTTAAACTCATTAAACTGCTCTTCTGTATCATCTCCGTAAATACCTAAAGCAAAGCTCTGTTTATATTCATCAACAAGAGATTTGATAATTGTATATTCTGTCTGTACATTTTTAGGGTCAAAGGTAAATCCTGCAATTTCCGGATGAAATTCCATAGCATCAATCTTATCCTGAATCTCTGTCTGACGGGGGTCCAGCCCTGCTTCATCCGGCTCGCTTTCACTGTTCAGCGCCCACGCCCAGTTATTCCAGGCATAATCTGCTGCTGCATCCAGCACTACCCGGTCTCCATTTTCATCCAGTTCCCAGTGTTTGCCTTCAATACCTCCCATCAAAAGCCGGTTTAAGTCAGTATCTGTTTTCATATAATCCAAAACCAAAGCAGCCCTTTCCTGCTTGTCAGACTTTGTAGTAATAGCAATGGCGTCTGTAGCGTAGCTTGCTCTGCTTCTTGGCGTATCCGGGGTAATGTCATAGACGGCATATGTTCCGTTTCCTGCAGACTCCAGATTCTTTCCTGCCTGGAATACACTTGTATTCCATACAAAGGAACCGGAAGTACCATTTTCAAAATAAGACTGGGCATCTGTAGTATCATTGATTGCATCAGAAGACCAGATACCTTCTTCCGCCAGTTTTGCCATTTCCAGACAATACTCTAAATGTAAATCAGAACCATAGAAGTAGAAAATATCATCTGCCGCCGGAGCATCCTCTTTACCCTTTGTATCGTACATCCAGTCATATCCTTCCGTAACTGGCTGTACCTGGTGATTCTGAAGGAACACCGTAAGAAGCTGCTCTCTGTTGGCATTTGTGTTCAGAGGTATAACTCCTGTCTCTCCTTTTATTTCCTCTAACTCCGTTAAATATTTTTCATAGTTATCCCAGCTGTCTGGCACTGTCAAACCATACTCATCAATTAAATCCTGACGAACCGCCACAATATTATAAGATGAAAAAGTAGCTTTTGCCTTTGGCACTGCGTAGATTTTTCCATCAATGGAAATCTGGTCCCAGCTCTCTTCCGGCTGCTGCTCGTAGCTGTAGGGCATATACTGTTTGATGAAATCATCGGTAAGTTCTAAGAAAGCCCCTCTGCCAGCTTCTTCATTATAGTAACACCATGCCGCCGTATAGATTAAATCTACATCCTCACCGCCAGATAACAGAAGGGAATATTTTGTAGTATAATCACTCCAATTCAGAAACTTGATTTCTACTGTAGTGTTCAAGTTTGGCTCAAAGTATTCTGCATTGGCCTTGTCCACAACCTCCTGCATATCTTTTGGCTCATCCCCCACCATATACATGACAACATTTTCTTTCTGTGACAAATCGTAGCCTTTTCCTTTATAAGGGCTTTCTGCTGCAATAGCAGAATCGTCTCCCTTACCGCCTGTCTGTTTTCCATTTCCCCCGCACGCCGTCATAGAAAGGGCAGCCGCTGCAGATAATAGGCAGGCTAATATTTTTACTGTTCTTTTCTTCATTTTCTTTCCTCCTCAATCATAAATCAGCCTTTAACAGCTCCAATAGTTAATCCTTTGACAAAGTATTTCTGCAGGAATGGATAAAGCAGTACAATAGGTCCTGTAGCAATTACTGTCATTGCCAGCTTCAATCCTTCAGACGGAAGCTGTCCTACCTGCATTCCTGTCTGAGCTGCAACCCGCTTCAATGCCTCTGTACTGTTCAGAATATTTTGAAGGGTATACTGCAGATTCCAGTTTTCTCCTGTACTCATAAACAGCATACAGTTATACCAGTCATTCCAATAAGCAAGAGCAATAAACAAAGTCAGCGTAGCCACCAGCGGCTTTGACATCGGAAGGATAATCTTGAAAAAGGTATAAAAATCACCTGCTCCGTCAATTTTTGCCGCCTCTGTCATCTCAAAAGGAATCCCTTTGATAAAACTCTTCGCTATAATCATATTCCAAACAGAAAACAATCCTGGAATAATCAGGGAGTACATCTGATTGGTAAATCCAAGATACTGGGTACACAGCAGGTACCAGGGAACCAGTCCTCCATTAAACAGGGTTGTGAAAAAGAAGATAAAGGATATTCCATTCCGCCATGGGAAATCCGGTCTTGCAAGAACATATCCGGTCATCGTTGTCAGGAATATGGACAATACCGTTCCCACAACTGTAACAAAAATTGTAACCCCATATGCGTGAATAATGGTTTCCGGTGTTTTCAGCGCCATCTGGTAAGACTCAAAAGAAAAATTATTGGCATTGAGGAAAAACTGATAGCCTTCCGTTATAATTGTTTTTTCGTCGGTTAAAGAACCTACCACAATTAAATAAAACGGAATAATACATGCCAAAGCGAAAACTCCCACCAACGTATATGCCACAATATTAAAAATAATTATATCTTTGCCTTTTTTGATTTTCATCTACGTCACCTCCCACTAAAACAGGGTGTAGTCGGGGTCTACACGTTTCACAATATAATTCACAGCGCAGATTGTAATAAAGCAGAGAACCGACTGATATAAACCTGCCGCCGCCGACATACCGATATTCGGTGTGGTAATCAGGGAACGGTACACATATGTATCAATAACATCCGAGGTCTCCAGTAATAGCTGATTAGAACCTACAAGCTGGTAGAACATTCCAAAATCGCCTCTGAAAATATTTCCTACAGACAACAAAGTCATAATAATAATTGTGGGTTTCAGGCTTGGTACAGTTATGTAACGAATCCGCTGCCAAATCGTTGCCCCATCAATCTGGGCCGCCTCTGTCATTTCCTGGCTGATTCCGGCAATAGCCGCAAGATAAACCACCGTACCATATCCCGTCTGTTTCCACAGCCGCACTAGCACCATTACAATGGGCCATTGGGCTGCCTGCTTGTATATATTAAAACCATCCACCCCAAAACTTCCTAAGATTGAATTAAGCACTCCGTTTTCTCCGAAAATATTCAGCAT
>NHCFR01400__coassemble_488_pt1 | contig 44174 bp, 42 predicted proteins | sample NHCFR01400__metabat2_high_PE_048 | metagenome-assembled genome bin NHCFR01400
TAAGACAGCTTTTTTTCTAGTGCTTTCATCATATTGATGGAAATATCTCCCACCACGGCCAAGTCCTCCGCCATAAAGCTGAGGGCAAAATTATCGGAAAACAGAATCTGGGCAGAGGGTGGAAATTCCTCATCCCCGTGCCATAAAATAAACTTTACAAAGAATCCATCCAGAAACTCTAAGGTGTAAGAGCAGTCTCCTTCTGTAGAGGGTTCTGTCTTCCAGCATTCCATGATTTTCTGAAACATTTCCAGTTTATTTCCATAGGAAAAAGCCAGCCTCATAAGGCAGCGTCCCTGGAACTGTCTGAAATACACCTCTCCCCATGGAACCTGATGGTAAGTGATAAACTTACCGGAAGTAGGTGCAGCATGTCTCTCCGCCATATAGCGGATAATAAAAATTTTAGCGTTCATTGCCTCTTCCAGAGGATAAACATCTATGGAATCCTCTTCATGACGAATCTCATAATCCGGAAATGAAACAAAATAAGTGCTTCCCATAAGACGGACCGAAAATTCTCCTGTTTTCTCATTATAGGGAAATCCAGTCCTCTCACTGATTTCTTTAGGGTCCATATCTCTGTAAGCCGCCAGATAATGCTCATAGGGGCGCTGCTCTTTGCTGTCTTTTGCATAGTCAAAATTCATATTTTCACCTCGGATAATTTATCGTCTATTCCTGTACGCAGGATGGAAATAAGGAGCTGTCTGTATGGGGAATAAAGCAGCAAGCCACAAATTCGTCCATATAGCTGGGAACTGCCGAAAGCTCCAGATAAGTCATGTTAGAAGCCAGCTCATAGCATTTCCGTTCCGCTTCTCTGGAAAGAAGCATAGTATAAGCGCCGGACAAAGAGGAGTTTCCGATATAATGGAACTTCTCCAGAGGAATGTCCGGGAACATACCGATTCGCACTGCATTCTTCATATTGATGCCGCTTCCAATACCGCCAGCCACATAAACATCGTCAATCATATCCACATCAAAGTCCAGTGAAGCCAGCATGGTGCGGATGGCTGAGAAAATCGCTCCTTTGGCCCGGATAAAGTTATCAATATCCACTTCATTGATTTCCACATCCTTGACAGAGCCTGCCTCTTCTTCAAAAGCCAGCACATAACTTCCCATACCGTACTGGTCATGACGGATTCTTTTTCCCTGACGGACAAATTTGCCTTTAGGATTGATGATTCCGGTACGGAACAATTCCGCAATCACGTCAATGATTCCAGAGCCGCAAAGACCAATAGGCTTTTGTCCTTCCTCTCCAATCACATGATAAGAAGGCTCCATAGTTTCTTTGTCAATAGTGCAGGCTTCGATAGCGCCGTCAGTAGCTCTCATCCCACAGCTTATATCGCCGCCTTCAAAGGCCGGTCCTGCGGAACATGCACAACTCATCATAAAGTCAGAGTTTCCGAATACCAGCTCTCCATTTGTTCCCAAATCAATAAACAGAGAAAACTCCGGCCGGTTCCAAAGCATACTCACTAAAGCTCCGGCTGTAATATCGCCTCCTACATAGCTTCCGATATTTGGCGCCACAATAATGTGGGCGTCCCGGTTAATACCGATACCTATATCCGATGCGAACAGAGAATTTGTTTTAAAGAAAGTAGGAATATAGGGTTCCATACGGATGGGGTCTCCCTCCATTCCCGTCAACAGGTGGTTCATAGTAGTGTTTCCAGCCACGCACATCCGGTAAATGTGATTGGGATTAAAGCCGCTGGCTCTGCACATCTGCTGAATCATAGGATTGATAGTCTCCTCGATAACCGCCTTCTGCAGCTTTTTACTTCCCCCTGGTTTCATAGATTCAATGATACGGTTAATGACATCAGCGCCGTAACGAATCTGTCCGTTTCCCGCAGATGCCTTGCCCAGAACCTCTCCTGTCATCATATCAATCAGGAGAGCAGACACTGTTGTTGTTCCAATATCCACTGCTAAACCGCCGATTACTACCTTGGCGTCCTTAGGATATACATCATATACAAAAATATCATCCCCTGCAGCAGAGGTACGGATTACACAGCGAACCTGAAATTCCGATTCCCGGAATACTCTGGCAATCTTATTTAAAACCTGGAAAGGAAGGCGCACCTTGGCTGCCCCTGTCTGCTTTTTGATAGCCCTGACAAAGCGCTCGTTATCCGGCATGGTATCCTCTAAAGAGGGTTGGTCCATAGATATATCCAACAAGCCCATACTGTTTTTCAGTGCGATTCCTGCTGCCTCTATGTCATTCTTGGCATTTTCAAAAATTTGAATTTCTTCTTTTGAGCTTAAATCCGCAACTTTCATCCGACTTCGGTAAGCAGAGGCAATATCAGGTACTTCCACCGCAACATCACCTGTCACCTTGCTTACGCAGGCCAGTCTCCAGCCCTGGGCATACTCCTGTTCTGAAATATGCCGTGTTTTTGGGGAATCCATCTCCCCTTCCGCCAGCTTTACTTTACATTTTCCGCAGGAAGCGTTTCCTCCGCATGGCGCATCAATGGCAACATTGGCCTTCTGGGCAATGTCTAGAAGGTTCTCTCCCTCCTGGGCAAAGATGGTGACGTCCTCGCCGCTCTCGAATTTAAAAGTCACTTTAAACATAAGAATTTCTGCCTTTCTCTGTTACTTCTCCGTTTACAGAGGAACTGCTGCAGAAACTTGCAGCAGTTCCTCCAAAGATTCTATAATGACCAATTCCTATCTCACCGAAAATTAAATTTCCAGATAAGAATCTGCGTATAATGTATTGTTTTTGAATACATCACAGGATTTGATGGTTTCCATCAGTCTTAAATCACATGGATTTACGATAGCGGATGTAAGACCCTGCATCATGCACATAGCAACCAGTGCGGAATCCATAATAGGACGAATGTGCTTCGGCATACCGTTGGAGTTATTGGACAGACCGCCAGTAGAGTTCAGACCCATATCGCTGAACATCTTAATAGCTTCCAGAACTTCCATCTGTTTGTCCTGCATTCCCTTTACAACCAGGAATAATGGGTCAAACCATAAATCTGTAGGCTCCATACCCAGCATCATACCTCTTTCCAGCATGTTCTGGCAGTGCATCATACGTTCGTCATTGTCTGCAGCAATACCTTCTGCGGAGCAAAGAGCGATAACAATTGCATCATTAGCAGCTGCTAAGTCGATGTTTTCAATTCTTGCACCAGCGTCAGCAGAGTTAACGATTGGTTTTCCTTTACTTCTGTTATATACGGAAATACCAGCCTCGATAGCTTTTTTGTTAGCTGTATCCAAAGCCAGAGGAACATTGTCAAAGTTGGACTGCAGTAACTGTACTGCCCATTTCATTAAATCTTCTCCGTCGTTTTCAGCAGGTCCGATATTAACATCCAGATAAGTTGCTCCGGCTTCTAACTGCTCTTTCGCACGTTTTAAGATTGGTTCTGGGTCACGCTCAGCCATTGCTTTACGGATAGCTGGGGAAATGCAGTGAATTCTTTCACCGATTGTAATAAATTTTGCCATAATGTTTCTCCTTTTATAAAAAATTATTATTAAACCTTTTTATTGTCAATCTATTCACCTTCTGAATTTCCCTGTCTTTTCTAAAATAAGGGAAATTTCAGAAGAACATCTGATTGAGACGGGACAAGAGCCGGCCCGTATTACCGGGCCGCCCTCTCCCAAACAGCCTGCCATAAGCTGTTTATGCAAACATTAAGCGTTGAAATCTTTCAGGAACTTCACAAGCTGTACAGCTTCCAGAGGAGCAACGATGATTTCCCAGCCTGGCAGCTTGGATTCAATATCGCCCTTCAGTACGGCAACTTTACCTGGAATAACCAGCTTTCTGCATTTAACTTTGTCTTCTACATTCTCTTTGATGTAAGTTGCTACAGAAGTAGAGGACAGTTTTCCGGCAGCCCATGCTGTCAGAACAGAAAGTCCGCCTGCATCAGAGATAATCAGGTTGCAGGGAACTCCGGAACGTTCCAGCTCTCCTGACACCAGGAAATATGTAAGAGCAAAGTCAACGGTTGTCAGGCACAGAGAATTTTCATCTGCACCGTTCATCGGGTATACGCCCGGCTCAACTCTCATTGGCTTCTGTGGGTCTGTAAATACGTTCTGTCTTAAACCGAACAGAGGAAGAGCCTCTGCATAGTCCAGTGTTTCCATAACAACGATGGAAGCGTATTTAACAGTAAATACGGAAGAAAGAGCCTGCTGCAGAGTTCTGTCTCCGTGAGCAACTGCGGCCAGGTTTACGATGGTTGGATAACCGAAAGTTCTATCCTGGTCTTTCAAAGCAGCACGACGAATCTGTACTGTATTTCCAAAGGTTTCCTTTACTGTGCTTCCTGTGGAATCAATAACTAAATTCTTGTTTCCTGCTTTCTCAAGAGCTGCAACTGTATCGTAGATTTCATTTAAATCTGCGCCGGATACGCCCAGAACAACACCTGCTTCTTTGGCAATGTCATTCATTGCAGCGTAGTTAGCTGCTGTAGCACCATTGAGAACCGGTTTGGAATCTTTGCAAACCTCAAGAGCTGCCTTTGCAACCTCTGCATCTTTACAGCCCAGGATTAATGTCTTACCAAGAGCTGCTGCTTTTTTCACCATTTCTACATAACGGTCTTTGTCAGCACCTTCTTCGTAATTCACGTAAATCAGCTCTACATGCATTCTTTCACCGATACGGTCGTAATCCACTTTCTGAGCCTCAGCCAGCTTAGCGTCAACTGCAGCGTCATCCATGCATGTGCAGATAGCTACAGCGTATCTTGTCTTGCTGACATAAGTTTTCTCATGTCTGAACAGAACAGTCTCACCGCCTAAGGTGTATTCGTTCTCGCCTGCGCCAATTTTGATAGTCTTCATTGGCGGAGCAGTAGCCTCAGATAACTCTGCTAAAGCTTCATCAGACATGTGTGGACATTTGGAGATTTCCAATGCGCCCTGGGCAACCTTCATAGCAAATGCCATACATGTAGGGCAGCCGCACTCTTTACAGTTTTTCTTTGGTGTCATTTTAAAGATTTGAATACCAGTTAAAGCCATTTCTATTTATCCTCCTGTTTTACAATTACATTAATTCTTTAATCATTTTAGAGATTGTTGCAACAGACTGAGGATGTTTCAGAACAACAGCGTCAGAACCGCAGGCTAAAACAGCAGCAGCTGTCTGAACCTCCATACTGATACCTCTATCCTCTAATGGTCCCCATTCCGGCATTTCTTCTTCTGTGGACATAGCTTCTTTTACGCCCCAGGAGTCATCAGCAACAGCTGTGATAATAGGCATCTGCAGCATGTTATCGTTCTGGGCCAGAGCGGCACCTTTGATACGGTCCATAGTAGAAACTACATACTCAAAACCATATCCTACAGCAGCAGAACCAACGTTCATCACAATATCCTGTGCCTTAACGCCTAACTGAGTCATTACAACGTTTAACTGTTTTGCAAGGTTGATGTCAACGGCAGACTCTGCGCCAACCTTCTGGTTGTAAGCAAGACCTGCAGCAGCACCTACAGCCTTGTAATCTTCTTCTCTTGCTGAAAGAACTAATGCGTTTTTACCCTGTAAAACTTCGGCAACCTTAGGAAGCAATACAGTATCCTTTTCTACATTTTTGCAGCCTTCCACTACCAGTGGTCCGGTAACGGCTTCAGCTACTTCTTTTACCACTTCTACTAATTCTTCAACAGATTTGTCTTCGCCGTTGGGGTCTCCTCCCTCCAGACGCAGGCAAACAAAATCAGCTCCTTCCATGGATTCTGCTCTCTTAGCAATCTCTCCCATGGTTGTTGCACCTTCGTAGAATTTCTGGATTCCAGGAACTTTGGACAGACCCAGGTCTGAAATCTCTACACCAATCTTAGGCGCATTCTCAGCTGGCGCATCAAAGCTGTAGAAAGGGAATGTGCATTCTCCTCCAATTTTAATTGCTTTGTCCCCGCAGCCGATTTCAACTGTATTGATGTTTGCATTGAATTTCTGTGGTTTCTGATTAAACGGCATTTCCATTAGCCTCCTTCATAATTATTTCTGTTCCTAGAAGATAGGGAAAACATACCTTCTATTTACATAGCCGGCAATGGGTAATGGCAATCCCCGCTGCCGCCTACATTATACTACAATTTAAGCCAAATTGACAAGCTTCTAAAATACTAGACTTTTTTCATCTACTATCCCGTAAAGCAGGAAACGGGAGTCCCCTTTCCAGGGCTCCCATTTCCAATATAAAACCTTTTCTGATTACATCATCGGGTCCATAGACAGAGCCGGATGATTCTTCTCGGTCAGGTAAGCTACCAGAGTTTCTGGGTCTGTAGCAATGGTCTCGTCTCCTACCATATCGGTAAAGTTATCGATTCCGTACAGTTCCTTAGCAGTCTTATTCAGTCTCTCAGCTACTGTATCTTTCAGTTCTTTAGGCATCCAAACGATACGTTCGATTCCGCCCTCAGCCTTCATGAACTTCTTAGAAGCGATGAAGTGTTTTCCATGTCCCATGAATCCAGGTGTCTGAACACCGCCGCCTGTCATGGAAGCCAGCTCTGGGAAGGTCATTCCAAGAGGAGTCATGCCTGCATACTCACGGTTTGTGATAACAACACCGTTAGAGAATGGCTCAATGCCGCAGATACACTCGAAACATCCGCAGGAAGTCATTGGCTTCTCCATGATGGAGTACAGAGATACATCCTGTAATGCACCCTGGGAGAATTTCTGTACAGCTTCGTTAACGTCTTCATACTCACCGATTCTCTCATCGATTGGTCTTTCTTTGGTGATTTCCTGGCAAGGACCGTTGGGGTCAAGCTGATGAGTTGCCTTAGCATCCAGCCATGAAACGGCACCGCACAATCCCAGACGCTCTGGTGTAACCACGCATACATGAGATGGTGAGAAAGCCTGGCACAGGATGCAGCTGTAGTATACGTCTACAGACTCATCTGTCAGTGTATCCAGACGCTCGTCACGTTTGTCAAAGGTAGGAATAGCAACCTCATGACGAATTCTTGTACATTCAGCCGGGTCTGTATAGATAACAACTTCACATTTATCAACAACTGCGTCAAATTCATTCTTAACAGAAGCATAGAGAACTTCTCCGATATGTTTAATGCGGAAGCCTGCATTGAAAGCTTCTTTTCCGATACGGATACGAAGCATATCACGCTGTCCTGTATGGTATACACCTTCGATACAGTTGATGTAGTTGTGGAACTTACGCTCGATAACCGGCTCAAAGTCAGACTGCATGTTCTTGCCTGCAACCTTAACAACATAAGCAATGCTGTTCTTGCTTCCCAGTTCCATATCGTCTGCTTCCGGTCCAACTACGGTAATCTTATGGTCTTCAATCTCAGAAGCTTCCACAGCCTGAACCAGCTCGGCACAGTCTACACGGGAACCGTCGAACTCAACCTGCATATCGCCACGGCGGATGATTTCACCTTCAAATGCAGAAGCAAATGCAACCGGAATATCAATGTTTGTAATCTTAATCTTAATGTCACGAGCCTCCAGAGAAGTTGCATTGAACTTGCTAACGTCTTTCTGGCAGATAAGGCTCTTGGGAACTTCAGAAACACCTTCCTGGTTTGTGATAACCGGGAATCCTAATGCGATAGCGCCGGCACCGCAAGCTACGATAACGTCATTTAACGGAGCGAAAGCGTTAACAAATGCAGGTACACGTTCCATGGTGTACTTCATCAGGTTTCCGGCATCTCCCGGTGTAATGTTACCAAAGATAAGAGCTGCTCTCAACGCAACAGATACAACGTGGATTACAGAGGTTACATCCTTACCTAAAGGAATAACACGAAGGTTTGCGCCTGTCTTCATACCGGCTTCCTGAACCTGGTCAATAATGTCTCCAACCAGTGTTACCAGAATACCCTGTGCCTGATAGCTCTTAACCAGGGCAACGCCCTCTTCTGTGGTAGGAGCTTTTCCTAAAATAACAGCAACGCCTGGAATGTCGCCTGTTACCAGGGGAACACCCAGCTCACGGATAACAGCATCCGGAAGATGTCCATAGCAAGGCTCTTCGTATGGTGTAGCACCGTCAATATATTTTAACACTTCAATAAATTCTGCGCACAGAGCGGTAGCTACGCCTGACATAAATACGTCATGAGTTCTGTTTTCTCTTGTCATCAGTGTCTTTACAACACCCAAAGCTGTCTGCAGCTCTCCCAGTGTACCTACTTTTACGCCTGTTACTGCATAGTAGCAGGGTAAGCTGTAAGCTGTGTTTGGGAAGCTGATTGCCTTGTCAGCGCCGTGCTGTGCAATGGCGTCACTGATTGCTTTTTCTGTCAGACCATAGACAGCGTCATTTCCACTAAATACTGTTTCAAATAATGTCAATGTCTTTTCCTCCTAACATCTCATAATCCCTTATCGATTATGTTCTTGATTTTTGTGATTTCTTCTTTCACTGTATTGCTGAAATCATAAGGGGATTTCCCCTGGCGGTCAGCATCCATAACTTCTGTGTTGTAGTGAATGAATCCCAGCAAATCTTCTGCCGGAATACGGCTCTTCACAAACTCCTCATCTTCCTGGTTTCTCACCTTGTTAGCCACTACCCGGACCTGCTTCACGCCCAAATCCTCTGCCAAACGTTTTACATTTTTATAGGTCTGCACGCTTCTGGCTCCCGGTTCAATGACCACAATAAACTGGTCCACAGACTCTGTGGTTCCCCGTCCCAGGTGTTCCAGCCCGGCTTCCATGTCCATGATAACCACGTCATCCCTGTGAAGTATCAAATTATTGATAATCCTGCGGAGCATCACATGTTCCGGACATACACAACCGCCGCCGCCGGTTTCCACGGTACCCAGTACCAGCAGCTTTACTCCGTTTTTCACCTTTGAATAGGTATCCGGAATATCGCTGACCTGAGGATTTAATTTATAGAACTGGTTATCCTCTCCAGCCCCGGTTCTCTCCTCAATGAGCTTTCTCATTTTTGTGATAGGGATGATGGAATCCAGTGTCTCCTCGTCAAATCCCAAGGCCAGACCCAGATTCGCATCCGGGTCTACATCCGCTGCAAGCACATGCTTTCCTTCGTCCGCATAAAGCCTTGCAAGGGTAGCCGCAAAGGTAGTTTTTCCTACGCCGCCTTTTCCTGTTACTGCAATTTTCATGTCATTCACCTTTCTTAGCTGTGAAATTATTAAATGCCCAGAGCAGCTCTCTTCTCTTCGATTCTTGCCATCATGGCATCGCCTAATTTCTCAATGTCTTTCTCTACAGTAAATGCTGCCTCACACCATTCTCTTGTACCGTTTGTCAGGATTTCAACCATTTCGCTGGAGCCTGAAGCATAGGGGTCAACGCCCAGGAATGTATCAATACCGGAACCGATAACATAGTTACCGATGGAAACTGCCTTCTCGGACATCCACTCAGGTGCGCATCCCACTACAGGAAGCTGTGAAATATGAAGTCCGGAATCCTTAGCAAGGGTAGCAGCCAGAACCAGCATACGGGAAATATCCACACAGGAACCCATATGAAGTACCGGAGGAATATCAGCCAGCTCGCAGACTCTCTTCAGTCCGTCGCCGCATATATCCTTAGCAGCCTTATCCATCAGACCTGCTTTAGCAGCAGCCTGTGCAGAGCAGCCGGATGCGATAACGATAATATCGTTAGCCAGCATTTTCTTCATCAGTTCAATATGTGCCAGGTCAGGACGAACCTTTGGATTATTACATCCAACCATAGCAACAGCACCACGAAGTACACCGGAAGTAATACACTGCAGCAGCGGTTTAGTTGTTCCCAGCTCGTCAACCTGTGTATTTGCAACACCATCCAGAGCCTTTACAATAGCTTCTGTAGAATAACCTACGGTAGCTTTCTGCTTCATCTCAGGAATGTAAACCAGTTCAGGTTTTCTGTTCTTAAAGTTCTCGATTGCCATCTTTACAATCTTTGTAGCTTTCTCCAGTGCAGTATGCGCATCGAAACGAACGAACTCAGAATCTGGCATCTGTGCAATAGGAGAAGTTGTGATGAACTTTGTATGGAAGCACTTGCTTAATGGACCAAGAGCCGGGAAGATACACTGAACATCTACCACGATAGCTTCGCAGGCACCTGTCAGCACTACGTTTTCCTGCTGCAGGAAGTTACCTGCCATCGGAATTCCTCTACGCATAGCCACCTCGTTAGAAGTACAGCAAACACCGGAAATTGTGATGCCCTTTGCACCCATTTCCTTTGCGTATGCAACCATCTCCGGGCTGTCAGCCACTTCGCAAATCATCTCAGAAAGGCTTGGGTCATGTCCATGTACAACGATGTTTACGTTGTCTGCATTCATAACACCCAGGTTAGCCTCTGTTTCAATTGGCTTAGGTGTACCGAACAGTACATCGGAAAACTCTGTTCCCATCATGGAACCGCCCCATCCATCACTAAGACCTGCTCTGATGGCCTGTTTTACCAAAGCTTCCGGTTTGGAAGAGCATCCCATATGTGACATATGTAAAGAACATGAAACCTCACGGTCAATAGCACGAGGTGCAAGTTCATTTTCCTCCCACAGCTTCTGCTGGGATTCCGGAGCTCTCTTTAAGAATCTCTGGGTTCCGAATGGTTTACCGTACTCCATAAGTCCTGTGTAAGCAACTTCGTGAGCCAAATCATAAATATCTTTTCCTTCTGTTTCAATATCCCATTCCTTAGCGATACGAATCAGTTTATCCGGGTCCTTTACTTTGTAGCATCCGTCTGCCGCTGCCTCATACAGAGTATGGCAGATTTCACGTCCGTGGTCGGAGTGGGTAGCAGCTCCGCCTGCAGTAAATTTCAGATAATTACGTCCTACGATTCCGTGTACGTCACAGCCGCAGATTCCTCTGGGAGCCTTCTTGGTAATACGGCAGGGTCCCATTGTACAGATACGGCAGCAAATGCCTTCCTCTCCGAATTTACAATGGGGTGTCTGGTTCTTTACTCGAGCCTGCCAGGAATCAGCGCCTACTTTTGCGCCTGTCTCCAGGAGTCTCTCAGTAGCAGCTTCAAATTCTTCTACTGTAGTTAATCTGAATTCACTCATGTTATCCTCCTTTTTGTCGCCTCTTTTTCTCAATCGTATTTTTGAAGTTGGCATCCTTCAATTTCTGGGGCGGCTGTTACCCATATCCGCCCCAGGGGGTTTTTAGCTTTATGAAAATGGCCTCCCCGCCGGCAAATAATTCGCAGAGAGGCCTAAAGCCTTCACGCTTAAATATCTAATTTATCTACAATCTCCCGAAGGGCTTTTTTTACCGGTGAATCATCGGGAAGACTTACGGTAGGCGTTCCGTTGCAGTCAAAATCATAGACCGTGTCGTCCTGGGGAACCACTCCTAAAAGGTGTAATCCCTGTTTTTCAATCTCCTCTTTGGTTCCCTCGTTGAGGACCCCGCCGGGAGCCCTGTTGACAATCAAGCCTATCTGCTTCGGATGCATATCGCATTCTTTAATAAGCTCTGCAATCCTGCCTGCCGCCTGCACACCTCTTCTGGAACAGTCGCTGACCAGAATCGCAGTTTCCATGCTTGGAAGTACGCCTCTGCTGATATGCTCCATGCCCGCCTCATTATCCACGATAATATAAGGATAATGCTGCTGCAGCTTCTGAAGCTGTCCCTGCAGAAGTCCGTTCACAAAACAATAGCAGCCTTTTCCCTGAGTTCTGCCCATGACCAGCAGGTCAAAATCATCATCCTCCACCAATGCGTCATCAAATTTAAACTGCATATAGTCAGCTTTTGAAACGCCGGCCGGGATAGGATTTTTAGCAGCCATTTCCGCTCCTGCCACTTCTTCACGGATTTCTCCCAGAGTAGTCTCCACCTCTACTCCCAATACCTCATTCAAGTTGGAATTTGCGTCTGCGTCCACCGCAAGAATCGGGCCTTTTCCCTTCTCTCCCAGGTACTGAATCATCAGCCCGGTCAATGTTGTCTTACCTACGCCGCCTTTTCCTGCGACTGCAATTACATGTGCCATATAGGTGCCTCCTGTTTCTTACTATTTTTTAAACAAGTGTGCGAAGGCCGGAACGGTCGATGATTTCGGCTACGTCTTTCCACTTATTTAAAGCATACAGATGGATACCGTTGATACCGCATGCACGGTACTCATCAATCTGATTGATAGTATACTCAATACCAGCTTCTTTAAATCTTTCTTTCTTACCTTCCACATCTGCGTCAAATGGGTCTTTCACGAAAGGATTCGGGAAAATCCAGTTCTTAGAAATCAGCTCGCAAAGCTTACGTGGCATTACGCAGGCATTTCTGGAAAGAGCCATGTTAATCGTAGCGGCCTGGTCCAGAATTGGCATGATACCTACGTCAACAGGAAGAGTAACACCTGCTGTACGGATAGCATCCAGCCAGCGTTTGAACTGTTCCATATCCCAGCAAAGCTGTGTCATAATGTAATCAGCTCCATTGTCCTGTTTCTGTTTCAGAACAGCAATATCAGCTTCCAGGCTGCGACATGCAATGTGTCCTTCCGGTGAACCGGCAACAGCGATTTCGATTTTGTCGCCGAACTCTTTACGCACATATGCTACCAGGTCTGTTGCATATGCAAAATCTCCGCCTGTACCTGTCCATCCAAAAGGAAGGTCTCCTCTCAGAGCCAGCATATGGTCTACGCCATTGTCCAGGTAATTCTGCAGCTGGTCCTTGATTCCTTCTGCAGTATTTCCGATGCAGGTAAAATGAGTTACAGGAATGGTTCCTGCATCTTTAATCATTTTACATACATCCATATTCTTTCCTACATTTGTTCCGCCTGCTCCGTATGTACAGGAGATGTACTCCGGCTTATACTCGCAAAGATGCTCGATAGTACCGGGAAGATTTTCCATTCCTTTGTCTGTTTTTGGCGGGAAAAGCTCAAAGGAAAGGAGCATTTTCTCTTTCATTGCTTCTGATAATTTCATAGTTTTTTACCTCCGCATAATGTGTTTTTATTTTAAGGGATTACCCTTTAAAACCTTTATTCGCAGTCCAGCTTTACAATGCTGTTTGCCAAATCTACCATCAGAATTTTGCCCTGAATGGTTTTTGTCTCACCCATGATGTCTCTGAGAATCACTTTATCTCCCTCCACATCAATCCGGCTGACCATTTTACAGATAATGGTATTGTCACTTTCTTTCTGTACAGTTGCAAGACACATTTTTTACGCCTCCTTTAAATGCTCTTTTACAAGGGCCAGCGCCAGTCCCAGACGCATATTTCCTTTCTGGAAATCCGACACGCCTTCTTTAATGGTCTTTGCAGCGTCATCCATTCCCAGCTTTTTCAGATTTTCGGCCATCTGGTCCAGCTCCTGGGCATGATGCTCATTGTGGGAAAGCATGTAGTTCAAAAGCGCTACCACTTCCTCTGTGCAGCCTCCCTGGCAGCCTTCCTGACAAGAGCCGCAATGTTCATGCTCATGCTGATGCTCATGGCTGTGAGCCTCCTGTCCATGGGGGATTACATTGCCGTTTTCGTCTTTGATTAAATGCATTTTTCCATCCTTTCCGGCGCCGTTTTTCTATATTTGGGCGCACTGAATGACAATAATTTATCAATTAGGTTCATTATACATGGTTTAAACACTTTTATCAAGATATTTTCTGTTTTTTCTCCTGTGTTTCTTCCAGACATTTCCATTATTCACAGTGATTCTTTTTTCAAATCTTCTTTTTTATGCAATTCACCTATGCTCACTGTATTTTTTTATGAAATTCTACTTTTTTTCTCTTTGGTTTTTTCTTTGCAAGATGTAGATTCCCCTGAATTTATGAAGGATTTTGTGTATTTTTGGACAATCCCCAAAAAGAATCTCTTTTTTTAATAAAATAGTCTAACAATCTTCACATTTTCATGGTATACTATCTAAAGTTGCATAAGGAGGTTACGTTTATGTCTTTTGGCGAACATGTTATTCAATTAAATGACACAAAAGAAATGCCTCTCCTGGGGCTGGGCGTTTACAAAGCCACCGAAGAGGCTGAGCTGATACAAGCGATAACGGAAGCCGTCTCCTGCGGATACCATTTAATCGACACTGCTTCCTTCTATAAAAATGAGGAAGGTGTGGGAAAAGGAATAAAAGCTCTTGAAATACCCAGGGAAGACATTTTTGTCACCACTAAAATCTGGAATACGGCCCAGCGCATCGGAGATATTGAGGACAGTTTCAACCGCAGTCTGGAGCGGCTGGGACTGGATTATGTGGATTTGTACCTGATTCACTGGCCTGTGCCCGGCTGCTACTGTGATACCTGGAAAGCCATGGAAAAGCTGCAGGCCCAGGGAAGAGTAAAGTCCATAGGTGTCTCCAATTTTACTATTCAGGACCTGGAGCTTTTAAAGACCGTATCCGACATACGGCCGGCCGTAAACCAGGTGGAGTTTCATCCTCTCTTTAATCATCCGGAGCTGATGACATACTGCCAGGCAAACCAGATTACCCTGCAGGCTTACGCCCCACTGGCAAGAGGCGCTTATCTCAACAGTCCTCTTATGATTGAAATCGGCAATCGCCACCAGAAATCACCGGCCCAGATAGGCCTGCGCTGGTTAGTGCAGCAGGGAGTAGGGGTAGTTCCAAAATCCGTTCACAAAGACAGAATCCTGGAAAACAGCCAGATTTTTGATTTTGTTCTGTCCGAAGAGGAAATGGCCGCTATAAATGCTATGGACGCCCAGCAGAGAGTAGCCGGCGTTCCAGACGATATGCTGCCCTATGTAAAATAGAACCGGCATATTTTCCTACATATAACGAAATGGTATGCAGAAGACTGGAATTTATGGAAGGATTCTGATGCATAGCACATAATAAAATCCGCATCCAGAAAACAGCAATTTCTCTGTTTTTAGGATGCGGCTTTTATTATACTTTTTATTATTCTTTTATTATTCTCTTACTTCATTTTCCCAGGTACTGTCCCAGGATTCAATCTTTTTATCCCTGACCATCAGCTCTTGAACCGCTGCAGAGGGAGACTTCTCTTCAAACAACACCTGGTTCACCTGCTCTATGATAGGCATTTCCACCTGATATTTTTTCGCCAGCTCCAATCCGGCCTTTGCAGAGTACACACCTTCCACAACCATCTTTACTTCATCCATAGCCTGCTCCATGGTTTTTCCCTGTCCCAGAAGGTAACCTGCTTTCCGATTGCGGCTGTGACGGCTGGCACAGGTAACAATCAAGTCTCCGATTCCTGACAGGCCGTAAAAAGTATCCGCCCTGGCTCCCATGGCAATACCCAATCTGGCAATCTCTGTGATGCCCCGGGTAATCAAAGCTGCCTTTGTATTATCTCCATAGCCCAATCCGTCTGCAGTTCCTGCTGCCAGAGCTATGACATTTTTCAGAGCGCCTCCAAGCTCAATCCCCAGAATATCCGGGCTAATATACACCCGGAAAACAGGACTCATAAACACATTCTGAAGATACTCTGCTGTTTTCTTATCTCCTGCGCCTACCACACAGGTAGTAGGCAGCCCACGGCTTACCTCCTCTGCATGGCTGGGTCCGGAAAGTACACAGGCCTGACAGCCGGGTATCTCCTCTTCTATCATGTCCGTAAGGGTCATCAAGGTGCCCTCCTCGATTCCCTTTGCCACGTTTACTATGAGCTGTCCTTGTCTGATATAGGGTTTCATTTTTCTTGCTGTGGACCGGACAGCCACAGAGGGAACCGCCAGCACCAGCACGTCCTTATCCTCCAGAGCATATTCCAGATTCCCTGTGATTTCTAGCTCCTGCGGAAGTAAAACCCCCGGCAGCTTCTGGCTGTGCTGCCTGGTTTCGGATAGCTCCCTGGCCTGTTCCTCTCTGTGGGACCAGAGAACCGTGTCATGTCCATTATTTACTAACAGAACAGCCAGGGCAGTTCCCCAGCTTCCTGCACCGATTACCCCTATTTTCGCCATAAGCCTTACCTCTTTTTATTTTTTCCCAAAAACAATCTTATTTTCATTTCCATGGATAAGCCGCTGGATGTTCTGTCTGTGGCGCCAGAAGGCCAGGGCTGCCAGAAGAACTCCCACAATATACATTTCCGTCAGAGCGGCGGAGGTACATTGGTACATCCCCATCTGTCCAAATATCACCAGCATAATAACAAAGCATACATAACTCAGAAGAGAACACAGGGATACATAGTGGGTGAGGAAAAAAACCGTAAAAAATACCACCGCACACACCAGAAATATTCTCCAGTCAAAAGCTAATAAAAGACCTACAGAAGCCGCAATGCCCTTACCTCCCTTAAATTTCATATAGAAAGGAAAGTTATGCCCCAGGATACAGCCTGCGCCGGCATACAGCTCCAGCACAGAAAGGTCCGTACCTCCATGGCTGCTAAAAACAAATCTAGCAATAAGTACCGCAATAACGCATTTCAGACAGTCCCCCAGAAGTGTCAGGGCTCCTGCCTTTTTCCCCAGGGTACGCAGGGCATTGGTAGTCCCTGCGTTTCCGCTTCCATGCTCTCTAATATCAATCCCGTGCATCCTGCCATAAATATAAGATGTGTTAAACAGCCCCAGTACATAGCCCACAGCCAGACAGATAATACGCTCTATCATACTTCTTATTCCCCCTCTTTTCTTTCACGGATAATAAATTTCAGTGAAGTTCCCTTAAATCCAAAGGCCTCCCGGATTTTATTTTCCAGATACCTGGTATAAGAAAAATGCATCAGTTCCTTGCTGTTTACAAAAATCACAAAGGTAGGAGGCTTCACCGCCACCTGGGTGCCATAGAAAATTTTCAGCCTTCTTCCCTTATCTGAAGGGGGCTGCTGCATGGCCACTGCCTCTGTAATGATTTCATTCAGCACTCCGGTCTGAATCCGGAGAGTCTGGTTCTCCAGCACCATATCAATGGTTTCAAACAGCTTATGGATTCTCTGTCCTGTCTGTGCAGATATGAAGACAATCTCCGCATAAGGCATAAAAGATAAGGTTTCTCTCACCTTATTGGTAAATTTATAAATAGTCTTATCGTCCTTTTCCAGAGCATCCCATTTATTCACCGCAATAATGATTCCTTTTCCTCTGTCATGGGCGATTCCTGCAATTTTAGCATCCTGCTCTGTCACGCCTTCTGTGGCGTCAATCATCATAACTACCACATCCGCCCGCTCTACAGCAGTAACGGTCCGGATAATACTGTACCGCTCCAGCTCTTCTTTGATTTTATTCTTTCTGCGCAGACCTGCAGTATCAATAAACGTATATTCCCTGTCTCCGTAGATAATTTTAGTATCAATAGCGTCCCTGGTAGTTCCTGCTATGTCGGAAACTATCACCCGGTCTTCCCCTGCAATCTTATTTACCAGGGAAGACTTGCCTACATTTGGTTTTCCCACTACAGCAATCTTGGGAATATCCTCTTCTTCCTGGTCCTGGGAATCCTGGGGGAAATATTCTGCCACCTTGTCCAGCATGTCTCCCAAGCCCAGCAGGGAGGAAGCAGAAATAGGCACCGGCTCCCCAATTCCCAAATTATAGAACTCATAGGTATCCATCATAAGCTTGTCGAAGCTGTCCACCTTATTCACTACCAAAATCACCGGCTTTTTGCTTCTGCGAAGCATATCTGCCACTTTTGCGTCAGCATCTACCATACCCTGGCGCACATCCGTCATAAAAATAATCACATCTGCCGTATCAATGGCGATTTGTGCCTGCTCTCTCATTTGAGAGAGAATCACATCCTTGCTCTCCGGCTCAATACCTCCTGTATCAATCATGGTAAAAGATTTATCCAGCCAGGTCACATCTGCGTAAATCCTGTCTCTGGTAACTCCGGGGGTGTCCTTAACAATAGAAATCTTTTCCCCGGCCAAAGCGTTAAAAAGTGTGGACTTTCCTACATTAGGCCGTCCCACTATAGCTACTATTGGTTTGCTCATACATTTGTCTCCTTTTATATGATTTTCCTGTGTCTTCTTTCAAAGCTGCCGCTGCAAAATCCCGGCCATGCTCTTCCACTATTTTAACCGGAACCCCCAGTTCCTCTTCCAGCTGTTCCACGGTCATATCGTCTAAAAACACATTCTCCTCGTCCCGGAGGAGATTGCAGGGAAGCAGCAGAAATTCTCCTAAAGGCTTTCCTTTTAGCTGCTTTACAATATCCTGACCGGTAAGCAATCCCGAAACGGTAATCTGCTCTCCGAAAAATTCATTCTTTATTTCATAACCGTTTATACGCAGATTGGGGTATTTTCCCAAAAGTCTGTGGGCATAATCCTGGATAAAGGGATAGGCCAAGTGTCCTGTGGCAAAGGACAGACTTCCTTTTCTGTCATCTCCCTTCAGGCTTTTTAGGGTTTCTTCTTTTTGTACCTCCAACAGTCTCAGCATACCCACACCGTTTTCCAGCTGCAGGTACCCGTCGTATCTTTCCTCCTGGGGAAGCTCTCTGCCAGCCAGAAGATACCACTCATCACTGGCATGGACAAAATGAATTCCATACTGAGGGAAAATTTTTTTCTGCCAGTCCTCAATCAAATCAATGACCTGCTCTGCATCCCGGGAAGTAAAGGGTTCCAAGGGATAAAGGCCCTCCCTGTATTTGCTCAGCCCCACAGGCACCACGGAAATGCTGCGCAGATAAGGCAGATATGCCGTCAAATCCGAAATGCTTCTCTCCAGCTCTTCCCTGTCATTAAGACCTTTACAGAGAACTATCTGCCCATTCATCTCAATGCCTGCCTGATATAACCTCTGGACTTTCGGAAAAATTTCTCCTGCAAACCGGTTGTTCAGCATCTTGCAGCGCAGGGCTGGATTGGTGGTCTGAAAGGAAATATTGATAGGCGCCAGATGATAGTGGATAATGCGGTCAATATCATGGTCACTCATATTGGTAAGTGTCACATAGTTTCCCTGCAAAAAGGACAATCTGGAATCGTCATCCTTAAAATACAGGGTTTCCCGCATACCCGGAGGCATCTGGTCAATAAAACAAAAAACGCATTTATTACTGCAGGAACGATAGCGGTCCATCAAAGGGTTTTCAAAATCAATGCCTAAATCCTCCTGATATTCTTTCTCTACCTCAAGTTCCCACTCTTCGCCGTTTTTCTTTTTCACCAGAAGCTCTATATATTCGTCGTTTACCAGATAATGGTAATCAAAGACATCCTCTATTTTTTCGCCGTTAATGGAGAGCAGTTCATCTCCCGGCTCCAGCTCCAATTCCCAGGCAATACTATTTTCCTGTACCCGGGAAATGATGTGTCTGCATTCTTTCATAAAGTACCTCTTTTATTAAAAACGGATTTCAGAAACGGGAGACTTTTTACCTTCTCCGCCTGCCCGTTATTTCCTATAATACCAACAATAGAATAAAAAAGCAATAATTTTTCCTTGACGGCTCTGCGTGTCGAATGTTATAACTTTATGTGTAATATTGTCAAATATATGTAAATGGAGGTCATTATGGTCAATATCAGTTTGCTGGAAAAATCCATTCCAGTGGCCCCAATCAAGATTGCAGCGCTGAAAAGCTGTGAACAATTAGCAGCACAGGTAGATTCCCATCTGGTACAATTCCGGAAAGAGCTGGACTCCCATAACCAGTCCGGGTTAAATTTCCGGGGATATGCGGAGGACACCTTCCTCATCGACTGCAACTGTCCCCGTTTCGGTTCCGGCGAGGCCAAAGGCATTATCGGCGAATCCATCCGGGGTACGGATATGTTCATCATGGTGGACGTATGCAATTACAGTTTAACATACAAAATGTGCGGACACATCAACCACATGTCTCCTGACGACCATTATCAGGATTTAAAGCGAATTATTGCCACAGCCGCAGGCAAGGCCCACAGAATCAACGTTATCATGCCTTTCCTGTATGAAAGCCGCCAGCATAAGAGAAGCAAGAGAGAATCTCTGGACTGCGCTCTTGCACTTCAGGAGCTGGTGCATATGGGCGTTTCCAATATCATTACTTTTGACGCCCACGACCCCAGGATGCAGAATGCCATTCCTCTTTCCGGGTTTGATAACTTTATGCCCACTTACCAGTTTTTAAAAACCCTGTGTGCATCCATCCAGGATTTCAAAATTGATAACGAGCATTTAATGATTATCAGTCCTGACGAAGGCGCAATGCAGAGGGCTGTATACTTTTCCAATATTCTGGGCGTAGATATGGGCATGTTCTATAAACGCCGGGATTATTCTACGGTAATTAACGGAAGAAATCCTATTGTGGCTCATGAATTTTTAGGAGATTCCGTAGAAGGAAAGGATGTCATTGTCATTGATGACATGATTTCCTCCGGGGAAAGTATGCTGGACGTTGCCAAGCAGTTAAAGGACAGAAAGGCCAGACGTGTCATTGTCTGCACAACCTTCGGTCTTTTCACAGACGGCTTGGAGAAGTTTGACGAATACTACGAAAAAGAATACATCTACCGGGTTATTACCACAAACTTAAATTACAGGAATCCGGAGCTTCTCTCACGTCCCTATTATCTGGGGGCTGACATGAGTAAGTACCTGGCCAGCATTATGGATATTTTAAACCATGATTTATCTGTGGAAAAGGTTCGCAGTACCACCCAGAAAATCAATCAGCTTTTAAAGAGAAACTGATAACAGAGATTTGCCCCATGAAGCATGTATCGGGAATACTCATATCTTTTTTCCTGAAAGTGTTTTATGGGGCATTTTATAACTTAAAATAAAAATAAGCAGTTCCATAGAGCTTCACTCTATGAGACTGCTTATTTTTTATATGTAACACTGCTTATTTTTACATTCCATTTTGAAGCTTTTTTTGCCCGCCTTAGTTAATCTGATATACATCAGCTGAACCTCTGCCGAACTGAAGGGCCTCTGCGTGGGTATTAAAGAAAATATCTACATGGCCGTAAGCGGTTCCTCTGTCTTCTACTGTATATACATTGCCATTGATTAAAAGTTTGGTTCCGAAAGGAACTCCGCCCATAGCAACTGTTCTACCTGCAGAAGCTGTTGTACCACTGGCTGTAATACCGTCTGCTTTGCCGCAGCACTGGGCACATGGACAATAACCTGTCAAAGTAAATCTTCCCAGATACTTCTTGCCGCTGTTGTCCTGTGAAGGACTGCTCTCCTGAGAACCGGAATTACTTCCGCCCTGGGATGTACTTCCCTGTGACTGGCTGTTTCCTGTACTCTGAGACGGGGCAGATGGAGCCTGTCCTGCCTGGGACTGGCTGCTTCCTGTATTGGAAGCGCTGCTCTGAGCCTGCTGCTGGGCTAAGATAGCTGCAGCTTCTTCATCCTTCTGCTGTTTAATCAATGAGTTAATGGTATCTGTCTGGCTGGCAATCTGACTCAGCAGGGTATTGGCATTGCTCTGCTCCGCTGAGATTTGATTTTCATAATCTTTTACCTGTACATATGTACTTTCCATGACTGTGTTGATTTCGTCCTGCTTTTCCAGGCTTTCCTTTTCCAGCTCTTTCAGCTTTTCCTGCTCCTTGCGGATGCTCTCTTCCTTGTCCTGGATTTCCGCTGTAGTTGCCTTATACTCCTCCAGCATGTTTCTGTCATACTCTGTAATCTTTGACATATTCTCTGCCTGGCTTAAAAAGTCTGTCAAATCCTTTGCAGACAGAAGCATCATCACATAGGAGTCTTCTGCATTTTCATACATGTACTGGATACGCAGTTTCATATCCTTATACTGGTCTGCCTCCTTTTCTTTGGCGGCTTCCAGCTCCACCTCCAGCTTGTCCAGGGTTTCCTGTTTCTCCTGAGACTGATTCTGGATGTCCTGTAAATTCTCCCCTAATTCACTGAGCTGCTGATTCAGCTCTTTCAAGTACCCCTCTAAATCGCCCTTTTTAGCTTCTAAGCTGTTGATTCTTCCTTGGGCATCACTTAACTTTTTCTGGTTTTCCTGCTGCGCATTCTGTGTCTCCGTAATTTTCTTCTGCGTGGCTGAAGCGTAACAAGGGGTAGCAACCAGGCTGGCCGCTAAAAGACCCAAAAGCAGGCTTGTACTTGTTTTTTTCCTCATAATCAAAGCTCCTTTTCACTAACGAGTTTGATTATAACATAGATTTTTCATTCTGAACAGCACTTTTTCATCTTTTTGTAATATTTATGTAATATCGCCTATTGAGTTTTGTAGTTTTTATGCAATTATTCCATTGACGGGCGAATTCCAAGGAAAGCCGACAGATTTCCTCTTTTTCCCTGGCTGGCTCTGTGGGAAAACAGCAGGTTAGGATTGCAACAGGTACAAATACCCGGAAACAGAATATGCCCCGGAGAAACTCCTGCCTCTAATAGCACAATCTCATTGGCTCTCCAAAGATTTAACTGGTATTTGCCCGGTTTTTTCTCATAAAGAAGCTCCGGCTCCTGTGCATGACCCGGGAACTCTTCCTGAAACTCCAGCGCCACATCCTGGCTTACCTCGTAGCAGTCCTGGCAGATGGATGGCCCGATAGCCGTGTAAAGCTGGGAAGGCTCTGAATGGAAATGTTCGCTCATCTGCTCCACCATATGGGCTCCAATCCTGGCTACCGTGCCTCTCCATCCGGAATGAGCCAAACCCACCGCCCTGTGAACAGGGTCTATAAAAAACAAGGGAACGCAATCTGCAAAAGAGGTTATCAGGGTAACTCCTTCCTCATTTGTCATCAGACCATCCACATCCTGGTAATCCAGAGGTCTGAGAATCCCTTTTCCTCCATCCTCCCCTGTAACCATCCGAATATTGGCGGTGTGGGTCTGCTGGGAACATACTGCTTTTTCCAGAGAAAAATCCAGAGCCCTGGCTATACGCCTGTAATTTTCCCTGACACGAGCCTCTTTATCCCCTCTCTGAAAGCTTAAATTCATAGAGGCATAGATTCCTTGGCTCACCCCGCCCAGTCTGGTGGAAAAGCCGTGGTAAAATCCCGGCAGTGTTTCAAAATCCGGGTAGGACAAATAGGTAACCCCCTGGTTTTCTTTTAATTCCATATGCTTTTTTGTATGTGCATCCCATTTTATTTCCATATCCATACTCCATTTCCACTTCCTTATTTTTACATCTGAAAGGTAAAGGCGTTCTTTATCAGTCTCCAGCCCTCCGGCTCTGCGCATATCACATCAAATCTGCAGGGTGTAGACAGGCTCAGACCTTTGTCCATGAGATAATAGAGAGCAGTTTTTGAAATCCTTTTCTGCTTTCTTTTATCTACTGCTTCTTCCGGCTTCCCCATTTGTCCTCCCTGCCTGAATTTCACTTCTATAAAGCAGAGATATTCTCCGTCTCTTGCAATCAAGTCAATCTCCCCTTTGCGGAAACGGTAATTCTGCTCCAGAATCTTATAGCCTGCTTTTTCCAGCTGTAAACGAGCCTGTGTCTCATAATAGGCTCCCCGTTCCCTGGAAGATGTATTTTTTTCTTTATCCATCATCCATCACCTGCCTGCTGCTTATAACCCTGTCACACTGCCATCCTACAGCTTTCAGCTCTCTTTTTCCTCCAGGGCCTTACGGATAAACGTCTTTCTATGTATAGGGGATGGACCGTATTTCCGAAGAGCTTCGATATGCTCCCTGGAGCCGTATCCCTTGTGAGAGGCAAAGCCATACTGAGGCATTAGCTTATCATATTCCCGCATCAGCCTGTCCCTGGTCACCTTAGCCAGGATACTGGCTGCTGCTATAGACAGGCTCTTTGCATCCCCTTTGATAATAGGAACCTGGGGAATATCAATTCCCGGTATTTTCACTGCGTCATTGAGCAGAATCTGCGGCTTTACCGGCAGCTTGGAAAGAGCGTCCCGCATAGCCTCATAGGTAGCCTGAAGGATGTTAATTTCATCAATTCGTTCCGGTGAAGCATAGCCCACTTGAGCTGCTACCGCTTTTTCCATGATTTCCTCATACAGTTCTTCCCTCCGCTTTTCCGACAACTGTTTAGAATCATTGAGGCCTAAAATCTCACAGTCCTTTGGCAGAATAACCGCTCCGGCCACCACAGGGCCGGCAAATGGGCCTCTGCCCGCCTCGTCGATGCCGCATACATAGCCTAAATATTCATATTTATGCTCATATTCCCGCATCAGCTCCAGACGCTGTCTCTCTTTTTCCAGTGCTTCCAAGCGCTTCTGGGCCTGAAGCAAAAGTTTCTGGACTCCTTTTCTGCTGTCCCCTCTGTAGCTTTCGCAAAGCGCCGGAAGTTCTCCCTCCGGCGCCAGCTTTAATTCTTCTTTTATTTCCTGTATACTTTTCATCCTAGTTTTCCTCATGCATGGGAGCGGGTTCCAGGGTAATCTTACCGATTTTCCCGTTTCTGAACTCTTCCAACAGTATATTGGCAGCTTTCAGATAATCCAGCTCATTTCCTTTTTGCAGACACTTCCGGTTTACAGCCACCTGTTCCAACATTTTTACTCTGTCTTCGCTCTCCTCCATATCATAGCGTTCCTTTAGGATTCCCGGATAACTCTTTTCCAGATACCCTAAAAGCTCCAGAGAAAGCTCTTCCAAATTCAAGATTTCATCCCGGATAGAGCCTACCATAGCCAATCTGGCTCCTACCTGCTGGTCCTCAAACTTGGGCCACAAAATACCCGGAGTGTCCAGCAATTCTACATTTTTGTTAATTCTTATCCACTGCTTACCCTTAGTAACTCCCGGTTTATTGCCAGTCTTTGTACAGGCTTTTCCGGCAAAGGCATTGATAAAAGTAGATTTCCCCACATTGGGAATTCCCACCACCATAGCCCGGATAGGACGGTTTTTGATACCTCTTCTTCTGTCTCTCTCTATTTTTTCCTGACATGCCTCCATAACAGCAGGAAGAACTGCCTTTACCCCTGCTCCGCTTCTGGAATTCAGCTTCAATACCACATAGCCCTTTTCCTGAAAGTAAGCACTCCATTTTTCGTTTTCCCTTTGGTCTGCCAGGTCAGCTTTATTGAGAAGGAGAAGCCTGGCCTTGTTTTTCCCCAGCTCATCTATGTCAGGATTTCGGCTGGACATGGGAATCCTGGCGTCCACCACTTCTATAATCAAATCTATCAGCTTTATGTTCTCCTGCATCATGCGCTTGGCTTTTGTCATGTGCCCCGGATACCATTGATAATTCATACTATTCCTCGCTTCTAATGTTTTACAAATCCCATCTTTTGAAAGGGTGAGATACAGAACCAGACCTTTCCTTCGATGTATTTTTTATTTACGTTTTTCACCTCCGCAAAGCGGCTGTCCTCACTGTTGTTCCGGTTGTCTCCCAAAACGAAATATTCATTGCTCTTTAAAGTAACTCCGTCCTCTGCCAGACCTGGATTTGTTATCTGAGGGAAATCCCCCTCTTCCTTGTACTCTTCTCCGTCAATATATATCTTTCCCTCCCGAATCTGAATCCGCTCTCCGGGAAGTCCGATTACACGCTTGATATGGATGGCAGAATTATCCTTTCCATCCTTGGTAAAGGCAATAATATCCCCTCGTTTGGGGCTGCCCAGCTTATAAGCCATCTTATTGATGAAAAACTTTTCTCCGGTCTGGAAAGTAGGTTCCATACTGCTTTCCTGCATAACGATACTCTGAAAAAAGAAGATGGCCACTACGGCCGCCAAGGCCAATACCAATGCGATTTGAAAAACCCAGGAGAAAACCTTTTGCCCTTTTTCACTTTTTATAAATGCAAGCGCCATATCCCTCTGGACTTCCAGACTCTTCACGTCTGCTTTTAATCTCTTTTTCTTCCGACTTTTCATACTCTCATCCTCAGCTTGCTTCCGGTGAAAACCCGCAGAAACCTGAGGCCACTTAAACATAGCCTCATCCAGGCCTACGCACTGCGAAGCAGCAAAATATCCGCTCCTCCCGGCTGCAGCCAAATGCATTTGCCGGTATATCTGTCCGGCTAACTGTCTACGGGTATAAACAGGGCTGCCCATTAAGTGTGAAAACACCATCTACTTAATGAGCAGCCCCTGTCATGTTACGCTATTATTTTACTAACTCTTTTACCTTAGCAGCCTTACCAACACGCTGTCTTAAGTAATTCAGTTTTGCACGTCTTACTTTACCACGTCTGATTACTTCCACCTTCTCTACGTTAGGGGAGTGTAAAGGCCATGTCTTCTCAACGCCGATACCGTTGGAATTCTTTCTTACAGTAAAGGTTTCACGGCTGCTTCCGCCCTGTTTTTTCAGAACAACACCTTCAAAAACCTGGATTCTTTCACGGTTACCCTCTTTGATTTTTCCGTGAACTCTTACTGTGTCACCTACGTTGAACTGAGGTACTTCAGCCTTCATCTGAGCTGCTTCGATGTTCTTAATAATTTCGTTCATGATATATCTCCTTTATTTCTGGATGTTCTTAATGCATTTTGCAGCAGAGGACCATCTCTTTTTTAAGTTCTTCCCCTTTGGGCCGAACTGTTTGCAACAGGTATGATTATACTATCTCCCTGTTTCCTTGTCAAGCATTTTTCCTTGGCAAAATATCCGCCAAACTTGACGAACTTAGCTCCATTGAGTCCCTTACAAAACTTGTATCCTTATGCAGGCCCATGGGATATAATCCGGCAGATTTCATTTTTGTAAGACAGCTTTTTCAGAAAGTCTCTATTTCTCTTGGCTTTGAAAAATTGGTTTCCAGATACTCTCTCACTGCCTCAGCGTCAAAGCTTCTGGCCTGCCGGGGGCAAACCTTCACGCACCGCATACAGCTCAGGCATGCTTGGAGACTGATTTCCAAAGTTTCCGGAGAAATAGCATTCACCGGACATTTCTGGACACAGGATTGGCAGCCGTTACATTTTTCTCTTTCAAAGCTTTTGGACACAGGGCGCATTTCCTTAGGCTGGGGTTCAGGCTCTCCGGGAACCTGGATTTCTTCAAATCCATTCTCCTCTCCCCGGAAAAGTCGTTTCTTGATTTCTACCCCAAAGGCCTCTAAAACCTTTCTGTCCTTCTGGTGGGGCCTTCCTGCCCCCAGTTTCGTGGAATATATGTGGGGAATCACCAGTGCCGCCCCGCCAATGCATACAAATCCTCTGTCTGTAAGCAATTTTTTCATCTGTGCCAGGGTATTATCATAGTGACGGTTTCCGTAAGCCGCAAGAATAACGCAGGGAGTATTTTCTCCCCTCAGATTAGCAAAGAGAGAATCCGCCATCCTGGGAAGCTGTCCTCCGTAAACAGGAGCCGCTGCCACAAGAAGTTCTTGTTTCGAAAAGCAATATTCCTGCCGTCTGTTTTTTCTTCTGGTCAGGTCCAGATAATGAGGATTTTGTGTCAAAAGCTCTGTAAACATTTCGACAGCCCTCTTGGTTCCTCCTGTAGGGCTGAAATAGGCGGCAGTTACCTTTCTGTTCCTGGCCAGCAAATCCGGTCTTCTCTCCTCTGTCCGCAAAAGGGACTGCTGCCAGCGCCACTCCTGTATCTTCTTATGGTCTCCTCCCACCAGCACCTGGGGTACCTGTCTGTCTCTCCACACCTCGGGTCTGGTATAATGAGGATATTCCAGCAGATTATCTTGCATAGACTCAAACTGAGAGGATTCTTCATTGTTCAAAACTCCCGGTACAAAGCGGGAAACAGCATCAATCACCACACAGGCTGCCAGCTCCCCTCCTGTCAGCACATAATCACCGATAGAGACATAGTCCGTCACAATCTCCTCTAACACTCTTTCGTCAATGCCCTCATAATGTCCGCAGAGGAAAAACAATTCCTCCTCCAAAGCCAGTTCTTCCACTAACACCTGGTTCAGCACCTGCCCCTGGGGTGTCAGATAGATACATCTGGGCTTTTTCTTTGCCTTTCCAACCCGGGATTGGCTGACTGCTGCCTGATAGGCCTGATAAACCGGCTCCGGCTCCATGACCATGCCGGCTCCACCGCCATAAGGATAATCATCTACCCGCCCGTATTTGTTTTGGGCATAATCCCGAATGTTTACCGTATGCAGAGAAATTTTTCCGCTTTTTACTGCCCTTCCGGTGATACTTGTATTTACTGTCTGTTCTATCATTTCCGGAAACAGCGTAAGTACATGATAGTCCATTTTTTCCTCCTATAAGCCCTTCAAAAGATGGATAACCATTTTATTATTTTCCACATCCACCTCTTTGATACAGTCTTTGATAGCAGGAACCAGCACCTCTCTCTCAGGGGTCCGGATAACATAGACGTCATTGGCTCCTGTCTCCATTACATCCTTTAAGGTTCCAAAGGAACTTCCGTCTTCCAGAAAAACCTCCATTCCAATTAAATCCCCGATATAGTATTCGTCTTCTCCCAGAGGCAGGGCCATCTCTCTGGGTACATAAAGGCTTTTTCCTTTATAGGGTTCTATGTCATTGATGTTGTCTACATCTTTAAATTTCAAAATTACCAGATTTTTAAAATATCTTACCCGTTCAATATCCAGCTGGCACAGTTCTTTTCCCGTATCCAAAAGAACGCTGTCCAGAACCTCAAATCTCCTGGGTTCGTCTGTGGTCGGATATACCTTCACTTCTCCCCGGATTCCGTGGGTGGTGGTAATCACTCCCACCTGCAGCAAATCTTCCATACACTTTGTTCTCCCTGTTATAAACTTTTAAAAAACAGAAAAAGGAGCTGCCCTGAGGGCCTCTCCCTTTCCACGCATAAGCCTTGGGCTTACTGCAAAATGTCAACCACTACCTTCTTGTCGCTTTTGGAGGACGCAGCTTTTACAACAGTACGGATAGCCTTGGCAATCCTGCCCTGACGTCCAATCACCTTTCCCATATCGGAAGGCGCAACCTTAAGCTCCACAAGGACAGCGTCATTTTCTTCTGTCTCGGTTACAACCACTTCATCGGGACAATCTACCAGAGATTTTGCAATTACTTCAACTAATTCTTTCATCACAAGGTACCTCCCCGATTATTTTTCGATACCAGCCAGTTTGAAGATTTTAGCAACTACGTCTGTAGGCTGAGCGCCGTTAGCCAGCCATCTCTTAGCTGCCTCCTCATCTACCTTGTATACGCTTGGGTCCTGAGTTGGGTCATAAGTTCCAATCTCCTCGATGAATCTTCCGTCTCTTGGGGATTTGGAATCAGCAACAATGATTCTATAGAAAGGAGCCTTTTTCTGTCCCATTCTTCTTAATCTGATTTTAACTGCCATTTCATTTCACCTCCTGGTATTCTAATTTCTATATGTTAAAAGGGAAGTTTAAATTTTCCTCTTTTAGCACCTTTTCCACCCATCAGTCCGGGCATCTGCTTCATCATTTTCTTCGCCTGCTCAAACTGTTTTACCATACGGTTGACCTCTGCAATGTCAACCCCTGCTCCCCTGGCAATTCTGGCCTTTCTGGAAGGATTCAGAATTTCAGGATGTGAGCGTTCCTTTGGCGTCATGGAAAGGATAATAGCCTCTTTTCTTGCCATGTCCTTTTCATCTACCATACTGTCAATATCTTTCACCTGGGAACCGATTCCGGGAAGCATACTCAGCACGCTGGACAGTCCGCCCATATTCTTCATCTGCTTCATGCTCTCTAAATAATCGTCAAAGCCAAAGGAATTTTTCCGGAACTTCTGCTCCATCTCCTTAGCCTTCTCTTCATCCAGATTTGCCTGAGCCTTTTCGATAAGACTCATCACATCTCCCATTCCCAGAATACGGGAAGCCATACGCTCAGGATAAAACTGTTCTAAATCCGAAAGTTTCTCTCCCATACCTACATACAGAATAGGCTTTCCACTGATAGCCTTAATAGAAAGTGCAGCACCGCCTCTGGTATCGCCGTCCATCTTGGTAAGAATAACACCGTCGATTCCTACCTTGTTCTGGAAGGTCTCTGCCACATTCACAGCATCCTGTCCCGTCATAGCGTCTACCACCAAAATGGTCTGGTCTACGGTCAAGGCTTCTTTGATATTGGACAGCTCCTCCATCATATCCTCATCAATATGAAGGCGTCCGGCTGTATCCAGAATCAGCACATTATACTTTTCGTTTTTCGCATGCTCATAAGCTGCTTTCGCAATATCCACAGGGCTGTTTTTGTCTCCCATTGCAAAGACTTCCACTCCCTGCTTTTCTCCATTTACCTGAAGCTGCTTGATTGCCGCAGGACGGTATACGTCGCAGGCAGCCAGAAGAGGTTTGCGTCCCTTTGACTTCAGCTTCCCTGCTAATTTAGCAGCAGTGGTAGTCTTACCGGCTCCCTGAAGACCGGCCATCATCAAAACCGTTACCTCATTGCCGGGGCGAAGAGCTATTTCTGTAGTCTCGCTGCCCATGAGCTTTACCAGCTCTTCATTTACAATTTTGATAACCATCTGTCCCGGATTCAGGCCGGACATTACATCCTGTCCCACAGCCCTCTCCTGTACGGCCTTCATAAACTGTTTCACTACCTTGAAGCTTACATCTGCCTCTAAAAGAGCCATCTTCACTTCCTTCAAGGCAGCTTTCACATCCGCTTCCGTCAGACGGCCTTTTTTTCTTAAGTTTTTAAATACATTCTGCAGTTTATCGGTTAAACTCTCAAACGCCATCTGTTATAACTCCTCTAAAATCTCCTGGGAAATCTGCTCCACCTGGGAAACCAGTTCCTGCTTGCTCATGCTGTCACATTCTTTGCTCAGCCGGTGAATCCGACGGATTTTATCCTTGATTTTCACAAATTTTTCTACCAGATGCAGCTTTTCTTCATAATCCTGAAGGGCTTTGCTGCACCGTTTCAGATTATCATGAACTCCCTGACGGCTGATACCCAGTTGGTCCGCCACCTCGCTTAAAGAATAATCATTGAGAACCACGTCCTCATAAACTCTTCTCTGATGCTCAGTAAGAAGCTCTCCGTAAAAATCATATAATAATGTCTGTTCTACAATTTTTTCCACTCGAATCACCTTGCCTATCATACAACAGCTTTTTCCGGCTGTCAAGTATTTTTTCTTTACAAACTTTTGTTCGCCTAATCTTTGTTCCTGTGTGAACCATAACTAATCTTTTCTCTGTATTTGGCTTCAGACAATATTTTTCACCTCAGGGTCTGCTGATGTTAAATATTCATCCATACTTCCGCTGCGGAATCCCTCCATATCCAGAGTAATATAGGAAAATCCCAGCTTTTTTAGCTGTCTTGTGATTTTCTCCCTCTTTTCCAGGAATTCCCCCAGACGTTCACATGGAACCTCGATTCTCGCAATTTCCCCATGAAGTCTCAGCCTTACCACCTCAAATCCTATTTCTTTCAAATACTCTTCCCCTGCGGCTATATCTTCCAAAATTTCCGGTTTAATCTCTGCCCCGTAAGGAAGACGGGTGGCCAGACAGGGAGCGGAAGGCCTGTGGGCTGCGGAAATCCCCATCTCCCCGGCCAGTCTGCGGACTTCCGCCTTGGTAAAGCCGCAGAGGGCCAGGGGACTTATGATTCCCATTTCCTCCAAAGCTTTCCTTCCCGGCCGGTATACATGCAAATCATCTTCATTGGTTCCCTCCAGAATCACAGGAGCCTTGACCTGCACAGCAAAGTCTTTCAGCTTTTCAAACAAAGCCTTTTTACACAGATAACATCTGTTTACCGGGTTAAAACGGATTTCCTCTTGTTCCAGCTCATTGACATAAATAATCTCATGACACACTCCTGCCTCTTCTGCCACTTTCCTGGCATTATCCATATCACAGGAAGGGTGCAGCATGGTGTGGAAGGTAACGGCATATATGTGTCCCATTCTGCTTTTTTCCTCCCCAGAACATTCCTTTACCGCTGCTTTGGCAGCCCCCAGCAGTACACTGCTGTCCACGCCTCCGGAAAAAGCGATACAAAGATTGTCCTTTCTGTACTCTCTCATCCGTCTGTATAATTCCTGCTTTTTGTCCTCGTATGTTCTCATAGCAACCTCCTGTAATCTGTAATTTTTCTTGCCTTGCTTTTTTACGGACAGCGGGGCTGTAAGCCTGCCGCCAGGGCCCCGGCCTCGTCGTAAACACTGCGGTAAGACCTTCCTGTATCCTGACAAACTTTTTTCACATCTCCGTATTCCGGGTAATAAAATTTCTGCCCATGGTGGCTGCAGACCTTTATCTGTACCATATGACCATCTCCCAGCTTTACTTTTTCAAAGGTTCTGGGCAGTACCCTTCGTTCCTCCTGGTACCTGCGAAGACCGATGCTGGTGGTTTCTCGGAAGATAATATCCTCTAAGGCTTCCTGTCTTTCCTTCCTGCAGATGACCTGCAGCATATAGGCGGGCCGGCCTTTCTTCATATATATGGGAAAACAGCTTGCATCCAGGGCTCCTGCCTCCATAAGACACTCTATAGCATACCCCAGCTGCTCTCCGCTGCAGTCATCCACATTGGTTTCCAGTACCTGCACCCAATCTCTCTTTTCCTTTTCTTCCTGAGATTTCTTCACGGGTCTTCTATCTGTGAGAATCATAGATTTTAAAGCTTCCTTGCAATCCCGGTCCGGCACGGTAAATGTCCTTTCAACATAAGTCGGATTCTCCGGGGCTCCTCCTGTATAAAAGGCTCCCAGCACACACAAAGCAGCCAGAGACAAGCAGTCATTTCCGGAAGGAGAAAAGACAAGAGGAAATTGAAAACGCCGGACTGCCTCCAGAATTTCCCCGGAGGCACCTTTTCCCTCTAAGCCTTCTGTGAGACAGGCGAAACGAATTCCCCCAAGCCCCAAAACTTCAAGCCCTGCGGCAATCCCCAGAAACAGCAGCAACCCCTCTCTTTCCCCTCTTCTTTGCAAGATTTTTTTCTCTTTCTCTTTTCCTGAAATATCCCAGAAATTCTCTAAAGCCGTCATAACCCTGGCTTTTCCCATCTGGTCCCAATTCTTTACCAGGTCAGATGCCTGGTAAAAATCCAGCCATTCATCTCCTGTTGTTTCCTTCTTCTCTTCACCTGCAATATCCCCTGCCTGAAGTTCTGCCTCCATTCCAGGCAAAGAAAAACACCTTTGAGAAAAAAGCTCTTCCGTTTCCTCCCTGGTATAGCCTGCTTTTTCCAGGGAAGCTGTCAGCTTTTCCCGGGAAGCTCCAAGACCTATAATCCCTTCAAATACAAGCCTGCAGTCCAGTCTTTGTTTTTGTAAAATATATAAATCTCTCATATATCCTCCGATTTTTATTCCCGCAAGCAACGAACCAAGCGGACATGCTTGCACCGCCGCCAGATTGATGCCCAAAGGGCCTTTTCATTTTTCTTTGGCAATGCAATTGTAGCATGCTCACCCGGAAAAGGCCAGAAATATGGTATAGAAAGTGTATAATAGAAAACTTTTTTATATTGAAATTTCCTGTTGGAATGATAAAATAAGAAAAGATGTAGCAATAAAGGAGGATTTTGACATGAGTATTTCTAAAGTATATTACACAGATATGCGTACCAGAAACGGAGACAATCTGATTCAGAAGCTGCAGCGTCTCATAAAGACCGCAGGAATCGGGGACATTGATTTTGAAGGCAAATATGCTGCCATTAAAATACATTTCGGAGAACCGGGAAATCTGGCCTTTCTCCGTCCCAATTACGCTAAGGCTGTAGCTGATGTAGTAAAGGAACTGGGTGGAAAGCCTTTCCTGACAGACTGCAACACCCTGTATGTGGGAGGCAGAAAAAACGCCCTGGACCATATGGACAGCGCTAATTTAAACGGATTTAACCCCATCACCACAGGCTGCCAGATTATTATCGCCGACGGACTTAAAGGCACTGACGAGGCCCTTGTGCCGGTAGAAGGCGGGACCTATGTAAAAGAGGCAAAAATCGGACAGGCCATTATGGATGCAGATATTGTCATCTCTCTCAACCATTTCAAGGGCCATGAAGCTGCCGGCTTCGGAGGTGCCCTGAAAAATCTGGGCATGGGCTGCGGCTCCAGAGCAGGAAAGATGGAAATGCATTCTGCAGGAAAGCCCCATGTAGACCAAGAGCAATGTATTGGCTGCCATATGTGTGAAAAAATCTGTGCCCACGGCGCACCTCAGTTCCAGGACAAAAAAGCCTGGATAGACCATGACAAATGCGTAGGCTGCGGAAGATGTATCGGTGTCTGTCCGAAAGACGCCGTATTGCCGGCCTCTGACGAGTCCAATGATATTCTCAACTGTAAAATCGCAGAATACACCAAGGCTGTCATTGACGGACGTCCTAATTTCCATATCAATCTTGTGATTGACGTATCTCCTTACTGCGACTGTCATGCAGAAAACGACGCTGCCATCGTACCCAATGTAGGTATGTTTGCCTCTTTTGACCCGGTGGCCCTGGACTTGGCCTGTGCCAAGGCAGTAAATGCCCAGCCGGTTATCTCTAACAGCCAGTTAGGAGACTGCAGCGAGGAAGAACGGGCCTCCCATCACCATGACCATTTCCACAGCATTTTCCCGGATACCAACTGGGAATCCGCTATTGAGCATGGTGTAAAACTGGGTATAGGAAGCAAGGACTATGAACTGATTCCTGTAAAATAAAGGAAAAGAAAGAGCTTAGAAACTCCAGTTTATCTTCTCTTTTCTGTAATCAACAGCATGATTGTTATGAAAAAGCCGGACGCCAGAACACTTTAATGTTTCTGGCACCCGGCTTTTTTTATGATATAGGAAAGTTCTTGCTTTTATAAATTGGCCATGACTACCTTAGGTCTGTAGCCTTCTTCCTCCAGAGCACGGATGATTTCCTGCTTATGGTCTGTACCAAAAGCTTCCATTGTAATTTTCAGCTCCACTGCAGCAGTACGGTTGGTGCTGACAAATTGGTTGTGGTCCAGCTTAATTACATTTCCCTGTTTTCCTGCTATGATACTTGCCACTCTTACCAGTTCTCCCGGTTTATCCGGAAGAAGTACGGATACCGTAAAGATACGGTCTCTGGCAATCAGGCCATGCTGTACCACGGAAGCCATGGTAATCACATCCATATTTCCTCCGCTTAAAATGGATACCACTTTTTTATTCTGGAATTTCAGGTGCTTCAGAGCCGCCACAGTCAACAGTCCGGAGTTTTCCACGACCATCTTGTGATTCTCTACCATATCCAGGAAAGCAACCACCAGCTCATCGTCCTCCACAGTAATGATTTCATCTACATTTTTCTGTATGTAGGGGAAAATATGGTCTCCCGGCCGCTTCACCGCCGTACCGTCGGCAATGGTATTTACCGTTGGAAGCGTCATAACCTCCCCGTTTAAAATAGAGGCCTGCATGCAGTTGGCTCCTGCAGGCTCCACTCCGATAACCTTAATGTTTGGATTTAAAAGTTTCACCAGGGTAGACACTCCCGTAGCCAGACCGCCGCCGCCAATAGGCACCAGAATATAATCTACCAACGGAAGCTCCTTGATGATTTCCATTGCAATGGTTCCCTGTCCCGTAGCCACCGCCGCATCATCAAAAGGATGGATAAAGGTATAGCCATATTGTTCTGCCAGCTCATAGGCATAGTCACAGGCCTCGTCATAGACGTCTCCGTGAAGCACCACCTGGGCTCCATAGCTTTTAGTACGTTCTACCTTAATCAGAGGGGTTGTGGTAGGCATAACGATAACTGCCTTCACACCGAAGGTCTTAGCCGCATAGGCTACTCCCTGGGCGTGATTTCCGGCGGAAGCAGTAATAAGTCCCTTTTCCCGCTCTTCTTCTGACATGGAGCTGATTTTATAGTAGGCTCCCCGAATTTTGTAGGCCCCTGTCACCTGCATATTTTCCGGCTTCAGATACACTTTGTTTCCTGTCTGGGCACTGAAATAATCGCTGTAAACCAGTTTTGTTTCTCTGGTTACTTTTTTTACAATTTCAGAAGCCTCTTCAAATTTGTCTAATGTAAGCATTTGCTTTTACCTTCTTTCTCCTATATAGCCATATCCTGCTCCTTACCGGAGCCTGTATTAAATAAAGCGTTGACAAACTCGTCTGAATCAAATTTCTGTAAATCATCAATAGTTTCTCCCACACCGATGTATTTCACCGGAATGTCTAATTCAGATTCAATTGCCACGGCGATTCCGCCCTTCGCTGTACCGTCCAGCTTGGTAAGGATGATTCCTGTCACATCTGCCACCTCATTGAACTGTCTGGCCTGGGCTAATGCATTCTGTCCCGTAGTACCATCCAGCACCACTAAGGTTTCCAGATAAGCTTCCGGGTATTCCTTCTCGATTATCCGGTAAATCTTCCCAAGTTCCTGCATCAGATTCTTCTTATTGTGGAGCCGTCCTGCAGTATCGCACAGCAGAACATCTGCGTTTCTGGCCTTAGCTGCCGCAATAGCATCATACACCACGGAGGCCGGGTCCGCACCCTCCTGTCCTCCAATCAGCTCCACGCCGGCACGGTTGGCCCACTGGGTAAGCTGTTCTCCTGCCGCTGCACGGAAGGTATCCGCAGCAGCCAGAATTACCTTCTTTCCCTGCTCCTTCAGCTTACCTGCCAGCTTGCCTACGGATGTGGTTTTTCCCACCCCGTTGACGCCGATAACCAGCACCACGGATTTCCGGTTTTCAAATTCATAGGCAGTCTCCCCTACGGCCATCTGTTCTTTAATGCTGTCCATCAGAAGCTGTTTGCACTCTGCCGGTTCCTTGATACGGCGCTCTGCCACCTGCTCCTTCAATCTTTCTATAATAGAAGTAGTGGTATTGATACCAATGTCCCCCATTACCAGGATTTCTTCTATTTCCTCATAAAAATCATCGTCAATGCTGGAGTATCCGCTGAAAATAGAATCAATCCCGGATACAATATTCTCTCTGGTCTTAGAGAGTCCCGCCACCAGACGTTTAAAAAAGCCTTTCTTTTCTTCTGCCATATTTTCCTCCTATTTATCCAGCGCATTTTCTATCAGATTTACGGACACCAGAGTGGACACACCCTTTTCCTGCATGGTAATACCATAGAGCCTGTCTGCCGCTGTCATGGTGCCACGTCTATGTGTTATAATAATAAACTGCGTGTTTTTTGTCAACTTATGCAGGTATTGGGCATACCTGGTAACATTGGAGTCATCCAAAGCAGCCTCAATCTCATCCAAAAGACAGAAAGGAGATGGCTTCAGATTTTGGATAGCAAACAAAAGGGCAATAGCTGTCAGGGCCTTTTCCCCTCCGGACAGCTGCATCATATTCTGCAGCTTCTTTCCGGGAGGCTGGGATATAATGCGGATTCCCGCCTCCAGAATATCTTCCTCCTCGTCCAATTCCAGGGTTCCCTTTCCGCCTCCGAATAATTCCTTAAAGGCCTTATCAAACTCCTGACGGATTTGGGCAAATTTTTCCTCGAACTGCCGCCTCATACCGCTGTCCAGCTCTTCTATGATGCCCATAAGGGTTTCCTCTGATTTCACCAAGTCGTCATGCTGTTCCTTCATAAAGCTGTGGCGCTCTGAAAGCTCTTTATACTCCTCAATGGCGTTTACATTTACATTGCCAAGCTGACGGATTTCTCCCTTTACCTGCGCAATTTCTTTCTTAATCTGATTTCTCTCTTCCGGCTGAGGTTCTTCTTCCTCCCTGGCCTGGGCATAGGTCATCTCGTATTCTTCCCACATGTAATTCATCTGGGCTTCCTGTTCTTCCTCCAGCTTTTCCTTCTGCCCCTGAAGGCGATAGCTCTCCTTATCCAGAAGATTCATCCTGGCCGAAAGCTCGTCTCTTCTCTCAAAGAAGGTCTTATGGCTCTGGTTCATCTCTTCCTTTCTGGCCAGAGCCTCCTTCATCTTCTCCTGGTCTTCCAGGGCTACTTTTTTGGCAGCTTCAATGGTCTTTTGGATTTCCTCAATCTCTTTTTGCTTTCTGGAAATCTCCTCCTGGCCCTGGCTTCTGTCCAGAGATAATTTCTTTTCCTGCTCTTTCAAAGCTTCTGTTTCCCTGTGGATTCGGTGGAGATTTTCCAGCACAAAGCCTTGGCGGGAGGTAAGCTCCGTGGTTTTTAAATGATAGCCCTCCAGTTCTTTGGAAAAACGGGTTTCCTCTTTTTTCTTTTCTTCCAGAATTTCCTGATTCTGATTGATGCTTTCTTCCAGCTTTTTTTCCTGTTCTGCGCTGGTTTCCAGCTCCATCTGGATAGATGCGCTGTTCTCTTCTATTTCCGCTGTCTGCTTTTGCAGCTCCTCTTTTTCCTGTTTCAGGCTTTCATAACCGGCCTTGATTTCCTCCCGCTTCCCTGACATGGAATTTAAGTTCATCTGCACTGTATTTTCCCTGATATACAGCTCCTGAAGCTGCTCCTGGATAGATGCTGCCTGGTCTCTCAGCCGGTTTCTTTTTTCCCGGTATTCCTCCAGCTTTTTCTGCATCTCATCCATATCCTTTTTCAGGGCTTCCACGCTGTCCTGAAGCTCCTCGATTTCTCTCCTTCGACCCAGAAGATTACTGTTATTTTTAAAGGAACCTCCCGTAAGAGAACCTCCCGGATTCAGAGACTCTCCTTCAATCGTAACCATACGGATACTGTACTGGTATTTCCTGGCAATAGCAATTCCATGGTCAATATGGTCCACCACTAAGGTTCTTCCCAGCAGATAGTTGGCCAGTCCCTCGTACTGCTCCTCCACTTTTACCAGCTGGCTGGCAATGCCGATAACCCCTGGCTCTTTTAAAGCCTGGGGATTATTAAATCCTTTTTTGTTCTTCATACTGGTAAGCGGTAAAAAGGTAGCTCTTCCGTATTTGTTCTTTTTCAGAAAACCGTTGGGCTTTGTTGAGGTCTCCTCATTGTCTGTGACGATGTTCTGGATACTGCCTCCCAAAGCTGTCTCAATGGCAGTTTCATAATTCTTTTCCACTTTCAGAATGTCCGCCACCACGCCCCGAATCCCAGGTACTCTTTTCTTTTGCTCCATTACCCGCCGGATACTATTTCCGTAACCGTCGTAACGTTCGGTAATATTTTTCAAAGATTCCAGTCTGGAAGCTTCCCTGTGATAAGCAGTCTGGCCGATTTCCAGCTGTTGGTTTCCTCTGGCCATTTCTGCCTGGTATTTTTTTATTTGGTCCTCGCAGTGGTTTCCCTGCCGCACCAGCTTCTCAATACTTTCCTCTATTTCTTTTTTCTCTGCCTGGTATTTTTCTTTAGCCTCCTCCATCTGAGAGGCTTCACTTTTCAGCCGCAGATGCTTCTGGTTCAGTTCCACTTTCCGGATGGAAATCTGTTCCAACAGGGCGTCATAGCGCTGCAGCTTTCCTTTGGTGGAAGCCCGGAGATTGAGAATCTCAATAATCTCATTCTTTCCATTCTCCACCGCCTCCTCCAGACGGTGTATCTCCATAGCCGCATCCTGAAAGGCTTTCTGGATTTTTCTCTGGTTTTCCTGAAGCTCCTGCAGCTTTTGGGAAAGTTCATCTTTTTCCTTCTGGCAATCCTCGGCTTCCAGAATTCGCTTTTCTATATCCTCTCCCAGCGTAAGGCTTCTCTCCTGATACTGGGCATCATTCTGCCTGGCCGAGTGTATCTGTTCCTCTAAAATGTGAATCTGATTTTCCAGGTTCTGCTGCTGCAGAGCCTTTTTCGTAGCTTCATCTCTGGCTGTCTGAATCTCTTCTTCTAACTGAGCCAGCTGAGTCTCCAGTCTGTCATATTCTGCCTTGGTGGTCTCAAAATTCTTACAGGTTTCCTCCAAGTCACCCTGGGCAATGGAATATTTCTCGTCTACCTGCTGCATTTGACTGCGAATTCTTCCCATTTCCACTAAAAACATCTGAATATCCAAATGTTTCAGCGCTTCCTTTTTCTTTAAATACACTCTGGCTGTCTCAGACTGTCTCTCCAAAGGCCCCAGCTGTCTGGCCAATTCCCCCAGTATATCCCGGACTCTGGTAAGATTCTGCTGTTCTTCCTCCAGCTTTTTGATAGCCGTATTTTTTCTTCGTTTGAATTTCACGATTCCGGCCGCCTCATCGAAAAGTTCTCGCCGTTCTTCCGGCTTTCCGCTAAGGATTTTATCAATCTGCCCCTGACCGATGATGGAATAGCCTTCCTTTCCAATACCCGTATCGTAGAAAAGTTCGTTTACATCCTTCAGTCTGCAGGCTGTACCGTTCAGCAGATATTCGCTTTCTCCTGAGCGGTATAACCTTCTGGCAATGGTAACCTCCTGATAATCAATGGGCAGCTTATGGTCGCTATTGTCCAGCGTAATAGCCACATAAGCAAAGCCCAATGGCTTTCTGGTTTCTGTGCCGGAAAAAATAACATCCTGCATATTTCCGCCTCTTAACTGTTTGGCGCTCTGCTCTCCCAGCACCCACCGCACTGCATCGCCTACATTGCTCTTGCCGCTTCCGTTGGGTCCTACAATAGCCGTAATACCATTGTGGAATTCAAATGTTATCTTATTGGCAAAGGATTTAAACCCCTGTACCTCAATGCTCTTTAAATACATAAATCTCCCTTTTCGCTTTTCAGCTTTTTAATGGAGCAGTAGGCCGCCTGCTGCTCTGCTGACTTTTTCGTATGTCCGCAGCCTTCTCCCAAAATCTTGTCTCCCAAGACAGCCTGGACAAAGAAGGACTTATTATGGTCCGGGCCTTCCTCCCGTACCAGTACATACCGCACGTCTTCTTCGTAACAGCCCTGTACAATTTCCTGAAGAGTAGTCTTGCTATCATAAAAGAGCTGCTTACTCTCTATGTCATTGAGTATGAACCTGTGAATAAACTCTTTTGCATTAGCAAAACCGCCATCCAGATATATGGCGCCAATCAAGGCTTCCATGGCATCAGAAACAATGGAATCCCGGCTTCTTCCTCCTGTGGCCTCCTCGCCCTTTCCCAAAAGCAGGTAATCCCCCAGGGGAATCTCTCTGGCGCACAGTGCCAGTGTAGGTTCACAGACCATACTGGCCCGTTTCTTAGTCAGCTCTCCCTCCGGCATATCCTTGTACCTGTGAAATAAAAATTCACTGGAAGTCACTTCCAAAACCGCATCCCCCAGAAACTCCAGCCTTTCGTTATTCCCATTATAAGGAATATGGTGTTCATTAGCATAGGAGCTATGGGTCATGGCGTTAATAAGAAGCTGGAAATTCTCAAACTGGTATCCTATTTTTTTCTCCAGCTCTAAAAATTTTTTTGTATTTTTCATAATCTCTCCTTCGCATGTCTGTATTGCAAAAAAAGGGGATGTCACATTCTGCCTAAAAATTACCGGCAGCTTTGGTGACATCCCGAAAGCCTAGCCAACTAATCTTTTAATCTGCTCTACCGCATCTCCTACAGATACTATCTGCTCCACGTCTTCTGTAGGAATTTCAATGTCAAACTCTTCTTCAATGCCCATCATAATTTGGAAAATATCCAGAGAATCCGCTCCCAGGTCGTCTACAAAGGTTGTCTCTGTGGTTATCTCTTCCGTATCCACGTTCAGAACCTCTGCGATTATCTTCTGTAATTTTTCCAGTTCCATGATATGACCTCCTTATCCTTCCTCTTTCTTTTCGTTTGCAACCATGAGATTTTCCTCTATACGCCGGCTGATTTGCTGTTCTTTAAAGGAAATGCACTGGATGATAGAGTTTTTAAATTCTGTCTCCTTAGAATTGCCGTGGCATTTTACCACCAGCCCTTTCAGTCCCAAAAGAGGGGCGCCCCCATACTGGCTGGCATCAAAGCTTTTCAAGGTCTGTTTTAGCGCAGGCTTAATCAGAAGAGCCCCAATCTTACTGCGCAGAGTGGACATAAGCCCCTCCTTTACTTTGGAAATCAGTGTAGAACCTACTCCTTCATAAAGCTTCAGGATTACATTTCCTACAAAAGCCTCGGTAACAATCACATCTGCAGCTCCCTCCGGAATCTCTCTGGCTTCAATACTTCCGATAAAGTTAATATCCTTACATCCCCTCAGAATAGGATAAGTTTCCTTTACCAGAGCATTTCCTTTTTCTTCCTCTACACCAATATTTACGATTCCCACTCGGGGGTTCTTGATTCCCACCACATGCTCCATATAGATAGAACCCATTCTGGCAAACTGCACCAGATGAGAGGCCCTGGCATCTACATTGGCTCCGCAGTCAATCAGCAGGGAAACTCCTTTTTTCGTAGGAATCAGGGGAGCTAAAGGCGCTCTCTCCACGCCCTTGATACGGCCTACTATGGTAGTGCCTCCTACCAGGATAGCGCCTGAGCTTCCGGCTGATACAAAGGCATCTGCCTCGCCCTTTTTCACCATTTTCATTCCCACCACAATAGAGGAATCTTTTTTTCCCCGTATGGCTGCTACCGGAGGCTCTCCTGTCTCAATGACCTGGCTGGCCGGAATTACCTGAATCCTGTCCTTGGGATAAGAACAGGCTGCCAGTTCCTGTTCCACGGCCTGGGGCTGTCCCACCAGCAATATTTCTACATTTTCTTTTTCCTGTGCAGCAGCCACCGCTCCTTTTACGGCTTCCCGGGGAGCATTATCCCCTCCCATGGCGTCTACTGCAACCCTGATTTTATTATCCATGTGTATCCTCCTGTTATACTAACACTGATTTTACTAAACATCTATACAAAATGCAAGAGGCAGTCACCGGAAAAGGGGCTTCGAAAGCCTTTCCTGCAACTGCCCATATAAAATATATATTTTTCTTTGCTGCGTTCTTCTTTTACAGAATCTGCCGATTACTGAGCTGCTCCCTGATTAGCCGGCTGTGCCTCTCCCTGGGCAGCCTCCTGGCCACCTTCAGCAGTCTCAGGCTGCTCCTGGCCCTCTGTTTCCTGAGGCTGTTCCTGGCCTTCTGCACCTTCCTGAGCCTCTTCTCCCTCTTCGTTGACCACCACTTCAACCGTCTCGCTGGTAACGCCGTTGCTGGAGCTTCCTATGTTGTTGGTAGCTACTACATAATAATAAAGAATTCCTGCCTCTTTCGTAGAAGGAGTATAGGTACTCTCCGTAGCTCCCTCAATAATACTGCCGCCTCCGTTTTTATTTGTGGTGGACTGGTACCACTGATAGGTAATAGTTCCGCTGTCTGAAGTTTTAGCCTCTACCTTCAAAGCCTCCGCCTTATCTCCCACTGTGTACGTTACAGAGCCCTCCAAATTCGTGGTAAGCTCAGGCTTTGCCACATCTACTTCCGGTTCTTCCTCCACCTCTTCTGTCTGGGTCTCCTCCTGCTGGGCCTTAGGATTTATCTTCTGCACAGCCTTATCCACCAGCTCCTGTCCTTTGCTGCAACCGGCCAGAGAAAATATAAGACATCCTGATGCCAGTAAAGCCGCTGCTCTCTTTAACCATTTATTTTCCACCTTTATTCCTCCTTACTCTAACTACTCCCTGTTTTTGCCGGACCTGTTTATGTGTCCCTTCTTTAATCATTCCTATCTTATCCTATTTCAGCAAAAACCGCAAGGTTTTATAGAGAAAATATTACAAAAATATTAAGAGTAAATATTCTTTACCATGTAAAAACCCCGGAGATTTCTCTCCGGGGCTGTTGAGCAATTCTTATGCTTCTTCCATGTTGATGATTTCTCTCTTGTTGTAGCTTCCGCATGCACGGCAAACTCTGTGAGGCATCATCAGGGCGCCACATTTACTGCATTTTACTAAGTTTGGAGCGCTCATTTTCCAGTTTGCTCTTCTTTTATCTCTTCTTGCTTTAGAAGATTTATTTTTTGGACAGATGGACATAGGTTACACCTCCTTAAATTTGCTAAATATATCACGGATTACTGCCATTCTGGGGTCAGGACTTGTTTTCTCGCAATCACAAGAGCCTTCATTTAAGTCTTTGCCGCATACCGGGCAGAGACCCTGGCAGTCCTCTTTACATAGAACCCTTACAGGCCAATGGATTAAAATCTCATTATGCACCAGCTGCTCTACGTCCAGGCTGTAACCTGTGACATAATTCATTTCGTCTAGGTCTTTTATCCTGTCTTCCTCAGAAGCCTTCATATCTATCTCCTGTTTCAGCTCAACGGGAAATTCTGTAGGAACTTCCTTCAGGCATTTTCCACAAGGGACAGCCAGAACCACACGGCCCTTAGCTTCTATTTCCAGAACCTTTTTTCCTGTGTTTGTGATACTCAGGGAAACCGGCTCCTTCTCAATAACCGGGAAATCTCCCAGCCTTGAATGAAAGGAATCCATGGAAACAGGTGCTTCTACAACCTGTGTCTTTCCTTCCAGGGATAAAATTTCCGATAAATCAATTAGCATAATAGTCTCCTAATCACACCTTGT